>Ga0207873_1002017_pt1 | contig 17712 bp, 16 predicted proteins | sample BGWIniCompost_FD_187373 | JGI IMG/M metagenome (GOLD analysis project Ga0207873, IMG submission 187373) | Cellulose adapted compost microbial communities from Newby Island Compost Facility, Milpitas, CA, USA - BGW Initial Compost (SPAdes)... ...
GCCGCCAGGCCCACCACTCCCAGCCGGGCAGCGAGCCCGCGGCTGCCTGGCATGGTCACAGGCTCTCACCACGCACGAGGCGGTCTCGTCGCAACTCGACGAAGAACTTGTAACGGTCGCCTCGGTAGAGGGAGCGCACGAACTCGACGGGCTCGCCTGTCGCGTCGTACGTGGTGCGCTCCATCAAGAGCAACGGACTGCCGGGCTCCACGCCCAACAGGCGCGCCTCGCTCTCTCCCGCCAGGACCGGCTCCAGGGTCTGGTGGGCGCGCGCGAGGTCGATCCCGAGCTCGCCCTGCAGGTACTCGTAGAGCGACCCCTCGACCACCCGCCTCCGTGGCACCGACGGCACCCGCGCGATGGGGAGGTGGCTGGTCTCGAGGGCCATGGGGATGCCGTCGGCGAGGCGCAGGCGCCGGATGACGAGGACCCGCCGGTCCCCATCGAGGCCCAGCGCCTTCTCCACCTTGGGTGGCGCCTCCTGGACCTCCATGTCCAGAAGGCGAGCACCCGGGCGCATGCCGCGGCGCCGCATGTCTTCGCTGAAGCTGGTCAGCGAGACCAGGCCCTGCTCGATCTTGCGCTCCGCGACGAAGGTGCCCCGCCCCTGCCGCCGCACCAGCACCGACTCCTGCACCAGCTCGACCAGGGCCTGGCGCACGGTCATGCGGGAGATCCCCAGATGCTGGGCCAGCTGCCGCTCCGAGGGGATGCGCTGCCCGTGGCGGATCTCGCCGCGCTCGATGAGGTCCAGCAATGCCCGCTTCAACTGGACGTAGAGGGGCGCGCTCCCGCGAGCGCCCGGGGTCCAGCGCAACGCGTCGAGCACGGGGTCTCGACGGCTCACCGTGGTCGGCATCGTGCCCACGCCCCACCTCTCCCTGCCCCGGCGGAGGGGATCCCGCCTCCGGGAGCGCGACGGTCTGGACCACCGTCTCGGTCTCGTATTCCGGGGCCTTCCGAACGAATCCTTCACCCGCCCGGATCCGGAGCCGTCACCAGGAGCCCCCCGGGGGCTCGACGAAGGCTCTGTCCATGGCCTTCGAGTACTGGACCTCCGCCTGCTTCGTCTGCGGGCGAGAAAACGAGGGAGGCCTGAAGGCCCGGGTTGTGGCGGGCGAGCTGGGCGGCCTCGTGCAGGCGACGCTGCCGTCCACGCTCGTGGGGCTCCCGGGCATCGGCCACGGCGGGGCCGTGGTAGCCCTGCTCGACGAGGCCATGTGGTACGCCGTCTACGGGCAGGCTGGCATGGTGTCGGTGACGGCTCACCTGGAGGTGCGCTTCGTCCGACCGGCGCCGCCGCAGGTGCCGCTGGTGGCGGTGGCGCGTCTGGCCCCGGGCCGTGGGGCACCGGAGGGCGACGACTCGCAGGGAAGGGTCGGGGCCAGACGAATAGGACGGGCCGTGGCCCGCCTGCTGGACGGCTCGGGGCGGCTCATCGCAGCTGCCCGCGGCCGCTTCGTGGAGGTGAGCCCGTCGACGATCCCCGTGCACCGTGTGCTCTCTCATCGTGGTCTGATGCCCGACATGCTGGCGGAGCTGTTGCGGTGGCCAGGCGTCGGGGCTTTCTTGAAGGGTGGCGACTGACATGAGCCTGCAAGGCAAGGTCGCGCTCGTGCTGGGCGTGGCCAACCATAGGAGCATCGCATGGAGCATCGCCAAGGCCCTGGCGCAGGAGGGGGCGCGCCTGGCCCTCACCTACCAAAACGAGCGCCTGCGGCCCAACGTCGAGGAGCTGGCGTCCACCATCGGCGCGGCCACGTTCGCGTGCGACGTGAGCTCGGACCAGGACATCGCGTCGCTGATGGATTGGGTCGGCCGGGAGCTGGCAGGCCTCGACATCCTGGTGCACAGCGTGGCCTACGCCCCGCGGGAGGGGCTCGAGGGCCGATTCGTCGACACGCCCCGGGAGGCCTTCAAGATCGCCCTCGACGTCAGCTGCTACTCGCTGGTGGCCCTCTGCCGAGCCGCCGAGCCCCTGATGAAGGCCCGGGGCGGGGGCAGCGTGCTCACCCTGACCTACTACGGCTCCGAGAAGGTGATGCCGGGCTATAACCTGATGGGCGTGGCCAAGGCGGCGCTGGAGTCTTCGGTCCGATACCTGGCCTACGAGCTGGGCGCTTCGGGCATCCGGGTCAACGCCATCTCCGCGGGCCCCATCAACACCCTGGCGGCGCGGGGCGTCTCGGGCTTCACCGAGATGCGCCGCATGCACGCCGAGCGGGCCCCCCTGCGGCGCAACATCGAGGTGGACGAGGTCGGGCGGACCGCTGCCTTCCTCTTGGGGCCGGGCGCCAGCGGGATCACCGGCGAGGTGATCTACGTGGACGCCGGCTACCACATCATGGGCGTCTGAGGACTGGCCCCCGCTTGCGAGTCCGGGTGGGCGCGGCTATAATGAGGGCCGCGGGCCCGCCCGGGCTCGCGAAAGCCGCTGCAAGCGGCGGTTGGTGGCGTTCCTCGGTAGCTCAATGGTAGAGCGCCCGGCTGTTAACCGGGGGGTTGCAGGTTCGAATCCTGCCCGAGGAGCCATCCCTCCCAGCCCCACGCAACTTCCCGTCCTTACGAGCTCTTTCCCGACCATGTCCGGTGGCGGCGGCGCGTGTAGCATCCCCCTTTGCCGCGCATGCTTGCGGGTGAGGCCGTGAGCCACAAGGCGTCGAGAGAGGGGAGCGACGAGACCGGCATGGATGCTGACCTCGCCTGGCAGGAGTGGAAGCGATGGCTGTCGCAGGCCGTCTCGGCCGGACGGGAGGCGGGCCTCGGCAGCCGGGAGCTGGTCGACTACGCCGAGCGCATCGGGGATTTCCTGGCCCGACACGTCGATCCGGCCAACCCCCAGCAGCGCGTGCTCAAGGAGCTGTGGAGCGTCGCCGACCAGGGGGAGCAGCGGGCCATCGCCGCAGCCCTGGTCAAGCTCGTGGGGCAGGCGGGCGACGCCGGGGGTGGATACGAGCGCGACCGGGGCCGGGGCTTCAACTTGAGTTGAACCGGCAAGGCCGCGCCACCGGTGGCGGCAGGCCGGCCTCGTTTGAACGGCCGGTCCGGCATCCCCTATAATCGGGAGCCGGGGGTGCGGCGGCGTGATCCAACTGGTCCAGGTCGGTAAGCGCTTCGGCCAGCGATGGGCCGTCCAGGACCTCACCTGCTCCGTGGAGCCAGGGGAGGTCCTCGGCTTTTTGGGGCCCAACGGGGCCGGCAAGAGCACCACCATGCGCATCGTCACCGGCTACATGCCCCCTACGACCGGGAGCGTCCGGGTGGCCGGCGTCGACGCCCTGGACGATCCCGTCCGCCTCAAGAGCCGTGTCGGCTACCTTCCCGAGACCCCGCCCATCTACGGCGAGATGACGGTCCGGGGGTACCTCCTCTTCGTGGCCGAGATGCGACGGGTGCCGCGTCACCGCCGTCGCCGTCACGTCGACGAGGTCATGGAGCGGACCGGCATCGCCGACGTGGCGGACCGGCTGGCGGGCCGTCTCTCCCGGGGCTACAAGCAACGGGTGGGCATGGCGGCTGCCCTGGTGGGAGAGCCGCCCGTGCTCGTGCTGGACGAGCCCACCGCGGGGATGGACCCTCGCCAGATCATCGAGATGCGCCAGCTCATCCGGAGCCTGGCGGGACGACACACCATCCTGCTCAGCTCCCACATCCTGCCCGAGGTGGCCAGCACGTGCCATCGGGTCCTGATCATCAACAAGGGCCGCCTGGTGGCGCAGGACACGCCCGACAACCTGTCCGCCCGGTTGGGCGGTCGGCGCCAGCTGAGGCTGGAGGTACGGGGTAGCCGTCAGGCCCTGGAGGCCGCGCTGGCTGAGGTGTCGGGCATCGCAGGGATCCGGTGGCCGAGCGAGCCGGGGCACGAGGGGACGACGGTGGCCGAGCTCGATCTGGACCCCGTCGCGACCGACGGCCAGGCGGCGGGGGACGTCCGGGAGGCCATCTTCTTCGCGCTGGCGAGCCGCGGCTTGCCCATCCTGGAGATGCGCAGCCTCGACCGCAGCCTCGAAGACGTCTTCCTGGAGCTCGTCACCCACGAGGATCTGGAGTCGGCCGCCAAGGCCTGACGGGGGAAGGAGGAGGCCCGATGGCCGTCTTCGCCATCTTCAAGCGCGAGCTCAAGAGCTACCTGGTCTCGCCGCTGGCCTACGCGGCAGGGGTCGTCTTCCTTGCCATCTCCGGCTACTTCTTCTCGGTCATCTTGTTGGCGACGCGCGTCGCCGACCTGCGGCCGTACTTCCTCAACCTGGGCGTCATCTTGCTCTTGGTGACGCCGCTGTTGACGATGCGCTCCCTGGCCGAGGAGCGCCAGAGCCACACCGACGAGCTGCTCATGACGCTCCCCGCCACGGCGGCCCAGATCGTGGTGGGAAAGTATCTGGCCGTCCTGGCCCTCTACGCGGGGATGCTCGCGCTGACGGCCGTGTACCCCGCGTTGCTGTACTGGCTCTCCGACCCCCCCGCCGGGCCCATCGTCTCGTCCTACGTGGGCGCGCTGCTGCTGGGGGGCACCTTCCTGGCGGTGGGCGTCTTCACCTCGTCGCTGACCGACAGCCAGATGGTCGCGGGCCTGCTTTGCTTCGGCCTGATCCTGCTGATGTGGGTCATCAACTGGCTGGCCTTCGCGATGACGGGGCCCATCGCCGACGCGGCGCGCCAACTGGCCGTCTTCGAGCGCTTCGACGACTTCACCAAGGGGCTCATCGACTCGACGCACGTGCTCTTCTACGTGAGTGCCATCGCCATCTTGCTCTTCTTGAGCGTGCGGAGCCTGGAGCGGCGGACGTGGATGTGAGGGGGGCGCGCGATGCACGATTCCGAGCGCATCGACACGGTCCAGCGGCTGACGCGAGCGGGTGCCCGCCTGCGGCTGGCGCGTGGGGCCAACGCCATGCTCTTCACCTTGTTTGTGGTGGGCATCGTCGTCCTCCTCAACGTCATGCTGGCCCAGCGTCCGCTTCGGCTCGATCTGTCCCCTGACAAGCGCTTCCAGCTCGCACCGCAGAGCCGCCAGGCCCTCCAGCGCCTGGAGCAGCCGGTCACCCTCTACGCCTTCGCCTTCGAGGGGACGGAGGAGGCCGAGCGCCTGGGCGATCTGTTGCGGGAGTATCGCCTGGCGTCGGACCTGGTACGAGTGCGGATGGTGGACCCGGAGCGCGAGCCGACCCTGGCCCAGAAGTACGAGGTGCGGGCCGCGGGCACGGTCGTGGTGGAGATGGGGAGCCACTACCGCAAGATCGAGCCGTACAACCTCTTCACCTCCTCGCTCTACGGCGGCGGGATGGAGTTTAGAGGAGAGCAGGCGGTGACCCGGGCCCTGCTGGAGCTGAGCGGCCTGGGCGGTAGCGTGGTCTACTTCCTGGAGGGGCACGGCGAGGGCAGCCCCTATGACGACTACTCTGAGCTGCGCAGCTACCTCGAGGGGGAGGGCTTCACGGTCAAGACCCTCAACCTCGCGCTGACCAACTCGGTGCCCGACGATGCACGGGTCGTGGTGGTGGCCGGACCTCGCACGGACCTGGCCGCCCGGGAGCGGGAGATGCTGGAGGCATGGGTCCAGGAGCGCGGCGGGCGGCTGGCGCTCTGGCTCGACCCGTTGCCCAACCAGCAGCTTCCCCAGATCGATGGGCTGCTGGCCACCCTGGGGGTCGAGCGCGTGCCGGGGGTGGTCGTGGACCCGGGCCGCGCCCTCTTCGGGGACGCGCTGAGTCCCGTGCCGGAGTTGCGGTGGCACGACGTGACGAGCCCCCTCATCCAGGCCAACGTGGGCGTCGTGTTGCCGGGTGCTCAGGCCCTGCGCGCGGCATCGGTCGACCGGGCGACGGCCCTCATGGTCAGCACGGACCGGGCCTGGGCCGAGCGCGACGTGACCGGTCAGCGCTGGCAACGTGACGAGGAGGACGTGGCGGGCCCCCTCGACCTGGCCCTGGCCATCCAGCGCGAGGAGCCCGTGGCGCCCGCCAGCGCCTCATCCGGGGCGTCGGAGGAGGCCCCGGACGAGCCGTCCGATGAGCCGTCGGGAGGCCAGACGACCCGGGTCCCGGTCGCCGTCGTGGTGGGCAACTCCACCTTTGCCCGCAACGGCTCCTTCGCCTTTCAGGGCAACCGGGACTTCGCGGCCAACCTGATCACGTGGCTGGCGGGGCAGAGCGAGATGGTCACCATCCGCCCCAAGACCAGCCCGATGCCCACCGTGCTCCTGACGGCCCGCCAGGCACGGGGCATCTTCTACGGCACCACCTTGGGCATGCCGCTGGCGGTGCTGGTGGCCGGCGTGCTGGTCTGGTGGCGGAGGCGAGGCCTATGAGACGCTCGGCCTGGACCCTGGCCGCCGGCGCCATCTTCGCCGGGCTGCTGGCGATCTGGGCGGTCTGGATGCGACCGGCCGGCTCCCAGCAGGCGCTGGGCACGACCGTCCTCGAGGTGGAGCCCGCCGACGTGCAGGCGCTGGTGGTGGAGCAGCGCGACGGCGTCACGCTGGAGATCCATAGAGACGGCGACGGCTGGCGGATCGAGCGGCCGCGGCAGGTACCGGCCAGTTCGTCGGCTGTCGAATCGCTGTTGCAGGCCCTGGCGCCCCTCGAGGCGCGCCGCGTCATCGCATCCGGGCAGGCCGACGGGGAGGGTGGCGACGGCCAAGTGGATCCGGCCGCCTTCGGGCTCGCTCCTCCTCGGGCGGTGTTGACGCTGACGATGGCCGACGGGTCGACCCGTCGCCTGCGGGTCGGCGACCAGACCCCGGTCTCTCAGGGCCTGCCCGCCTACTACGCTCAGGACGAGCGCGGAAGCGCCATCTACACCATCGATGCCTTCGTCGCCGAGCGGATCACGGGCTCCTGGGAGAGCTTCCGCGAGCGTCGGTTGGTGCCGTTGGAGGTCGACGACGTCCGGCGGGTGCGGATCCGGCGGGACGGCGTGACGCTGGAGGCCCGGCGCGACCCCCAGGCCCCGGTGGCCGAGAGGCGGTGGCGGCTGACGGCTCCCTTGGAGGCGCCCGGAGATACGCAGGCCATCGAAAGCGTGTTGCGAGATCTCGAGTTCGCCCGGATCAGTCGCTTCGTCGACGACGAGCCGTCGGCGGACTCGCTGGCTCGCTGGGGACTCGCCTCGCCTCGAGCGGTCATCGAGGTGGAGTACGTGACGTCGGACGACGGCGAGACCACCGCGACGGCTGTCGTGATGGTGGGCAACGAGGCCGATGAGGGCGGTCGCTACGTCAAGCTCGCCGGTAGTCCCTCCGTGTACACCCTGCCCCAGTCGGACCTGCGGGCCGCCTTGGAGGCGGATGCCGATGCCTGGGTCCGGCACCGGGTGCTGGGGCTGGCCCGGTCGGAGATCCAGCGGATCTCCATCGGCATGGAGGGTCGCCCGGGCCCGTACACGCTGGAGCGAGACCACCAGGGATGGAAACTGATGCCCCAGGGCCAGACGCTGGAGACGAGCGAGGTCGAGTCGTGGCTGGACTCGCTGTGGCGGCTGCAGGCCCAGGGCGTCGCCGCGGTGGGGAGGGGGGCCCAACCTCCCCAGAGAAGTACGGGAAACCAGGCCACGCTCATCGAGCTGACGGTCGCGGGCCATGACGGCGTCCCCGTGACCCGCCTGGTGATCCCGGTGCCCTTGCAGGCGGCGGCCGGGGACGAGGGCGGTGTGGCCCTGCGAAAGGTATACGTGGAGCAGGCCCAGGATCGACTGGTCTACGAGGTCGCAGACGACGCGCTGAGGGGAATCGAGGGCGTCATCGCAAAATGGATGGCACCCGAGCAGGGAGCCGGCTCGTCGCCCTCCGCCAGTCGCTGAGCAAGGTCGTCCTGCCGTTGCGGGCCGTGCCCGCATGGCGGGACCTGCAGCCGGCGGAGGTACTGATGCTGACGGCCACCTACGGGCAGGGACACATCCAGGCCGCCCGAGCCCTGGCGGAGGCCATGGCGGCGGTGCGTCCCGGCATCCGGACGGCCAGCATCGACTTCTTCGACCTGATCAACCCGGTCTTCAATGCCGCCACTCGCCTCGCCTACATCTACTCGGTGCGCAAGGCGCCGGTGCTGTGGCGGGAGTTTTACGAGCGCACGGCGCGCATCGATCCCGACTCCTTCCTGCAGCAGCGGCTGTACCACCTGGGAGAGTCGGCGCTGCGCCGCACCATCGAGGCGACACAGGCCCGAGTCGTGGTCTCCACGCACCCGACGCCGGGCGGCGTGGTGGCGGAGCTCCATCGCGACGGCAAGCTGTGGCCCGAGCCCGCGTTGACGGTGACGGTCATCACCGACTACGTGCTCCACAGCCAGTGGGTGCATCCCTCGACGGGCCTCTACCTGGCGTCGTGCCAGGACGTCGCCGACGAGCTGATCGAGCGGGGCATCCCGGCCAGCCGGATCGAGGTGACGGGCATCCCCATCCGGTCCGGGTTTAGGACGCCCGTCGAGCGGGAGGCGGCTCGAGCCCGTTGGGGTCTGGATGCGGAGCGGCCCGTCGTGGTGATGCTGATCGGGGCTCACGGGATGATGCGGGGCGCGGTCGAGGCGTGCCGCCGGCTGGCGCGGCTGGCGGAGCCGCTCCAGTTGGTGGTCGTGGCCGGCTTCGACCGCCACCTGCAGGCCACCCTGGAGGCAGAGCTGGCCGGCTCCCCGCACCCGGTGCAGGTGCTGGGCTTCGTCGAAGACGTGCCGGCGCTGATGGCGGCCAGTGACGTGCTGGTGACCAAGGCGGGCGGGCTGACGGTGTCGGAGGCCCTGGCCATGGGCACGTGCACCGTCGTCTACTCGCCCATCCCCGGCCAGGAGGAGGGCAACGCGGCATACCTGCGACGACACGATGCCGCGGAGGTGGCAGGTTCGCCCACGGAGCTGGCCTCGATCGTCGAGGGACTGCTGCGGACACCCGAGCGCCGGCGCCAGCTGGCGGAGCGGGCCCGCCAGTTGGGCCGACCCGATGCCGCCATGAAGGCGGCCTCGCTGATCCTGGAGCGCGGCCTGCCGTGAGTGGTGCCGGTCTCCTGATGGGCGTGGCGGGCGCCTGGACGGCGCTGGCCGCCTTGTCGTACACCGTGGGCGCCGACGTCTGGTATCGCGGGCTGGGGCACGGCGTCATCCGGGAGGGGCCGGGGGACGGAGAGCAGCTCGCGCTCACCTTCGACGACGGGCCCGACCCCGTCTGGACGGAGCGCATCGCCTCCGTCCTGGAGGAGTTCGGGGCTCGGGGCACCTTCTTCGTGCTGGCGTCGAGCGCCCGCCGCCATCCCGCCGTGTTGCGCCGCTTGCTGGACGGTGGCCACGAGGTCGCCCTGCATGGGTACGACCACCGTCCGCTGTGGCTGACGGGGCCCCGTGAGAGCTGCCGGCGACTCCTGGAGGCCGTCGCCGTGCTGGAGGGCATCCTGGACGGCCAGCGGCCGCGCTATTACCGTCCCCCGTGGGGGCACTTCAACCTGGCGGCGGCCCGCTGCGCCCGGGAGTTGGGGTTGCGGCTGGTGCTGTGGTCGCACGCCCCTCCCGACTGGCGAGCGAGGACGACTCCTGGAGCGCTGGTCCGGCACCTGCGAGAGGCTCTGCGGCCCGGCGCCATCGTGGACCTGCACGACGCCGGCCCCCGCGACCGTCCCCGTGCGCTGGCAGAGGCGCTACCCGAGGCGCTGGCGTTCGGCCAGAGCCGGGGGCTGCGATTCGTCACCCTCTCCCATCTCTTGCACGACGATGGCGAGACGCCGCAGCACCGGGCCGACCGCACCCGGCCAGGGGAGGCCACCCGCCCGTGAGCCGGCCGACCCACGCGCCCGCTCGGAGGGTGCGGAGCCGATGGCGGCGCCTGGTGGCGTGGCTTTGGTCCGGGTGGGAGTGGGCTTTCAGCAAGCTCTTTCGGCTCTACCAGGTGCCGGGGGCTGGCGACGGGGTGCTGCGCTTCGGCTTCCGCCGGTGGCGGGGCCCGGCCGTCCGGCTCGGAGACGGCACCGTGGTACGGCGGGGCGACTGGGTGGCCGAGGTGCACATCGTCAGCCCACAGGTGCTGGCCCGAGGGGACGTGGCCGGCACGTCCCTGACGCGGCTGGTCTTCGTCCTCAGTGCGCAGATGCGCTCGGCGCTGCAGGCTCTGGCACGTGAGATCGAGTCGGGCCGCCTGAAGGTGCCTATCGTCGCCCTGTACGGCAAGACGCTGCTCCACCGGGGGGCGGCGAGGCTGGGCTTCGAGGTGCACGATCTGCCTGCCGGGCTCGGCTCGCGGCTGCTGGCGGCCTACGAGCGCTGGCTGGTGGCACTGTACCACCCGCTGGCCCCCGGTGCGGGGGCGATGGGGGAGCGGGTCAAGATGGTCTGGCTCTCCACGGGGGCCTTGCTTCGGCGCTTCGGCGAGGCAGCGCCGACCATGGGCGCACGAGCCGGGGCGCAAGTGGAGGGGCCTGCGTGGTATACTGCGCCAGGCGATCCAGGGGAGGGCGCACAGACGTGATCACCCTGACGGCAGAGGCGGCGACCCAGTTGCGGAGGCTCCTGGCGGAGAAGAACCGGCCGGGGCTCTTCTTGCGGCTCTTCGTCCAGCCCGGGGGCTGCCGGGGCTTCTCGTACGGCATGGCATTCGACGACCAGATGCGAGACGACGACGTGGTCGTCGAGCACGAGGGCGTGCGCATCGCGGTGGACCCGTTGAGCGCCAGGCTGCTGGAGGGCGCCAGGGTCGACTACACCGATGCGCTGATGGGCGGCGGCTTCACCATCACCAACCCCAACGCCGTCTCCACCTGTGGCTGCGGCCGCTCGTTCAAGACCCGCGGGGCCCGGGGCGAGCCCCAGTCCTGCTGTCACTGAAGGGCCTATCCAAGCCGACACCGAGCGCCACGCGTCGGGACGATCCTCGACGACCCCCCATGTATACAGGAGGCGGCCCTTTCGCTGCTAGCGAAGCGGTGTTATAATGCATCGGAACGTTGAAGGGATGGAAACTGCCTCAACACACGTACCCGGGGGGAGTGCCCGTGTCGGCAACGGAGCTGACGCTGAAGCTGGCCGGTGAGGCTGGCCAAGGCGTCGAGTCGAGTGGAGCGGGCTTCGCCCGGGCGCTGCACCGCGCCGGGCTGCACGTCTTCACCTGGTCCGACTACATGTCCCGCATCCGCGGGGGCCACAACTCCTTTGCCATCCGAGTCAGCACGAAGGGGCCCGTGGCGGCTCCGACGGACCGCGTACACCTGCTGGTGGCCTTCGACGAGGCCAGTGTCGACGCACACCTTTCCGAGATGGAGCCGGGTGGCGTCTTCCTGTTGGACGAGCCCCTGGCCAAGCTGGCGCCCAAGGTGGAGTCCGGCGGTGTCCAGGCGCTGATCGCACCCTTCACCCGCGTCGCCGAGGAGGCGGGCGGCAACAAGGTGATGGCCAACACCGCGGCGCTCGGCATGGTCGCGGCCCTCATCGGCGTCGGGCTCGAGACCATCGAACAGGTGATCCAGGAGAACTTCGGGCGTCGCAAGGGCTCGGGCGTGGCCGAGGCCAACTTGAAGGTCGCCCATGCCGGCTACGCCTTCGCCAAGGAGAACTGGCAGGGGCGGTTCCGCTGGCCCCTCCCGCCGACCCGGGTCGACGGACGCCGCGCGATCCTCATCAACGGCAACCAGGCGTTGGGTCTGGGAGCGCTGGCGGCGGGCTGCCGCTTCATCGCTGCCTACCCCATGACGCCGGCGTCGTCGATCTACGAGTGGCTGACGGCCCAGGCCAACCGTTACGGAGTCGTCTCCAAGCAAGCCGAGGATGAGATCGCAGCCATCGCCATGGCCATCGGGGCCGGCTATGCGGGCGTCCGAGCCATGACGGCCACGTCCGGCGGCGGCTTCTCGCTGATGGTGGAGGCGCTGGGCCTGGCCGGCATGGCGGAGGTGCCCGTGGTGGTGATGCTGGCCCAGCGGCCCGGCCCCTCGACGGGCATGCCGACCCGCACGGGCCAGGGCGATCTCCTCTTCTCGATGCACGCCTCCCACGGCGAGTTCCCGCGGATCATCCTGGCGCCGGGCTCGCAGGAGGAGTGCTTCGAGGCGAGCGTACGGGCCTTCAACCTGGCCGAGCGCTATCAGTGCCCGGTCATCGTGCTGACCGACGGCTTCTTGGCCAACAGCTTCAAGACCTCGCCCGAGGCCAGCTTCGACATCACCGGCGTGGTCATCGATCGCGGCGAGTGGCTGTCGGCCGAGGAGCTCAAGTCGCTCGAAGGGCCCTACGCCCGCTACAAGCTGACGCCGTCGGGCATCTCGCCTCGCGCCCTGGTGGGACTCCCCGGCGCGGTGCAGATGGCCTGCTCCGACGAGCACACCGAGCTGGGGCACTTCGAGGACGAAGATGCCGACAACCGAATCGCCCAGCAGTCCAAGCGGATGCGCAAGCTGGAGGCGGCCCGGGCCGAGATGCGGCCGCCGGAGCGCTACGGCCCCGAGGATGCCGAGATGACCCTGGTGGGCTGGGGGTCGTCCAAGGGCGCGCTGTACGAGGCCGTCGACCGCCTGCTGGCGGAGGGCGTCTCGGCCAACGCGCTGCACTTCGTCGACATCTATCCGTTCCCCCAGGCGGCCGTGCAGGCCATCGAGGCGGTGCGCTACATGGTCGTCGTGGAAGGCAACTACACGGGGCAGTTCGCCCGGCTGCTGCGCGCAGAGACAGGGCGCAAGGCCGACGAGATCATCACTCGCGACGACGGGCGCCCCATCACGCCTGGCTACATCCTGTCTCGCTTGGAGAGGGTGGCCGTCCATGCTGGACGCGAAGCTGTATAACAGCCCGGTCCGCCCGACCTGGTGCCCGGGCTGCGGCGACTACGGCATCCTCAATGCGGTGAAGCAGGCTCTGGCCGAGCTGGAGATCTACCCGCACGAGGTGGTCTTCGTCTCGGGCATCGGTTGCGGCAGCAAGCTGCCGGACTACATTCACGCCAACGGCTTCACCACGTTGCACGGGCGGGCGTTGCCGGTGGCGCAGGGCATCAAGCTGGCCAACCCCAAGCTGCACGTCATCGCCATCACCGGAGACGGCGACGGCTACGGCATCGGCGGCAACCACTTCCTGCACGCGCTGCGCCGCAACCCCAACATCACCCACATCGTCGAGAACAACATGGTCTACGGCCTCACCAAGGGGCAGACGGCACCGACGTCGCAGCGTGGATTCGTCAGCAGCACGACGCCGGACGGCTCCATCGAGAAGGCCGTCAACCCCCTCGCCCTGGCCATCGCCGGCGGCGCGACCTTCGTGGCTCGTGGCTTCTCGGGCAACCCCAAGCACCTGGCCAAGCTCATCGCCCGGGCCATCCGACACGAGGGATACGCCCTGGTCGACGTGCTCCAGCCGTGCGTCATCTTCAACCGCATCAACACCTACGATTGGTATCGTGACCGGGTCTACCTGCTCGACGACGACCCGTCGTACGACCCGTCCAACTACGACGCGGCCTGGCAGAAGGCGCACGAATGGGGCGACCGCATCCCGCTAGGGGTCATCTACGAGGTGAAGGGCGAGCCGTCGTACGAGGCGCAGGTGCCGGCGCTCAAGGATGGGCCCATCGCCACACAGGAGCTGCGACCCATGAGCCCGGAGCAGGCGGAGAGCCTGCTGGCGCAGTTCCGCTAGACGAGTCCCACGTCCCCCAACACCGGCACGAACGGGGTCGGCCTCCCGAGGGCCGGCCCCGTTCGCGTCCGTGGGCATAACGCCGGGCCCGTCTCCATAGCCATGACCCAGAGGTCGTCCAGCCCCACGGAGGGGAGGGGCCACTTGCGCCCGCGGGGGTGCCTGAGGCTAAGGGCGGCCATCGTCGCCACGATGCTGGCGGTAGAGGCATGGACGGCCACGGCGGCCGGAGCGGCGACGGGTCGGGCAGCGACCGGGTCGATCGTGGGAGTCTGCGCCGAGGAGGAGACCCTGGGCGCGCCGGGTCGCTCCGATCCGCCCGACGCCGTGCGGGAACTGCAGCTGGGGCTGCGCCTGTTGGGACGACTTGCTCACCCCATCACCGGCATCTATGACGAGCGGACCCGGGAGGCGGTTCGACGCTTCCAGGCAGAGCAGGGGCTGGTGCCGGACGGGGTGGTGGGACCCCGGACGTGGGAGGCGCTGGCCAAGGCCTACGAACAGGAGGTCGCCGGACTGGCCGCGATGCAACGGACGCCGCCAGGGTCTGCGACCGACGCCCGACGGCTGCCCTCCCACCCGGAACGGCAGCCGGGCGGCTACTGGATCGTCGTGGACACGACGGTCATGGAGCTGACGCTCTACCGGGGCGACCAGGTCGTACATCGCTGGCCGGTCGCGGTGGGCAAGCCGTCCACCGTCACCCCCGTGGGCGAGTGGCGGGTCGTCCGCAAGGACCGCGACTGGGGCGGCGGCTTCGGCACGCGCTGGCTGGGCCTCGACGTCCCCTGGGGGATGTACGGCATCCACGGCACCAACAAGCCCTGGTCCATCGGCACCCGGGCCAGCGGCGGCTGCATCCGCATGTTCAACGACCACGTCGAGCGGCTCTGGGACATGGTCTCCGAGGGGACGCCGGTCACCATCGTGGGGGTGTTGCCCGAGGCCACGTGGGACAGCCCCATCCCGGCGGGTGCCTCGGGCTGGAACGTCCCCATCCTGCAATGGGCCCTGCGCGGCCAGGGGTTCGACGCCGGGAGGGCCGATGGCAGGATGGGCCCCCAGACCATGCAGGCCATCGCGGAGGCCGAGCGCCAGTGGGCGCTGCCGCCCGTGGCGGCGGCGACGCCGGATCTGTTTAGAGCCCTGGGTCTGAAGAGGTAGGTGGGTAGTGGCGTGACGCGCCGACGCATGCGGTGGTGGCTCGTGCTCGTGGCCGCCGTTTTGCTGGGCGGGGGCATCGGCATGCTGTACGAGCCGCTCCTGGAGGCTCTCCCCCTGCCCCGATGGCCCTGGTGGGGTCCCCGGGTCCAGGTGGGCGAACGCGAGTTTCGCCCCGACGTGCGGGTCCGCCCCGACGTGACCCTCGAGCTCCAGGTATGGGACGTGGACCAGCCCGCGCTGCTGGAGGCCGGTCGATGGCAACAGGTCCTGACCGAGGGGCTCGAAGCCTTCCGGGCACGCTACCCCAACGTCACGGCGCAGGTGAGGGTGTTGTCCTGGACGGAGTACCCGGATGCCGTGACCGAGGCGCTGCAGATGGGGGACCTTCCCGACGTGCTGGGCACCCCCGATGCCGTCTACTTCCTCGACGCGCGCTGGCAGGTGCCCCTGCGCCGGTACATGGAGCCCCGACTCCCCCAGGTGCGCTCCATGGCCATGATGCCTGGCGCCTGGGATCTCGTCAGCCGGGATGACGAGTGGTGGGGCGTGCCGCGGTGGGTGGAGTGGCACGGCTGGCTCAAGAGGGCGGGCACGGCCCAGCCGCGGGTCTGGCTGCACTCGGGCCATCCTCTCACCTGGCGTTACCTCGCGATGACCCTTACGCCACCATCTCCGGGGCCGGTCTGGCAGCGCCAACGGCTCGAAGCCGCCGCCGCCTGGGTAGCCGCTGCGCCGGTCAGCGGAGGGAGGGCCCAGGGCGGCATCCCCCTGCAGCGATCGGACCTGAGCTTGCTCGAGCCCCTGTACACCGGAGAGGCCGACGCCGTGGGGCCGGTCAGCGGAAGACTCCTGCGGCGGCTGGGCGCGTGGCCGTACCCGGCGTCGGCGACGCCCCAGGCTGGCCTGGTCGCCGCTCCGGTCGACGCAGAGGAAGCGAGCCGGCTCCCCGGGCCCCTGTTGAGCGCCAGCGGATATCTGGTGCTGGCCCGCCCTGGCGCCGACGACGTGCGGGTGCAAGTGGCCTTCGAGCTGGCGTGGCACCTGGCCCGCTGGACCGCCTGGGCCCTGAGCGGGTTTGAGGCCGTGGTCCCCGTCTGGAACCCCCAGTGGCAGGAGCCCCCTTCGCGTCGGCAGCTTCGGGATGCACCGCCTCCGGAATACGTCCCCTGGTGGCACGGCCTCGCGCTCCCCCCGGGCGTCGACGTGCTGCTGCAGACGCCGCCCGTATCCGAGGGCTCTCCCACATCCAGCACGAGGGCCTCGGGCGACGCACCGCCTCTGTTGTCGTCGGGCCCGGCCGTATGGGGCGCCAGGCCGTGGGAGGAGGCGCTCCACGAGATGCACGCCGTCCGGGAGGCGGCGGCTCGGCTCGCATCCGGACGGATAGGGCTGGCAGACTTCCTGGGGCAGGCCACGTCCGACTCGACGGCCCCGTCACATGCCCCATGAGGCCCCCGTGCCGGCTCGGCCCTGGCCGTCAGGCGGGGGCCGGCGACGGCCGACCGCGACGCACGAGGGCTCGCCCCCGTGGGGTGAGGCGCCAGCTCACGGCAGCACCTGACGTCCACGACACGTCCGTCGTGGCCAGGGGGCACGCGGTGGTCACCGGGCAGCGGCGGCAGACCGGCTCGCCCGGCGACACAGCAGGGCAAGCCTGGCCCCGGGGCGCGGGCGCTATCAGCCCCAGCGCGGCCAGCTGGCGCAGCATCAGGCGCAACTGCTGGGGGTCCACCCGAAGCCGGCCGGCGAGGTCCGTCGCGCTGCCGGCGCGCCCGGAGGCCACCTCCTCGAGGAGGCGGGCCAGGGGTCTCTCGCTCATGCCGCCCACAGGTGCAGGGCCCCCCAATGGACGCCCCACGCCAGCACGCCCGCCAGGAGAAGCGAGTATCCGACCGCGACGAGCGTCCACCTGGTCGAGCCCGTCTCCTGGTAGATGGTGACGGCCGTAGCCAGGCAGGGCGTGTAGAAGGTGTAGAAGACGAGGTACGAAAGCGCCTGCGGCACAGTCAGGGCGGCACGCAGAGCGGCGCCCAGACCCTGCTCGGAGCCTGAGGCGTACAACACCGCCATGGCGGGCAGCGAGGCTTCCTTGGCGAGGAAGCCGGGGAACAGGGAGACGATCAGCCGCCAGTCGAAGCCCAGCGGACGCCCGAGGGGCTCCAGCAGGTGCCCCAGCCCGGCGGCGAGGCTCGACTCGACCGACCCCGACGGAAAGTAGGCGATGGCCCACACCACCGCGGTCATGGGGGCGATGACGGTGACCGCTCGCTGCAGGAAGTGGGCCGTCTGGTGCCACGCGTAGAGCGCCACGTTGCGCATCCTCGGGAGGCGGTAGGGGGGCAGCTCGATGAGGAAGGGCTCCTCGTCTCCGCGCAGCGCGGTGCGGGAGAGCAGCCATGCGACCAGGAGCACCAGCGCCAGACCCAGGCCGTAGAGCCCCACCATCACCCAAGCCGCGCCGCCTCCCGGGAAGAAGACTCCGGCCATGAAGCCGATGACCACCAGGCGAGCGGAGCAGATGACCAGCGGCGAGACCAGGACGCTGATCAGGCGCGAGGTCGTCGACGAGGCGGTGCGCGCCGCCATGACGGCCGGCACGTTGCAGCCGTAGCCGATGAAGAGCCCGATGCCGGCCTTGCCCTGCAGTCCGAAGCGGCTCAGCAACCGGTCCAGCACGAAGGCGGCCCGGGCGAAGTAGCCCGAGTCCTCCAGCAGCCCCAGGAACAGGAAGAAGGCGGCGATGAGCGGGGCAAACAGGGCCACCGTGGCGACGCCGGCCATCAGCCCGTCGGTGAGCAGCGCCACCGCCCAGGGCGCCACCCGATCTCCCAGGACGCCCGTGACGGAGCCCGACAGCCAGGCGAAGAACCCGTCCAGCCAATCCTGCACGGGGCCCGCGGCCCGAAAGGCCGCCCATATCCCGGCCGCCAGCGTGGCCGCGGTCAGCGGCGGG
>Ga0207873_1002018_pt1 | contig 17709 bp, 16 predicted proteins | sample BGWIniCompost_FD_187373 | JGI IMG/M metagenome (GOLD analysis project Ga0207873, IMG submission 187373) | Cellulose adapted compost microbial communities from Newby Island Compost Facility, Milpitas, CA, USA - BGW Initial Compost (SPAdes)... ...
TGCGGTTCGGCAGATACGGTCGCTTCTTCGTCGCGGGCAGCGTCGCCGCGCTGGCGACGATCGCTTGCCGCGAGCTCGTCGCGTCGACGCTGACCGGCGATTCCGTCGCCGGGTACGCGCTCTCGGTGATCGCCGCCTACTCGATCGGCATCGTGCTTGGATTCGAGCTCAACCGCCGCTTCACTTTCGGCGATCGCGAAGGGGCGAGGTGGACGCGTCTCCCGGCCTTCGTCGGGGTCGCGTGCGTGGGTCTCGTGACGACCGCGCTCCTCTCTATCGCGTTCCGCTACGGGCTCAATCTCGATCGGCTGCTCGGGCGCTGGGCTGCGTCTTCCGCGTTCGCGGCCGCGACGCTTTGCGCGTCGGCGATCACGTACCGGCTGACCTCGTCGTGGGTTTTTCCAGCCGATCGAATCCAACAACGGGTGGGATTTGAGCGGTAGCGCGGAAGGGCCTCTCACACGAGAGTCGTCTTCTCCGGATACTCGCAGAGATCCGCGATCACGCATTCCGCGCAGTTGGGCTTGCGCGCCTTGCAGACGTAGCGGCCGTGCAGGATCAGCCAGTGATGCGCGTTCTTCTTGAACTCGTCCGGCGTCACGCGAGTGAGATGATCCTCGACCTCGCGCGGCGTGGCGCCGGGCGCGAGGCCCGTGCGGTTCGCGACGCGGAAGATGTGCGTGTCCACGGCGATCGTCGGCTCGCCGAATGCCGTATTGAGGATCACGTTCGCGGTCTTTCGCCCGACGCCGGGCAGCGCCTCCAACGCTTCGCGGTCCCGAGGGACTTCGCCGCCGTGCCGCTCGACGAGCGCCTTGCACGTCTTGATGAGATTCGCCGCTTTCGTATTGAAGTAGTTCAGCGAGTTGATATAGCGCTTCAGTCCCTCCTCGCCGAGCTCGAGCATCTTCTCCGGCGTGTTCGCGACGGGGAAGAGCTTCGCGGTCGCCTTGTTGACGCCGACGTCCGTCGCCTGCGCGGAAAGCACGACCGCGACGAGCAGCTCGAACGGCGTCGAGTAGACGAGCTCGGTCGTCGGATTCGGATTGTGTTTCGCGAGCCGCTCGAAGATCTTGCGGCGCTTTGCGGCGTTCAACTCGACCGCTCGGCCGCGCCGGCCGGCTCCTGGGCTATCGGAAAGCGCTCCGCGCTCGCTTCGTCCCGCACGAGCAGGTTACGAATCGCGAGCAGCACGGCGAGCCCGAAGAACGCGCCGGGCGGAAGCACCGCGGCGAGAACGCCGCCGAACGGCAGCTCGATGCGGAATGGGTCTTCTTCTGCGTCGAGCAAGAGCCCCGTGCCCGCGAGCAACGTGCCTTGGCCCGCGAGCTCGCGCATCGCGCCGAGCGCGACGAGCACGATGCAGAAACCGAGCCCCGCAGCGAGCCCGCTCGCCGCCGAGATCGACACCCTTTGCCGGCTCGCGACCGTTTCCGCCTGCGCGAGGATCGCGCAGTTCGTGACGATCAGCGGAATGAACAGCCCGAGCACCTGATGGAGCTCGTGCAGGAACGCGTTCGTCAGGAGATCGATGCACGTGACGAGGGATGCGATGACCAGCACGAACAACGGGATCCTGACGACCGGGACGAGCGTCCGGCGCACGAGCGAGATCACCGTGTTCGTGACGACGAGCACCGCCGTCGTCGCGACGCCGAGCGCGAAGCCGTTGACGGCGGTCGTCGTGATCGCGAGCAGGGGACACAGGCCGAGCACCTGGACGAGCGCGGGGTTGCTCGTCCAGAGGCCCGCTCGCACCGTGTGCTTGAGTTCGTCCATGCCCGCTCGTCAGGCGCTCAGTCGGTCGTCGCGGCCGCGGCGCGCGCGGCCGCATCGTATAGCTCGTCGCGATGGCGCTCGAAGTATACCAGCGCGTTGCGCACGGCTCTGACGATCGCGCGCGGCGTGATCGTCGCGCCGGTGAGCCCCTGGAAGGCCCCGCCGTCTTTCTCGACGGCCCAGCGCTCCGCGGGCGGGTCGCCGAGCGACTTGCCGTCGAACTGCAGGATCCAGCGCGACTTGCGCAGCTCTATCGCGTCGCCCAAGCCCGGCGTCTCGCGGTGGCTCAGCACGCGGACGCCGGTCAGCACGCCGTCCGGCGACAAGCCGACGAGGAGCCGAATGGGCGCGTTGTAACCGTCGGGTGCCGTCGGCACGAGGATCACGGCCTCGGGATGCCCGTTCGCGTCCGTGATCACGAAGACGTCGACCGGGTCGTCCGTTCCGAGCAGCTCGCGGTCGGTCACCGTGAGGTGCGTCGGCTCGAGGTCGCGCTCCCGCAGCTTCGGGTCGAGCACGCTCGCGAGGCTCTCGAGCAGCCGTTCCCGCTCGTTCGCCGCGATGCGCTCGCGGCTCGCCTCGTAGCTGCCGGTCACGAGCAACGCCGCCCCGGCGGCGACGAGCCCGACGCAGACGAGCGTTTTCACGACGCTAGCGTTCGGCATGTCCATGGATGCGCGGGCGAGTGAAGCGGTCGATCAACGGCACGGCCGCGTTCATCAGCAGCACGGCGAAAGCGACGCCGTCGGGATAGCCTCCCCAGGTGCGGATCGCGTAGGTCAAGAGGCCCACGCCGGCGCCGAAGATCAGCCGTCCGCGATCGGTCGTGGAGGCCGACACCGGATCCGTCGCGATGAAGAACGCACCCAGCATCGCCGCGCCGCTGAACAGGTGAAAAGCGGCCGACGCGAAGCGCTCGGGATCGACCATATGAAGCAGCATTGCGGGCACCGCGATGCCCGCGAGCGTCGCGACCGGGATCTGCCAGCGAATGATGCCGGCGTACAGCAGGTACAGCCCGCCGAACGCGACGAACGAGCTGACCCATTCCCAGCCGAGGCCGCCGAACGTGCCGATCAGCGACGTCGCGGACATCTCCTGGAACGAGCGCTGCTCGCGGAGCCCTTCCTTGACCGCGTCGAGCGGCGTCGCTCGCGTATACGCGTCGACCGTGCGCTTCGGCGGCAATTCGTCGAACAGGCTGTAGCGGACCTGCTCGATCGCGGTGAGCGGCGTGTAGTCGATATCGCCCATCCGCGGCGGCAGCCATTGCGTCATGTGGATCGGGAACGACAGGAGCAAGAGCGCGTACGCGACCATCGCCGGGTTGAACGGATTCTTGCCGAGCCCGCCGTAGAGCTGCTTCGCGGCGATCGCGACGAAGCCGCCGAGCGCCGGAATCCACCAAGGCAAGAGCGGCGGCAGCGCGAAAGCGAGCAGCGCGGCCGTGACGAGCGCGCTGCCGTCGCGCAGCGCGCGTCGCACCGGGCGGCGCCGCAGGCTCAGGATCGCCGCCTCGGTCGCGAGCGCCGCTGGGGCCGCTATCGCGAAATTGATGACGAGCCCGATGCCGAAGAACCACGTGTACGCCGCCGCCGCGGGGATCAACGCGTAGAGCACGCGCCGCATGATCGCGGGGACGCTCCGCGTCGGAATCGCATGCGGCGGCGCGGCCGTCTCGAAGCGCCGCGGGGCGGTGGACGGACGAGGCTCGGGCTCGTTCACGGCTCGGCGTCGCGACGTTTACGTTGTCTTGCGCGCTCGACCGCGGCCGCGACCGCCCGGCGTCGGGCTTCCTCGTCCGCGCGAAGCTTCGCTTTCAACGCTTCCTGCGCGGCCCTGCGGTCCTCTTCGATCTGCTTGAGGCGGCGCTCCCGGCGTTTGTGGCGCTCCTCCGCCTCGGCGGACAGCGCGAGCCGGCGTGCGTGCTCGGCGAAGGCGCGTTTCGCGCCGCGGAAGCGCTCGGTCAGCACGATATGGCTCGGGCAAACGACGTCGCAGCAGCCGCACTCGATGCAGTCGTCGAGCCCGAGCGCCTCGAGGTCGTCGAAATCGCGCGCGGCGGCCGCTGTCAGGAGCTCCTGCGGCTGAAGCCGCGCGGGGCAGACCGACGCGCACTCGCCGCAGCGAATGCAAGCCCACTCCTCGAAACTCTCCCGCACTTCGCCTTCCGCGGCCGCGATGATGCAACTCGTCGCCTTCGTCGTCGGCAGATCGTCGGCCGGCAGCGCGTATCCCATCATGCTGCCGCCGTGAATCAGCCGCACGACGTTCCTTCGGTAGCCTCCGCACTGCTCGATGAGATAGTGGATCGGCGTGCCGATCGGCACCTCGACGTTACGCGGCCGCGCGACGCCGCCGCCGGTCACCGTGACGATCCGCGAGGTGAGCGGCTCTCCGCGTGCGGCGAGCCGCTCGATCGCATATGCCGTCCCGACGTTCTGGCAGACGTAGCCGATCGAGCTGGGATAGGCGCCGCTCGGCACCTCTTCGCCGGTCAAGAGCTCGATGAGCTGGCGCTCGCCGCCCGCGGGGTAGACCGTCGGAATCTCGCAGATCGCGAGGCGCGGATCGCCGGCGGCGGTCACCGCCTTTCGCATCGCCTCGAGCGCACGCGGCTTGTCGCGCTCGATCGCGATGATGACGCGCGGCGCGGCGACGAGATCGGCCATCCTGATCACGCCCGCGACGATCTCGGCCGGCGCTTCGCGCATCAGCATGTCGTCGCAGCTGATATACGGCTCGCATTCGGCACCGTTGACGATCAGCACCTTGCACGTCCCGGCCACGGCTTCGAGCTTCGTCGCGGTCGGGAAGGCCGCGCCGCCGAGACCCGCGATACCGGCGAGACGCACGCGCTCGATGCGGACCTCGCGCGATTCGGGCCATGGTTCGTCCGAGCCTCCCTCGAAGCGCCGATCCTCGCCGTCCGTCTCGATGACGATGCACAGCGAGGCGCGCAGCTTCGTGCCGGTCGGGATCAGCCGCTCCTCGATCGCCCGCACGCGTCCCGAGCTCGAGGCGTGCACGCCGGTGGACGGCGGCGCGCCCGGAAGCGCGATCGGCTCGCCCTTCGCGACCTTCTGACCGACCGCGACGATCGGAACGGCGCTCGTGCCGCCGTGCTGATGCAGCCCGATCACGAGCAGCGGCGGGATGAAACCGCGCAGGATCGGCTCCTCGGTCGACGCGGTCTTGTTCGCCGCGAGGCGTATCCCGCCCGTCAGGTAGCGCTCGAACGTGACGTCAACCATGACGCGGCACCATCTCGATGCAGTCGACGGGGCAGGGCGGCACGCAGAGCTCGCATCCGGTGCAAAGACGCGCGATCACGGTATGCATGCGCTGCGGCAGGCCGACGATCGCGTCGACGGGGCACGCGCGTGCGCACAGGTTGCAGCCGATGCAGAGCGTCTCGTCGATTCGCGCGACGCGGTCCATGCTCGCGCTACCCAAGCTGGTGTCGAGCGGCGTCGGCTCGCGCCCGAGCAGCTCCGCGAGCGCGCGAATCGTGCTCTCGCCGCCCGGAGGACAGCGATTGATCTCGGCTTCGCCGGCCAAGATCGCCTCGGCGTAAGGCCGGCAGCCCGGATAGCCGCACTGCGCGCACTGGATCCGGGGCAGCAGGCGTTCGATACGCTCGACCGCATCGTCGCCGCGCTCCGGCAGCCACCGCGACGCCGCGATCAGCGCCGCGGCGAGCGCGAGCGAGAGGCCGGTGAGCACGGTGACGGCGGTCAGCATCGGGCCGGATCCGGTCGAGGCGGCGCGGCCCTCGTCATAGCCGCGCGAAGCCGGTGAATCCGAGAAACGCGAGCGACATGATACCCGCGGTCACGAAGGCGATCGCGTGCCCGCGGAACGGTCTCGGCACGTCGGCCCGCTCGATGCGCTCGCGCAGGCCGCCGAGCATCGCGAGCACGAGGCCGAACCCGAGCGCGGCGCCCGCGCCGTAGAAGAGCGCCGCGACGAGGCTTCGGCTCGCCGACGAGTTCAGCAGCGCGACGCCGAGCACCGCGCAGTTGCTCGCGATCAGCGGAATGTAGAGGCCGAGCACCCGATAGAGCATCGGCGAGAGCCGCCGGATGAGGAGCTCGGTGAGCTGCACCGCGGCGCCGATCACGAGGATGAACGCGATCAGGCGCAAATACTCGAGATCGAGCGGAATGAGCAGGAAGCGGTCGACGAGATAGGCGAGGCCCGATGCCGTGGTCAGCACGAGCCCGGTGGCGAGCGCCATTCCGACGGCGCCTTCGACGCGGCGCGAGGCACCCATGAAAGGGCACAGGCCGAGGAACTGGACGAGGACGAAGTTGTTGACCAGCGCCGCGGCGATGATGATCAGCAAGAGCTCCATCATCCGAGTCTCGCACCGATATCGGCGATCGCGCGGCGCGTCGACTCGGGTCGGCGCGCCGCCGGGAGAATCAGCTCACCTTCATGCCGGGCTCGGCGCCGTCGTCCGGCCGGAGCAGAAACACGCCCGGCCCGTCGCCGCTCGCCGCGAGCACCATGCCTTCCGACACGCCGAAGCGCATCTTGCGGGGTTTCAAGTTCGCGACGAGCACGACGAGGCGGCCCTCGAGCTGGGCCGGGTCGTACGCCTTGCGAATGCCGGCGAAGACCGTGCGCTGCGCGCCGCCCGTATCGAGCGTCAGCTTCAGCAGCTTGTCGGCACCTTCGACGTGCTCGGCTTTGACGACCTTCGCGACGCGGAGATCGATCCTCGAGAAGAGCTCGATATCGATCTCGGCCTGCTCTTCGGGCTGTGCTTTCGGTTCGGTGGTCATTCGGCCTCCTTGGCTTCGAGCTTCGGCGAGCGAGCGCGTCTCGTCGATGACGGCGTCGACGGCCTTGGGATCCACGCGCTCGAGCAACGGACGGAACTTCTCGATCGGCCGTCCGAGCAGCGGGCGGGCGGCGTCGGCCCACGACAGCGGCTCGACGCCGAGGAACGCCTCGGCGCGCGCGGCGAGCTCCGGCACGACAGGCTTCAAGTACAGCACGAGCTGCTTGAAAAGGTTGAGGCCCAACGTGCAGACGCCGACGACCGAATCGCGGTTCGCGTCGTCTTTCGCGGCGATCCACGGCTTCTGCTCGTCGATGTACTGGTTCGCGCGGTCGGCGAGCGCCATGATGCGCCGCATCGCGCGTGCGTAGTTTCGTCCCTCGTAGTCGGCGGCGATCTCGTCCGCGCTTGCCGCGAACTCGTCGAACAGCGCGGGGCTCGGCAGCGCGTCCGCGAGGCGGCCAGCGCCCAAGCGATGCACGAAACCCGCGCAGCGGCTGGCGATGTTCACGACCTTGCCGACCAGATCGGAGTTCACCTTCGCGACGAAATCCGGGAAGCTCAAATCGAGGTCGTCGACGTTCGGACCGAGCTTCGACGCGAAGTAGTAGCGCAGGTAGTCCGGGTCGACGCGCTTCGCGAAGGTCGCGGCGTTGATGAACGTGCCGCGGCTCTTCGACATCTTCTGGCCGTTGACGGTCAGGAAACCGTGCGCGAAGACCGCGGTGGGCCGGCGGAAGCCCGCGCCGCCGAGCACGGCGGGCCAGAACAGCGTGTGGAAGTACACGATGTCCTTCCCGATGAAGTGATAGAGCTCGGCGTCGCTGTCCGGGCCCCAGTACTCGTCGAAGTCGAGCCCGATGCGCCGGCAGAGGTTCAGGAAGCTCGCCATGTAGCCGATCGGCGCATCGAACCAGACGTAGAAGAACTTGCCCGGCTCGCCCGGAATCTCGAAGCCGAAATAGGGCGCATCGCGCGAGATGTCCCAGTCCTTGAGGCCGGCGCGGAACCATTCGTCGAGCTTGTGGACCATGGCCTCGTCGACGCGGTCGCGCACCCATTCCTTGAGATCCCGCTCGAAGTCGCCGAGCTTGAAGAACAGGTGCTCGGACTGTTTCACGCTCGGACGCGTGCCGGAGACGACCGAGACCGGATCCTTGAGATCCATCGGCGTGTACGTCGAGCCGCACCGCTCGCACGAGTCGCCGTACTGATCCGGCATGCCGCAGACCGGGCACGTGCCGCGCACGTAGCGATCGGGCAGGAACATCTGCTTGACGTCGTCGTAGGCCTGCTCGATCGTGCGGCGCCGGATGTGCCCCGCGGCGTTCAGGCGCTCGTAGATCCGGCGCGTCAGCTCCTCGTTCTCGGGAGCATGCGTCGTGATGTAGTTGTCGACGCTGATGCGGAACGTCTCGAAGTCGCGGCGATGCTCGGCGCTGATGCGCTCGATCAGCGATTCCGGCGAGACGCCCTCGCGCTCGGCGCGCAGCATCGTCGGCGTGCCGTGCGCGTCGCTCGCGCAGACGTACCAGACCGTGTGCCCGCGCATGCGCTGGAAGCGGACCCAGACGTCCGTCTGCACGTATTCGACGACGTGGCCCAGGTGCAGCGAATCGTTCGCGTACGGCAACGCGCTCGTGACGAGGATTTTTCTCTTGGTCACTCGACGGGACTCCGGGCGGGGCTTCTCGATTATGCCATTGCGGCGATGTCGTCCGTCAGGCGAGCACCCGATCGAGGGCGTCGGTCAGCCGCGCCACCGTGCGATCGACGTCGGCGAGCTTGTCCAGGCCGAAAAGCCCGATGCGAAATGCCCGATAGTCGTCGGGCTCGCCGCATCGGAGCGGGACTCCGGCCGCGACCTGCACCCCGGCCTTCGCGAAGCGCGCGACCATGTCGGCGTGCTCGGTATACGAGACGACGACGCACGGGGCCTCGAAGCCTTCGCCCGCGACGCTCGGGCAGCCGCGCTCGGCGAGGAGCTTCCGGACCCGGCGGCCGAGCTCGATCTGCCGCTCTCGGGCCCGCTCGAAGCCGAAAGCCCGCGTCTCGCTCATCACGTCGCGGAGCGTTCGGAGGCCGTCCGTCGGCATCGTCGCATGGTACGCGTGGCCGCCCCGCTCGTACGTCTCCATGATCTCGAGCCACTTGCGCAGATCCATCGCGAAGCTCGTGCTTTGCGTCTCGTCGATGCGCCGGCGCGCCTCGTCGCCGAGCATCACGAGCGCCGCGCACGGCGTCCCGGACCAGCCTTTCTGCGGCGCGCTGATCAGCACGTCGACGCCGATCTCGCGCATGTCGACCCACAGCGTTCCCGAAGCGATGCAGTCGAGCACGAACATCGCGCCGACGGCATGCGCCGCGGCGGCGACCCGTTTCAAATACTCGTCCGGCAGCAGGATGCCCGACGCCGTCTCGACGTGCGGCGCGAAGACGAGATCGGGCCGCGTGTCGCGGATGCGCGCCTCGACCTCGTCGATCGGCGCGGGCACGAACGGAGCCTGCGGCCGATCGGCGACGCGGCGCGCCGTGAGCGCGTCGCTCTCGGCGGGGATGCCGCCGGTCTCGAAGATCTGCGCCCAGCGGTAGCTGAACCAGCCGTTGCGGAGCACGAGGCAGCGCTTCCCGGTCGCGAACTGTCGCGCGACCGATTCCATGCCGTACGTGCCGCCTCCCGGCACGATCGCGACGGAGCGAGCGCCGTAGACTTCCTTGAGCGTCGCGGAGAGGTCGCGCATGACCGCCTGGAAGGCGGCCGACATGTGGTTCAGCGAGCGGTCGGTATAGACGACCGAAAACTCGGCGAGCCCGCCCGGATCGACGGCGGAGAACGACTTCGCGGTCATGGAATCTCTCGGCTGAGCGTTTTCGCGGGAACGCCATAGGATACACCGGAGCGGCGGACGGCGGGGCGGGGGAGCGCGGCCGCGCGGGGGCGGGCAGCCTGCAAACCGCTCAGGTGAGATCCTTATACTGCTCGAACTTCGTCTTGTCGAACGCTTGCAGATAGGCCTCGTGGCCGGAGATCACGCCGGTCTCGAACAGCCGCTTCAGCGACGAATCCATCGTGCACATGCCTTCCCCGGCGCTCGATTGCATCACGTTCTCGAGCTGCTCGAGCTTGCCCTGGCGGATCAGGTTCGCGACCGCGGGCGTATTGACCATGATCTCGAGCGCGGCCACTCGGCCCGAGCCGTCCTTCTTCTTGACGAGCTGCTGCGAGATCACGCCCCGCAACGACGTCGACAGCATGTTGCGGACGTGATCCTGCTTGTCCGCGGGAAAGATGTTCACGACCCGGTCGACCGTCGCCGCCGCGCCGTTCGTGTGCAGCGTGCCCATCACGAGGATGCCCATCTCGGCGGCGGTCATCGCGATGCTCATCGTCTCGAGATCGCGCAGCTCGCCGACGAGGATCGCGTCGGGATCTTCGCGAAGGGCGGAATGGAGCGCGGCGGAGAACGACGGGCTGTGCACGCCGACCTCGCGCTGGCTGATCAGACACATCTTGCGCTGATGCACGAACTCGATCGGATCCTCGATCGTGATGATGTGTCCCTTGAGGCGGCTGTTGATCGCGTCGATCATTGCCGCGAGCGTCGTCGACTTGCCCGAGCCGGTCTTGCCGGTCACGAGAATCAGGCCGCGGTTCGCGCGGCTCAGGCTGTGCACGACCGGCGGCATGCCGAGCTGCTCGAGCGTCAGCGCGGTGGTCGGGATCGCCCGGAACACGGCGCCGATCCCGTGCAAGTGACGGAAGACGTTCACGCGAAAGCGCGCGACGTCCGGGATCGTGTAGGCGAAGTCGGCCGCGTCGTGCTTCTCGAATTGCTCGATCGCGGGGCGGCTCATCAGCTTGAAGAGCTCGGCGTGGAGCACCTGCGGATCGAGCTTCTGGTTCTCGACGGTGATCAGGTCGCCGTGGACGCGCATGCGCGGCGGATCGCCCGCGATCAGGTGCAGGTCCGAGCCTTTGCGAAGGTGCACGCTGCGGAGAAGGTCGTCGATCATGGACATCGGCGGACCCTCGTCACACGATCTTCGTGCTCGCGGGAAGCACCGTCGTGTCGGTCACGAAGCGCTCGAACTTTTTGCGGTCGGTCGCGTAACGATACGCGTCGTCCGGGTCGATCTCCTTGCGGGCGATCGCGTCGAGCAGCGCCTGATCCATGAGCTGCATGCCGACGTCGCGGCCCGTCTGCAGCTGCGCCGGGATCTGATGCGTCTGCTCGGTCATGATGAGCTTCGCGATCGCGCGGTTCATGATCATGATCTCGACGATCGGCCGCCGGCCGCGCCCGTCCGGAGTCTTCACGAGATTCTGCGTGACGACGGCGTGCAGGCTGTGCGCGAGGAAGCTCTTCGTCTGCTCGCGCTGCTCGGTCGGCAGCGCGTCGATGATGCGGTCGACCGACTTGACCGCGCTCGTCGTATGCAGCGTGCCGAGGACGAGGTGGCCGGTCTCGGCCGCCGTCATCGCCATGCTGATCGTCTCGCCGTCTCGGAGCTCGCCGACCAGGATCACGTCCGGATCCTCGCGAAGGGCCGCGCGCACGCCGTCCGCGAAGCTGCGGATATGCGTGCCGAGCTCGCGCTGAATGATCTGCGAGCGCTTGCTCTGGTGCACGAACTCGATCGGGTCCTCGAGGCTGATGATGTTCAGGGCCCGATGCGTGTTGATGTGATCGATCATCGCCGCGAGCGTCGTCGACTTGCCGGTGCCGGTCGAGCCCGTGACGAGCACCATGCCCTGGTGCAGATCGCAGAAGCGGGTGATCACGGGCGGGAGGTTCAGGCTCTCGAGCGTCGGGATCTGCGTCGGGATGCTGCGGAACGTCGCGCCGATCCCGGTCGCCTTGCGATACAGGTTCACGCGGAACCGTCCGCCGTCCTGCGAGACGTACGAGAAGTCGAGATCGTGGCCCGCGCGGAAGCGCTCCCGTTGGCTTTCGGTCAGGATCTCGTCGATGTAGCCTTCGAGCTCCGCTTCGCCGAGGTCGCGGAACTTGATCGGCATCAGGTCGCCGTGCAGACGCAGCATCGGCGGAACGCCGACCGCGAGGTGCACGTCGGAGCAGCCTTGCGCCAGGCCGAGCTTCAGGAACGCATCGATTCGTGCCATCTCGAGCCTTACGATCCTCGCATCACGGCAGCTTGCTGCCCACCAAGGCGAGCGCGTTGCGCAGCTCCTCCATCGACGCGTAGCGCTTCGACTTGTCGACGGCCATCGCCTTCGCGACGATCTCCGCGAGCGGAGCGGGAACGTTCGGGTTGACCTGCGTCAGGGGCGGGGCCTTGCCCTGCACGTGCTGGTACATCACCGACATGTGGTCGCCGCGGGTATAGGGCGGCGTGCCGGCGAGCATCTCGTACATGATCACGCCCAGGCTGTAGATATCCGCGCGCTCGTCGACCTTCTTGCCGAGGATCTGCTCGGGCGCCATGTATTTCGGCGAGCCGATGACGTAGCCGGTCTTCGTGAGCTGCGTGTCGCCGCTTTTCGCCGCGGCCGCGACGCCGAAGTCGACGATCTTCAGCAAGCCCTCGTCGTTGATCAGGATATTCGCCGGCTTCAGATCGCGATGGATGATGCCCTGCTGGTGCGCGTGCATCATGCCGACGCAGATGTCCATCGCGTAACGCACCGCCTTCTTCGGATTCATCGGCTTCTCGTTCGCGATCTCCTGGCTCAGCGTGTGCGACGGGAAGTACTCCATCGAGATCGCGTAGCCGCCGCCGATGTAGAGAAAATCGTAGATGCGGATGACGTTCTTGTGCGTGATGCGGCGCGAGTAACGCAGCTCGTGCACGAAACGCTTCATCATTTCCTCGTCCGACGCGACGTTCGGATTGAGGAACTTCAGGATCAGCCGCTCCTCGACGACGGTGTCTTCGACGAGGAGCACGGTGCCGAACGCGCCCTTGCCGATCTTCTGGATGAAGCGATATCGGCCCTCGATGATGTCGCCGGGCTTGAGCGCGTTGATGTCGAGCGTCATCGGCTCGAGCGGCGGCGCCTTGGCGTCGGCGTCGTCGAGGAGTAGCGTGCGCGCGCTCGTCGTCGTCGCGGTGGGGCGGGTCGCGGACTGCGCGATCGACGCGGACGAGCTCGCGCGATGGGCGGTCATGCCGAGCGTTCCGGTCGCGGTGAATTGCCCGCTCGAAGCGATGCGCCCTTCGATACGCTGCAGCGCCCGCTCGACCGCGCGCGTGATCGTCTCGTCGGCGCCGGCGACGACCTGGTGGAGATAGGTGCGCACCGCCTCGGCGTGTTTCTCGGTGGTCAGCTCGCCGACCGCCTCGATCGCCGCGAGCTTGATCTCCCGCTCGGGGCGCCTGAGATACGGGACGATCTTGCCGAGCACGTTGACGTCGCCGAGCTTGCCGAGGGCGCGCAGCGCGACCGGAACGGAGCGGTCGTTTCGCGCGAGCATCTTCAGGATCGCCGGAATGGCCCTCGCGTCGCCGATCTCGGCGAGCGCGTCCGCCGCGCGCTCGCTGACCCACCAGTCCTCGTCCTGGGTCGCTTGGATCAGCTGATCCACGGCGCGCTTGTCCTTGCACGTGTTCAGAATCTCGATCGCCGCGCGACGAATGTTCTCGTCCTTGTCCTTGATGAGCTCGAGCACTGCGTCCACGACGCGCGGTCCGCCGATGCGCGCCAGCGCGTCCGACGCGCGCGAACGCACCCACCAGTCCTCGTCGGCGATCGCCTCGAGCAAGTACTTCACGCTGCTCGTCGTCCCGATGACGTTCAGCACCTCGACGGCGGCGCGGCGCGAGAACTCGTTCTCCGCCTTGAGCGCCGGCAGCAGGTGCTTGACGGTCTCGGGATCGTTGATCTCGATGATGACGTCGATCGCCTTGTTCATGACGTCGATGTCGGGATCGAGCAGGAGCGAGCAGATGAGCGCCGTATCGAGCTTCTGTCCAAGCTTCGGCGCGGCCGCGAGCGCCGCCTGCCGAACCAGCTTGTTCGAGTCCCTGAGCTGCTCGAGGACGACGCGCGGCACGTCGGGATGATCGAAGCGCGTGACGACGTTGATGAGATGCATCTTCACGACCGGATCCTTGCCGTCCATCCGGTCGATCAGGTCGGGGACGAGCTCGATCGTCGCGACCTCGTCGATGAGACGGAAGACCGCCGTCTTCTCGTTCGGCTGCAGGTAGTAGATCTGCCCGAGCAGCTGGCGAACGTTCAGACGCTCCTTGTGAGCGGTCAGGACCTCGATGAGCGCCGGTTTCGAGTACTGGTCCTCGGCCAGGAGGTCGACGAGCCGGTTCACGTTGTAGCGCTGGCTCGCGGAGAGCGCCGCGACCGTGCCGGCGACGGTGCGCGGATCCGAATCGGCGAGGCCGCGAACGACGACGTTGAGCGTCTTGTCGTTCGTCAGCGAGGTCAGCACGTCGACGTATTCGGCGGTCTGCCTGCGATCCGCGGACGCGAGCGCCTCGAGGATCTTCGGAATCGCGCCCGTGCCGAGCTTACCGAGCTTCTCGAACGCCTTGCGTTCCTCAGGGGAGCCCGGGTCCGCGTTCTGGATTTGCGAGATCAGCCTATCCGCTTGGAATGCAACGATGAAATTCATTCGGACCTGGGAGTGCGATCCAGGGATCGGCCGTAATAATTGTGATTTGCCAGAAGCTCCGACACCGGCTTGCCCCGGTCCCGGCCGGCATCGGGACCCGACATAACGAGCTGCCGGACGCCTCGGATTATGCCACACGGAATCGCAAGAAATGTAACGCGGATCACAGGTTGAGCGCGGCCTGCGGAAGGTTCTCGCGCAGCGAATTCGAGTCGCGGCGTTGGGTTACAATCGGACATTACGTCAAAGGACGGCGGGCGATGGCGGACACGGTCGAACAGCGATTGAAGGAACGTCTCGAGGAGTTCGTTTTACCGCAAACGGGCAGGACGCTCGGTCGGCACGGAAGCCGGTTCACCGTCGAACGCGCGGGTGAAAAGCTTACCGTCGCCGTGAAGCTCGGCTTTCCGATCGAGCGAAGTCGCTCGGCGCTCGTCGAGCAGCTCGAGGCGCACTGCGGCGGCGCGGCCGACGCACCGGTTCGTTTCGTGGTCGAGTGGGCCGTCGAGACGCACGCGGTGCAGCACGGCCTGAAGCCGATCGCGGGCGTGAAAAACGTGATCGCCGTCGCGTCCGGCAAGGGCGGCGTCGGCAAGTCGACGATCGCGGTCAACCTCGCGCTCGCTCTGGCCGTCGAAGGGGCGAAGGTGGGCATCCTCGATGCGGATATCTACGGCCCGAGCCAACCGCGGATGCTCGGGCTCGTCGGCCGCAGGCCCGAGTCCCGCGACGGCAAGACGCTCGAGCCGCTCGTGGCGCACGGCGTCCACGCGATGTCGATCGGCTTCCTCGTCGATGAGCGCCAGCCCGTGGCCTGGCGCGGCCCGATGGTCACCTCGGCGCTCAACCAGCTCCTGATGCAGACGAACTGGCCGGAGCTCGACTACCTGATCGTCGACATGCCGCCGGGCACCGGCGACATCCAGCTGACCCTCGCGCAACGCGTTCCGGTCAGCGGGGCGGTCATCGTCACGACGCCGCAGGACATCGCGCTTTCCGACGCCCGCAAGGGTCTGGAAATGTTCCAGAAGGTGAATGTCCCGGTCCTTGGCATCGTCGAGAACATGAGCATACATATCTGCTCGAGCTGCGGGCACGAGGAGCCGATCTTCGGCGAGCGGGGCGGCGAGCGGCTCTCCGTCGAGTACGACGTGCCACTTCTCGGCGCGCTGCCGCTCGATCGGCGCGTGCGCGAGGAGACCGATTCGGGAACGCCGAGCGTCGTCGCCGACCCCGACGGGCCGCTCGGCGCGCGGTTCCGCCAGGTCGCGTTGCGCGCCGCGGGCGAGCTCGCCGCGAGCGGGAAGGACTACAGTCGGCTGTTCCCGAAGATCACCGTCGAGGACGCTTGAGCCTGCGGCTCACGGTCAGGTCTTCGGCAGCGTGACGCCGCGTTGCCCCATGTACTTGCCGGCGCGGTCCTTGTAAGACACCTCGCACCGCTCGTCGGACTCGAGGAAGATCATCTGCGCGACGCCTTCGTTCGCGTAGATCTTCGCCGGCAGCGGCGTCGTGTTCGAGAACTCGAGCGTGACCTGACCCTCCCAGCCGGGCTCGAGCGGCGTGACGTTGACGATCACGCCGCAGCGCGCGTACGTGCTCTTGCCGACGCACAGCACGAGCACGTTCTCCGGGATCCGGAAGTACTCGACCGTGCGCGCGAGCGCGAACGAGTTCGGCGGGATGATGCAGCAGTCGCCGCGAAAGTCGACGAAGCTCTTCTCGTCGAAACGCTTCGGGTCGACGATCGTCGTGTTGATGTTCGTGAAGATCTTGAACTCGTCCGCGCAGCGGACATCGTAGCCGTAGCTCGACACGCCGTAGGAAACGACGCGCGCGTCGCCGTGGGCTCTGACCTGCGCGGGCTCGAACGGCTCGATCATGCCGTGCTCGAGCGCCATTCGTTTGATCCAGCGGTCCGATTTGATCGTCATCCCTCGTCGCCTCGTCGATGCGTGCGGCCGTCACAGCCCTTCGATGGACGTCAGCGTGAGTGTCGTCAGTGTCTCGCCGTCGCGGCGCTGCTCGATTCTCACAGGCAGGTGGCGTAGGGCGGGGGCGGCCCAGAAAACCGTGTAACGGGAAGATCCTTCGCGTCGCTGAACGACGCGAACCGCTTCGAGCGTGCCGACCGGCGTCTCGAGCGTCTCGGTGCCGCCCACCTCGTACGTGTAGCGTTTCACCGACTCGTTGTCGACCAGGTCGTGCTCGACCGGCCCGCGGCCGGACTGAAGCTCGAGCATCAGCGTGATCTGCAGCGTCGCCCGGTCGTGCACGCCCGGCTCGAGCGGCACGTCGACGCTGTTCTCGCTCGTCGTGATCCGGGCTCGGCTCGCGGCCCAGTCGAAATCGACGGCGAAATCGTCCTCGCCCTTGCGCGTGCCGTCGTCGACGCGAAACGACAGCGGCCGAAGGGCTCCCGAGCGGAGCTCGAAGCGGCTCTCCTCGACGACGGGATGCGGGCGAAGCAGCCGGGCGAGGCCGCGCGTCGAGGTCGTCGCCTCGAAGCGGTAGGTCGTGCCCGCCTCGTGCACGACTCTCTGCACGGATTCGCCCACTCGGCGGCCTTTGTAGGCGACGTCGTAGCGGGCCTCGTAGATCGGCACGGGCCCGATCTCGTTGGCGGCGGCCGCGGCGGCGAAAAGGGCGGCGAGCAGCGTCGCAAGCGCAGGCGGAATCGCTCGGCTCATGACCCCTCCTCGATGACGATCGGCTCTCGGAGCGTTTCTCCGTCCAGAGTGACCTCGTCGCCGACGAGTCTCAATCGGCCGGTCGCGAGCCACGACGTCGCGCGCGGCAGGATGACGTGCTCGCCGCGGCGGACGCGCGCGGCGAGCGTCTCGACGGTGTCGTCCGGGCGGACCTTCAGCCGGTATTGCAGCACGCGCGGTCCGGCATCGAGGTCTTCGGTGACGAAATGCACGGTCGCGCCGTGATGCGAATCGCCCGCCTCGAGCACGCGGCGGTGCGTGTCGAGGCCGCGAAAACGGGGCAGCAGCGACGGGTGGAGGTTCAGCATGCGCCCCGCGTAGTGCCGGACCATCGAAGGTCCCAGAATGCGCATGAAACCGGCGAGGATGACCGCGCTCGGCGCATGCGCGTCGATCGCCTCGGCGAGCGCGCGCTCGTAAGCCTCGCGGCTCGGATAGCCCTCGCGCGGGATGTGCAGAGCGGCGATACCCGCGCGGCGTGCGCGCTCGAGCCCGCGCGCTTCGGCGCGGTCGCTGACGACCGCCGCGACGCGCGCGTCGAGCGCGCCGTCTCGAGCGGCGTCGATCAGCGCTTGAAGATTCGTGCCTTCGCCGGAAACGAGGACGACGACGGCGGGGCGCTCGGAGGGCACGTTCAACGAATCTCGACCCGGCCGGCGGAGGCGGGCACAACCTCGCCGACGATCCACGCTTGCTCGCCGGTGTCGCGAAGAGCTCGGACCGTCTCGTCCGCGGCCCCGGGCGCGACGATCACGATCATCCCGATGCCGCAGTTGAACGTGCGGTGGAGCTCGTGCGGCTCGACGCCGCGCCGCTCGAGCCAGTCGAAGACCGGCGG
>Ga0207873_1002019_pt1 | contig 17706 bp, 13 predicted proteins | sample BGWIniCompost_FD_187373 | JGI IMG/M metagenome (GOLD analysis project Ga0207873, IMG submission 187373) | Cellulose adapted compost microbial communities from Newby Island Compost Facility, Milpitas, CA, USA - BGW Initial Compost (SPAdes)... ...
GGGGCGGCCGAGCGAGTGCTGCAGCCCTGGACCCTGGCGGTGGTTCGCTACGGCGAACAGCTGGCGGAATCCCGCCGGCAATTCTTTGAATCCTTCGTTCCGATACTGCGCGCCCACGTGGAGGCCGCGCTTCCCGGCGTCCCGGTGGAATTCAGCCTGCGCCAGGGTTGGGCGGAAGGTGAAGGCTATGCCGAGGCGTTGGCTAGGCATCTCGGCCGGGATCGCGAACTGGGGGTGACGCGCTACGGTCCGCACCGCGCGGATGTGGTCTTCAAGGTCGAGGGTTTGCCCGCGGAGGAGCGGCTCTCCCGTGGCCAGCAGAAGATGCTGTCCGGAGCCCTGTGGCTGGCGCAGGTGCAGATGCTCAATCGCGGCGTCGGCACACGGTCGCTACTGCTGGCGGACGATCTTGCCTCGGAGCTGGATGGGAACAACCTGGCTCGTTTCCTAGAAATGCTCGCCGATGTCGATGCCCAGAAGGTGCTCACCGCCATTTCCGATTCCGATGTGGCCCGCACCGGGCTGACGCAGGGTAGGGTGTTCCACGTGGAACATGGTCGCATTCTGCGGCAAGGAACCTTCCAATAAATCACTATATATAAGGTGTTATAATCGGGCGTTGCTCTTACGACGGCGGAACCTCGATGACTGACACCAAGACCTACGATTCCAGCAACATCAAGGTATTGAAGGGACTGGAAGCGGTGCGCAAGCGTCCCGGCATGTACATCGGCGATACCGATGACGGCACGGGCCTGCACCACATGGTCTTCGAGGTCGTGGACAACTCCATCGACGAGGCCCTGGCCGGCTACTGCACCCAGGTCACGGTCACCATCCACGCCGACGACTCCATCACCGTCTCGGACAACGGCCGCGGCATTCCCGTGGACATCCATCCCGAGGAAGGCCGTTCCGCCGCCGAGGTCATCATGACCGTGCTGCATGCCGGCGGAAAGTTCGACGACAACAGCTACAAGGTTTCCGGCGGTTTGCACGGCGTGGGCGTTTCCGTGGTGAATGCGCTGTCCGAGAAGCTTATCCTGCGGATCAAGCGCGACGGCAAGCTGCACCACCAGGAATACCGCATGGGCGACCCGGTCGCGCCGCTGACCGTGATCGGCGAGACCGAGGAGACCGGCACCGAGATTCGCTTCAAGCCCAGCTCGCAGATCTTCAGCCAGACCGAGTACCACTACGAGATTCTCGCCAAGCGCCTGCGCGAACTCAGCTTCCTGAACTCCGGCGTGCGCATCCATCTCATCGACGAGCGCACCGAGAAGGAAGACATCTTCGAATACCAGGGCGGCATCCGCGCCTTCGTTGAGCATCTCAACCGCAACAAGACGCCGCTTCATGAAAATGTCTTTTATTTTCAATCGGTTAGGGATGGAATCACGGTCGAGGTGGCGTTGCAGTGGAACGACTCCTACCAGGAGAACGTGTTCTGCTTCACCAACAACATCCCGCAGCGCGACGGCGGCACGCATCTCGCCGGCTTCCGCGCCGCGCTGACCCGTACCCTCAACCACTACATGGACACCGAGGGCATGCTGAAGCGCGAGAAGGTCGCCATGTCCGGCGATGACGTGCGCGAAGGCCTGACGGCGGTGGTGTCCGTGAAGGTGCCTGACCCGAAGTTCTCATCGCAGACCAAGGACAAGCTGGTCAGCTCCGAGGTCAAGGGCGCGGTCGAGTCCGTGATGGCCGAGAAGCTCAACGACTTCCTGCTCGAGTTCCCGCAGCAGGCCAAGGTCATCTGCTCCAAGGTCATCGACGCTGCGCGTGCCCGCGAGGCGGCGCGCAAGGCGCGGGAAATGACCCGTCGCAAGGGCGCGCTGGATATCGCCGGCCTCCCCGGCAAGCTGGCCGACTGCCAGGAACGCGACCCGGCGCTTTCCGAGATATTCATCGTCGAGGGTGATTCCGCGGGCGGTTCCGCCAAGCAGGGCCGCGACCGTCGCACCCAGGCGATCCTGCCGCTGAAGGGCAAGATCCTCAACGTGGAGAAGGCGCGCTTCGACAAGATGCTGAGCTCGGCGGAAGTGGGCACGCTGATCACGGCGCTCGGCACCGGCATCGGCAAGGACGAGTTCGACCCGGACAAGCTGCGCTACCACCGCATCATCATCATGACCGACGCGGACGTGGACGGCTCCCACATTCGCACGCTGCTGCTGACCTTCTTCTACCGGCAGATGCCGGAGCTGATCGCGCGCGGCCACGTCTACATCGCGCAGCCGCCGCTCTACAAGGTGAAGAAGGGCAAGCAGGAGCAGTACGTCAAGGACGACATCGAGCTGAACAATTACCTGCTGACCCAGGCGCTGGACGGCGCCGAGCTGCATCTCGATGCCAACTCGCCGCCGATCGCGCCGGCCGCCTTCGAGGAACTGGCCCAGCACTACATGCGCGTCATGGCGATGATCCGCCGCTGGTCGCGCCGCTACGATGAGAACCTGCTGCACAAGCTCGTCTACCTGCCGCCGGTCAGCGCCGGGAAATACGAGGACCGCGCCTGGCTGGGCGACTGGGTCAACCAGCTGCAGCTGCGCCTGAATGCTTCGGACAGTGAGTCGAACCGCTACGAGGTGAAGATCATCGATGCGCCGGAAGGCGAGGGCCACGTCATCCAGATGGTCGTCACGCATCACGGCGTGCGCCGCGAGCGCCTGATCCACCCCGAGTTCTTTGCTTCCAGCGAGTACCAGCACATCGCCTCGCTGGGCGAGCGCATCGTCGGCCTGCTTGGCGATGGCGCGTATGTTGCGCGCGGTGAGAAACGTCAGCCGGTGAGCCTGTTCCGCGATGCCATCCAGTGGCTGCTGGACGAGGCCAAGCGCGGCCAGACCATCCAGCGCTACAAGGGCCTCGGCGAGATGAACCCGGAACAGCTGTGGGAGACCACCATGAACCCGGATACCCGCCGGCTGCTGCAGGTCCGCATCGAGGATGCCGTCGCCGCTGACGAAGTCTTCACCACGCTGATGGGCGACGCCGTCGAACCGCGCCGCGACTTCATCGAGAAGAATGCCCTCGAAGTGTCGAACCTTGATGTGTAAACGTGAGAGGTGAGACGTGAGACGACCGTTGCCGGGTCGTTGACCGAGGCGTCACCATCAGCACTTACGAAAAGAGCGGCGCATTGGCCGCTCTTTTCATATGCATCAAGTTCGTCCGGTGAATGAACGCTCCGTCCGCCGTAGTCTCACCTCTCACGGCGCCGCCGGTAGGCGGCGCTGATCCTTTCCATCTCGCCCTCGATCCAGGCCTGGGCGGCGAGGTTGATCTGTTCGGGTTCCATGTCGGCGCCATCGATGGGCGGGCCGATGCGCACGATGATCCTGCCTGGACGCTTGAGGATGGAGTGGCGCGGCCAGAGGTCGCCGGCGTTGTGCGCGATGGGAAGGATCAGCGTGTTGGTTTCCTTCGCCAGCAACGCACCCGAGATGCCGTAGCGCTTGGTGGCGTCGGGCGCGACGCGCGTGCCTTCGGGGAAGATGTTGATCCAGCAGCCTTCACGCAGTTTCTTCCCGCCCTTTTCGATCACCTGCCTTACCGCCGAGCGGCCGCCGCGACGATTGATGGCGATCGGCTCGATCAGGCGCAGCGCCCAGCCGAAGATCGGGATGAAGGTGAGTTCCTGCTTCAGCACCCAGCATTGTTTCGGCCACATCAGCAGCGTCAGGAAGGTTTCCCAGCTGGAGGTGTGCTTCCAGTACACCACGCAGGGATCGGGCGGAATGTTCTCGCGGCCCTCGATGACGTAGTCGAGGCCGAGCACGTGCTTCAGCACCCATAGCTGCAGGCCGCACCAGGCCTGCGCGACGCGATAACGCCATGAATACGGCGACCAGAAGATGACCAGGATGGCGAAGGCGAACAGGATCACCGACACCACCATGAAGGCAATGTACAGCAGCGACTTGATGTACTGGATCATGCGTTCTTCAGAAGCTCCTCGACGGCCCCCGCGAGATCATCGAACACCCTGACCTCGCGCCTGTCGATATCGTTTTCGATCTTCGAGCCGTTGCCGGTACGCACCAGCACCGGAATCATTCCTGCCGCACGCGCGGCTTCCAGGTCCCGCGCCGAATCGCCCACGAACCACTGGCCCGCCAGTGAAACGCCGAGCTCCTGCTCGATGCGCTTCAACAGGCCGATGCGTGGTTTGCGGCATTCGCAGCCCTCATCCGGGTGATGCGGACACCAGGTGATGATGTCGATGCGGCCGCCGGCATCCTCCACGGCCTCGATCATGCGGTCATGGATTTCCGTGAGCGCATCGAGATCGAACAGCCCGCGCGCCAGCCCTGACTGGTTGCTGGCAACCGCAATCGTGTAGCCCGCCTTCGATGCGCGCGCGATCGCCTCGATGCTGCCGGGTATCGGCTGCCATTCCTCCACCGACTTGATGTAGTCCGGCGAGTCCTCGTTGATGACGCCGTCCCGGTCGAGCACCAGCACCTTCATGCGTCGACCTGGATTTCCGCGAAGTCCGCGGTGTGGTTGAACAGCGAGCGCAGCCGGTTCAGCAGCCGCAGGCGATTGGTGCGCAAGGCCTCGTCCTCGGCCATGACCATGACCTCGTCGAAGAAGCGGTCCACCACGTTACGCAGGTCGGCAAGCTGTGCCAGCACCGGTTCGTACTCGCCGCGCTCCATCAGCGGATGCAGCGCCGAATGCTTTTCCGCCACCGCCTCGCCCAGCGCGCGTTCGGCATCGTTCTCGAACAGCGTGGCGTCCGGTTCGCCCGAGACATTCACCTCTGCCTTGCGCAGGATGTTGGAGATGCGCTTGTTGGCGGCGGCAAGTGCCGCGGCCTCCTCGCGGCGCATGAAGGCCTGCACGGCCTTGATGCGGCGATCGAAATCCAGCGGCCGGCCAGGCTGGACGCCGCGCACCGCCTCGAACACGTCGGGACGTACTCCCTGGTCGAGGTAGTACGCCTTCAGCCGGTCATAGAAGAAGTCCACCAGCTCATCGAGCGCGTTCACGCCCGTCGGCGAATCCGGCAGATGCTCCAGCGCGTGCTTGATGAGCACGATGAGATCGAGGTCCAGCGCCTTCTCGATGAGAATGCGCAGCACGCCGAGCGCGAGCCGGCGCAACGCGAAGGGATCCTTGCTGCCGGACGGCTTCTGGCCGATGGAGAAGATGCCGCAGATGGTGTCGAGCTTGTCGGCGATGGCCAGCGCCTGGCCGGTTTTCGTCGCCGGCAGCCCGTCGCCCGCGAAGCGCGGCAGGTACTGCTCGAACAGCGCCTCGCAGACTTCCGCGTCCTCGCCGTCGTTGCGCGCATAGTAGCGGCCCATCACGCCCTGCAGCTCGGTGAACTCGAACACCATGTCGGTGACGAGATCGGTCTTTGCCAGGGTGGCGGCACGATCCGCTCTCGCGACATCGCCACCGATCGCCTCCGCGATCCTTACCGCGAGGCTGCGCACGCGGCGGGCCTTGTCGCCGTAGGAGCCGAGCGCATTCTGGAAGGTGACGTGGTCGAGCTTGTCGACCCGCGCCAGCAGCGGCGTCTTCGTATCGCTGTTCCAGAAGAACATCGCATCTTCCAGGCGCGGTGAGACCACGCGCTCGTTGCCGCGGCGGATGACGTCCGGATCGCGTGATTCGATGTTGGCGAAGGTGATGAACTTCGGCAGCAGCCTGCCGTCCGCACCACGCACCGGGAAGTAACGCTGATGCGTCTCGATGGTGGTGGTGAGCACTTCCTCGGGCAGGCTCATGAAGCGCTCCGGAATGTCGCCGATGACCGGCACCGGCCACTCGTTCAATGCCGCGACTTCATCCAGCAGCTCGCTGCCGGGCTCCGCGCCCAGCGCCTTGCCGCCCAGCTTCGCCGCGGCGGCATGCACTTCGGCGGCGATCCATTCCGCCAGCGAATTGGAGGAATCGTTGACGCGCACGTGCGCGTCTTCCAGCACGCTGAGGTAATCCGCCGGGGTGCGGATCGCGATCTCGCCTTCCGAATGGAAGCGATGCCCGCGCGTGGCGCGGCCCGCGCGCACGCCGAACAGCTCGCAATCGATGACCTCGGCGCCGAACAGCATCACCAGCCACTGCACCGGGCGCACGAACTCGGCCTCGCCCGCGCCCCAGCGCATGCGCTTCGGCACCGGCAGCGCCTTCAGCGCCTGTTCCACGATTCCCGGCAGCAGCTCCTCGGTGCGCTTGCCCGGCACCGTGATGGTGCAGGCCAGCCGCTCGCCCTTGTCGGTCTGCCTGCGTTCCAGTTCCTGCACCGGCACGCCGACGGATGCCGCAAAGCCTTGCGCGGCCTTGGTAGGCTTGCCGTCCTTGTCGAAGGCGGCCTGCACCGCGGGACCCAGCCGCTCCTGCCTGGTGTCGGGTGTTGCGACCGGCACGTTCTGCACGATCAAGGCAAGACGGCGCGGCGAGCAGTACCAGTAATCGCGCATGCCTTCGCGCAGCGCGGGTTCGCCGGCAAACAGCGCGTTCATGACGCCATCGCGGAAGGCGGCGGCAAGCTGGCGCAGCGCCTTCGGCGGCAGCTCCTCGGTGCCGACCTCGACGAGGAAATCCTTGCGTTCCGTCATTCCGCGGCCTCCTTCAGCATCGGGAAGCCCAGCTTCTCGCGGGCGGCGTAATAGGCCTCGGCGACGCCGCGAGCCAGGGCGCGCACGCGCAGGATGTAGCGCTGCCTTTCGGTCACGGAAATCGCCTTGCGGGCGTCGAGCAGGTTGAAGCTGTGCGAGGCGCGCAACACCATTTCATAGGCGGGCAGGGGCAGACCGAGCTCCAGCAGGCGCCGGCATTCGGATTCGCACCAGTCGAACCACTTGAACAGCGTGGCCATGTCGGCATGCTCGAAGTTGTAGGCGCTCTGCTCGACCTCGTTCTGGTGGAACACGTCGCCATAGCTCACCCGGCCCAGCGGCCCGTCGGTCCAGATGAGGTCGTAGACGTTCTCCACGCCCTGCAGGTACATGGCGAGGCGCTCCAGGCCGTAGGTGATCTCGCCGGTCACCGGCCGGCATTCCAGGCCGCCGACCTGCTGGAAATAGGTGAACTGGGTGATCTCCATGCCATCCAGCCAGACTTCCCAGCCCAGGCCCCAGGCGCCCAGCGTCGGCGATTCCCAGTTGTCCTCGACGAAGCGGATGTCATGCACCAGCGGATCCACGCCCAGGGCGCGCAGCGAACCGAGGTAGAGGTCCTGGAGGTTCAGCGGCGAGGGCTTGATCACCACCTGGAACTGGTAATAGTGCTGCAGGCGGTTCGGGTTCTCGCCGTAGCGGCCGTCGGTGGGGCGGCGCGAGGGCTGCACGTAGGCCGCGGACCAGGGCTCCGGTCCGATGGACCGCAGGAAGGTGGCCGGGTGGAAAGTGCCCGCGCCCATCTCCATGTCGTAAGGCTGCTGCAGAACGCAGCCCTGGTCGGCCCAGTACTGCTGCAATCGCAGGATGAGCTCCTGGAAGGTCGCCGGTGGCTGCATGAGGCGCTTTGTCCTTGATTTGGCAGGAAAAGTGAAAGTGGCGAAGTATACCGCCTTTCCCGGCGGCTCGGCACGCGCCCCGCGATGGTGCGTCAATTGTTTCGTGCACCATCATGGTGCAAGGATCGTGAAGGCCGAGCGCCGCCACCCCGGAAAATGTGCGTCATGGTTGTGGCATGGGGTTTGCATCCATTGAAGCGTCGCCCAACCCAACCGCCACCTGGAGGCTCCGATGACACCCGCCGAGATTCTCGATTTCATCAAGGAAAAGAACGTCGTCTTCGTCGACTTCCGTTTCGTCGACACCAAGGGCAAGGAACAGCACGTCACCGTGCCGTCGCACACCATCGACGAGGCCCTGTTCGAGGACGGCAAGATGTTCGACGGCTCGTCGATCTCCGGCTGGAAGGGCATCAACGAGTCCGACATGATCCTGATGCCGGACGCCTCCACCGTATTCCTGGACCCGTTCTTCGAGCAGCCGACCCTGGTGATCCGCTGCGACGTCATCGAGCCCAACACCCTGCAGGGCTACGAGCGCGACCCGCGTTCGCTGGCCAAGCGCGCCGAGGCCTATCTCAAGTCCACCGGCATCGCCGATGTCGCCTACTTCGGCCCCGAAAACGAATTCTTCATCTTCGACGACGTGCGCTGGGGCTCGGACATGTCCGGCTCCTTCTACAAGATCGATTCCCAGGAAGCCGGCTGGAACTCCGAGCGCGTCTATCCCGACGGCAACTTCGGCCATCGCCCCAGCGTGAAGGGCGGCTACTTCCCGGTGCCGCCGGTGGATTCGCTGCATGACCTGCGCTCGGCCATGTGCCTGGCGCTGGAGGAAGTCGGCATGAAGGTCGAGGTGCATCACCATGAAGTCGCCACCGCCGGCCAGTGCGAGATCGGCGTCGGCTTCGGCGGCCTGGTGCAGAAGGCCGACGAGGTACTGATGCTGAAGTACGTGGTGCAGAACGTCGCGCACGGTTACGGCAAGACCGCCACCTTCATGCCCAAGCCCATCGTCGGCGACAACGGCTCCGGCATGCACGTGCACATGTCGCTGGCGAAGGACGGCAAGAACCTGTTCACCGGCGACGGCTACGGCGGCCTGTCGGAAACCGCGCTGTACTACATCGGCGGCATCATCAGGCACGCACGCGCACTGAACGCCTTCACCAACCCGTCCACCAACAGCTACAAGCGCCTGGTGCCGGGCTTCGAGGCGCCGGTGAAGCTGGCGTATTCCTCGCGCAACCGTTCCGCCTCGATCCGCATCCCGTTCATCGCCAACCCGAAGGCACGCCGCATCGAAGTTCGCTTCCCGGATTCCACCGCGAATCCGTACCTTGCCTTCGCGGCGCTGATGATGGCCGGCCTGGACGGCATCCAGAACAGGATCCATCCGGGCGAGGCGATGGACAAGAACCTCTACGACCTGCCGCCGGAAGAGGCCAGGAACGTGCCCGAGGTCTGCTACTCGCTGGAAACCGCGCTGCAGTCCCTGGACGCCGACCGCGAGTTCCTGAAGAAGGGCGGCGTGTTCACGGATGACGTCATCGACGCCTACATCGAGCTCAAGATGGCCGACGTGCAGCGCATCCGCATGACCACGCACCCGGTCGAGTTCGACATGTATTACTCGCTGTAAGAAGGGAGAAGGGGGAGAAGGGAGAAGAATCGTGAGAGGTGAGACGCCCCGCGTCTTCTACCTTCTCCCTTCTTCCCGGGCTATGCTAGGGCCATGACGAGAACGATTGCCGCCATCATCCTCGCCCTGCTGGTGCTGCCGGCCGCCCATGCCGGCAAGCTGTACAAGTGGGTGGACGAGAACGGTACGGTCCACTATTCCGACTCGCCGCGGGAAGGCGCCAAGGAAATCAATCCCGACGAATTCGTCGGCGTCTACGAGGCGCCCAGCCTGCCGCCGCCGCGCCCGCGTGCCGAAGCCTCGCAGGACCAGGCGCCGGCCTACCGCTCCATCGAGTTCATCTCGCCCAAGCAGGACCAGGTGTTCTGGGCCGCGGGCGGCGAGATCCCGGTTTACATCGAGCTCCAGCCGCCGCTGGCGGACGGCCACACGCTGCGGCTGTTCCTCAACGGCAACATGGTGCGCGAGAAGCTGCGCAGCACCAGCACCACGCTGACCGACGTATGGCGCGGCGCGCATACCCTGCGCGTGGTGGTCGAGGACGCCATCGGCCAGGAGCTGGCGGCGAGCGAGACCATTACCTTCCACGTCAAGCAGCGCTCGCTCGCGAATCCGCAGAACCCCCGGCCCAAGCCGCGCAATTAGCACCATCGGGGTGCCAATGCACTACAATGGTGCATGGCCTTCTCTCCCGGAGACACGCTCGATTCCCTGGTCGCCGCCGTGCTGCTGCTCGACGGCCAGGATCGCGTCGTCCATCTCAATCCCGCCGCCGCCGCCCTGCTGGAAACCAGCCGGCGCGCCATCGGCCGTCCCTTGCAGGAGCTTCTGCCGCTGGACGAGCAGCTGCCGGCCTATGTCGCCCGCGCCCGCGAACAGGCCGAACCGCTGGCCGTCGCCGAGCTTTCGCTGCTGGTGGGCCCGCCCCCCGGCCGGCGCGTGGCCGTCAGCTGCGATGTGAGTCCGGCGGAACATGGGCTGGTTCTCGAGCTTCGCGCCCTGGAGCGCCGCCAGCTGATCGCCGCGGAAACGGCGCTCTGGGAGAACCAGCAGCGGCAGCGCCGCCTGTTCCAGGCGCTGGCGCACGAGATCCGCAATCCGCTGGCCGGCCTGCAGGGCGCGGCGCAGTTGCTCGCCGCGGAAATCGACCGCACCGACCTGCGCGAATACCTCGACGTCATGCTGCGGGAAACCGCGAGACTGCGGGAACTCGTGGACGTGCTCGCCGGCGCGCCACGCCCGCCGCGGCGCGCGTCCATGAACATCCACAGCGTGCTGGAGCACGTGCTCAGGCTGCTCGAACCCCTGCGCGGCCCGCGCCAGCAATGGAAGCGCGATTACGATCCCAGCCTGCCGGAACTCGAAGCCGATGAAACCCGGCTCGCCCAGGTGTTCCTCAACCTGGTGAAGAACGCGCTGGAGGCCATCGCCGAGACCGGAACGGTCACCCTGCGTACCCGCATCGAGCGCCAGTACACCCTGGGCGGGAGGCGCTACCGCCAGGTGCTGAAGGTGGACGTCGAGGACGACGGCCCGGGCGTGCCCGCCGAGCTGTGCGAACGCCTGTTCCTGCCGTTCAGCACCGCCAAGCCCGGCGGCACGGGGCTGGGGCTGGCCATTTCCCAGGACATCGTCCAGCAGCACCATGGCCTGATAGAGCACCACGGCGAACCGGGCCGCACGGTGTTCTCGGTGTTCCTGCCGTTTTCCTCCGGAGAGAACTCATGAACGAAGCCCGCCGCGTGTTCGTGGTCGATGACGAAGCCTCGGTGCGCTGGGTGGTGGAAAAGGCACTGTCCCGCGCCGGCATCCGCACCATCCCTTTCGAGGACGCGCGCCACGCGCTTGAGGCGCTGGAAGCCGAGTGCCCCGATGTGGTCATCACCGATCTCGCCATGCCGCACATGGACGGCCATGCCTTCCTCGCCGAACTCCAGGCGCGCGCGCCCGGCCTTCCGGTGGTGGTGATCTCGGCGCACTCGGACGTCGATACCGTGCTGCGCGCCTACGAGGGCGGGGCGGTGGAGATGCTCGCCAAGCCCTTCGATATCGGCGAACTGCTGGCGCTGGTGCTGCGCCTTGCCGCCGAACAGGAGCCGCAGGCCTCAAGGCCCGCGCCTGCCGCCGCGCCGCGCATGATCGGCGAGTCCGCGCCCATGCAGGCGGTCTACCGCATCATCGGCCGGCTGTCGCGCAGCTCGATGACGGTGCTCGTGACCGGTGAGTCGGGTTCCGGCAAGGAACTGGTGGCGCGCACCCTGCACGATCACAGCCCGCGCCGCGACAAGCCCTTCGTCGCCATCAACACCGCCGCCATCCCGGTGGAACTGCTGGAATCCGAGCTGTTCGGCCACGAGCGCGGCGCCTTCACCGGCGCGCAGCAGCGCCGCATCGGCCGCTTCGAGCAGGCCGAAGGCGGCACGCTGTTCCTGGACGAGATCGGCGACATGCCGCTGGACATGCAGACCCGGCTGCTGCGCGTACTCTCCGAGCACGAGTTCTTCCGCGTCGGCGGCCATGTGCCGGTGCGCGCCGACGTACGCATCATCGCTGCGACCCATCAGGACCTGGAGGCGCTGGTGGCGGCGGGCCGCTTCCGCGAGGACCTGCTGCATCGTCTGAACGTGGTGCGCATCCGCATGCCGGCATTGCGCGAACGCCGCGAGGACATCCCGGCGCTGCTCGAACATTTCCTGCGGCAGGCGGCCGCCGAACTTGGCGTCGAAGCCAAGCAGCTCAGCCGCGCGGCGGAGGCCCGGCTCGTCGCTTACGACTGGCCCGGCAACGTGCGCGAGCTGCGCAATCTCTGCCGCCGCCTCACCGCGCTCGCGCCTTCGCGGCAGGTGGGGGTGGAAGACCTCGAGGCAGAACTCGTGGCAAGCGCGGCCGCCGCGGATGCGATGAGCGACTGGCTGGAGAACTACTTCGCGGCCGGCGAAGGCGTGGCACAGCGCGCGAGCCGCGATCTCGAGATCGCGCTGATCCGCCGCGCGCTCAGGGAAACCGGCGGCAGGCGCCTGGAGGCGGCGAAACTGCTGGGCTGGGGCCGCAACACGTTGACGCGCAAGATCCAGGAATACGGCCTGGAGGATCAGTAGACGACTTCGCGCCTGTCGATGAAACCGGCCTCGTCGCGGTACAGCCCCTGGAAGAATACCGTGCCGACCGGATCCTCCGGTCCTGCGCCCTGCCAGTCGTACTTCAGCCAGGCCGGCACCGCCGCGCTCACGTCCACGCTGCCTTCGTTGCCCGCGCCGGGTGCGGCGAGCGTCACGATACCGCTGCCATTGGTGTAGCTGTAACCGATCACCGCGGTGTGACCGGCGAGGTTGCCGGTGAAATTGGCGAGCGAGAAGCTCGAGGCACTGAGGCTGGTGCAGTCATCCAGCGTGTTGATGTCCCAGCCGAAGCTGCCGCCGAGGTCCTGCCAGGCCTCGACGATCACGGGCTGCTCCGCCTGCGTCAGGGAATTCACCGTGCGGTTGCGGATCGCGACCCTGCCGCTGCGGATGGTGGTCTCGGCTTCGGCGTGACCCATGGACGACGCTTCTCCGCCGATCTCCGCAGCGCGAACCGCCAGCCTGCCCGGACCGCTCTCCTTGCTTGAAAGCGCGAAGGCGACATCGGTCAGCGTCACGCTGCCGGCGCTGAAATCGGCGAACGAGACGCCGCCGTTCACGAACGCGCCCGCGAGTTCGCCGGCGGCATCGGTGAGCATGATGTCGCGCGAGAAACTCGTCGCGGCATTGCCGTTGCCGAAGTAGTTCAGGGTGACGTCGCCAAGCGCGTTGTGCGCGCGGATGACGAGTTCACCGATGGGCTGGCCTGCGTAGGTGAAATTCGCGCCGCAACCGTGGGTGACGATCGCGGTGGTGAGATACGCCGGATGGAAGCGCCCGACCGGTGCGCTGAAGCCGGTAATGCTCGCGTCGCTCATGCCGAGGTAATTGTCGCTCGCGGCGTTGATGCGGATGCTGCCGACCTCGTCGTACCGCAGCGGGTTCGGAACGGCGGCCACGCCGCCCGCGAAAGCCGCCGCGGAAACGTCCTGGTTGGGAAAGCTGCCGAGCACGCCCGCGGCAGGTTCGAGAAGCTCTGCGGACAGCAACACCTCATTGCGGAAGGAAACCGCCAGCGCGTTGTCGTCCAGATTCGCGCCTTCGTCCGGCATGCCATCGTCATCGGCGTCATCGGCGACATCCCAGAGCACCGCGGCAACGTCAGCAGTAAATTCGCTGCCCGCGGCGACGAAGGCGGCATCGAGCGCGCCGCTGCCTTGCGGATTCACCGTACCGCCCGCGCGCACGTTGCGCACGCTGAGCGCGAACGGCCGCACGGTGAGCATGTTCGACATGCCGCCGATGGCGATTGCGTTCGCGAAGTCGCCGGAATCATCCAGGAGTTGCAGGCCGTACTTGCCGACATCCGCGGTATCCAGTGCGAAGGCCGCCTCGCCGGCCGTGAACGCAAGCGAAAGATTCGGCGAGGCGGGCGCGCTCTCCGGCAGGGACAGCGACGCGATCGCAGGAGCGGCGCCGCCGGGATCGACGGCATCGCGGCTGATCCAGGCCTTGAGCGCGCGATTGCCTGCGTAACCGGTGGCGATGCCGCAGTCGCTGGACGGATCGCCTGGCACCTCCCTGCGCACCATGCGGACGTTGAAAGGCTCGGTCCGCCCCGCCACGAGAATGTCGTCATCGGCCGTGATCACGAAGGCGTTGTCGCGGAACTGGATAGTGCCGCTCGCCGAGGCGGTGCCGCTCAGCACGTCGGTGACGCGTATCACCACGTCATCGGCGTGCGCATTGGAAAGCTCGAAGCTCGCCGCGCCGTTGTCGAGATTGACGAAGGTGTAATTGGCGGCGCCATCGTTGGCCGGACCGTTGATCAAGGTGCCGTTGCCGCCTGCGAGCGACCAGTCGCCGTGGGTGGCGCCGGCCGGCAGGGATTCGATGGCGACCTGGCCGGTGTAGGCGGGCATGGGATTGCCGCTGGTGTCATGCGCGGCAATGGTCACCGCCAGCGGCACACAGGTGCTCGCGGTGCCGCTCGCGACGCTGACCAGGAAGCCGCCGAGCATCTGGCCGCTGTCGCAGTAGGACAGCGCGCCGGCGGGAACGACGGAATCGGCGGTGCCCAGGCAAAATATAAAGAATGTGCTCGTGCAGGCTTCGTAGCCGAGCTGGATCACGGCGTCGCCGCCGTTCTCGTAGAACTCCAGGCGGATGGGATAGGTCTGGCCCGCCGTGAGCGCGATCGCGCCGCGATCCACGGTGGCGGAATGATCGGTCCAGTTGTCGATGAGCAGCTGGTTGTTCACCCACAGCCGCACCCCGTCATCGGAACGCACCCAGAACTCGCCGTTGTAATCGGCAGGCACGGTGATGAAGCCCTCCCAGCGCACCGAGAACAGGTCGGCCGGAAAACCGGGAATGCCGGGGTTGCCGCCGGCCCAGTCGAAATCGACGCCGGCATCGACGCGCCGGATGGGCGTGCCGCCGAAGCCGGGTGCTGGGTAGTAGCTCGCCGCCAGCCCGCCGCTGGTCCGCGTGCCGACGCTGGCGGTGAACGCCTGCGTGGCGGAAGCGAGCAGGCCGCGCACGGTGGAACGCACGTTGTTCACCTGCAGCTGGTAAGTCGCGCCATTGATGAGATCGGAATCCAGGGTCAGCGTGGTGGTGAGGCCATCACCGCTCAGCGCAGCTCCGGTGACGTTCGGTCCGCCGGGAATGCTGAAGTTCGCCGGATTGTTGCCGCCTTCGGTGCCGGTCACCACCGGGATGTTCCAGCTGATCACCAGGGTGCGCGGGTCGCCGCACGGGTCGGTTGCGCTCACGCCATTGATGACCGAGACGATCTCCGGCGGCTGCAGCGAGTTCAGGTTTGCGGTGGGGATGATGACGTAGCTGGTGCCGCCGCCGGGGATGTCCCAGTAGAGCTGGATGGTCGCATCGCCGCCGCGCTCGTAGTACTCGAGCATGATGGGGTAGTAGGTGTTCCGCGACAGGTTGACGTTGCCGGAGGTGTCCTGGGTCGCGCCGTGATCGGTCCAGTTGTCGATCAGCAGTTCGCCGTTGTCGTTGAAATCGCCGTCACGGTTGCGGTCCAGGTACAGCCGCACGCCGTCATCGGAGTTGGTGCGGAAGCGGTAATTGCCGTTGTTGTTCGGCGTCAGCAGTTCGCCGGTCCAGCGCACGCTGAAATCATCCGCGCCGATGGCGGGGTCCGGCGCGGCTGTGCCCCAGTTGAAGTCGATCACCGGATCCACGCGCACCACGGTGTCGCCGCTGAAGTACTGCCGTTGTTGTCCGTCCTGGTTGTAATACGTGCCCAGCAGGCCGTCCGCGTACGCAACGCTCGCCAGGCCCAGGGTCATGACAATGAAGAATGAACGCAGGCGAAGCATCGTTTCCTCCGGGGACCTTGCCTACCGCGGCCCGTCGGGGCTGGCGACGCCACGCAGGCTGCGGCTCACGTAGCCGAGCGAACCGGGCGCGGCGCCTGACGTCGCCGTGGCCTCGATCACGTAGATGTTCACGTCACGCGGCGGCGTGCCGTCGCGATGCGTACTGCGCGTGCAGCTCACTGCCACGGTGAACTCGCCGAGCGTGAGCGTGCCGTTGCAGTTCGCGGGGTCGTCCGTGTTCACCGCGCCGGCCATGCCCCATTCCAGGCCGCTGCGCGCCGCATGCCAGGCCTGCGCGCTGCGCAGGCCGAGTACCGGCGTCTGCTGGGCCACGCCGCTGGTTGCCACCAGGAACGCGCCAAGCGCAGCCAGCACCGTGACCAGGAAGATCGCGGCAGGCAGCGAGAAGCCCTGTTGCCATCTTCGCTTCATCGGCTCATATCGCATTCGGCACGTGCACCACGTGCACCAGGTTCACTGACTCGCCCGCGGCGCTTGTGAGGCGCAGCCCTAGCGTCAGCAGGCCGGAGCGCGTGGTCGAGCCCGGGTCGTAATCGAAGCGGCAGGCGCTCACCCTGTTCGCCATCAGCACGCCGGCGGTGACGAAGGCCGCATCGGGCTGCGTCACAGGCAAGCCGTAATTCTCGCGCCGGTACAGTCCTCCCCCGCTGCAGGCATAGCTCACCGCGGTGTCGGTGATGTAGACGCGATGCGAGGGCGAGGAATCCTGGAAGCGGTGACCCGGATTCAGCGTGACGCGATCCTCGCCGCCGTCGTCGCTGATGGTGATGGTGGTCGATGCAGGTGTGACCACCGCATCGCCGGCGTAGACGTCGTACGGGCTCGCGCCGAGGTTGAAGATCACCAGCCGCTGGCCGGGCGCGAGCACATGCGGACGCGATGCAATCGAATTGAAGCGGCCGAGCACGTTGAAGCTGGCATCGGCGTTGTTGAACTGCAGTCGTTGCGCGGCCGGGCCGCCATTTTCGCGGTAACGCGCTACGTCCAGCACGCGCACGAATTCGATCGCCGTCTGCGACGCATTGACCCGCAGGCTGTAGGGCAGGGCGCGGCGCACGTCGCGCTGCATGCGTCTGAGCGCCATCTCCGCCGCATCCACCAGCGCGTTGCGCCCGGCCTGGTCAAGGTAGGCGCGCACCGGCTCGCCGATGACGGGCGCGATGACGGCGGCGAGGATGCCGGTGATGACGATCACCAGCAGAAGTTCCAGCAGGGTGAAGCCGCGCGTGTGCATCAGTCGTAATCCGCCCGGAAGCCCCACAGCGAAAACACCTCGGCGCCGCCGTGAAGGACCGTGACCTCGATGCGGCGCGCGGTGACACCGAGTTCCGCGCTGCCATCCGAAACCGTCACGCTGACCGCATAACCATCCAATGCCGGCGAGATCGCGCTGCCATCGGGGCGGCGCGGCGGCGAATCATTCAGCCCGTGATAGTCATCGACGTCATCGAACTCGGCGCGCAGCGTCTCGCCGTCCGCGCCATCCGGATCGGAATGACGCCGCGAGAGAATCTCCTCGAGATAGGCCTCGGCAATCGCGAGCGCCTGCTGGCGGATCATGGGTTCCGCGCTGCGTGAAACCGTCTGAGTGAAGACCAGCAACACTCCGGCGACCGCGATGGCGATCACCACCAGGCTGATCACGAGCTCGACGAAGGTGAAACCCCTTTCCGCGCGCATCAGTCCGCCACCACGAAACCGCTGCCCGCGGAAATGGTGAAGGACAGCGTCATGGAGCCATCGGTCACGGCAATGGTCCCGCCGCTGCCGACGTCGCCGCGCGCATCAAAGACGTGCTTGCCGAGCGCGCCGCTGGCGCTGATGCCTGCCGGGGCGGTGCCGGAAAAGATGCCGCCATCCGGGCGCTGCACGGCCGTCGCCGCGCAGCCTGGCCGGGAATCCAGGAGATTGAGCGCGTAAGCGCCTGCGGCGATGTCGAGTTCCACCGCGCAGCCGCTGGCGAGCGCGTAGCGTTGTGCGTAACGCGTGGCGGCGACGAGTTCGTCATGCCAGCCGCGCACCTGGAAAGCGGAACGGTCGGAAGGACGCGCCGAGACGAACAGCGCAAGCGCGCCGACGAGGGTGAGGATCACCACCAGTTCGATCAGCGTGAAGCCGCGGGCATTCATATCGGAAAGGACCGGCGGACGAACGGTTCGCGTC
>Ga0207873_1002021_pt1 | contig 17701 bp, 16 predicted proteins | sample BGWIniCompost_FD_187373 | JGI IMG/M metagenome (GOLD analysis project Ga0207873, IMG submission 187373) | Cellulose adapted compost microbial communities from Newby Island Compost Facility, Milpitas, CA, USA - BGW Initial Compost (SPAdes)... ...
GGTGAATCCTGGTGCCGACATGCTGATCACGGCGTTCCGGTGGTGGCACATCGCCGAGGTGATGCCGATCGAAGACGAGCTGTTCGGCGTCGAGCGCTGGTCCGACGCGATGTTCTGGAGCGAGTTGGCCAACGGCCACTACTACCGGGTGGCCCTGGCCGATCCGACGGTCACCTCGGGGCCGGATGAGAGATCGGCGACTGGGGACGCGGAAGTGATCGGCTACGCCGGCATGGCGATGAACGGCCCTGACGAGGCGTGGGTACAGACCATCGGGGTATGTCGCCGCTGGCAAGGGCGCGGTGTCGGCCGAGCGTTGCTGGAGGACCTGCTGGCCGAAGCTCGGCGCCGTGGCGCGTACCAGATGTTGTTGGAGGTCGCGGTCGATAACCAGCGGGCCCAACGGCTGTACGCCCGGTACGGCTTTGAACCGATCGGTATCCGCCGCGGCTACTACCAACCCAGTAACACCGATGCCCTGGTGATGAAGAAGGAACCCCTATGACCGATGAGCCCATTGTGCTGGGCATCGAAACATCCTGTGACGAGACCGGTGTGGGCATAGTCCGCGGCACCACCCTGCTCGCCAACGTCGTGGCCTCCAGCGTGGACGAGCACGCCAGGTTCGGCGGTGTGGTACCGGAGGTCGCCAGCCGGGCCCACTTGGAGGCGATGGTGCCCACCGTGGAGCGGGCATTGCGGACGGCCGGCCTCACCTTGGCGGATATCGACGCGATCGCGGTGACCGCCGGCCCCGGGCTCGCGGGAACGCTGCTGGTCGGGGTGGCGGCGGCTAAGGCGTACGCGCTGGCCACCGGCAAGCCGCTCTACGGGGTCAATCACCTCGCCGCGCACGTCGCCGTGGACACCCTGGAACACGGACCGCTGCCGGAGCCGGCGGTCGCGCTGCTGGTCTCCGGTGGGCACTCCTCGCTGCTGCGCGTCGATGACCTAGCTCGGGGAGTGCAACCGTTGGGGGCCACCATCGACGACGCGGCCGGGGAAGCGTTCGACAAGGTCGCCCGGCTGCTTGGGCTGCCGTTCCCCGGCGGTCCCCCTATCGACCGGGCCGCCCAGTCCGGGGACGGGTCGGCGATCGCATTCCCGCGGGGCTTGACCGCCCCACGGGATATGCGGGAGCACCGTTTCGACTTTTCGTTCTCGGGTCTGAAGACGGCGGTAGCGCGGTGGGTGGAGGCCCGGCAACGCGCCGGTGAGCCGGTCCCGGTGGCCGACGTCGCCGCCTCGTTCCAGGAGGCGGTCTGCGATGTGCTCACCGCCAAGGCGATCGACGCCTGCCGGTCCCAAGGGATCGAGACCCTGCTGATCGGGGGCGGGGTGGCGGCCAACTCTCGGCTGCGGGCGATGGCGACCGAGCGAGCCGCCCGGTACGGGATTCAGGTGCGGGTGCCGCGGCCCGGGCTGTGCACGGACAACGGCGCCATGGTCGCCGCCTTGGGGACCCACCTGGTGAGCTCGGGCGTACCCCCCTCTGGCCTGGACATTCCCGCTGATTCGGCGTTACCGGTCGAGGTAGTGAGTTTGGCCGAGAAGGTAGCGTGAGGGCCGTGATCGTACGGATGTGGGAGGCTCGGGGACGACCGGAGAACTTCGCCGAGCTGGTGGCGTGGGTGTGTGACCAGGCGGTGCCACGCTACGAGCAGGATCCGGCGCACATCACCAGTGAGGTGTTCAGCTCCGCGGATCTGCGCATCGTGGTGATCTCACGGTGGCGGACCATCCCACCGCCGCTGCCCACCCCACCGGCGCATCTGATCGATCGGCCCCCGCACTTTTGGGACTTCGCTCCGGTCGACCGCTGACCACGGTCGACCGGCCCTGGCCGGGCAGAACCGCGCACCTCACCGGTGAGGACGGTGACGGGTACGCTACGAGCCCACCGCCCGACCCCGTCGCGATGCGTCAGGGTGTGATCTGAGCCTCTGAAGTGTGTGGATAGCCGCTGGATGACGGAAAACCGATCGACCCAGCTTAAGGGGCGGTCGTAACGTCAGGGCCGTCATGCGGCAGTTACCCGTCACCGATCCCGGCGTTCCCAACGCGCGTACGCCCGTGCGCTATCTGCTGTGGGTAGCGCGCGATCAATGGGCATCCCAAGTCGGCTCCATCCTGTTCGGCGTCATCTGGATGGCTGCGTCCGCGTTGCTCCCCGCTGTGGTGGGGCGGGGTATCGACGCTGGCGTCGCCGACCAGGACATGCGCGCGCTGCTGCTGTGGGCACTGGCACTGCTTGGCCTGGGCCTGGTCGCCGCGGGCGCGGGCATGATGCGGCACCGGTTCGCGGTCACCAACTGGCTGTCCGCCGCGTATTTGACGGTCCAGACGGTGACGCGCCACACGGTCAAGATCGGCGCCGCGCTGCCTCGCCAGATCTCCACCGGAGAGGCGGTGAGCGTCAGCGCCACCGACATCGACCACATCGGCGGAACGTTTGATGTGCTGGGCCGTTCCGCCGGCGCCGTCGTCGGGTTTGTCCTGGTGGCGGTCCTGGTGCTGACCTCCTCCCCGCCCCTGGGTTTGCTGCTGCTCATCGGCGTACCCCTACTGACGCTCACCCTGGGGCCGTTGCTGCGGCCGCTGCACCGTCGCCAGGAGGCGCAGCGGGAGCTGGTGGGGGAGTTGACCACCCGGGCCAACGACATCGTGGCCGGGCTGCGGGTGCTGCGGGGGATCGGCGGCGAGGCGGTCTTCGGCGCGCGCTACCGGCAGCGGTCACAGGAGGTACGCCAGGCGGGGGTGCGGGTCGCCCGGGTGCAGTCGGTGCTGGACGCCGTCCATGTCCTGCTCCCCGGGGTCTTCGTGACGTTCGTGACGTGGGTGGCGGCTCGATTCGCGGTCGCCGGCACGATCACCATCGGGGAACTGGTCGCGTTCTACGGCTACGTGACATTCCTGGTGCTCCCGCTGCGCATCGTCAGCGAAACCGCCGAGAGGTGGATTCGGGGTCATGTCGCGGCGCGGCGCGTGATCCGCATATTGAACCTCACCCCGGGGGTCACCGAGCCCACCGATCCACGGGAGGTACCCGCGGCCGAGGAGGGAGTTGAGCTCATCGATGTCGCCTCGGGTCTGAAGGTCCTCTCCGGTCGGACCGTCGCGGTGGTGGCGACGGATCCCGCCGACGCGGCCGGGATCGCCGAACGGTTGGGACGGTACGTCGACGGCGAGGTCTCCTGGCGTGGGGTGCCGTTGCACCGGGTTTCGGTGGAGCGCGTCCGGCGGGGAATCATGGTGCTCGACCCGCACACCCAACTGTTCGCCGGACGGCTGCGCGACCAACTCGACCCGCACGGCGACGGGGACCCCGAGCGGATCAAGGCGGCACTGTGGGCGGCCAGCGCTACCGACATCCTCGATGGGCTCCCCGACGGGCTCGACACCAAGGTGGAGCAGCAGGGCCGGTCCTTCTCCGGCGGGCAGCGACAGCGTCTGATGTTGGCCCGGGCGTTGCTGTGCGATCCGGAGGTGCTGATCCTGGTGGAGCCCACCTCCGCCGTGGATGCCCACACCGAGGCCCGGATCGCTGAGCGGTTGACCACGGCCCGGGCGGGGCGGACCACTGTGGTGATGAGCACCAGCCCACTGCTGCTGGACCACGTCGATGAGGTGGCTTTCGTGGTGGACGGCGCGGTGGTGGCCACAGGGCAGCACCGCGAGCTGCTGGAGACCAACCCCCACTACCGCGAGGTGGTCATCCGGGACAGCGGCCAGTCCGACGAGGCTGACGAGATCGACAAGCCCGGACGAAGCGAAGAGGTCATGGCGTGAAACCCATCCTTCCGGTCGCGGATGCCGCTGAGGTCCGCCGGTACGTCGGCACGCTACTGCGGCGTCACCGCGGTGCGCTTCTCGGCGTCCTTGCCCTCCACCTCATGGCCACCGCTACCGGCCTGGTCGCGCCTCAGCTGCTGGGGCGGCTGGTTGAGGCGGTACGCAACGGCGCCACCCAGACCACGGTGGACACCGTCGCGCTGCTCATCGGCGGTTTCGTCCTGGCTCAGACGGCGTTCACCCGGTACGCCAGCCTCGCCTCGATCCGGTTCGGGGAGCGAGTCCTGGCCGAGTTGCGGGAAGAGTTCGTCGACCGGGTTCTGGCGCTCCCGCTGTCTGTGGTGGAACGCGCGGGGAGTGGGGATCTGCTGACCCGCTCATCCCGCGACGTCGGTGCGTTGGGAAGCGCGGTGCGGTACGCCGTCCCCGAGATCGTCATTGGGCTCACCGGGACGGTGCTCACCGTCGGCGCGATGTTGATCACCGCGCCGGTGCTGGCCGTGTGCTGTCTGGCGGTGCTGCCTCCGCTGGTGCTCACGGCTCGCTGGTATCTGCGCCGAGCCCCTGAGGGGTATCTGCGGGAAAGTGCAGCGTATGCGGACATCAACGAAGGCCTGGCCGAGACCGTCGACGGCGCCCGTACCGTGGAGGCGCTACGGCTGGCGGCACACCGGATTCAGCGTACCGACGATGACATTCGCCGCTCCTACATCGCGGAGCGGTACACGTTGTGGCTGCGGACGGTCTTCTTCACCGTTTTGGAGGCCAGCTATTTCCTGCCGGTGGTCGCCGCTTTGCTGGTAGGTGGCGTGCTCTACATCCACGACATGGTTTCGTTGGCGCAGGTCACCGCGGTGACGCTCTACTCGCAGCAGCTGGTTGAGCCGGTGAGTCGGCTGGTGCTGTGGCTGGACGAGCTGCAAATGGGCGCCGCCTCCCTGGCGCGAGTGCTGGGGGTGGCGCAGGTCCCCGACGACCGCACGCCGTCAGACCGTCGCCCACGCTCGACGCTGCTGGAGGCGCGTGACGTTCATTACGCCTACCGCGACGGTCATGACGTGCTGCACGGGGTCACCCTGCGGCTTCGTCCGGGGGAGCGGTTGGCGATGGTGGGTCCCAGCGGCGCCGGCAAGTCGACGCTGGGGCGGCTGCTGGCCGGTATTCACGCCCCCCGTCGAGGCTCGGTGACGATCGATGAGGTGGCGCTGATGGAGCTGCCGCTGGATGAGCTGCGCGGTCAGGTGGCGCTGGTGACCCAGGAGCACCACGTCTTCGTCGGCACTCTCCGCGACAACCTGGTGCTGGCCCGCCCCGACGCCTCCGAGGCTCAGATCTGGGAGGCGTTGGAAGCGGTGGACGCGCGGGACTGGGCAGCGGGACTTCCCGACGGGCTGGACACCCGAGTCGGATCGGGCGGTCATACGCTGACCCCCGCTCAGGCGCAGCAGGTGGCGCTGGCCCGGCTGGTGCTGGCTAACCCCCACACCCTGGTGTTGGACGAGGCCACCTCCCTGCTGGATCCCCGCGCGGCACGGCACCTAGAGCGGTCGCTGGCGGCGGTTCTGAAAGGGCGTACCGTGGTCGCGATCGCCCATCGTCTGCACACCGCGCACGATGCCGACCGGGTCGCGGTGGTCGCCGACGGCCGGATCGTTGAGCTCGGCAGTCACGACGAGTTGGTGGCCGCTGGAGGCGCGTACGCTGCGTTGTGGGATTCTTGGCACGGCGCACCCCATCCTGAGAGGGTGTGACTACCTACTGCCATCTCATGATCATGATCTTATGCCTGGTTTAAAGGTAAAGGTCGGATGTGGGATGGTGCCTGAAAGGTGGAAGAGCGGACGAGGTTGCGCGGCGTCGGGAGAGGCAGCGTAGGGTTTCATCACTCTTCCGACGACCACATGTGAGAGGGATATCGATGTCCGAGCAGGCCGTCGACCACGCGCCGGACCAGTACCAGGTGATACTGGACGAATCCATTACGCGGGAAGGCCACCAGTACCAGCGGGTTCTCATCCGCACCCCCTGGTTCCACGGCCCGTTTGACCTCGTAGAGGCGTTCCGGGCCGGCCTTAAGGACTACCTGGGCAAGGGCGGCACGGTGTTCGTGAGCGAGAAGATCGCGATCGTCGCCTCCGGACGTACCGTGTCGGCCTCCACTATCCGGGTCGGGAGGTTCGCTAAGTTCGCCAGCAAGTACGTGCGTCCGATCGGGGTCGACCTGGCGCAGTCCATTCCTGAACGGATGCAGTTCGTCATCAACCGGATCGGTTGGCCCCGTACGCTGCTGGCCTGCGCCGCGGCCGCCGTCACCCGCCCATTCAAGATCCGGGGCGCGTTCTTCGTGATCGCCGGCCGGGAGGCGCGTGACCTTGACGGCATGCACCCGCCCTACCTGGACACCATCCTGCCCCCGTTCAAGCCGCGGGAAGCCCAGAAGTACGTCAACGACCTTGCCGCACGGCTGGGTAACCCGGTGGCGATCGTGGACATCAATGACCGGGGTGGCCACATCCGTGCGGTCTCACCCGGTGGGTTGCCGGCCGCTGACCTGCTGCGGGCGCTCAAGGACAACCCCATGGGGCACCGGGACCAGTCCACCGGTATGGGGATGGTGCGCAAGCTGTAAGACCCGCATCAGCGGTAGTCCCTCCGTAGTCGGAGTCCTGCTGTGACCCGCCTCCCCGCTGACGCCAGGCAGGTCGTTGACCTCGTCGGGCCTCACAGCGGGGAGGCGAGCAGGATGGTCTGGGCACCGGCCACCCGGGTGAGCACCACCGTCACTTCTTCAGGGCCAGACAGGCGTAGTTGCCGCCGCAGTCGCTCCGGGTCCACCGCCGAACCCCGTTTCTTGATGGTGACGCGCCCCACCTTCGCGGCCCGCAGGGCGGCGCGTAGCCGTTTCACACCGAACGGCAGGACATCCAGGATCTGGTACGCACGCGCGAATCGGGTTGGGACCGCCTGGTCGGAGTACAGGTACGCGATGGTGGGATCGGCCAGGGTGGCGCCGAGCTGGTCGGCTAACTCAGCGACCAAACGGGCACGGATCACCGCGCCGTCCGGGTCATACAGGTAGCGGCCCACGTCGCCGACGGGGGCCTGCCGGGTGCCGGGACCGGTCAGCTCCGCGACCTGGCCGTGGGCGTCGATCACCGTGGCGCGTCGGGGCACCTGAGCCAACGGGCCGCACCACAGCGTCGCCTCCACCACGCCACCGGCCACCGAGACCCACTCCGCTTCGGCGTCGGCCGGTAGTCGGGCGTGGTCGATCCCAGGCCCCAGTTTCAGCACGGTACGCGGAACCAGCGCGATCAGCCGCATCAGGAACGGCCATGACGGCGAATAGTCGCTGGCATCGAAGACCCGCCGCCCATCCGACGAACGGCGCGCGGGATCACAGAAGACGGCATCGCGGTCACGCAGGTCCACCGTGGTGGCGTCGCCGAGCGACACCGTCAGGTGGTTCTCCAGGTTGAGCGCGGCGGCGTTGGCTCTGGCCACCTCGACGGCGACCGGGTCACGGTCAATCGCCTCGACCGTGAGTCCGGCACGGGCCATGGCCAGCGCGTCGGCCCCGATGCCGCAGCACAAATCCGCAACCCGCCCGGGCGTGCCCTCCAGGGCAGTCGCTAAGCGGTGGGCACGACGGTCGGCGACCACCCGTCGGGTGGCCTGCTCCAATCCGTCGCGGGTGAAAAACATCGACGCTGCGTCTGGGCCGAACTTGTCAACGGCACGAGTACGCAGCTCTACCTGAGTGAGGGCCGCCGACACCAGTTCCGGCGGATGCCCGGCGGCCCGAAGCGCTGTGACAGTCGTCGCTAAGCCACCACCGTCGGCTGCGGCGTTGTGGACCGCCGCGGCCGCGGCATGCAGTAGGGCCGACCCTTCCGGAGTACGCAACCTCCGGATCACGGAGCCCGCGTCCTGGATTGCGTTGTGCACGCGGGCAACGCTAAAGCCTCGCTGACTTTTCGGTTCGTCGCGGTCCGATCAAGTGGTGGATGTGGTCTCGGGCCTATGCGGCTCGATCACGCAGTCCGGGCCGGGGTAGAGAAGTACTTCGTGTCCGTCGTCGAAACGGACCAGGTAAGGCGGAGCGCCATCCGGGCCACGCGTCTCGATGATCTCGCCGGTGCGGTCATGCATGCCGACCACGCGGCTGTGGATGTGCAGTATGTCACCGACTGAGGCCCGCATAGTCGTTCACCTCCATCCCGGATACCAGGAAAGAGTCGTACGGCGCCACAGCCTCGTACGACCTCAATTGTCTCCCCGGGAGACGGACCGCATGAGCCGTAACCGTGGTTATATCGGACAGGAAACCGGTGCATTGGACCTGACGATTCGTGCGGAACCCGTCTCCAACAGGCTCATTCTCCGTGATTGAAGCGGGCTTCACGTTGATATGACCAAAATTCCAGGATTTTTCCTGGAAAGAGGTCTGATTGCCGCTGAGTAGGCGGCGGATCCGTGGAGTGTAAGGAGCGCGAGCTCAAGTGAGATGTTTGTGAGTTTAAATCCAATATGCCCAGTATGTGGCTATAGTCGGATATTGGTCAGGAATTGATGTCGGCGTCTTAAGCGGGGCGAGTCAAGATAGTCGGCCGCGGTACCGGTTGCGGGTTTGGAAAGCAACGATGGTGAAAGACGTCATCTACGTCTTCACGTTCTGCGACACTGGGCGTCGCGTTATCTGGCGCTGCTGTCGGTTCGGGTCCCCGAGAACGAGGCCGTTGCCCAGGTTGGCCGCGTAGAGTGCATTCACTCTGAGTGAATATAGGATGCCGGTGGGTGTCGTGGTCTACGTGACATTTTGGGCAGACTCATCCTCGGGATGCCCGCGTCTTCATCGAGGCGTAGCGTCCGGTCAGATGGATGTCTGGGCGGGTGCCCCGGCGTGGCGGATTGGCACTCTCCTTGACGGAGTGCTAGCCATAGACATAACCTTCGGTTAGCACTCTCGGCCTGAGGGTGCCAACCTCGGCGCGGAGGCGGCCCGTCTCCGGCGCCATATACGTTCGGCGGTTCTGCCACCCGCGACGGCGGTCCGCCGGTCGCTGTCAATAACGCAGACAACGCACCCAGGAGGGTCTGCCCGTGACCACCGCGACCAAGGTTGCGATCAAGCCGTTGGAGGACCGGATCGTGGTCCAGGCCAGCGAGGCCGAGACCACGACGGCGTCGGGCATCGTGATTCCCGACACCGCCAAGGAGAAGCCGCAGGAGGGCACCGTCCTTGCTGTCGGGCCCGGCCGGATCGACGACAAGGGCAACCGGATCCCCATCGACGTCAAGGTCGGTGACACGGTGATCTTCTCGAAGTACGGCGGCACCGAGGTCAAGTACAACGGCGAGGACTACCTGATCCTCTCCGCCCGTGACGTCCTCGCGGTCATCGAGAAGTGAGTCCTGTTCACCACAGGACAACGCCGCGTACCGCGACCGATTGAGCAGAAGAAGTGCATGGATGGCCGCCCCGTAGCCCCACGCGCGGGGCGGCCTTCTCGTCGCGCGCCTACGCGTTCCCAAGCAGGGCGCGCCCTTAGCGCTCTCAGCGTGCTTGTCACGGCCGAAGGGCTGGCGGCGCCGGAGCGCCATCGTCAGAACAAAACCGTGAAGGGAATCAGATGGCGAAGATTCTGAGCTTCTCCGACCAGGCTCGGTCGGGGCTCGAGCGCGGCGTCAACGCGCTGGCCGACGCGGTCCGGGTGACCCTCGGTCCGCGGGGACGCAATGTCGTGCTCGATAAGAAGTTCGGTCCGCCGACCATCACCAACGACGGGGTCACGATCGCCAAGGAGATCGAGCTCGCCAACCCCTACGAGAACCTGGGTGCCCAGTTGGTCAAGGAGGTCGCCACCAAGACCAACGACGTGGCCGGTGACGGTACCACCACCGCCACCGTGCTGGCCCAGGCGATGGTCCGGGAGGGCCTGCGTAACGTGGCCGCCGGTGCCAACCCGATCGCCCTCAAGCGGGGTATGGACGCCGCGGCTCAAGCCGTTAGCGACGCGCTGCTGAACCGGGCCACCGAGATCTCCGGCAAGCAGGAGATCGCGCATGTGGCGACCATCTCCGCTCAGGACCCGACCATCGGTGACCTGATCGCCGAGGCCATGGACAAGGTCGGCCGCGACGGTGTGATCACCGTCGAGGAGGGCTCCACCCTGTCCACCGAGCTGGAGATCACCGAGGGTCTGCAGTTCGACAAGGGCTACATCTCCGCCTACTTCATGACCGACCCCGAGGCGGGGGAGGCGGTCCTGGATGACCCGTACATCCTGATCGCCAACCAGAAGCTCTCCTCGATCGAGGAGCTGCTGCCGCTGCTGGAGAAGGTTATCCAGACCTCCAAGCCGCTGCTGATCATCGCCGAGGACGTCGAGGGGCAGGCGCTGTCCACCCTGGTGGTCAACGCCATCCGGAAGACCTTCAAGGCCGTCGCGGTCAAGGCGCCCGGCTTCGGTGACCGCCGTAAGGCGATGCTGCAGGACATGGCGATCCTCACCGGTGGTGAGGTGGTCTCGCCTGAGCTGGGTTACAAGCTCGACTCCGTTGGCCTGGAGGTGCTGGGTCGGGCTCGTCGGGTGGTCGTCACCAAGGACACCACCACGATCGTGGACGGTGCCGGTGACCCCGCCGCGGTCAAGGCGCGGGCCGACCAGATCCGCGCCGAGATCGAGCAGAGCGAGTCCGACTGGGACCGCGAGAAGCTGCAGGAGCGGCTGGCCAAGCTCTCCGGTGGTGTGGCGGTCATCAAGGTGGGTGCCGCCACCGAGGTCGAGATGAAGGAGAAGAAGCACCGCATCGAGGACGCCATCTCGGCGACCCGCGCCGCGGTGGAGGAGGGCATCGTGCCCGGCGGCGGTACCGCCCTGGTGCACGTGGCCTCCGTCCTGGACAAGGACCTCGGCCGCACCGGTGACGAGGCCACGGGTGTGGCGATCGTCCGCAAGGCCCTGGACGAGCCGCTGCGGTGGATCGCCCAGAACGCCGGTCACGACGGTTACGTCGTGGTCTCCAAGGTGCGTGAGCTGGAGGCCGGACACGGTCTCAACGCCGCGACCGGTGAGTACACCGACCTGGTCAAGGCGGGTGTGGTGGACCCGGTGAAGGTCACCCGCAACGCGGTCGCCAACGCGGCCAGCATCGCTGGGCTGCTGCTGACCACGGAGAGCCTGGTGGTGGAGAAGCCGGAGGAGCCGGAGGCGCACAGTCACGGCCACGGCCACGGGCACGGCCACAGCCACCAGCACGGCCCCGGGTTCTGATCCGGCGCCCACGAAAACCGACATACGGATTCAGGGGTACGCGGCGGCGCGTACCCCTGTTTCTTTGGGCGTCGTCTGTGGAGGCTTTCACAGCGTTCTGGAGTGTGCGATGCGAAGTAGCCGATCCGGTCAGCTGACGGACGTCAGCGAAGAACGCTTTCGACGTAATCGAGCCTCTAATTGCGGTATGTCCGCTCGGCCCTTTTGAGGGTCGACAAGGTCTTCCCAATCCGTTGCCAGCAGCTGGTTGCGTTCGTTTTCGCTGAAACCGCCCCACACCCCGTAGGGCTCGCGTACCACTAAGGCGTGGGCAGCGCACTCTGCCCGCACTGGGCAGCGACGGCAGATCGCCTTGGCGTCCGTCTCCCGGCGGCTGCGGGAGGGGCCGCGTTCGCCGTCGGGGTGGAAAAACTGTGCGCTGTCGACGCCCCGACAAGCACCTCGAAGCTGCCAATCCCACACATCCGCGATGGGACCGGGTAGCCGGCGGATGTCCGCCATCGCACTCTCCCCTCACCTGATCTCGGCTGCCCTGCCGGTACCCGGCTCGTTGAGAAGCAAAACGCGGGTTCAGGGATATCTTTTCAGGACAAATTGGTCATTCATCTAGGAGTAGCCCCGTGAAGCCACATCACCTTGGTCTAATCGCGTAATAGCGCGTCCGTTCTGGGGTCTCACCTTCAGGAAGAAGGAGGAGATCGGTGCGATCAGTGCTCGTCTGCGTACGAACCTCCGCTGCGGCGCAGCGGATCGTCACCCATGCCGCTCGGCTAGGCCTCGGCAATGCTGTACGGACCGCGCTATCGACAGAGGAGGCGCTGACCCGACTGGGTGAGCGCCTGGCCGACATAGTTCTCGTCGACACGGCTTTGGCTAAACCCGACTGCGTCCAATTCACCAAGAATGTGCTGGCCCGCAATCCGCGCGCCGCCATCATCCTGATCGGGGCGGAGGATCCACGGGTCGCCGCTGCGGCGGTGGCGGCAGGTGCCCGAGGAGTCATCCGCACGGGGGAGCATGGCGACGACATGGTGACCGCGCTCGCGCGGGGGATCATGCTGCTCTGCCCCGATGGGTGGAGGAAGGCTCCCGCTCCGACGCAGGAGACGAAGCCCAAGATCAATCTGACCGAGCGGGAGCTTCAGGTGCTGAAAGGGATGAGCGAGGGGCGCAGTAACGCCGAGATCGGACGTCAATTGTTCGTATCGGAAGACACCGTCAAAACCCATGCCAGACGGTTGTTCCGCAAGCTCGGCGCGCGCGATCGGGCCCATGCCGTGGCTTCGGCGTTCCGCGCTGGCCTGTTCTCCTGACCGGGGCCGCCGACCGGGGTCTGGGAGCGGGGCATGACCGGGCGCCGGTCGGCGTTATCGAATGGGGGTGTGTCTATGTCACGTTCATCTCTGACACTTAGCCACAATGCGTATCCATTCCACATACAACACTGTTGCTGTTTCAAGCATCCTGGATAAGCTCTGGCGGCGGGTCGCCTCCGGAGCCCGCGCCGTGGGTGCTCGGTGACTCCCTCCCTTCGGCATGCGATGTTCCGGTAACGAAAGGGTGGCCAAACGCGATGACGGCAGAGGAGGCCGAGCTCACCCAGCTCGCCATCCGCGCTGCCGCGGGCGATCGAGGCGCAACCGAGGAACTGCTTTTCCGGATACGACCTCTGGTCGTGCGTTACTGCAGAGCACGCCTCGGTTGGATAAACGGTGGCGCCTACACCAGTGCCGATGACGTCGCCCAGGAGGTGTGCATCAGCGTGCTGCAGGCCCTCCCGCGTTTCCGGGACATGGGGCGACCGTTTGAGGCCTTCGTGTACGGGATCGCGGCCCGCAAAGTATCCGACGTCTACCGTGGCGTAGCACGTGACCTCACCGATCCGGTGGACAAGGTGCCCGACCACGCCGACACCAACGGTGGGCCGGAGACCGAGGCCATCATGGCCGATACCGCACGCCAGTTAACGTCTCTGCTTGAACAGCTGCCCCGCCAACAGCGTGAGGTTCTCGTGCTGCGGATCGCGGTCGGTATGAGCGCCGAGGAGGTCGGCGCGATCCTGGGAATGTCCCCAGGGGCGGTCCGGGTTGCGCAGCACCGGGCATTGGGACGGCTACGAGCCATCGCGGCCGGTGTCCTTGACGAGGCCCGACTATGACCAACCGCCGAGACTGGGACGCGATAGCCCGAGACGACGAGTTGATCGAGTCCTTGCGTCGGGGGGATCCGGTACCCGACGACGATCCAGTGCTGCGCCTGCTCGCTCGCTGGCGGGCAGACATCGTCGACACCCCGCTGCCGGATTGGGAGGAGCCGCCACTGGTACGCGGGGATGACTCCCCGAACCCGGCTCGGACGCCAGGCAAGGTTCACACGCCAGACAAGCTCCGACTCTTCACGGGCTGGACCAGGCGACGTGTCGCGAGCCTGGTGGCCGCCTGCTTGCTGGTGGTGGGGGGCATAGGCATGGTGTCCCTGTACCAACCCACCGATCCAGACCACCCGCTGTGGCCGGTGTATGAGTTCTTCCGGTCCGATGAGGCCCAATCCCAGGAAGCGCTCGCCGACGCCGAGGCGGCGTTGAGCGCAGCCCGGCGCGCGATGGCCCGCGGACAACTGGAGGAAGCCCAGGGCTACCTGGAGGAGGTCGAACGCAAAGCGGACCAAGTCGCCTCCCAAACCGACGCCGACCGGCTCCGTGCGGAGGTACGGGACCTGCGTGATCAGCTCTGCCGGAACGGCGGACCGGGCTGCGACGAGGAGCAGAGCAGGCGAACCGCGGAACCGGCTCCGACGCCTGAAACGTCGCCCAGACAGCAGCAGCCTGCGAACCCCACCACCGCCCCGGACACACCACAGCCGGCTCCCTCGGGGACGACGGGCAGCCCTTCGGACCAGGCGACGACCAGTCCGGCTCCCACGCCGTCACGTCCCAGCCCGATGCCGACCGACTCCGCCGGGGCGCCGCCCGTGGACGCCGCTCCCGTTGCTCCGCCCACCCAGAGCACCACGCCTCCCGAATTCCGTCCGCCGGACGCGCCCATTGAGGCGACGCCTTTCAGCGATGACGGATACCGGTCCAGCACCGAGGAGACCCAGCCGGAAACGCCCATGACTGACACCGCGGAGGAATAACCCCACGGGGGAGACGGTGCCCGGCGCGTACCCGGTGCGGGTGGACCCGACGCGCGGACCAGCACCGAACAGCTGGATCACCGGATGCGCACGCGCTGGGCACAGCACCCCTAAACCGCAGGGGCAGGGCGGCAGAGCACTGGGGTATGCCCCAGATCAGCGGGCGCTGTTTCCGTGCAGTAACGCGTCGTAGGCGGCGTCCACGTAGCCCCGGGCATACTCCCAGGTGACATAGTCGTCGGGGTTCGGTTCGAAAGCGGGTTCATGGATCCTGGGCCGACCCACAGTCAACAGCTGCCGCAGATTGCCGCGCAACAGCTCCCAGTCGAAGTAGTGAGGCTCCCGGCAGTCCTCACACTCCACGAGTAGCCCGCGGTAGCCCTTCTGAGTCAGTACCGCCTGGTAGATCTCCAGGTCGGCCAGGTCATCGAGCACGTCCTGCCGCTCCTCGGGCGTGAGAGGCTCGATCGCCGGCTCATCGGCGAACTGGGCGGCGGGATCCGCGGGATCACCCGCGAATGGATCAAGCGGCTCGTCGTGCACCTCTCCACCGTATCCCTCACTACCGACGGTCGTGCACCGGCCGGAACCGCCGGCGTACCCCACCGCGCTCGCCTCCTCCACCTGCCCGGCTCGGTAGGATGGGGCAACGTCATCGCTGGATCGGATCACCATCATGGACTTTTCGGCCACGCAATCGTCCTACTCCACCGCACTTCCGCTTGGCTTGACCTTTGACGACGTTCTGCTGCTCCCTGGGGAGTCCGACGTCCTGCCCAGTCAGGTCGATACCAGCAGCCGTCTGACCCGCAACGTCACCCTCAACGTCCCCCTGGCCTCCAGTGCCATGGACACGGTGACCGAGGCGAGGATGGCCATCGCCATGGCCCGCCAGGGCGGGATCGGGGTGCTGCACCGCAACCTGTCCATCGAGGAACAGGCGCTCCAGGTCGATCTGGTCAAGCGCTCTGAAGCCGGGATGGTGACCAATCCGATCACCTGTTCCCCGGACGACACGGTCCGCTCCGTCGATGAATTGTGCGGTCGGTACCGGATCTCCGGCGTACCGGTGGTGGACCCCGATGGAGTCCTGCTCGGTATCGTCACCAACCGGGACATGCGGTTCATCGTGGATAAAAGCACCCCGGTTCGTGAGGTGATGACCCCGATGCCGCTGGTCACGGCGCCGGTCGGGGTGGCGCCGTCCGAGGCACTGGAGCTGTTGCGTAAACACAAGATCGAGAAGCTGCCGCTGGTGGACTCCGAGGGCAAGCTCCGGGGCCTGATCACCGTCAAGGACTTCACCAAGAGCGAGCAGTACCCCAACGCGGCCAAGGACCCCGAAGGACGACTGCGGGTCGCCGCGGCCGTAGGGGTGGGTGACGACGCGTACAAGCGGGCCCGCACGCTGGTCGATGCGGGAGTGGATGTCCTGGTGGTCGACACCGCGCACGGCCACCAGCGGGCCGTCCTCGACATGGTCGCCCGCCTGAAGAAGGACACCCCCGTCGACGTGGTCGGCGGCAATGTGGCCACCTACGACGGGGCTAAGGCACTGGTTGAAGCCGGGGCCGACGCGGTCAAGGTCGGGGTCGGTCCGGGATCGATCTGCACCACCCGAGTGGTCGCCGGGGTTGGGGTCCCACAGATCACCGCGATCATGGAGGCCGCCCGGGCCTGCCGGCCGGCCGGCGTGCCGTTGATCGCCGACGGCGGCATGCAGTACTCCGGAGACATCGCCAAGGCGATCGTCGCCGGCGCCGACACCGTGATGCTGGGCTCGTTGCTGGCCGGTTGTGAAGAGAGCCCGGGAGAGCTGATCTTCATCAACGGCAAGCAGTACAAGAGCTACCGGGGAATGGGGTCACTGGGCGCCATGCAGTCGCGCGGGCAGGCCCGCAGCTACTCCAAGGACCGGTACTTCCAGGACGACGTCGTCTCCGACGAGAAGCTGGTGCCCGAAGGTGTCGAGGGGCAGGTGCCCTACCGAGGGCCGCTGCGGAACGTGGCGCACCAACTCGTGGGCGGATTGCGCCAGGCCATGGGGTACGTCGGCGCGCCTACCATCGCCGAGTTGCAGAGGCGGGGCCAGCTGATTCAGATCACCGCCGCTGGGCTGAAGGAGAGCCACCCGCACGATATCCAGATGACTGTGGAGGCCCCCAACTATCACGTGCGGTAACAGCGTCGTTAGCCGCGGTGGACAGGGGATCCGCATCGTGATTGTCGTCGGAGACTGAGAGAGAGGCCGCCGTGCGTGACATGGTGGAGATCGGGCTGGGCAAGGTGGCGCGACGCGCGTACCACCTGGACGATGTGAGCCTGGTGCCCAGCCGGCGTACCCGGGACGTGAAAGACGTGTCCACGGTGTGGCAGCTGGACGCGTACCGCTTCGACATCCCGTGCGTGGCGCATCCTTCCGACGCCTCCATGAGCCCGGCCACCGCGATCGAGTTGGGGCGCTTGGGTGGCTTGGGGGTCCTCAACGCCGAAGGACTGTGGTGCCGGTACGAGGACCCCACCGAGATCCTGGCCCAGCTGTCCTCGTGTGGAGAAGATGAGGACTTGTCGGCGGCCACCCGTCTCCTTCAGAAGGTGTACTCCGAACCGATCCGACCGGAGTTGATCACCGAGCGCGTCAAACAGATCCGGGACGGCGGGGTACGCGTGGCGGTGCGGGTCTCCCCGCGACACACCCTCAGCCTCGCGCCGGTGATCCTGGACGCAGGGATCGACATCCTGGTCATCCAGGGCACCACCGTGTCGGCCGAGCACGTGTCGACCAACGAGGAACCGCTCAATCTGAAGGAGTTCATCGCCGACTTGGATCTGCCGGTGATCGTGGGCGGCTGCACGTCGTACCAGACCGCGCTGCACCTGATGCGGACCGGTGCCGCCGGCGTGATCGTGGGGGTGGGGGCGGACCGCTGGACGACCTTCGACAACGTGCTGGGTATCCGGTTGCCGATGGCCACCGCCATCGCCGACGCCGCCGCCGCGCGCCGTGACTATCTGGACGAGACCGGTGGCCGATACGTTCACCTGATCGCCGACGGAGGTGTGGAGACCTCCGGTGAGATCGCGCTGGCCCTGGCCTGCGGCGCGGACGCCGTCATGTTGGGGCAGCCTCTGGCGAACGCGGCTGAGGCCCCGGCCGGCGGTGCGTGGTGGCACTCGGCGGCCAACCACCCCGAACTGCCCAGGGGTTGGTACTGCCCTCCTGCGGAAGGGCCGCGGCCACCGTTGCGTCAAGTGCTCTACGGGCCATCCGATGATCCCTACGGGGGGATCAACCTCTTCGGTGGCCTGCGCCAGGCCATGGCCAAGTGTGGCTACTCGGATCTGAAGGAGTTCCAGAAGGTAGAGCTCCTCCTGCGTCCTGAGTGACGCCCAAACGCTCTCCAAACGCTTCTGAAACGTCGTTCGTCAGTCACCGGCGCTCATGCGCCCCATGGGCGCCGGTCTGATTCTGATTCCCTGATTCCAGTTCCCTGATT
>Ga0207873_1002022_pt1 | contig 17699 bp, 18 predicted proteins | sample BGWIniCompost_FD_187373 | JGI IMG/M metagenome (GOLD analysis project Ga0207873, IMG submission 187373) | Cellulose adapted compost microbial communities from Newby Island Compost Facility, Milpitas, CA, USA - BGW Initial Compost (SPAdes)... ...
GCCGATCGCCCACAGCGCGCGCCCCTGGGCGCCGCCGCTGCCCCAGGCGTAGAGCAGGATCTCGTCCTTCGAGAAGAAGCCGGAGAACGGCGGCACGCCGGCGATCGCCAGCCAGCCGACGATGAAGGTCGCCGCGGTGACCGGCATGACCTTGCGGAGCCCGCCCATGCGCCGCATGTCCTGCTCGCCGCCCATCCCGTGGATGACCGAGCCCGACCCGAGGAAGAGCAGCGCCTTGAAGAAGGCGTGCGTGATCATGTGGAAGACGGCGGCGACGTAGGCCCCGACGCCGACGGCCAGGAACATGTAGCCGAGCTGGCTGATCGTCGAGTAGGCGAGGACCTTCTTGATGTCGTTCTGGGCCACCGCGATGGTGGCGGCGACGAAGGCGGTCACCACGCCCACCCAGGCGATGACGTCCGGCGCCCAGTCGTAGCCGGCGGCCAGGATGGGGTTGACCCGGGTCATGAGGAACACGCCGCCGGTCACCATCGTCGCGGCGTGGATGAGCGCCGAGACCGGCGTCGGGCCCGCCATGGCGTCGGGCAGCCAGATGTACAGCGGGATCTGGGCCGACTTGCCGGTGGCGCCGAGGAAGAGGAGCAGCGCGATGGCGGTGGCCGTCACGCCCGCCAGCTCGCCGGCGCCGGCGGCCAGCTCGCCGTAGTCGACGGTGCCCAGCGTGGCGAAGGCGAGGAAGATGGCGAGCAGGAAGCCCCAGTCGCCGACCCGGTTGGTGACGAACGCCTTCTTGCCGGCCGAGGCGTTGGCCTCGTCGGTGAACCAGAACGAGATGAGCAGGTAGGAGCAGAGGCCGACGCCCTCCCACCCGACGAAGGTGACGAGGAGGTTGCTGCCCAGGACGAGCAGCAGCATCGAGAAGACGAAGAGGTTGAGGTAGACGAAGAACTTGGGGAAGTCGGCGTCCCCGTGCATGTAGCCGATCGAGTACAGGTGGATGAGCGTGCCGACGCCGGTGATGAACAGCGCCATGGCGATCGACAGCGGGTCGGCCAGGAAGCCGACGTCCACCTGGAGGTCGCCGACCGGCATCCACTCGAAGAGGGTGGTGACCGACGACCGGGAGTGCTCCTCCTCGCCCAGCAGCCCGGCGTAGACGACGAGCGTGGCGAGGAAGCTGCCGCCGCAGGCCGCCGTCGCCAGCCAGCCCGCCCCGGGCTCGCCGAGGCGCCGGCCGGCCACCAGGAGCACGAGGAACCCGGCGAGGGGCAGCGCGGGGATCAACCAGACGACATCAGTCACGGGTGCCTCTCAGCCCTCGAGCAGCGCCACGTCGTCGGCCGTGGCGTGGGGTCGCTTGCGGAGCAGGGCGACGATGATGGCCAGGCCCACCACGACCTCGGCCGCGGCGACGACCAGCACGAACACGACGATCGACTGGCCGCCGGTGTCCCGCAGCATCCGCGAGAAGGTCACGAAGGTGAGCGTCACGGCGTTGAGCATCAGCTCGACGCACATGAACATGACGAGCGGGTTGCGCCGCACCATCAGGCCGTACGCCCCGATGGAGAAGATCAGCGCGCCCAGCACCAGGTACCAGGCGGGGGTGACCTCGAGCGCGACCATCATCGGGTGACCTCCTCGGCGGCGGCCTCGCCGGCCGCCCCGGCCTCGGCGCCCTCGGCCTCCTCGGCACCCTCGCCCTCGCCGGCGCCGTCGCCGCCGGCCCGGGCCTCGGCCTCGGCCATGCGGCGGGCGAGCTGCGCCTCGCGCTCGGCCTGGCCGGGGTCGACGATCTCCTCGCCCCGGGGCCGGCGGGCCAGCGTGATGGCGCCGACCACGGCGATGACCAGCAGCACCGAGGTGATCTCGAAGGCGAACAGGTAGTCGGTGAACAGCGACTCGCCGAGCCGGTTGACGTCGGCCACCGTGACGTCGAGCTCGCCGACCGGCCCGGTCACCTCGTAGCCGGTCGAGGCGAGCGCCCCGACGACGAGCGCCAGCACGCCGAGCGACAGGACGGCCGCGGCGGCCCGCTGCCCGACGAGCGGCTCGACCCGCAGGTTCTCGACCCGGTCGACGCCGAGCAGCATGAGCACGAACAGGATGAGGACGACGATGGCGCCGGCGTAGACGATGACCTGCACGGCGGCCAGGAAGTTCGCCTCCTGGGCCACGAACAGCACGGCGATGCCGAACAGGGTGCCGACGAGCGACAGCGCCGCGTGCACCGGGTTCTCGCTGAAGACGACGCCCAGCGCGCCGACCAGGCAGGCCGCGGCGGCGACGGCGAAGACGACCAGCTCGACCATCAGGCGCTCCCCCCGGCGTCGCGGTGGCCCTCGCTGCCCGGGGGCGGGTCGTGGGCGGCCCGGCCACCCGGCTCGCCGGGGTGGGCGAAGATGGCGTCGGCCTCGCCGGTGTCGACCTCGCCCTCCTCGGCCGACTGCCCCCGCTCGGGCTCCTTGACCCCGAAGCCCAGCTCCCCCGACCAGGCGACGCGCCCGACGAAGTCGGCGTCGCCCGACGGCGCCGTGGCCCGCATCCACGCCGAGGTCATCGGCGCGACCCGGTCGATGTCCGACCAGTCCTCCCACGGGAGCTGGCGGGGCTTGCCGTCGTCGCCCACCACGAGCTCGGCCTTCGTGTAGATGGCGTCCTCGCGGCTGGTGAAGCTGAACTCGAACAGCTTCGTCTCGGTGATGGCCTCGGTGGGGCAGGCCTCCACGCACATGTCGCAGTGGATGCAGCGGAGGTAGTTGATCTCGTAGATGTAGCCGTAGCGCTCGCCCGGCGAGACCGGGTCGTCGGGCGGGTTGTCGGCGCCCCGCACGTAGATGCACCGGGCCGGGCAGACGCCCGCGCACAGCTCGCACCCGATGCACTTCTCCATGCCGTCCTCGTAGCGGTTGAGGACGTGCCGGCCGTGACGGCGGAGCGCGGTGGGGGCCTTGGCGTCGGGGTCGGGGTTGTGCTTGGAGTAGTCCCGCGTCAGCCGCTCCTCGAAGAGCTTCTTGAAGGTGACGCGGAAGCCGTCGAGGTAGCCCATCAGAACAGCACCTCTTCGTCGTCGGTGGAGAGCCGGCGGCGCTCGGCGACGTCGATCGCCCCGGTGAGCGCACCCCAGGCCACCACGATCACGAGGAGCGTCACGGCCACCACCGCGGCCATGTTCCAGCCCTCGTCCCGGCCGATGTTGATGGCGCCGAGGAGCAGGAGCCAGGCCAGGGCGAGCGGGATGAGGACCTTCCAGCCGATGCCCATCAGCTGGTCGTAGCGGAACCGGGGCACCGTGGCCCGGGCCCAGACGAAGGCGAACAGGAAGACCAGCAGCTTCAGCGTGAACCAGACGATGCCGGACAGCCAGCCGGGGCCGAACCAGGCCGGGCCGGCGGGGCCGCCGAAGAACAGCGTCACGATGATCGCCGACATCGTGATCGTGTTCATGAACTCGGCCAGGTAGAAGAGCGCGAAGCGGAACGACGAGTACTCGGTGTGGAACCCGCCGACCAGCTCCTGCTCGGCCTCGACGAGGTCGAACGGCGGCCGGTTCAGCTCGGCGGTGGCGCCGAGCAGGAAGATGACGAACGGGACGACCCCGGTGGCGATCAGGTTCCAGCGCGGGATCGGGATGGCGCCGAACAGCTCGTAGCCGTCGCCGGCCTGGGCCACGACGATGTCGTGGGTCGACAGCGAGCCCGACAGCATGACCACCGCCACCACCGACAGGCCGATGGCGGCCTCGTAGCTGACCATCTGCGCGGAGCCGCGCACGGCGCCGAGCAGCGGCCACTTCGACCCCGACGACCAGCCGGCCAGCATCACGCCGTAGACGGCGATCGACGACATGGCCAGCACGAGCAGCACGCCGACGGGCGGGTCGGCGAGCTGGAGGTAGGTGTCCCGGTCGAAGACGCGGATCGCGCCGAACCGCTCGCCGTCGAAGCCGCCGCCGACCGGCACCACCGAGAAGGTGACGAAGGCGGGCACGGCCGACAGGAACGGGGCCAGGATGAACACCCGGCGGTCGGCCTTCGCCGGGATGATGTCCTCCTTCATGATCAGCTTCAGGCCGTCGGCGAGGGTCTGGAGCAGCCCCCAGGGCCCCGCCTTGTTGGGCCCGACCCGGTTCTGCAGGTCGCCGAGGACCTTGCGCTCGAACCAGATCATGAAGATCACCGACACCAGCAGGAGCCCGAAGGCGATGAGCGTCTTGACCAGGACGATCAGCACCTCGGGCAGGCCGATGTCGCCCCGCAGCAGCGGGTCGGTGGCGAGGATGGCCACGTCGGTCATGGCAGCTCGATCCGGACGTCGGTGACCGGCGACTGGCCGTCGATCAGCACGTTGGCCCGGCCCCCGGCCAGGTTGGCGTGCACGAGCGCGATGCCCTTCGGCACCCCGGCGTCGGGCACGGTCGGCACGGTGACGTTGCCCCGGGGCGAGGTGATGCGGACGTCGTCGCCCGCGGCCACCCCCAGGCGCTCGAAGTCCTGGGGGTTGAGGCGCAGGGTCGCCGGCTCGGCCAGCTCGGCGAGCGACGGCGAGCTGCGCACCAGCGTGCCCCGGTCGTAGAGCTTGCGGGCGACCACGAGGCGCAGAGAGTAGGCGTCCGGGGACGGCGGCTCGATCACCGTCCACACCGGGACCGGGACGCCGGTCTCGGGCGGCAGGACCCCGGTCGGCTGCTTCTCGGGCGAGGCGCCCTCGGCCGACTCGGCCGCCGTCTCGGCCCGCTCGACCACGGGCTCCTGCGCCGTCGCCCCCTCGGCACCGGCCTCGCCGTCGCCGGCGGCCTCGTCCCGGGCCTCGTCGCCCTCGCCGGCCTCGGCCGCCTCCTCGCCGTCGGTGTGCACGCGGGGCAGGCCGACGACGACGCCGTCGTGCCCGGCGGGCCGGCTGAGCACGTCCCAGGTCAGCCCGGCGAAGGCCGGGGCCACCCGCTCGATCTCGGCGGCGATCCGGTCGGTCGACTCGAGCCCGAGGTCGAGGCCGAGGCGGGCGGCCAGCTCGGCCGCCACCACCCAGTCGGGCTGGGCGGTGCCGGGCGGGGTGACCTTGCGGCCGACGGTGCTCACCCGGCCCTCGAGGTTGGTCGTCGTGCCCTCGACCTCGGCGTAGCCGGCGGCGGGCAGCACGACGTCGGCCTGCTTGACCGACTCGGTGAGGAACTGGTCGACGGCGATGACGACCCGGGCGCCCCCCAGGCCTCGCTCGGCGAGCTCGCGGTCCGGGTGGTCGGCCAGCGGGTCGGCGCCGAGCAGCACGAGCGTGTCGACCTTGCCGTCGGCGGCCGCCCGCAGGATGCCGGTCGTGTCCAGGCCCTTGGCCTCGGGGAGCGTCGGCCAGTGCTGGCCGTACCAGTCGCGCCCGGCGTCCAGCGTGACCCGGCCGGGCAGCAGGCCAGGCGACAGGCCCAGCTCGAGGGCGCCGTGCACGTTGGCCCGCCGCAGGGCGCTGAGGAAGCGGACGCCGGGGCGGGTGTGGTGGATCGCGGCGGCCGCCGCCGCGATCGACCGCGGCGACTCGGCGAGGTTGGCCCGGCCGACGACCACCGTCAGCGGGCCGTCGCCCAGCACCCCGGCCGCCGCCCGGATGGCCTCGGGGGTGACGCCGCCCACCTCGTCGTCGGCGTCGCCGGCCAGCAGCGCCCGCACGACGGAGAGGGCGTGGCCCGGCCGGTAGCGCAGCGAGGCCGCCGCCAGGCCGTCGGTCAGGCTGGTCGCGGTCGACGCCATCTCGACGACCTTGACCCCGTCGTTGACGACGGCGTGGCGCAGCCGCAGGTAGAGGACCGGCAGCTCCTCCTTCAGGTCGGGCCCGAGCAGGAGCACCGTCCCGCCGGGCCGGCAGGCGTCGTCGATCGTCGCCCGGGGGAGGCCCAGGACCGCCTCGGCCGGCAGGCCGTCGCCGAGCTGGGCGTCCATGTTGTCGGAGCCGATCAGGCCCTTGGTGAGCTTCACCCAGGCGTACTGGCTCTCGTTGGTCAGCCGGGCACCGCCGATGACGGCGAAACCCTCGGGGCCGCTGCGCTCGAGGCCCTGGCGGATGGCGGTCGCGGCCCGGCGCAGGGCGTCGTTCCAGGTCGTCGTCTTGAGCGTCAGCCCCTCGTCGCGCACGAGCGGGTCGCCGAGGCGGTCGTCGCTGTTGATCGCCTCGAAGTCGAACCGCCCCTTGTCGCACATCCAGCCCCAGTTGACGGCGTCGCTGTCGACGCCCATGTAACGGAGCACCCGGTTGCGGCTGGACTGCACGACGACCCGGCAGCCGACCGAGCACGAGGTGCAGGTCGACTCGACCTCCTCGAGGTCCCACGGGCGGGCCTTGAACCGGTAGGGCACCGCGGTCAGCGCCCCGACCGGGCAGATCTGCACCGTGTTGCCGCTGAAGTAGCTGGCGAACGGGTGGTCGGGGAACGTGTTGACCTCGGTCGTGCTGCCCCGCTCCATGAAGTGGATGAAGGCGTCGCCCGCGACCTCCTTGGCGAACCGGGTGCAGCGGTCGCAGAGGATGCAGCGCTCGCGGTCGAGCAGCACGAGGTCGCTGACCGGGATCGGCTTCTCGAAGTGCCGCTTCTCCTCGACGAAGCGGCTCTCGCCCGGGCCGTAGGCCAGCGTCTGGTCCTGCAGCGGGCACTCGCCGCCCTTGTCGCAGACCGGGCAGTCGAGCGGGTGGTTGATGAGCAGGAACTCGAGGACGCCCTCCTGCGCCTTCTTCGTGACCGGGTCGTCGGTCGTGACGACCATGCCGTCGGTGCACTCGAGCATGCAGGAGGGCTGCAGCGCCGGGCCCCGGCCGGTGTCGACCTGCACGAGGCACATCCGGCACATGCCGACCGGTCGCATCCGCGAGTGGTAGCAGAACCTCGGGATGTAGATGCCGTGGCGCTCGGCGGCCGCGATGAGGAGCTCGCCCTTCGCGGCCTCGATCGTCTTGCCGTCGACGGTGATCGTGACCGTCGGCGGGGCGGAGGTGTCGGTCACGGGTTCGCTCCGACTGTCGGGGGCGTCGAGAGGTAGGCCTTGCCGTTGACGGGGACGGTGATCTCACCGCCGCCGCAGTAGGCGTAGAACTCGTCGCGGAACCGCATGATCGCCGAGGCGATCGGCGACACGGCCGAGGGGCCGAGCGGGCAGATCGTCGTCTGCTTCGGCGGGAACGTGATCGACGGGCTGATGTTGTCGCAGATGTCGAGCAGCTTGTCGACGTCGGCCGGCCGGCCGTGGCCGTCGAGGATGCGGCGCAGGATCTTCTCCAGCCAGGCCGTCCCCTCCCGGCAGGGCGTGCACTTGCCGCACGACTCCCGGGCGAAGAACCGCACGATCCGCCAGGCGGCCTTCACCGCGTCGGTCGTCTCGTCCATGACGACGATGGCGCCCGAGCCGAGCATCGAGCCCGCCGCGCCCACGGCGCCGGCCTCGAGCGGCAGGTCGAGGTGCTCCTCGTAGAACCACGGCGCCGAGGCGCCCCCGGGGATGAAGGCCTTCAGGCGGTTGCCGTCGCGGATGCCGTCGGCGTACCGCTCGCCGAAGATGACGTCGCGGAAGGTCGTCGTGCCGAACTCGACCTCGAAGACGCCCGGGTTGCGCACGTGGCCCGACACGGCGAACAGGCGGGTGCCCTTCGAGCTCTCGGCGCCGAGGTCGGCGAAGGCCGCGCCGCCGTTGGCGACGATCCAGGGCAGGTTCGACAGGGTCTCGACGTTGTTGACCACCGTCGGCTGCATGTAGAGGCCCTTGGCGGCCGGGAAGAACGGGGGCTTCAGCCGGGGCATGCCCCGCAGGCCCTCGAGCGACTCGATGAGGGCGGTCTCCTCGCCGACGATGTAGGCGCCGGCGCCCCAGTGGAGGACGACGTCGACCGAGAAGTCGGAGCCGAGGATGTTGCGGCCGATCAGCCCGGCCGCGTAGGCGTCGTTGAGCGCCTGGGCGAGTCGCTCCTGGGCCAGGGCCATCTCGCCCCGCACGTAGAGGAAGGCCTGGGCCGCACCGATCGCGTAGCAGGCGAGCAGCACCCCCTCGATGAGGAGGTGCGGGTCGCGCTCCATGATGATGCGGTCCTTGTAGGTGCCGGGCTCGGACTCGTCGCCGTTGACCACGAGGTAGCGCGGGAACACCCCGGGCGGCGTGAAGCCCCACTTCACGCCGGCGGGGAAGCCGGCGCCGCCCCGGCCGAGCAGGCTGGCCGCCTTGACCTCCTCGTGCACCTGGGCGGGCGTCATGGTGGTCACGGCCTTCTCGAGCGCGGCGTAGCCGCCGGTCTCCCGGTAGCGCTCGAGGGTGTGGCCGTCGGCCAGGTCCCAGCGCGCCGAGACGATGCGCGGGATCTCGCGGTCGGTCACGTGTCGCCCTCCGTCGCGGTCTCGTTGCGGGCGAGCCAGGCCGGCTCGACGTTGCGGTCGGGCGGCGCCACCCCGGCGCGGTTCTCGGGCAGGACCTGGCGGACCCGGCTGAGGACGCCGTGGCGGGGGACCTCGTGGGACAGCTTCCCGGCGCGGAGGTCCTCGACGAGCTGGTCGGCCCGCTCGGGGGTGACCCGGTAGAAGTAGCGGTAGTTGACCTGCAGGCAGGGCGCCTCGGTGCAGGCCGCGATGCACTCGACGTCCTCGAGGGTGAACTTGCCGTCGGGCGTCGTCTCGCCCGCCTTGATGCCGAGCCGGTTCTCGAGGTGGTGGAGCAGCTCCTCGCCGCCGAGGAGCATGCAGGAGATGTTCGTGCAGACGTTGACGAGGTACTCGCCGACCGGCTCCCGCTTGAACATCTCGTAGAACGAGGCGGTGCCGAGCACCTCGGCCGGCGTGATCCCCACGAGCTCGGCGATGTGCTCCATCGCCTCCTCGGTGACGTAGCCGTCCTGCTCCTGGGCCAGGTGCAGCAGCGGGATCAGCGCCGAGCGCTTGCGGGGGTAGCGGGCGATGATCTCCTCGGCGATCGCCACGTTCTCGTCGGTGAAGCGCGCCATCAGCGGTCGACCTCGCCCATGATCGGGTCCACCGAGGAGATGACCGCGACGGCGTCGGCGATCATGCCGCCGCGCAGCATGTGGGGCAGGGTCTGCAGGTTCACGAACGACGGCCCTCGGATGTGCATGCGGTAGGGGACGCTCGAGCCGTCGGAGACCAGGTAGCAGCCGAGCTCGCCCCGGGGGCTCTCGACGGCGACGTACACCTCGCCCTCGGGCACCTTGAAGCCCTCGGTGAAGAGCTTGAAGTGGTGGATGAGGGCCTCCATCGACTCGTCGATGCGGGCCCGCGGCGGGGGCGTGACCTTGCGGTCCTGGATGCGGTAGTCGCCCTTGGGCATCTTGTCGAGGATCTGGCGCACGATGCCCATGGACTCGCGCACCTCGGCCAGCCGGATGGCGTAGCGGTCGAAGCAGTCGCCGTGGGCGCCCACGACGACGCCGAACTCGACCTCGTCGTAGCGCAGGTACGGCTGCTCCTTGCGCAGGTCCCACGGGACGCCGGTCGAGCGCAGGATCGGGCCGGTGGCCCCCAGCGCGATGGCCTCCTCGGCGGTGATGACGCCCACGCCCTGCAGGCGCTCGCGCCAGATGGGCTGGCCGTTCATCAGCACCTCGTACTCGTCGAGCCGGGGCTCGACGAGGTCGAGGACGCGCAGCACGGCGTCGCGCCAGCCGTCGGGCAGGTCGGCCGCCACCCCGCCGGGCCGGATGAAGTTGTGGTTCATCCGGAGGCCCGTGATCATCTCGAGCAGCCGGAGGGTCTCCTCGCGCTCCCGCCAGCCGTAGATCATCATCGACACGGCGCCGAGGTCCATGCCGTTGGTGGCCAGGAACAGCAGGTGCGAGGACATCCGGTTGAGCTCGCACAGCAGCATGCGGATCCACTGGGCGCGCTCGGGGATGTCGTCCTGGATGCCGAGGAGCGTCTCGGTGGCCAGCGAGAAGACGAGCTCGTTGAAGAGCGGCGACGCGTAGTCCATGCGCGTCGTGTTGGTGGCGCCCTGGGCGTAGGTGAGCACCTCGCCCGTCTTCTCCATGCCGGTGTGCAGGTAGCCGATGACCGGCTTGGTGCGCAGGATCGTCTCGCCCTCGAGCTCGAGCATGAGCCGCAGGACCCCGTGGGTGGAGGGGTGCTGCGGGCCCATGTTGAGGATCATCGTCTGCTCCTGCTCCTCGGGCGGGAGGTCGGCGAGCCTCGCCGCCTCGGCCTCGGACAGGCGCAGCACGGCCCCGGACTCGCGCAGCAGCTCGGCCGCGCTCGCCCCCTTGCGGGGCCCCATCTCCTGGGTGCCTTCGGAGAAGTAGGACTCGGTCGCGGTCATGGGGTCACCGCCTCACCGGGCGTTCTGCACGCCCTTGAACTGGACCGGGATCATGCCCACCGGGTAGTCCTTGCGGAGCGGGTGCCCCTCCCAGTCCTCCGGCATGAGGATGCGCGACATGTCGGGGTGGCCGGTGAAGGTGATCCCGAACATGTCGTAGACCTCGCGCTCCATCGCCTCGGTGCCGGGGTGCACGTCGAACAGCGACGGGCACGTGGGGTCGTCGGCCGGCACCTGCACCCGCAGGCGCAGCCGCTCCCGCCGGCGGTGCGAGAGCAGGTTGACCACCACCTCGAAGCGCTCGCCGGTCATGCCCGGCGGCAGGTCGCGGTGGGCCTCGTAGGTGAGGTAGTCGACGGCGGTGACGTCGACGCAGACCCGGAAGTCCTCGTCGTCGCGCAGCATGCGCACGAGGTCGACGAGCTGCTCCCGGGTCGGGTGCAGCACCACTTGGCCGCGGCTGTGGGTGACGGGGACGCCGTAGCGCGTCTCCGGCTCGTCGCGGCCGCCCTCCTCGGGTGCGGCCGCCTCCTCGGCGTCGGGGACCTCGGCCACGTCAGCGGCTCCCGGGGGTGGCGACGGTGACGGGCTCGGCGATCCCGTCACGCTGCTCGATCACGAGGCCCGCCCCGCCGCCGTTGGCCTGGCGGCGGCGCAGCAGCTCGCCCGACTCGATCTTGTCGCGGAGCGTCTCGATCGCGTGGATGAGCGTCTGCGGCCCGGGCGGGCACCCGGGGGCGTAGACGTCCACCGGCACGATCTGGTCGACGCCCTGGACGAGCGCGTAGTTGTTGAACATCCCGCCCGAGCTGGCGCAGACGCCCATCGAGATCACCCACTTGGGCTCGACCATCTGGTCGTGGATCTGGCGCAGCACCGGCGCCATCTTCTGCGACAGCCGGCCGGCGACGATCATGATGTCGGCCTGGCGGGGCGAGGCGCGGAAGACCTCCATGCCGAAGCGGGCGAGGTCGTAGTGGGCGCCGCCCGCCGCCATCATCTCCAGCGCGCAGCAGGCGAGGCCGAAGGTGACGGGCCACGACGACCGGGCCCGCGCCCACTGCACGAGGTCCTCGAGCTTCGCGGTGAGGAAGTTGTGCTCGAGGCCCTCGAAGCCCTTGGACAGGTCCCAACCCATCAGACAGCCACCTCGTCCACGTCGTGCGGCTCGCGCCCCTCGAGCCCGACGATCCGGATGGTCGACCGGGTGGTGCGCTCCGGCGAGACGAGCGGCGTCACGGCCCGGTCCCGGCGGCGCGGCCCCCACTCGAGGGCGCCGTTGCTGATCAGGTAGACGAAGCTCACGAAGATGGCGACGGCGAAGACGATGACCTCGACCAGCCCGAACACCCCGAGGTCCCGGTACCGGACCGCCCAGGGGTAGAGGAAGATGATCTCGATGTCGAAGACGACGAAGATCATCGCCACCAGGTAGAAGCGCACCGGGAAGCGCTCGGGGACGTCACGGGCCGGCACGATGCCCGACTCGTAGGGGGCGTACTTCGCCCGCGTGGGACGGCGAGGGGCCAGCAGCCTCGACATGAGGAGGCTCACGGCGGCGAACACCACCGCGAGCGCTCCCATCGTCACGACGGGCAGGTACTGACCCATGACGTCAACCTCCGGTGGGGGCGGGCAGAGGCGCCGAGCGGTGGACCGCCGCCAGGCGGTCCCGCTTGTGAAGCATGACGCACAGCAGCCCGAAGATCAGCCCCGAACCGCCGAGGACGAGGCCGGCGGGGAGGCGGCGCTGCCCGAGGTCGCGGACCAGCACGACGGTCACCGTCTGCGAGCCCTCGATGGCCTCGGGCTGGTTCGGCGGCATGCCGGGCTCCGAGGGCTCGACCTCGGCCGGCTGCAGCTGGACCAGCATGTAGTGCGGCGGGTGGGTGACCCGCAGGGTGTTGGTGACCTTGTTGGCCACCCGATCGAACACGCTGTCGCTCTTGCGCTCGGGCTTGCCGCCGGTCTCGAGGCTGTAGGTGAAGACCCGCGAGTCGGTCGACTCCAGGCCGGGCACGACGCCCTCGGCGAGCACGGCGTCGACCGCGGTCTGGGCCTCGCCGCGGGCGGCGTCCGAGGCCGCGAGCAGCTCCCAGCCGGCGAGGTCGTCGGCGTACTGCTCGCTGAGCTCGTCGACCTGCTCGGCCGTCAGCTCGTCGATCTCCTCCGGCGGCGGCAGCGACGAGGTGTCGACGCCGTGGGCCTCCTCGAGCATCGAGTTGGAGAGGTCGCCGAAGACGATCTCCTCGACCTCCCACGACGGCGCCCGTCCCGCCGGGCCCTGGCCCGGCGGGTAGATGAGCCAGACGGCCGAGTGGACGATCATCCAGCCGAAGACGGCGGCCAGGGCCACGAGGAAGCCCAGCCGGTGGGCGAGGTTCGTCGCCAGCAGCAGGTAGACGGACCCCATGAGCACCACCACACCCACCGCGAACGAGAGGATGCCGCGGATCTCGGGGTCCCAGGCGATGCCCGCCAGCGTCGGGACGAAGCTCATCGTGGTCAGCCCTCCTCGTCCTCGGCGGTGAGCTCCTCCACCGAGGGAGCGTTCGGATCCGGCACCGGGCCCTCGCTCGTCAGGCTCGCCGCGTAGCGGGCGATCGCCGCGAGCATCTCCTGGCTCATCATCCCGTCGTCGCTGACGTCCTCGGTGTTCGGGTTGTCACCGAAGCCCGGCATCTTGCCGCTGCCGATGCCGTTGTTGCCGTACGGCTCGCCGTCGACGCTGCCGGTCGTGATGAACTCGAGCAGCTCCTCGTAGGTGGCGAACTGCCGCGGGACCAGGCCGCCGGTCAGGTTGGGGCCGAGGGCGCCGCTGCCGTCGGGGAAGCCGACGTAGTCGCTGAGGTCGGCGTCCGGCGGCTCGACCGAGTCCTCGCCCTCGGTGATGATCGACCAGCCGCGGGTGTGGCACCGGGCGCAGGCGTAGGCGCCGCCCGCGACCTCGAGGTTGAACAGCGCCTCGCCGGTGGCCGGGTCGTCGTAGTCGATCTGCTCGATCGCCTCGTCGAGCTCCTCCTCGGAGGCGCCCTCCTCGGCGAGGCCGAGCTCGACGGCCAGCGCCTCCTCGGCCTGGCGGCGGGCCTCCTCGGGGCTGAGCTGGATCGACTCCAGGTAGTCGACGAGGTTGGTGACCTGCTGCGAGCTGAGCGGGCCCTTGCCGGCGTCCGCGCCCCAGCCCGGCATCGGCGAGAAGGGACGGCCGTAGTTGATGATGTACTCGACCTCCTCCCGCGTGTGCCGCAGGAGCACCGTGTTCAGCGCCGGGGCCCGCCAGTTGACGGTGGCCACGAACTCGCCGTCGGCGTCGGTGATCGTGTACGCGGCCTGGCCGCCCGTGCCCTCGGGGCCGTGGCAGTTCTGGCACTGCGAGCCCTCGACGTAGAGCTGCTCGCCCCGCCGGACGAAGGTCTCCTGGAAGGCCTCCTCGGCGCCCGACTGCCGGCTGGGCTCGTTGAGCCAGTACAGCGGCAGGGCGACGGCGATGACCACGAGGAGGACCAGCGCCGTCCGCAGCGTGCGGTTCAGGACGCGGGTCTCGAGCTCGTCGTCGTCGTAGTAGGGCTTGCGGTTGGGGGCCAGCTCGATCTCGGAGCCGACCTCGGCCCGGCTCGCCCGCACGTTGACCCAGGCGTAGACGAGCAGGCCGATGATCAGGAGCACCACCAGGGTGGCGCCGATGGTGGTGACCGTGCTGGCTGCGAGCACGGTCGCAGGACCGGGCAGAAGGTGCATCAGTGGCCGCCGCCTCCGGAGACGCAGTGCGGGCCCTCGGCCTCCTGGCCGGTGGTGTTCGTGCCGATCGGCGGGCCCTCGATGATCTCGCCGGTGTTCACGATGAAGGTGTCACCGCTCACCTCCATGGCGAAGCGGTCCATGCCACGGGGCGCCGGCCCGCCCTTCTTCTCGCCGACCCGGTTGTACTGCGAGCCGTGGCAGCCGCACTCGAACCACTGGGAGGTGACGCACTCGGGCACCCGGCACCCGAGGTGCGGGCACTTCTGGTACAGGGCGATGAGGCCCGCCTCCATGCCGGTGAGCTCTGCGGGCGAGTAGACCGCCCGGGCCTTCTCCAGGGCCGACGACGGGTACTCGGTGATCCACATGCGGCCCTCGGGGTAGTAGGCGAAGCCGTTGCCCTCCGCGATGGCCGCCTTGATGTCGTCGATCTTGCCGACGGTGATCCGGGAGCCGAAGCCGCCGACGTTGCTGGGCCAGAGGAAGGCCAGGACGCCGGCGCCGAAGCCGGAGAGGCCCAGCGTGAACGACACGACGATCGAGCGGTTGAAGAACTGCCGGCGGGTCATGCCGATCGTGTCCTCGTCCGGGGGCACCCACTCGACCGGCGGCTCGGCGACCTTGACCGTCGCGGGGGTCGAGGCCTCGCGCCGGGCCAGCGCGGCGGCCCGCTCGACCTCGCGGCCGCTCACCGGCCGCTCGCCCTCGCCGAGCCGCACCGGACCGCGGTCGCGCTGCAGCGTCTCGCTGCTCAGCACGCCCTGCGCCGAGTCCGTGTCGCGCCGCCGGGCCGCGGCGAACAGCAGCACGCCGGCCAGCACGACGAGCACGGGAACGGCGATGGCGATGATCGTTCCAGGACTCATCTGGTCTCCCTTGCGATCACAGCTCGAAGAACAGGCCGTCCTTCCAGGGGAAGATGAAATTCTGCCCCGGGCCCCGGAAGAACGAACCGATCAGCACCAGCACCGCCCACCCCATCAGGAAGATGGTGAAGAGCGAGATGGCGAACTTGCGATCCTCGGGCTTGTTGGACGGGTTGCGGTCGGTGTACGGCGCCAGGATGAGGCCGATCAGGCCGATGCCCGGCAGGGTCACGCCGGCGACCATGGGGTGGAACATGGTCAGCAGCTCCTGCAGGCCGAGGAAGTACCAGGGCGCCTTCGACGGGTTGGGCGTCTCGTTGACGTTGGCCAGCTCGAGCAGCGGCGCGTTGACGAACACCGAGAAGATGAGCAGGAACGCGGTGCAGGCCAGCGCGGCGACGAACTCGATGCCGAGCAGGTGGGGCCAGACGTGGACCTTGTCCTGCGGGGTGGCCTTGACGTCCTGGATCGAGCCCGACTTGACGACGGTCAGCAGGCGCTGGGTGTGACCGCCGGGCCCGGTGGCCACGGGCGCGGCCGCCGCGGCCGGCGCCGTCGCGGTGGCCACGGCCGTCGCGGTGCCGCCGCCACCGCCCGAGCCGCCGGCGTCGCCGCCCCCGCCGCCGGTCGCCCGGGCCTTCGCCGCCCGCGACCGCTCGAGCAGGTGGGCGGGGATGCGGCTGGCGGCCTCGCTCTTGGGCGCCTCGCCCCCGCCGCCGGCACCGGCGTCGCCCGCGCCCTCGGCCGCGCCCGCGCCCTCGGCCGCGCCCGCGCCCTCGGCGGCGCCGCCGGCCTTCTTGGCGGCCGCCTTCTTGCGGGCCTCTTCCGCTCGCTTGCGGAGGTGTTCGGGGATCTCGGTCATGGGTCGGTGCCTCGCTCGTCAGATCACAGCGGGCCGGAGATGCCGCCGTCCTTGCGGACACGCCAGAAGTGGATGGCCATGAAGATGACGATGGTGAACGGCAGCAGCAGCACGTGGAGCACGTACCAGCGCAGCAGCGTGTCCGTGCCGATCTCGGCGCCGCCCAGCAGCACGAACCGCACCTGGTCGCCGAAGACGGGGGTGTACCCCATCATGTTCGTGCCCACGGTGACGGCCCACAGGGCGAGCTGGTCCCACGGCAGCAGGTAGCCGGTGAAGCTGAGCAGCAGGGTCAGCGTGAGCAGCACCACGCCGATGACCCAGTTGAACTCCCGGGGCGGCTTGTAGGCGCCGTGGTAGAAGACGCGCGCCATGTGCAGGAAGACGGAGAGCACCATGAGGTGCGCCGCCCACCTGTGCATGTTGCGCACGAGGAGCCCGAAGGTGACCGACGTCTGCAGCGTGTAGATGTCGTCCCAGGCCTGCGCCGCGGTCGGCCGGTAGAAGAACATCAGGAAGATGCCGGTGACCGTCAGCAGGATGAACAGGAAGAAGCTCAGCCCGCCCAGGCAGAGCGTGTAGCTGACCTTCACCGCGTGCCTCTTCACCTTCACCGGGTGGAGGTGGTAGAGGACGCTGTTCATGATCACGTAGGACCGGTTCCGGGGGCTGTCGGTGTAGCCCTTCCGGAAGATCGACCCGGGCCGGAAGATCGAGTTCCAGGCCTGCGAGCTCTGCACCGTGTCGGGCAGGCTCTTCACGAACGCCTGCGCCCGCTCCTTGAGCGGGGGCTTGGATTCCATCGTCTTGGCCACTCAGGACTCCTTGACGCGGTCGGCGATGGGGTGGGCGGTCATCCCAGGCGCATCCCGTAGCCGTAGCCGTGGTTGTTGGTGCGCTGGTGGGGGTCGCCACCGGGGACGGGGTCACCCACCTTGCCGAGGATGATCACCCCGGTGGGGCACCGGTCGACGCAGAGCGCGCAGCGGGTGCACACGTCGTCGTCGATGGTGAAGATCACGTGGTCGGAGGGGTCGACCCCGGGCTGGTCGACGCCGATCGCCTCGGCGACGGCCGACGGCGACACCATGTGGATGCACTTCCACGGGCAGATGTCGACGCAGCCCTCGCAGAGGATGCACTCCGACTGGTCGATGTGGATGAACTGCTTCGGCTTGACCGCCTTCGAGAGCCACGCCGCGTCGACCTCCTGCAGGACGTAGTCGTCGCGGAACTCCGGCATGGGCGGGTTCGCGTCGGTCTTGGCCACCGCGCTACCCCTTCCTCACCAGCGGACGGCCGTAGCGCGAGGCGGGCACCTCGGCCGGCTTCTTCTTGCCCCGGTCGTTCCACACCGCCCACAGCCCGATGTGGAGCGCGATCCCGACGCCGTAGATGACGACGGCGATGATGTCGGCGAGCGTCTTGTAGCTGACCGTGAGCGGCTGGTTGCCGGTGGGCTCGGCCAGCAGGCGGTCCGACCGCCAGCCGAGCTCGCCCTCGGCCCAGGTGAGCCACTGGTGGGGGATGACGCCGTACCACCAGAGCAGGAGGAACATGGCGAACATCGCGGCCGCCATCGCCTCGCCCCACGAGAGCGGCGCGCCGACCGGCCGGCGCCGGCCGTAGAGGATGACCCCGGCGACGCCGGCGAAGCCGACCAGGAGAGTGCAGATGAAGGCGACCAAGGACCAGCGACTCCTCGTGAAATCGCTCACATTGGAGGTCGCCGGCCGGCTGCGACCGGCGACGTGGGCAGGTTTAGCACGGGGGTTCCCGGAGGTTCACATCCGCCCCCCGGCCCCCGGCGGGGCCCGGCGGTCCTGGTCGCCGGGCTTGGTGGCGGCCGCGGGGACGTGCGTAAAGTGGCCCGTCGAGTGAGGACGGGGACCGTCCGACCGCCGTCCGGCAGCCGGACCTCGGGCGCCGGGCGGGCGGGGGCCACCCGCACTCAGTCCGACCGCGGAGGCTGCGTTGACCGAA
>Ga0207873_1002024_pt1 | contig 17662 bp, 18 predicted proteins | sample BGWIniCompost_FD_187373 | JGI IMG/M metagenome (GOLD analysis project Ga0207873, IMG submission 187373) | Cellulose adapted compost microbial communities from Newby Island Compost Facility, Milpitas, CA, USA - BGW Initial Compost (SPAdes)... ...
CTGCCCCCACGACCCATCCAGGAGCGTCTTCCCCTGGAACTTCGTCGTGTCGACGATACGCGTGATCTCCTCCTGGAGCAGCGCGAACTCCGCCTGGATCTTCAGCCGGCCATCGTCGGACGTGTTGTCGGAAGCGGCCTGGACGGCGAGCTCCTTCATCCGGTCGAGGATGCTCGCGATCGTCTGGGCGGCACCCTCGGCGATCTGCAGCGCCGAGCTGGCCTGCTCCGCGTTGCGCGCGGCCTGGTTCATCGCGCGCAGGTCGGCGCGCATCTGGTTCGCGATCCCGAGTCCGGCGGCGTCGTCGGCCGCGCGGTTGATGCGGTAGCCGGACGACAGGCGGCCGATCGACCGCGCGATGGCGGTGTTCGTCTGGCTCAGGATGCGCTGCGTGTTGAGCGCCGGGACGTTGGTGTTGATGCGCATGGTGATTCTCCTTCCCTGAAGTTTGCGCCGCGGAGCGTCCCTGCTCCGCCCGGCCGGCCACCCACCGGCCGCTGCCTAGATTATCGGCGCGCGACGGGCGAACTTTAGGCGGGCGGGCGAACTTCATGCGGGCGGCCGACCCGGGCACTCACGCAGGACCACGGCTCGGGAAGCCGTTGACGTTAGCGTCGCAAAGTCCTATCCTGTCGGCGATTCCGGCTTCCGCCAATGGGAGCAGCGCGCGACAATCCCCTTTTTCGTTTCCTTCACAAGTCGGGTCCATGGACGTCTTCGTCGCCCGGCAGCCGATCTTCGACCGGCACGACCGCGTCGTCGGCTACGAGCTCCTCTACCGCGATCACCGCGAGAGCCAATCCGCGCCGTCACACGTCACGTACGACATGTCGAGCCGCGTCATCGTCGACGCATTCGTCGGGCTCGGCCTGCACGAGCTGACGGAAGGCATGCCGGCGTTCATCAACTGCAGCCGGGAGCTGCTGCTGTCTGGCACGATCGAGCTCCTCGACCCCGGGATGGTCGTGGTCGAGATCCTCGAAACGGTCGAGCCGGACGACGCGGTGGTGGCGGCGTGCCACATGCTGGCGGAGCGGGGCTACCGAATCGCGCTGGACGACTTCGTCCTCGACGAGCGCTGGACGCCGCTCCTCGGGCTCGCGGAGATCGTGAAAGTCGACGTGCTCCAGCGAACCCGGGACGAGGTCGCCGCCCTGGTCGACCGGATCCGTGGCTCCGACGCCTACCTCCTCGCCGAGAAGATCGAGACCCGCGAGGTCCTGGAGTACTGCAGGGCCCTCGGGTTCGACATGTTCCAGGGTTACGTCTTCCAGCGGCCCGAGACGGTCGCGGGGAAGGACCTCACGACCACGGAGGTCCAGGTCCTCAAGCTGATGAACCTGGTCCGCGATCCGACCTTGCCGGATGCGTCGCTGGAGGAGGAGTTCGGCCTCGATGTCTCGTTGACGTACAAGCTGCTCCGGATCGTGAACTCGGCGACGGTCGGCGGGCGCGGGATCCGCTCGATCGGTCACGCGATCCGCCTCCTCGGCCGGAAATCGCTCTACCGCTGGCTCGCGCTGATGCTGGCGGCATCGGCCAGGAATCGGGGACGCATCGGGGTGGAGCTCCTCCAGACGGCGCTGATTCGCGCGCGCTTCTGCGAGCTGATCGGGTACCGCATGGGCGACCATCGCGTCAGCGGCCCGCTCTTCCTGGTGGGACTCTTCTCGCTGCTCGACGCGATCCTCGGGGCGCCCATGGAGCGCATCCTGGAGAGGCTCGAGCTGGATCAGGACCTGCGGGACGCGCTCGTCATGCGTGCGGGCCTGTTCGGCACCGTCCTCTCGCTGGTCGAGGCGTACGAGGTCGGGAAGTGGCACGAGCTCCCGCGCCTCGCCTCGTCCATCCACCTTCCGACTTACGTTCTCTCTCCCAGCTACCTCGAGGCGCTCAGGTGGTCGCGGGAGCAGCTCCCGAGGCTATCGGCGTGAAACGAGTTCGGCGCGTCGCGGGTGCCGGGGCGAATGCGTTTCGGATCGGGGCGTGTCCGGACCTCCGGATCAGTCCGTCTCCACGGTGAGGCGCCGTTCGATCACGGCGCGGAGGAGGGCGGGGTTCGGGTCCTTGAAGGGGATGAGGATCGAGACACGCCGGTTCGCGGCGTGGTACGGGTCGTCGGGGACGCGGAGCTTTCGGTCCGCGTAGCCGCGCACCTCGAGGATGCGATGGGGCGCCAGCCCGTTCTCCTCCATGGCCCTGCGGGCCGCGTTGGCCCGGGCGACCGAGAGCTCCCAGTTCGTGTACCTGCGGGTGCCGTACTGGGCGGCATCCGTGTGACCCTCGATCATGATGTCGTTGTCGATCCGCTCGAGCGCCCGTGCGATGACGCCGAAGATCTCGACGGCGACCGGCCGGGGCTGCTCGGACCCGAGGTCGAAGAAGACCACGCCGTCATCGGCCTCGATCATCTCGATCCGCAAGCCGTCGTCGGTGATGACGATCTCGACCTGCGCCTCGAGGTCGATCGCGGCGTAGAGTTCCTCCAGCCGCTCCAGGATATCGGCGCGGATCTCCTCGAATCGCTGCCGCTGCACCTCGCGTGAGGCGATCCGGATGCGCCGCAGCTCCGCCTCGACCGGCGAGTTGCCCACCGCCAGGACGTTCGTACCGGCGCCATACGCCTTCTTGAAGCCGATGGGGTTGCTGAAGTAGCCCTCGATGAGCTCCTTCACGTTGGCATCCATGGTCACGATCCACATGACCAGGAAGAACGCCATGAGCGCGGTCACGAAGTCGGCGTAGGCGACTTTCCAGGAGCCGCCGTGGCTGCGGCCGCCGTGCGTCGTCGTCTTCTTGCGGACGACGACGATCTTCCGATCCCGGTCCCGCACAGCCATATTACGCCGCCCTCCGGCGGGTCAGTCGCTCGAGCTCGGCGAAGGAGGGTCGGTTCTCGGGCTCGATGTTCCGGCGAGCGAACTCGACGGACGTGATGGGCGGATCGCCGCGCGAGAACGAGAGGAGCGCCGTCCGGATGCAGGCAAGGTAGGCCTGCTCGCCGCGGACCCGACCCTCGATCGCCTGGGCGAGGGGGCCGAGGACGCCGTAGGAGAGGAGCACGCCCAGGAAGGTGCCGACGAGGGCGGCGGCGATGCTCTGGCCGATCTGCGCCGGCGAGCCTCCGATGTGGCCCATGGTGATGATGACGCCGAGGACCGCGGCGACGATGCCGAAGCCGGGCATGGCGTCGGCAACGCGGCTGATGGCGTTGGGGACGACCATCGCCTCCTCGTGGTACCGGTCGAGGTCGAGGTCGAGGATCTCCGAGAGGTGGTGGTCGTCGACGGCGCCGGTGAGGAGGACCTTCATGGTGTCGGACAGGAAGTACATCGCCCGCTGATTGGAGTGAAAGGACGGGTACTTCCTGAAGATCGAGCTCGACTCCGGCTCTTCCACGTGGGATTCGATGCCCACGAGGCCGTCTCGGCGCGCGGCGTAGAAGGTCTCGTAGAGGACCTGGAGGAGCTCCGCGTACGTGTGCCGGTTGTAGGGGTCGGGCCTGAACAGCGCGAGCGTATCGGAGATCATGCGCTTCACGACGCTCGGCTTGTTGCCGATGACCACCGCCCCGATGCCCGCTCCGCCGATGATGAGGAACTCGGTGACCTGGGCGAGCACCAGGACGTTCCCGCCGTGCATGGTGAAGCCGGCGAGCACGCTACCGAAGACGATGATGAAGCCGATGACGGTGAACACGGCCTGGCAGCTCCCTCATCCGTGAAGACAGAGTCCTGGGCCCACGTGCCAGAGTATCGGCGCGTGGGTCGAGGGACTGGAGTCCGGGGCCGGCGTGAGCGCGGGACGCAGGAGGAAGCGAGATGACGACAGGGCTGGAGCGGGAGGAGGCAGCGATCGAAGCAACACCGGAGTGGCGGGCGGCTGCGGACTCGATCCTGGGCGGGATCCGGCACGATCTGAACGGCCGGATCGGCGTGGTGTCGGGGATCGCGCAGCTCGCGCAGCTCGACGGGACGCTGGACGCGGAGCTGTGCGGGACACTGGCCGGAGAGGTCGCGCGGCTGGAGCGGATCAGCGAGCTGATCGGGTTGGTCGCGGGCGAGCGGGAGCCGCTCGAGGCGCTGGTCCGGGCATCGGATCTCGTGAGGGACGCCGTCGACCTGGTGCGCCGCCACCGGACCCTGGGTCAGGTGCCGATCGAGGTGGTATACGAAGACGACGGCTTCGTGCTGGTCCAGCGCTCGCGGGCGGTGAAGGCGATCGTCGTGCTCCTGGCCGCAGTCGCCGGCTCGGGTGCGGCCCGGGTCCGGATCGCCCGCGGAGACGGCAACGACTTCGTCCAGGTCGCGATCGCGGGTGCAGGGGGCGATGCCGGGGCGGGCCGGGACGCCCGGCTCGAGCAGGCCATGGCGGCGGTGCGGCCATCGATCACGGCGCTCGGCGGCGGTGTGGAGTGGCTCGACACCGGGATCGGACTCCGCCTTCCGATAGACGCCGGCTGACCGGATCACGACGCGAGAACGCCGCCTCGAACCGACGCGGAGCGCCACGCTTCGAGCCGCGACGAGCGCAGCTATCTCTCCCGCTCTGCCCCACGCGAGGCGGGGCGGTCGGTTCGGTCCTGGCGGGTTGGTTGCGGTCGGTGTTGGTCCGGGTGGGCCGCCGGTTCCGGCCGGTCCTCTCTGGGGGGCGGCGGCGGGAGCCCCTCCATCCATTGCGACGCGAGGGCGGCCGTGTTCGCCCTCCGGTTCTCGTCCGCGATCTGCTTGACGATCTCCTCCCTTACGATCCCGACGTTGCCGGGCGCCTCGATTCCGAGCCGGACACCGCGAGAGTCACACGCTACGACGACGATGCGGATGCCGCCGTCGATCAGGATGGCGTCCCCGGGGCGCCGGCTCAGGATCAGCATGCCTCAGACCATGTTCAGGAGCGATTGGAGCATCTCGTCCGCAGTCGTCACGACGCGCGCTGCCGCCGCGTAGGCCGATTGGAACTGGATGAGCCGGACGAGCTCCTCGTCCGTCTGGACGCCGCTCACGCTGGCGCGGCGCGCCTCCGCGTTCTCGGCCAGCGTCTGGTGCACCGTGGCGGCGTCTCTAGCCGAAGCGACGGCGAGGCCGAGTTCGGAGACCCAGTTCGCGTAGGCGTCGCCGATGGTGCGGTTGCCGAGGTGGACAGTTTCGGGCGTGTCGCGAAGCTGCGCAAGAGCGCGGGCGACGTCGTTCGCCCCGGGGCGATGCTCGCCGTTGGGGCCGGCGGTGCCCGCGGCGATCGCCGTCGCGTCCGCGGCGACGACCGTGGAGAGTGAGATCGTCCGGGCGGTGACGCTGACGAGCGTCGGGTCGCCGTAGTCCTCGAAGAACGCGACCCCGGTCTGGCCCTGGGGGTTCGTCCCTCCCGCGTGCAGGGAGTTGACGTGCTGGACGATGGCGCGGGCCAAACGGTCCAGCTCCGCCTGCCGGGCGGGCAGGTCGTCGTTCACGACGCCCAGGAGCGCGCCGAGCGTGCCGCCGGGCGCCGGGAGCCCCGTCCCTTTGGCGGTGTGGAGCGTGAGGCGCCCGGCCGTGGAGTCGACCTCCACCACACTCGCATGGATCCCGTCGACCAGGCTCACGCCCTGGACGTAGACGCCGATTCCTCCGTTCTCCCGCTCGATGACCTGGATGTCGACGAGCGACGCCATCCGATCGAGGAGGCGGTCCCGCTCGTCGCGCAGGTCCGGGGCGCTGGTGCCGCCGCTCTCGGCGGCGATGATGCGCTCGTTCAAGCGCGCGATGGCCTGGGCGAGCTCGTTCAGCTCGCCGACGGCCGCGCCGATCTTGCTCACGGCGAAGTCCCGGGTCTGGTCGATCACGGCGCTCAGATGGTGGAACCGATCGACGAGCGCCTGGCCCCGGGCGCGGATCGCGATGCGGGCGCCGATCGAGGACGGATCGTTGGCGAGATCGCTCCAGGCGTTCCAGAAGGCGTCGAGCGCGGCGGCGAGTCCCGTGTCGCCCGGCTCCCCGAGGGAGCTCTCGACCAGGCCGAGCAACTCGTAGCGCGTGCGATGCTCCGCGGCGGACGCGGACTCGCGGCGGACCGATGCGTCGAGCAGCGTGTCCCGGGCGCGGGTGACGTCTACCACCTGCACGCCCGTCCCGAGGGAGCCGTACGGCGTCGCGACAGGCGTGGCCTGTACCATCTCGGCGCGCTGGCGCGAGTAGCCCTCCGTCGTCGCGTTGCTGATGTTGTGGCCCACGACGCGGCTCGCGTACTGGTGCGCGACGAGCGCGGAGCGCGCGGTGTTCAGGATGCCGAAGAGACTCGATGCCATGTCACACCTGCCGATCGATCAAGATTCCGTGGCCCCGGACGTCCGCCACCGGTTGCGCGGACGCGTCGTAGCCGAGCGCTGCGACGGCGCCGCCGAGCAGCGCGCGGAGGTGCTCATCGCCGGCACGGAGCGCGGCCTGCAGCACCCGGCGATTGAGGGCGATCTCCCGCGAGACGACGCGCGCGGTCTCGACGAGGCGGTCCCGGGCGGCGCAGAGTTCGTCCGTGCACCGCGAGCCCAGCGTCGCCTCGAGGTCGCCGAGGGCGACGTCTTCGGCGCCGGCGAGCGCGCCGACCAACGTCCGGCGTCGGCGTCGGGCCTCGGACATCGTGCGCAGGATGCGGTGCGCGGCGAAGACGCTGCCGTTGATGCGATCCAGGTCCCCCATCGCCACGCCCTGGCGCTGGTCGTGGAGCACCTGCTTCAGCTCGCGCAGGAGCCGCTCCTCGGTAACGAGCGCCTGCACGAGCGCGTCGATCGTGACGTGAGAGCCGGCTGGCGCCGTGTACGCCATGGTCGCCGTCGGGTTGATCACTGCGAACCTCCACGGAGCTGGCGATAGAGGGCCGAGGCGATCGAGCCGTTCATCCTGCCGGCGGCGATCTCGGCCAGATGCGCGTCCATCATCGCGGTAAACATGTCCTCTCCCAACCCGCCATCGACCAGGCCACCCTCAGGGATGGTCTCGCGCATCGCCCTGAGCACCTGCTCGAAGAAGACGCCCTCGAGCTGGGCGCACGCCCTGCGCAGCGCGGCGTCCTCGTCGAGCTGGGCGGGCCGCGACGTCGTCGGCCCGACCGCACCGCCGATGGGACCGTTCATCGGACGCTCACCTCCGCGGCGAGTGCGCCGACGCTGCGCAGCGACTCGAAGATCGCCGCGATCGCCGAGGGCGGCGCGGCGACCGCGTGGAGCGCGGCGGCCACGTCCTGGACCGTCGTCCCGGGCGCGACCCGCACCACGCCCGGCGTCCAGGAATCGGACGCAGCGCTTCCGCCGATGGTGAGCGTGAGCGACCCATGGCTCACGACCGCCTCGCCCACGACGAGGTCGCCGCCGGCGACGACGGTGCCATCCCGCCCGTCGATCAGGATGCGGGGACGGCGGTCGCGCTCGACGCGCAGCTCGCCGATCCGGCTCAGGAGCACGGCGGGCGGCTCGTCCTCCGGGAGCGCGAGAGCGATCGAGCCCGGGTCCTCGACCGTGGCGGTGCCCGGCCCCAGCTCGGCGTTCACGGCGTCGGCGATGCGGATCGCGGTGCCGAGGTCCGGCTCCCTCAGGAACAGCCGCGAGGTGCTGGCGAACCGCGGCCGCGGCAGGTCGGTCTCCAGGAGCCCGCCGTCGGGGATGCGGCCCGTCGTCTCGACCGTCGCGTATCCGCGCATCGAGCCGCCCTCGCTCATCAGTATCGGCCCCTGCGCCGTGGCCACGGGCATGCCGCCCACCTCGGCGACCAGGGGCGTGGTCCAGAGCACGCCGCCCCGGAGCGAGACCGCGTCGCCGAGGGACGACACCTGCACCTCGAAGCGGCCGCCGGCGCGCTGGTACGGCGAGACCTCGGCCGTGACCAGCACCGCCGCGACGTTCCGGGTCCGGAGCATCTGCTCCGGCACCTCGATGGAGAAGTTGCGGAGCAGGTTCACCACCGACCGGACCGTGTGCCGCGCGCCGTAGCCGCCCATGGCCCGGTCGCCGGTGCCGTCGAGGCCGACCACGAGGCCGTAGCCGACGAGCCGGACCGGGACTTCGCTCTCGGGGCGGGTCAGGTCGCGGATGCGGACCTCCTGCGCCGCCGCCGGGGCCGCGAGTCCCAGCCCGACGACAACCAGTATCGGCAGGACCAGCGCCGCGTTGCGCCACGACCGCGCGCCACGCGGCGTCGCGTCACCGCGGTGGTTCATGGCCATATCCATCCCAGGATCCGCCCGAGGACGCTTCCCTTCGGGTTGCCGAGCTTGCCGTTCGAGTCGTAGGAGATCACGGCGTCGGCAATGCGCCACGACTCGACGACGTTGTTCGCCGGGACGTCTTCCGGCCGGATCAGGCCGGAGAGCCTGATCTCCTGCTCGTGCTCGTCGATGACCATGCGCTTGGTCCCCTCGACGCGGAGCACGCCGTTCGGCTCGATCCCCACCACGCGAACGGTGATCTCGGAGGTGAGACGGTCCTGGCGCGTCGTCTGGCCGCGCTCGGTGGACTCGCCCGCGCTCCGGCTGCGGAACGCGCCGTTCACGTTCCCGTTCGCGGCGGCCGGCCCTGTGACCGAGTATCCGCCGCCCAGGCTCAGGTCGCGGCTCCGATCCCGCTTCGCTGTGGAGTTCTTGTTCGCCGAGGCGAGGGTGTACTCGTCGATGAGGACGGTGATGATGTCCCCCTCGACGAAGCGCCTGCGGTCGGCGGTCCAGTCCCAGCGCGAGGCGCGCGCCCGCGGTGCGGGTGCCGCCGTCTGGGTCGGCGCGGTCGGCTCCGCCGTCTGGGCCGGCGTATTCGGCTCCGCCGCCTGGCGGGCCTGGACGGGCTCCACCACGGCGAGAAGCGCGGCCGTCCCGAGCGCCAGGCCTGCGAGACCACGGGTGATGGTCATGGGTCCCTCCCCGGATTGTCAGAGATATGGATCAGGGACGGGCCCGCGGCGATGCCGACGAGCCGCCGCCCCGAATCGGTTCGAAACGCGACCTTTTCGCCGATCGCGGCGTTGCCGAGCGCGATGGCGTCGAGAGCCAGCGTGATCGCGCCTCGCGTCAGGACCGCGCGGACCGGCTCGCCCGCCCGGACCACGACGGGCGGCCCGACGGCCGGCTCCTCGAGCGCCTGGCCGAGGGCGATGCGACGTCGCGTCACCCACCCCGGACGCACGGGAGTGACCGGCCTCGGTGCGCCCCACTCGATGGTCGGGCGGTAGGCGATGTCGCCCTCGGCGAGGACCACGTCGCGCTCCAGATCCCGCGCGGCGACGGGGCGTTCCACTTCGGTCCCCGCCCGCACGCGGACGTGGAGCGGCGGCTCGCCCGGCGGCTCGAAGGCGACGACCCACGAACCGCCCGCGCCCGAGCCGATCAGCCGGAGCGGAGCGTCGGCCGGGATCGACCGCGGCTCGCGCACCTGGCCCCACTCCAGGCGAACCGTCGCCGATTGGATCCCCCAACGCTCGGCGACTGCCGCGCGGACGCGGGCCTCGAGTGCGGCGCCGGGCGCCCACGTCGTCGCCTGGCCGAAGGCCGCGCCGGGCCCGACCAGGACCGTGATCGCAGCCACCGCGGGCGCCAGCCTGCCCACGGCCAGTGGCCGGCGCCGACGCCGCCGATCAGCGAACCATCGCATTGGTGATCTCGGCCATCTGCTCGCTCACCTGCACCGCCTTCGAGTTGATCTCGTAGGCGCGCAGGGCGCTGATCATGTCCACCATCTCGCGGACGATCTCGACGTTGCTCGCTTCCAGGCTCCCCTGGACGAGCCGCCCGAAGCCGTCCTCTTGCGGGTAGCCGACGGTCGGCATCCCCGACGCCGCAGTCTCGGCGTACAGGTTCTCGCCCAACGCCCGCAGCCCCGACGGGTTGGGGAACCGCGCCAGCTCGATGCGGCCGATCTCGAGCGGCTCCGGGCTGTTCGCCATCGTCACCGTCACGATCCCGCTGCGCGAGATCGAGATCTCACCCGCCTCGGGCGGGATCGCGATCCCCGGGATGACCGTGTAGCCGCCGCTCGTGACCAGCACGCCCTGGTCCGAGATGCTGAAGCTGCCGTCCCGCGTGTAGGCGATCATCCCGTTCGGGAGCTGGACCTGGAAGTAGCCGTCGCCTTCGATGGCCACGTCGAGCGGGCGGCCCGTCATCTCGATCGGGCCCTGGGCGTCGATCCGCTGGACGCTGGAGAGCCTCGTGCCGCGACCGATCTGCACGGCGGGCACGCTCTGCGCGTCGATCCCGCCCACGATCGCGGCATCCCGCACCGTCTGGTAGAGGAGGTCCTCGAAGTGGGCACGACTGCGCTTGAAGCCCGGCGTGTTCACGTTCGCCAGGTTGTTGGCGATGATCTCCACGCGCGTCTGCTGCGCGCTCATCCCCGTCGCCGAAGTCAGGAGCGTCGGATCCATGGCTCACCCGCCTTTCGTCAGCCGACTCTGCCGAGGTCGTTGGCCACCGTGGCCATCACCTCATCGATCACGCGCACGCTGTTCTGCACCGCAGCGAAGGACCGCTGGACAGTGAGCATGTCCACCATCGACTCGATCGCGCTCACGTTGCTCGCCTCGATCATCCCCTGCCGGACCTTGCGCCGGGCGGGGTCCATGGGGATGCGGAGCGCGTCGGGGCGGTACAGGCCGCCCGCTTCACGGAGCAGCGTCACACCCTCGGGGGCGGCCTCGACCCTGAGCCGGCCAATCTCCCGGCTGTCGACCCGGACCATCCCGGTCGCGTCGATGTCGACCGTGCCCGGCGGCAGGACGAGGGGCCCGTTGTCGCCGAGGAGCGGATAACCCGCCTCCGTCACCAACCGGCCCGATTCATCGATGCGCATCGCGCCGCCGCGCGTGAGGCGCTCGCCGTCGGGCGTCTCCACCACGAAGAACCCCGGCCCCTCGAGTGCGAGGTCGAGCGGCCGACCCGTAGGCGAGAGCGGCCCCGTGCTCATGTCCGTGGCCGAGTGGGCCTCGACAAGCCGGTCCTCCACGAGGCGCGCGAAGACGCGCTCGCCCTTGAAGCCCGGGGTGTCCACGTTCGCCAGGTTGTGCGCAAGCACCTGCTGGCGCGTCTCCCAGTATCGCAGCGCCCGCGCCGCGGCGAGCAGACCGTCCGAGATCATCGGAGCTCCCCTGGTTGGGCGTGTTGAACCGCCGCTCCAACGGGCAACGGCCATGCCATCTTCGGACGGCGGTGCCAGTCGAACGCAACTCGTTTCACGTCAACAACTTTCCAACTCCGGCGCCGGCCGCCGCCGCCCGGGGAGAGTGCGTCGCGGGGCGGAAGAACGTGCCGCCGGCGGCAGACCCTGCCGCATCCGCGCGACCGACGCTGGAGCGCACGATGAGCTTCACCGCATCCCGGGCGAGGCCGGTCGTGCGCGCGATCTCCGCGGGTGTGGCGCCCTGGGCGGCGAGGGTGCGGACGGCCCAGACGCGCGGGTCGGCCGCGGACGGGCTCGGGGTCGACGCGCGAGCGACGCGTTCGCGCTGGCGCCGGGCCGGAGTCGGCTGCGGTGCGGGTTTGGGCGCCGGCCGGTCCGGGACCACCGGGTTCGGCGCCCGTGGCTGATCCGCGGGTCGGACCCCCGTCCCTGCCCACCGCGCGCCCGTCCCGGCCCCCGGGAACGCCGCAGCGGGCGCGAGCGTGCGGCGCGCCAGGCGGAGCACCGGGAGGATGGCGACGCCGAGGATGGCGATGATGGCCAGGTCCAGCGCCGCGGGCCGGGCCCGTCCCGGCGCATCGGCCGCACGCCCGGCGAGCTTATCGGCATGGGCCGCTACCGCGCGTACACGGGCGGCGAATCGCGCGCCGAAGCCGGGCGCGGCGGGCGCGGCCGCCGACTCGGAACCGGCGTCGGCCAGGGCGACCTGGGGCGGCGCCGTCTCGGCGGCCGCCGAAAGGGTGAGGTTGTCGGGCTGCGCCGTGGGGGCGGTCCCCGCTTCCGCCGGCGCCGCCGTGCGCGCCGGGGCTGTGCCCGCCGCCCGCGCGCCCGCCGCCGGCGCCGCGTTCTGCGCGCTCCCCGAGCTCCACGGCTCGAACGGAGCGGCGCCGTTCCGCATCCAGACCACGATCGCGCCGTCGCGCCGTACCACGCCGAACGCCCGGTCGCCCGCGCTGGAGAGGCCGATCGCGAGCTGCACCGTGCCGGAATCCGTCGGAGTGATGCGCAGCTCGCGCACGCCGCCGCGGTGGATCCCGGCGTAGCGCGCGGAGAGGCCAGCAGGCTCGGCGTCCACGATCTCGAGGGTGAGCCGCGGGTTCCAGGGATCCGAAAGGCGTCGGAAGAGCCGGTACCGCGGCTCGCCGGTCACGTGGATCACGACCTCCGTGCGTCCCTCGTTCTCGACCACGCGGAGCTCGCGGAGCGCGGCGGACGGACGCTCCGCGGCCGGGGTCGACGCCAGCGGCGCGAGAACGGCAAGGGCGAGGATCAACGATTTCATACGGCCTCCTTCCGCAGACTCCCCATGCGACTGCGCAGGGTGCGGATCGCCTGGGAGCGGATCTGCGAGATGCGCGACTCCGTCAGGTTCAGGATCGCGGCGATCTGGTGCAGCTTCAGCTCTTCGTAGTAGTAGAGCGAGAGGACGAGGCGCTCGCGCTCGTCGAGGGCGAGGATCTCTTCGCGCAGGCGAGCGACCTCCTCCTCCCGGGTCATCCGGTCGTCGATGGTGGTCCCCTCGTCGCCGACAAGGATGTCGAGCGGCGTGGTCCGGTTCCGGTCGTCGGTCGCGAGCGGCGTATCGAGGGAGATGTGGACCGACTCCTGGGCGTCCGTCTCCCACTTCCAGAGCGTCTCGACGTCGATCCCGAGGAGCTCCGCCGTCTCCTGCGCGCTCGGCTCCCGGTCGAGGGTGTTCATCAGTGTGTCCCGCGCGTTGGCGAGCAGGCGCTGCTTTCGCCGCACGGACCGCGGGACGTGGTCCCAGCGCCGCAGGTCGTCCAGGATCGCGCCCCAGATGCGAGGCGCGGCGAACGTGCTGAAGGCGAGCCCGCGACCCGGATCGAAGTTCTCGATCGCGTTGATCAGACCGATGGTGCCCGCGCTGATGAGGTCGTCGACCTCGACGTCGACGGAGAGCGTGTTCACCATCTTCCGCGCGACGTGGTGGACGAGGCGCAGGTTCTGTTCGACGAGCGCGTCGCGGATCGCCGGATCGCGGCTCGTCCGGTAGGCCTCCCACAGCGTTGCGGCGTTCATCGTCTCAACCCTCAGAGCTGGGGGATCTTCAGGGTGCCGGCCGTGTTCGGCGCGGCGACGGCGTTGAAGAGCGGGCCGGCGTCCAGGGCACGGACGGCTCCGGCGATTACGGAGCCGAAGTAGGCTTCCTGGAGCGGGCGTCCGGCGGCGGCAGCGGCCCGGAGTGTGGCGTCCTCGGGGATCGATCCGGCGAAGGGGACCATTCGCCCGATGAATTTCCAGATCCCGGAGCGGAGCACGCCGTAAGCCGCCACGGCGGTCGCGTCGTCGCACCCGTTGACGAGAACCGATACGGGGAGTGCGGGGACGCGGGCCGTGACGACCTTGGCGAGGGCATGCGTCGCGGCCAGGGCGATCGCGTTCGCGGCGGAGACCAGGAGCAGGTGCCGGGCGGCCGCGGTGCAGGCGGCGAGCACGCCGTCGAGGCGGCTGCCGGCGTCGACGATGACGACGTCGAACGCGCCGTACAGCTCGGTGATCCGCCGGAGCAGCGCGCGACGCTCGACGGGCCCGACCGGCTCGCCGAGCTCCTCCTCGCCCGTGCCGGCGGTGACGAGCTGGAGCCGGTCGACGACGGGGACGAGCAGGTCGCGCGGCGTCAGCATCCCGCCCCGCAGCGCGGCCAGCCCAGGCCCCGGCTCGACGCCCAGGATCAGGTGGAGCGTCCCGTGACCCGCCTCGGCGTCGACCAGGAGCGTCGAGCGTCCCTCCTCGGCGGCGCGAAGAGCCAGGAGCGCGGCGACGGTGGACGTGCCCACACCGCCCTTGCCGCTCGCGACGACGAGCGTCGTGCCGCCCCCCGAGCCGGGCGATGTGCCGCGCCCCATGAGGAAGCGCCGGAGTGCGTGGGCCTGGCCGTTCATCCCGCCATCTCCACGTCGGCGAGGAATTGGGCGCGGCCGCAGAGGGAAGCCAGCAGCCGCTGCGATGCCGGGTGGAGGTCGGTCGAGACTTCCTGCCCCGTCGACACCCAGCGGGCCGGCAGGTTCAGCACCTCCGCCAACCCGACCACACCGCCCTCGCCCGGCACCTCGTCGAGCTTGGTCAGGAGCGCGTGCGTGACGCCGCAGGAGGCGAAGGCCTCCCGGGTCGCGAGCGCCACGTCGACGCGGACGCTGGCCGGGATGACGAGGTGCACCTCGTCGGGCCCGATCCTCTCCAGGAGCGCGCGCCACGACCGGCCGTCGACCGGCAGGTTCGGCGCGCGGCCGGGCGTGTCGACCAGGATCACGTCCCTGTCGCCGAGCCGCTCGAGCGCGGGCCCGATCTCGGCCGCGCCGTAGACCACCTCGAGCGGGATATCCATGATCTCCGCATACGTCGCGAGCTGCTCGAGCGCGGCGACGCGGTAGGTGTCCAGCGTGATCAGCCCGACGCGCTTGTCGCCGAACGCCACGGGGTGCAGCGCCAGCTTCGCGATCGTCGTGGTCTTCCCGGCGCCTGCCGGGCCGACGAGCGCGACGATGCGCGGCCCGCGCCGCAGGGGCGACCTGCCGGCCAGCCGCAGCGGCTCCCGCTCGAGCCGCTTGCGGAAGGCCTCCAGCTCCTCCCCGGTCGTCGCGACGACCTCGACGATCTCGCCGCTCCCCTTCCGGACGCGCCGCGTGCGAACGAGGATCGCGTCGGCGCCCAGGGTAGCGCGCACTCTTGCCAGGACGCGAGACAGATCCCGGCCGCGATACGTCTCAAGCAGCATCGGGCAGCTCCCAGGTTGCGAGACTCTGCAGATTGACGTGCGACGGCAATTCCGCCAGCGAGAGGACCGGCACGTGCGGCATGACCGGCTCGATCAGGCGACGCACGCCCACGCGCAGACCGGGCGGGGTGATGACCGGCACCGGCCGGCCGTCGCCGCCGTGCTCGCGCACGAGGTCGTCCAGACGGCGGAGCACCGCCGTCAACGTGTCCGGATTGACGAAGCCGGCGCCCTTCGACTGCCGCGGGTTGAAGAGCTCCATGAGTGCGGCCTCGAGACGCGGCCCGATCGTGAAGCAGCGGATCGAGCCGGTCTCATCGACGTACTGCTCGGCGATCGCCTTGCCGAGCGCGCGGCGGACGTGCTCCGTGAGCGCCTCGGGGTCCCTGGTCTGGTCCGCCACGTCGGCGAGGGATTCGAGGATCGTGACCAGGTCGCGGATCGGCACCCGCTCGCGGAGCAGCCGCTGGAGCACACGGTGCAGGACGCCGAGGGAGACCTTGGCCGGGATGACCTCGTCGACCAGCGCCGGGTAGGTCTCCTTGAGCGCGTCGACCATCTCCTGCACGTCCTGCCGCCCGAGGAGGTCGGCGGCGTTGGCCTTGAGGACCTCCATGAGGTGGGTCGCCACGACGGTCGTCGGCTCGACGACGACGTAGCCTGCGGCCTCGGCCTCGGCGCGGCGCTCCGGCGCGATCCAGCGGGCGGGCATGCCGAAGCTCGGGTCGCGGGTCTCCTGTCCCGGGACGGGGCGGATGACGCCGCCGGTGTCCAGCGCCAGGAGCTGGCGCGGCATGACCTCGCCGCGGGCGATCTCCGAGCCGCGCAGCTTTACGACGTACTCGTTCGGCGCGAGGCGCACGTCATCGCGGATGCGGATCGGCGGGATCAGCAGCCCCATCTCGAGGGCGGCCTGCTTGCGCAGGAGGCGGATCCGCTCGAGCAGGTCGCCTCCCTGCCCTTCGTCGACGAGGCCGATCAGGCCGTAGCCGACCTCGAGCTCGACGGGGTCGATCTGGAGCAGGTCGTGGACGGGGCTCTCCTTGGCCGGCGCAGCGGGGAGCGCCGTCGGCGCCGCGGTCGTGACCGTGGCCGCCTGGGCCCGACGCCGCTCCCGTCGCCCGGAGGCGTAGGCGCCCGCGGCCACCGCACCCGCCAGCGCGAAGAACGGAATGGTGGGGAGCCCGGGCACCAGCCCGAGCGCGGCGAGCATCCCGGACGACGCCCACATCGCACGCGGCTGCCGCGCGATCTGGTCGACCAGCACGATGCCGAGGCGGTTCCCCGCCGCCGAGTGCGTGACCATGATGCCGGCGGCGGTGCTCACGATCAGCGCCGGGATCTGGCTGACCAGACCGTCGCCCACGGTCAGGATCGTGTACTGCGAGAGCGCGCGGCCGATCGGCATCCCGCGCTGTACGACGCCGATGAAGATCCCGCCCAGGATGTTGATCCCGGTGATGAGCAGCCCGGCGATGGCGTCGCCGCGGACGAACTTGGCGGCGCCGTCCATCGCGCCATAGAAGTCGGCCTCGCGGGCGATCTCCTCGCGCCGACGCCGCGCCTCCGCATCGTCGATCAGCCCGGCGTTCAGGTCGGCGTCGATGCTCATCTGCCGGCCGGGCATGGCGTCGAGGGTGAAGCGGGCGGCCACCTCGGCCACGCGCCCCGCGCCCTTCGTGATCACCACGAAGTTGATGGCGATGAGGATCAGGAAGATGACCACGCCGACGGCGTAGTTCCCGCCGACGACGAACTGCCCGAACGCCTCGATGACCGTCCCCGCCGACCCCTTGGACAGGATCAGCCGCGTGCTGGCCACGTTCAGGGCCAGGCGGAAGAGCGTGAGCAGCAGGAGCAGCGTCGGGAAGACGCTGAATTCCAACGGGTCGGTCGTGTACAAGGCGACGAGGAGCACGACGAGCGACGTCGCGATGCTGAGCGCGAGCATCAGGTCCAGCAGCGCCTCCGGCAGCGGCAGGACCAGGAGCACGACCACGAAGACGACGCCGATGATGACCGCCAGCTCGGCGTTCCTCATCATCCCCTGCGGCTGGGGGAGCGCCAGCGTGCTCATCGGGCCCCCTCCTTCCGCCAGCGGTTACGCAGCGCGTCGCGCTGCCGGTACACGAAGGCCAGCACCTCCGCCACGGCCACGTAGAGCTCCGGCGGGATCGGCAGCCCGATGCGCCCGGTGGCGAAGAGCGCACGCGCGAGCGGCTTGTTCTCGATCACCGGCACGCCCGCGGCGAGGGCGATCTCCTTGATCCGCTGCGCCAGCTTGCGCTGCCCCATGGCGACCACGACCGGCGCCGGCGCGACCTGGGGGTCGTACCGGAGCGCAACCGCGATGTGCGTCGGGTTGGTGACCACCACGTCCGCGCTCGGGACGGCGGCCATCATGCGACGCCGCGCGAGCGAGCGGCCGAGGCTGCGCAGCCGGGACTTGATCATCGGATCGCCCTCGGTGTCCTTGAGCTCCTGCTTGAGCTCCTCCCTGGTCATGCGCAGGCCGCGCTCGTGCTCCCAGAGCTGGTAGAGGTAATCGGCCGCCGCGAGGGCGAGGAAAACGAGACCGGCGGTGAGGAAGAGCCGCGTCGCCAGCCGGTGCGCGATGGCGAGCACGGCGCCAGGCGACTGCTGCGGCAGCGCCAGGATCTCGGACCAAGCGCCGCCCACGGCGATGTAGATCGCCACCGCCACGATCACGAGCTTGAGGACCGACTTCGCCAGTTCGACGAGCGGCCGCGTGCCGAAGAGGCGGCGCAGGTTCTTGTGCGGCGCGAGGCGGGACCAGTCGG
>Ga0207873_1002025_pt1 | contig 17654 bp, 13 predicted proteins | sample BGWIniCompost_FD_187373 | JGI IMG/M metagenome (GOLD analysis project Ga0207873, IMG submission 187373) | Cellulose adapted compost microbial communities from Newby Island Compost Facility, Milpitas, CA, USA - BGW Initial Compost (SPAdes)... ...
TTCTCCTTGCCGGCCAGCTCGCGCAGCTCGTGCTGCATCGCCACGATGCGCTTGATCTCATCGTGAGCCAGCAGCACCGCCTCGAGGAACCGGTCCTCTGAGATCTCGTCGGCCTCGCCCTCGACCATCATCACGGCGTCGGCCGTACCGGCTACCACCATGTCGAGCTTGCTGTCGATCAACTGGTGCTCGGTCGGGTTGACGACCAGTTCGCCGTCGATGTCGCCGATACGGACGGCACCCACCGGGCCGGCCCACGGGATCGGCGAGAGCATCAGCGCGGCCGACGCGCCGATGATCGACAGCACATCCGGTGCATTCTCCTGGTCGGCCGAGAGGACGGTGGTGATCACCTGCACCTCGGCCTTGTAGCCCTTGGGGAAAAGCGGCCGGATCGGCCGGTCGGTCAGGCGGGCCGCAAGGATCGCTGCCTCGGTTGGTCGCCCCTCGCGCTTGATGAAGCCGCCAGGGATCTTCCCCGCAGCGTACATCTTCTCTTCGTAGTCGACAGTGAGCGGGAAGAAGTCGAGGCCCTCCCGGGGCTCCCGCTCACCGACGACAGTGGTCAGAACCAATGTGTCACCGTAGCGGACCGTTACGGCGCCGTGCGCCAGGCCCGCCATGCGGCCGGTCTCGATCGTCAGGCGCCTGCCTGCGACCTCTATCGTGCGCTCATGTATGAGTGGTGGCATTGTGTGTAACTCCCACATCCTCGCGACCTCTCTGGTCGCGGCTGAAACGGAACCACTGGTGTCTCGTCGCGGACGTGGGAGGTGTTAGGGACTGGCGTTCGGCGACGAACCGGACCCGATTCCTCGCCGGGCTCCAATACCTAACCCCTCTCACGCGCCCACTGGCGAGACACCGCGAGATCAGTGCCTACACCTCCCCTCGCCCCGTCGCCTGCACCCCGAGCCGGGGCGCGCGGGAAATAGCGGAGCCCAGGGACATGACCCCTGGGCTCGTCCACAAGCTAACGGGGAACCGGCGGAGGTCCGCCGATCGTGTCTGTTCGCCGGTAGTCAGGCAGGAAGGAGCAACCACGTACCTAACGGCGCAATCCAAGCCGCTCGATCGTCGCGCGATATCGCTCAACGTCCTTCTCGCTCAGGTATGCCAGCAGCCGGCGCCGCCGACCGACCAGCTTCAGCAGGCCCCGCCGCGAATGGTTGTCGTGCGGATGCGCCCGCAGGTGCTCGACCAGACCATTGATCCGCTCGGTCAGAAGCGCGATCTGCACCTCCGGCGAACCGGTGTCGGTCTCATGCACCTGGAAGTTCTTGACGATCTCGTCCTTCTGCGCCTTGTACAACGCCATTCGAGCGGCGCCTCCCTCTGTTCTCCGCGCGAACGCCACGCATGATCCAACGGCCAGTATACCACGAGCCCGATGGGCAAGCCAACAGCCAATGCGGCAGCGCTTGCGCATTGCGCACACCACACAGCACCTCGCGGGCTCCGGAGCCTCCCGAGAGCCCGCACCGCCGCGCTGTGCCGCCCGTCGCTGCTAGGAGCTGCTCTGAGTCGGGATCTCTCGCCGCTTGAGCCACGGCATCATGGCCCGCAACTGGTCGCCAACCTGCTCGATCTGGTGGCTCAGCGCGGCCTCCCGCATCTTCATGAACTCCTGCCGGCCTGTGTCGTTCTCGCGCATCCAGCGCTCGGCGAAGCGCCCGCTCTGGATGTCCTGCAGGATCTGATGCATCGACTCGCGCACGCGGTCGTCGATGATCTTGGGGCCGCTGACGTAGTCGCCGTACTCGGCGGTGTCGCTGACCGAGTAGCGCATGTACTTGATGCCGCCCTGGTACATCAGGTCGACGATCAGCTTCAGCTCGTGGAGCACCTCGAAGTACGCCAGCTCCGGCTGGTAGCCGGCCTCCACCAGCGTCTCGAACCCTGCCTGGACCAGCGCCGAGATGCCGCCGCAGAGGACCGCCTGCTCACCGAAGAGGTCCGTCTCGGTCTCTTCCTTGAAGGTGGTCTCCAGCACGCCGGCGCGGGTGCAGCCCAGCCCCTTGGCGTAGGCCAGAGCAACCTGCTTCGCCTGCCCGCTCGCGTCCTGGTGCACCGCGAGGAGCGCGGGGATGCCGATGCCCTCCTGGTAGGTGTCGCGCAGGATATGACCCGGCCCCTTCGGCGCGATCATCGACACGTCAACGTCCGAGGGCGGCGTGATCCGGCCGAAGTGGATGTTGAACCCGTGGGCGAACATCAAGGTCTTGCCCGGGCGCAGCTCGGGCGCCACGCTCTCGTCGTAGACGGCCTTCTGGGTGTGGTCCGGCATCAACATCATGATGATGTCGGCCTGCCGCGCCGCGTCACGGACGGTGGCGACCTCCAGGCCGTCGGCCTTGACGCGGTCCCAGCTCTTGCTGCCCTCGTAGAGCCCGACGATCACGTCGCACCCGCTGTCGCGCAGGTTCTGGGCGTGGGCGTGCCCCTGACTGCCGTAGCCCATCACCGCGATCTTCTTCCCCTTCAGCAGGGAAAGATCCGCGTCCTGCTCGTAGTAGACTACCGCCACTTCCTCCACTCTCCTCTCGGCCGGTCACGCGCATGCGTCATGGGTGTTGCATGCCGCGTCTTTCACCTCCGCCCCTCGCCCCTTGTGGGAGACGGGGACGGAGGTGAGGGGTTCCCTTACGCCACAGCATCCTCTGCCCGTACCGCGACCGCACCGCTGCCACGCTCCAGCGCCACGCAGCCGGTCCGGGCGATCTCCTTAATCCCGTAGGGTCGTACCAGCGTAATGAGCGAGTCGATCTTCTCGCTCGGCCCGGTGACCTCGATCACCAGCGTGTCCGGCGCCGCGTCGACGATCCGCGCGCGGTAGACCTCGGACACCAGGCGCATGATATCACCGCGCGTCCGCTCGGTCGCCGCTACCTTGACCAGCGCCAGCTCGCGCTGGATCAGGTTCTCCCCAGTCACGTCGGTGACCTTGATGACCTCCAGCAGCTTGTAGAGCTGCTTGGTCACCTGCTCGATGGTGCGGTCGTCTCCCTGCACCACCAACGTCATTCGCGACAGGCCGGGCTGCTCGCTGTGCCCGACCGCGATGCTGTCTACGTTGAACCCGCGCTGGCGGAACAGGCTCATCACCCGGTTCATCACGCCGGGCCGGTCCTCGACCAGGACGACGAGTGTGTGACGTCGCACGGCTACCACCCCTACGCTTCCTCGATCATCTCGCGGATCGACCCGCCCGACGGGATCATCGGGTAGACGTTCTCCTCCTGATTGACCTGGAACTCCAGCAGCGTCGGCCCGTCGACCGAGCGCGCCCAGCGGATCGCGTCGTCGACCTCCTCCGGCCGCGTAACCCGGCGACCCGGGATACCGTACGCCTGGGCGATGAGCATGTAATCCGGGCTGCTGATTGGCGTCTCCGAGTAGTTCCGGTTGTGGAACAACTCCTGCCACTGGCGCACCATGCCCAGGTAGCCGTTATTCACGATGGCGATGTTGACTTTCGCCCCCTCCTGGACGATGGTGCCGAACTCGAACATCGTCATCTGGACCCCGCCGTCACCGACCACGGCCCACACCTCGGCATCGGGCCGTCCCAGCGCCACCCCCAGCGCCGACGGCACGCCATAGCCCATCGTCCCAAGGCCGCCCGACGTGATCCACTGGTTGGGGACATCGCAGGTGTAGTACTGAGCGGTCCACATCTGATGCTGGCCCACGTCGGTGGTGACGATCGCCTTCCCCTCCGTGAGCGCGTGCAGCCGCTCGACCACGTACTGCGGTGCCAGGGCGCCCGGCACGCCCCGCGAACGGCCCGACGACCGCTTGCGCCAGCTCGCGATCGTCTCCAGCCATTCGTCGTGCCGCTGCGGCTCCATCTCCTCGAGCAAGGCCAGCAGCGCCTCGCGAGCGTCCCCCACCACCGGGACCGCCGTCTCCACGTTCTTGCCGATCTCAGCCGGGTCGATGTCGATATGGATGATCTGCGCGTTCGGCGCGAACTCGCTGACCCGGCCGGTGACCCGGTCGTCGAAGCGCATGCCGATCCCGACGATCACGTCGGCCTCATGGATCGCCCGGTTGGCGTGCGCGAAGCCGTGCATCCCGACCATGCCCAGGCAGAGCGGGTGGGAGCCGGGGAAGCCGCCGATCCCGAGCAGGGTAAGCCCGACCGGGATCTGCGTCCGCTCGGCGAAGCGGACCAGTTCCTCGGTCGCGCCCGAGATCAGGATGCCGTGCCCGGCGAGGATCAGCGGCCGCTCCGCCGCGCGCAGCACCTCGGCTGCCCGGCGGATCTGACGACGGTGTGGCACGATCGTCGGCCGGTAACCCAGAAGTTGCACCGGCTCGGCAGGCGCCAGTTCCCCTTCGGCCAGCAGCACGTCCTTCGGGACATCGACCAGCACCGGCCCCGGACGCCCCGTCGTGGCGAGATAGAACGCCTTCTGGATCGTCGGCCCGATGTCCTCCACGCGGCGGATGATGAAGTTGTGCTTGGTGATCGGCAGGGTGATGCCGGTAATGTCGATCTCCTGGAAGGCGTCGCTCCCGATGACCCCTTGCGGCACCTGACCGGTGATGGCCACCACCGGCACCGAGTCGAGCATCGCGGTGGCAATGCCGGTCACCAGGTTCGTCGCCCCCGGCCCGGAGGTCGCCAGGCAGACACCCGGCCGGCCGGTGGCACGCGCGTACCCGTCGGCCGCGTGCGCCGCCCCCTGCTCGTGGCGGACAAGCACGTGGTGGATGTTGAACTCCGGCAGCACGTCGTAGAGCGGAATGACCGCGCCGCCCGGGTAGCCGAAGATCAGATCGACGCCCTCACGCTCGAGCGCCTGACAGAGCAGCCGCGCTCCGATCGACCGTCGACTCGCCGGCTCGGCCTGCGTCGGACGCTCTGTCTCCACTCGCTTCGTCTCGACGACCATGTGCCTCCCTCTTCCGCTCGCCTGGCACGGGGGAATCGTGCTCACCCCGCCCCATAAATTGAGCGAGCCTCCCGACTTGGGAGGCTCGCGAGTTACTCGATGTTCAGTGTTCCGTGTTTACGCTCTCGCTGCGCCCCCCATATGGAAATGGCCGATAATAATAAGAATAAGGCCTACGATAATAAGGAAGGCGCCAACGAGGGTATCGCGAAGGGTGAAGACACGCGCAGCCGCAGGCATCGGCATCGCCGCCGCAACCTGCTCGTACATTGTCTGCGCTTCGGCCGTCACTGCCTGGTCCACCCGTCACTCACCCTGCACGGGTCTACTGACTCTTCGCATCATACCGGCTTGTGAAAGTTGTGTCAAGAGCCGCGGCTTCCCTCGCTCGGATCGTCCCCGGCTGCAGCGCCGACGTGCCACCGGCCGGGGCGTCCTTGCGGCACCGGTCGGAATGTGCTATACTGCTTGCCGCGTCGGGATACGGCGCTCCGACTTGGCAACGAGTCGGGAACATGCCGAAGTGGCGGAACTGGCAGACGCGCTACGTTCAGGGCGTAGTGGGCTTACGCCCGTGGGAGTTCAAATCTCCCCTTCGGCACCACCGGCCGGGAGCCTGCCGCAAGCGGGCTTCCGTTAACAATTGAATGGCGTGGGCAGGACGGTCGCTGGCCGTTCCGGCCAGAGGAAAGTCCGAGCTGCATAGAGCGAGGGTGCCCGGCGAAAGCCGGGGCAGCGTTCGCCGGTGGCGCTGACAGTCCAGATCGGCACCGTGGCGGGTACCCCGCCGCGGTGAGAGCAACAGAGACCAATGCCGGGCCCTCTGCGGTCCGGAGTGAAAAGGGCAATCCTCCCCGCAGCAATCTCCGAATGGGCCGCTATCAGGTTGCTCGCCGAGGCCCGAAGTCGAGAGCAGCCACGGAGGCGACGACGTGGCCGGTCGGTGGCCAGGAGCCATCGGCCGAGACAGATGACCGTCAAGAACAGAACTCGGCTTACTCGCCCACGCCATTCAATGACATGGTGCCTCTAGCTCAATTGGCAGAGCACTGGTCTGTGGAACCAGGGGTTACGGGTTCAAGCCCCGTGAGGCACCCCAAAGAAACACCGCGGAGGGGCAGGGAAAATCCCTGCCCCTCTTGCTTTCGCTCGTCGCGTCACCTAGCGGACCTTCAGCCGACGGCCCCTCTACCCATGCGATTGCCGTCGCAGCTCACCGCTGTGATGCGGACGATGGGCTCTCGAGGGGCTGCTTCTGGCAGTTCGGTACGGTGCTGAGTCTCCTGGCACACTTGCCGGCTGTCGTCCGGGTCATCGCATCGGCCCCCGCCAACCCGGACATGGTGAGCCGTCGGTCGCGCACGAAATGAGGCTTCTCCCGTGATCGAGGCCACGCCGCCGGGAATGCATCCCCGCCCGTGTTCATCGATCGCCGCACACTGCGGATCGGGCGTCCGAACCCGTTGACACCCAGGCACCGCCCTGCCATACTGTACGTACACGTCGCGGTTGGAGGTGGTCCGGCGGCTCCAACGTCGGTACAATCCATGGCTGCTGTCTGGCCGCGACTCGTGAGGGCGTTACCCAGATGAAGAGTAATGAGATCCGCCGGATCTTCGTCGAATTCTTTGCCGAGCGTGGGCACCTCCATGTGCCGAGTTCATCCCTGGTGCCGCACAACGACCCCACCGTCCTGCTAACCACCGCCGGCATGCAGCAGATGACTCCCTACTTCCTCGGGTTGGAGCGCCCACCCAGCGTCCGCATGACCTCGATCCAGAAGTGCTTCCGGACCGTCGACATCGACGAGGTCGGCGACGAAGAGCACCTCACCTTCTTCGAGATGCTCGGCAACTTCTCGGTCGGCGACTACTTCAAGGCCGAGGCGATCTCCTGGGCCTGGGAGCTTCTGACCGAGCGGTTCGGCATTCCGCGCGAGCGGCTGCGCCCCTCGGTGCACCGCAACGACGAGTTCGCCTTCGCCTTCTGGCGCGACGAGATCGGCATCCCCGAGCACCTCATCGCGCGGCTGGGCGACGAGCACAACTGGTGGGGACCCGTCGGCACCACCGGTCCGAACGGCCCCGACTCTGAGATCTTCTACGACCGCGGCGAGGAACTGGGCTGCGGCCGGCCCGACTGCGGGCCCGGCTGCGATCACTGCAATCGCTTCCTCGAGATCTGGAACCTCGTCTTCATGGAGTTCTACAAGGAAGAGGACGGCTCCCAGCGCCCGCTGCCGCGCAAGAACATCGACACCGGGATGGGCCTAGAGCGCATCTCCATGGTCCTCCAGGGCGTCGGCTCCGTCTTCGAGACCGACCTCTACATGCCGGTGCTCCTGAAGGCGGCCGAACTGGCCGGGGTCCAGTACCGCCAAGACCCGAAGGTCGACCGCTCGCTGCGCGTCATCGCCGACCACGGCCGCGCCGTCACCTTCCTAATTGGCGACGGTGTCTTCCCGGGCAACGAGGGCCGCAGCTACGTCCTGCGCCGCGTCCTGCGCCGCGCCGTGCGCCACGGCCGCTTGATCGGCATCGACCGGCCCTTCCTCACTGAGGTCGCGGACGTCGTCATCGATATGTTCGCCGAGCACTACCCGAACCTGCGCGAGCAGCAGGAGCGCATCCGCCAGGTGATTCGGCACGAGGAGGAGCACTTCGGCCGCACGCTCGCGACCGGCATCGGCCGCTTCGAGACGCTGGCGGCGGACCTCCGCGCGCGCGGTGAGACGGTCGTCCCCGGCGCCGAAGCGTTCCGTCTCTACGACACCTACGGCTTCCCGTACGAGTTGACCGAGGAACTTGCGAGCGACGCCGGGCTGACCGTCGACCGCGAGGGCTTCGACCGGGCGATGGCCGCCCAGCGGGAGCAGAGCCGTGCCAGCGCCGCTATCTTCAGCGACGAGGCACGCACGCGCGCCGCACTCTACGCCAACCTGACCGACAAGCCGACCGTCTTCCTGGGCTATGAGACGACCGAGGCGACGGGCACCGTAGTCGGTATCCTCGGGGCCGAGGCCGCACAGGAGAGCGCCGAGGCAGGGGAACAGGTGGAGATTGTCCTCGACCAGACCCCCTTCTACCCCGAGGGCGGCGGCCAGGTCGGTGACACCGGAAACATTCAGACCGACACGGGCGTCTTCGAAGTCGAAGATACGCAGCGACCGGCTCCCGGCGTCATCGTGCACCGCGGGATCGTCCGCGAGGGATACATCCAGGTGGGCCAGACGGCCGAGGCGCGGGTCGACGCCCAGCGACGGGCCGACATCCGACGCAACCACACCGCCACCCACCTGCTCCATACCGCACTGCGCCGGGTTCTCGGGGAGCACGTCCAGCAGGCCGGCTCCCTCGTCGCGCCCGACCGGCTCCGCTTCGACTTCACCAGCCTGGAGCCAGTCGGCGCCGCCGCGCTGCGCGAAGTACAGGAGATCGTGAACCAGCAGATCCTCGCCGACAGCCCGGTGCAGGCAGAGATCAAGCCCTACCAGGAAGCGATCGCCGAGGGTGCGATCGCCCTGTTCGGCGAAAAGTACGGGGACAACGTGCGCGTCGTGACCATTCCGTCCTTCAGCAAGGAGCTCTGCGGCGGCACGCACGTCAACCACACCGGCGAAATCGGCCTCTTCGTCATCACCGAGGAGTCGAGCGTCGCCAGCGGCGTGCGCCGGGTCGAGGCCCTGACCGGGCGCGCCGCCGCCGAGTACGCGCTGCGTCTCCAGGAGATGTCTCAGCGCCTGGTGCGCGACCTCCACGTCCCGCTCGACGAGCTCCCCGCGCAGGTCGCGGCGCTCCAGGAGCGCCTGCGGGAGCGGGAGCGCGAGATCGAGCGCCTGCGAGTTGAACTCGCCAGCGTCCAGATCGGCGACCTGATCGAGAAGGCGGTCACTGTCGACGGCACGCGCGTGCTCGCCGCCCGCGTCGAGGCGCCCAATCGTGACACACTGCTCCAGATGGGCGACCGCCTGCGCGACAAGCTCGCCAGCGGCGTGGTCGTGCTAGGCGCGGTCATCGACGACCGGCCGGCGCTCCTCGCCATGGTCACCCGTGACCTGGTGCAGCGGGGCGTCGATGCCGGCAAGTTGATCCGCGAGATCACCCCGGTTGTCGGCGGCCGCGGCGGTGGCCGCCCCGAACTCGCCCAGGGCGGCGGCACCGACCCGTCGCGACTCGATGCCGCACTGGAGACCGCCCGCTCCGTCGTCGAGCGCCAGCTCATGGGCTAACCCGGGGCTGGCGCCGCTCGACCGAGCCCACTGCAAGGGAAGGGTTCCATGGGGGCACCGGAGCCGATGATCGTCCACATCAACAGCGGGACGGACCTCGACGATCTGCTGGCACGCCTGCCCGAGTACGCTGATCGCCGCGTCACACTGGTCGTGGCGGACGAGTCCGACGTGCTGACGACGGCTGCCGAGCTGTCGCGCGTCCTGGCCGCCGCCCGGCGAGAACGCGTGACGCTCGCGCTGAGCACCCGCGATCCCCTGCGCCAGGAACTGGCGCGTATGATCGGGTGGACCGTGCTCGACCCGGCGCCCGAGCACGACGAGGACACGACCGCCGACCTTGCCACCTACATCCCCAGACCGTCAACGCCCTTGAGTCAGGCCTCGGCGGCCGCGACCCGAGCCATCCCCCGGACGCCGACCGGCACCATCGTCCTTGACCCAGATCAGGAGCGGCCACCCGCCTGGCTCACCGCGCAGATCGCTGCGGGCGCCAACGGCTATGCCCGGCCGGCCGCCCATGCTGTGGACGACGACGAAGAGGCAGAAGACGAGCCACGGCGGCGCAGAATCCCCTTCGCCCTCATCTTCGCCATCGTCGCGCCCCTGGTCGTGCTGCTACTGGTCGGCGGCATTCTCTACTACGTCCTCCCGACAGCCACCATCACCCTGGTGCCGGAGGAACACACCATCGAGGCCGACCTCACCTATGGCGTCGCCATGCCCGGCGCCAGCTACGACATTACCGTTGAGCCAACCGAACTCGAGAACACGACCGTCTTCGAGCATCAGATCCCCACTACCGGCGAGCGCTTCGAGCCGGACGGCACCGCGACCGGCTCCGTCCAGTTCATGAACCCGACGACGCGGCCGATCGCCGTCCCGTCCCAGACGCGGCTCACCGGTACCAACGGCATGGTCTACCTCACCCGCGAGGCTGTGACCGTCCCGGCCGCCGACCCCTTCGGATCCCTCGCGCTTGGCACGGCGGGAGTGACGGTCATGGCTGCTGAGCCGGGCCCGGACGGCAACGCCGATGCCGGGACCATCGTGGGACAGCTCGAGAACGGCCTCTACTTCACCAACCGCGAGCCGATCCAGGGTGGCACCGTGAAGCGGATCGCCACCGTCAGCGAGGCGGACATCGCCGCGCTCCGTGAAGCCGCCCAAGCCGATCTGGCCGCACGGGCCGAGGCGGAGTTCCGCGAGAAGATCGACCCCGAGCTCAAGCTTGTCCCCGGCTCGTTGCAGGTGGAGGAGCCGGTGATCGAGATCAGCCACGAGGCCGGGCAGGACGCCGAGACGGTCTCCGTCCGCGCCCGCCAGACGGTCCGCGGCAAGCTCTACAACCCGGAGCAGCTCGACGCCCAGGCGCGCGACGAAGTCGGCCGCCGCCTGGCAGCCCAGGCGGGGAACGGGGTGATCCTGCTCGGCCCCACGGTGACCGTGAGCGACCCCACCCCACTCAACGAGGAGCAGACGGCCTTCCGCGTCCACGCCGAAGCGGTGGTACGCACCGTGATCACCGCTGAGCAGCAGCAGGAGTTGATCGACCAGGTCACCGGCAAGAGCATCGAGGAAGCCGAGGAGGCGCTGGACGCCATGCCCGGCGTGGCCCAGTACCACATCGAGCAGGGCCCCGACTGGCTGCCGCGACGCATGCCACAGATTCCGTCGCGTATACGAGTGGAAGTCACCAGTGGCGAGCAGCTCGCAACCGGGTCGTAGACTGATCGCGCTCGACGTCGGGGCGAGACGCGTCGGCGTCGCCGTCAGCGACGAGCTGGGGCTGATCGCCAGCCCGGTCGAGTCGGTCGACATGAAGCGCGACGGCATGGACCGCCTCGTCGCGCTGATCGAACGCTACGACCCGGAGCGCATCATCATCGGCCTCCCGCTCGGCATGTCCGGCCGGGAGGGCCCGCAGGCCGCCGCGACCCGCGCCTTCGCCCAGCAACTCAGGGGGCGTGTGGACCGCCCCATCGTCTTCTGGGACGAGCGCCTGACCACCTTCATGGCCGATCAGAGCCTCATCGAGGCCGGCCACCGCCGCGCCCGCCGCAAGCAGCACGTCGACGCCGTCGCCGCCGCCCTCATCCTCCAGAGCTACCTGGATTCGCAGCGAGCGTGACGCTGGGAGTGGAATCCACCTCGTCCGTGTGGTCGCTGGGACAGGCGGCAGCGCGACGATTCACAGACTCTCGAAATACCTCCGAATCTTGCGAGCCATCAGCTTGCGGCGCTCCGCCAGGAATGCGGGGTAATCCTCAACCGTCATTTCTTCCACTCCCTCGGGGATGCAATGCGCCCGAAGGTTCTCGCGGAGCATGTCAAGATCAGTGATGTTCCCGTAGCGTCTCGGTCCACCCTGACACTGCTCTCGCAGCTCGCGGAAGTAGACACCCGGCTCCTTGCTACCGATGGCGATATTGATCTCGCTTTGGGTGACCGCGTAGTTGGCGATTTGGTTGTACTGCCCACGGGACATTCCGTGACTCTTGAGGAAATGGCGCGGGAAGATATGGTGCAGGTCCGACTTGACCTCGATCAGGTCGCGGACGCTAATGTCTTGAGAGAGGAATCCCCGATCGTTCATCTTGACTTGCGCCGCCTGGAACACACGGAAGTAGGGGCTCGACGCGACCGAGGTCGTCATCAACTGCGGCAGAAGCGACTCCCAAAAGGTGTCGGACAGCTCCGCGTGGATGACGTTCTCCGCGTAGGTGGCAATACCCTGCTCTTGGATCTGGCGAATATCGTAGTCGATGGCGGTCTCAGGTGCTGCAGAGTATCGGCCGGTCAGGATAGACATGATGAACCAACGGCGCACGTACCTCTCAATATCCGCATCTGGGATCCTCGCATCGCGGAGCGTGAGGTAGAGGATATAGGCAAAATTGAGCGTATTCTGCGAACTAACCATCGAGGAGTCGACGAACCCCGCCGAGCGGATGATCATGAGGAAACGCTTAAAGTGCGTTTCGTTCATGAAGCGCAAGATCCCGTTCTTCAGTTTGGCGAACGACTCCTCGACGATGGCCTCCTCGTACTGGCGCGTCTCAAAGTTTCGCCCGGAGAGCAGCGCCACGAGCTCTTCCAGGCGGCCGCGTCGGAACTCGGAGGTAAATGCGACCCGAAGCATGTCCGTATAGGACGGATCGTACAGATCATCATTCTCCTGTCGCAGCCAACTCAGGTGCGGGAAGAACTCGCTCCGGGCGAACTCGCGGTCGGCCTGAACCGTGTCGAAGAACTCGGGCGCAACAGCCAGGTGGCAGAAGTAGTCGATCGCCTTGCGCAGCATGTTCCCGCCGTATGTCTCATTGACAGCGATCTTGGACATGGCGAAGTCGGCCTGGCTGAGCGGGACGCCTTCCGAGTTCACGCGGATAAAGATCTCGGTGACGGTTTCGATGTCGAGGTCGTGATCGAGTTCAATCAGGCCGATCTGGTTGGCCGTAATCCCACGCAGTGCCTCGATGCTGCGGAACACCTCGTCACGGCTGGTGCCCGGATTCCGGTCACAGTAAGTGTTGACGAGGTCGAACAAGCTCGTCTGTGGGTCGAACACGACGGCGATGTCAGGGATCCAGGCAGCGTCTTTCTGAATGGCAGAGTTGGAAACCTCAAACTGCTGGCGCCCGGGGTGGAACGCAATGCGAAGTCGCACGCGCTGGTAGTTCTTGTTTATCACCTCGCGCCCAAGCAGCGCCGCCATGAGCGCCGTCACTCGCTGCTGACCGTCAATGAGGATGCGCCTGCCAGCGGAAACGGTTCCGTCCTTGAGCTTGACATCCGGATTGCGCCAGGTGATGAGGTAACCGACGGGAAAGCCCTGGAACAGCGAGTCCAGCAGGTTTCGCACCTTCACTGCGTCCCAGACAAAGGGCCGCTGGATCTCAGGGATAGCGATGTCTCCCGACTCGATCCAGGTGAACAGGGTGCCTACTGCCGCCTGGGTGACGGAGTAGCGCATGTTCGCCATTCGTCCTCTCCCTCCACGAAATCGGATTCGGGCTCCGGTGCACACTCCGTCGGGAGCCTCTGCGTGCGCATCCGGGGCAGGTAGATACCGGCATGGCGGCCCCAGATATCCCTCCGACGGACACGGTCAGTTTGCTCGTCGCCGGTGCTGCCGCGCTCCCGCGGCCGCACCGCGTGTTGAACTGCGGCTCAGCATCGAGTCGGTTAGAAGGCTGCACCCAGGTCCTGCTGGGTTCTGGTGCGCTACCTGCTCATTGTTGCATAGCTACTGTCACTGCAACAATGGATCAGCCGCCGGAGGCACGGGGACGTGCGGATCGGACGTGCCGATGACCCGAATAGGAACCCGCCAGCAACCGCCGCAAGGGCTGCACCAGGACCGCCTCCATTGACGCCCCTTCTCGTGTGAGCCTATAATCGCGGAGCGCGACGGGCCGTCGGAGCGGGGAGAGGAACGCATGAAGCTGATCATTGCCGTCGTTCAAAACGAGGACGCCGATGCGGTCATCGACGCCCTCCTGGAAACCGACTTCCGTGCGACCCGCCTCGCCAGTACCGGCGGCTTCCTTCGGCGTGGCAACACCACCATCATGATCGGCGTGCAGGATCATCAGGTGGATCAAGTGCTCGACGTGATCCGGCACGAGGCCAGGGCTCGCGCCCAGCAGGGTGAGGGCACCGAGGTGCAGACCTCTGCTGCCACCGTGTTCGTGCTCAACCTCGAGGACTACCACCGGCTCTGATCGGCACACCAGCCAGTCGAGCCGGGGTGACCGGCGACCCGCGCGCCGTCGATCGCTGGCCAGGAGGGAGCGGGAATGCATCCCCGACCCGCCCTCGCCGTCCGCTTCCTTGGCTCCTCACTCTCCATCCCGCTAGGATGGTTGTTCATCACGCTGGCCGCGGCCGGTTTCACCCTGAGTACCCTCAGACCGTCCGCAGACTCATCCATCGGCGTACCGCACTGGTACTTGGCTGGAACTCTGCTAATTGCGGGAGCCTTCGGCTCGCTCCTGCTCCACGAGGTCGGGCACGCTGCGGTCGCGCGCCGGCTGGGTTATGATCCCGGCCGCCTGGCGCTTTACCCCTTCGGCGGAGCGCGGGCCGGATTCAACGACCCGGGGACACCCCGCCAGAATACCCTCGTAGCTCTGGCCGGACCGCTCACCTCACTGGCGCTGGGCCTGGTCCTTGGGCTGATCTGGTGGTTGCTTCCGAAGGAGCCGGTGCTGCTGCGGCGCGATGTCGGCTATCTGGCCGCGGTCAACATCGCGCTGGCCGGCATCAACCTCCTCCCCGGGTACCCGCTCGATGGGGGCCGCATCTTCCGCGCGTTGGTGTGGTACCTGCACGACGACTACACCATCGGCACCCGCGCCGCCGTCGTGTACGGGCAGTTCATCGCCTTTATCGCCTTCGCCGGAGGACTGGCGCTCCTCGGCAGCGGGCGTGCGCTCGCCGTCTGGGGCCTGTGGATGGTCCTGGTCGGCTGGGCAATGAGCCGGGCTGCCCGTGAGGAGATGGCGCGCACGTTCTTCGTCGTCGCAGGCGCCGAGATCTCGGCCGGGGAAATCGTTGCCGGGATCAACCCGCGCGTCGACGCCGCGCAGTCGATCGATGCCGCACTCGACGTGCTCCTGGCGCAGGAGCACGGCGGGCCGGCGCTCGTGGAAGAGGACGGTCGGGTGGTGGGGATCCTCCCGCTCGACCGGCTGCGGCGCTTCCGGCGCGCGGAGTGGCCGCACCGTACGGTCGCCGAGGCGATGGTTCCCCTTGCCGGCTTGCCCCGGCTGGAGGACGACGCGAGCGTGCGTGATGTCCTCGTCTGGTTGTCCGAGGTTGAGGCCGGAGTGTTGCTCGTCACGCACGGCGGCGAGGTCATCGGCGCGATCGACCGGCGGCTCGCCGTGACCCGGCTCCTCGACCGTGCCCGAGCGCGTAAACGGCTCGTCCACCGTTGAAACGATACGGCCGGCCGGACCGCCGGTGGTATACTTTGGTCGCACTGAGCAACTTGATGCCGCACCGTTTGAAGTGGACGCAACCCGACGATTCGGAAGGAAGGCGAGACTATCGGACGCAGACTACAAACCAACCCCACCGCCGAGCGCGCGCTGCTGGTCGCCGTCGATTGGCGCAACGATGGGTGGGATCTGGAATCCTCGCTGACTGAGCTGGCCCATCTGGCCGAGACCGACGGCCTCGTCGTTGTGGGATCCGTGACCCAGCGCCTCCCCAAGCCCAACATGACCCACTACGTGGGCTCCGGGAAGCTGGAGGAGATCCGCGCGCTCAAGGACACCCTGCACTACGATGTCGTGCTCGTCAACGATGAACTGTCCCCCGGCCAGCTCCGGCACCTGGAAGATGCGCTCGACGCCAAGGTGATCGACCGCACGGCGCTCATTCTCGACATCTTCGCCCGCCGGGCACAGACACATGAGGGGCGCTTGCAGGTTGAGCTGGCGCAGCTCGAGTATCGCCTCCCCCGGCTGACTCGCATGTGGACGCACCTCTCACGGCAGGCGGTCGGTGGCGTCGGCCTGCGAGGCCCCGGTGAGACGCAGTTGGAGGTGGACCGCCGGCAGGCGCGGCGTCGCATCGCCCTGATCAAGAGTCAGTTGCAGGAGGTCCATCGCCACCGCGAGCTGTACCGGAACCGGCGCCGGCGCCAGAACATCCCCGTCATCGCGCTCGTCGGGTACACAAACGCCGGGAAGTCCACACTGCTCAACCGGCTGACAGACGCGGGCGTGTTGGCCGAGGACAAGCTCTTCGCCACGCTCGACCCGACCACCCGCCGGGTAACGCTCCCCAGCGGGCGGACGGTGCTGATGACCGACACGGTGGGCTTCATCCACAACCTGCCCACCTTCCTGGTCGCGGCTTTCCGGGCGACGCTGGAGGAGATCCTCGAGGCGAGCGTGATCGTCCACGTGATGGACGTGACGCACCCCAAGGCTGCCGAGCAGGCGGAGACGGTCCGGACCGTGCTGGAGGACCTGGGCGCCGACAGCCGGCCGAAGGTGACCGCGCTCAACAAGATCGACCGGCTCGGCGATGGCCTCACGCCCGACCAGATTGCGGCCGACCTCAACCTCCCGCCGACCTACGTTCCCATCTCGGCGGCGACGGGGGCCGGGGTGGATCTGCTGCTCCAGCGGGTCGAAGAGATCCTCACCGAGCAGCAGCGGCTGGTGCCGGTCCGCGTGGTCGTGCCCTACAGCGAAGCCGGGCTGGTGGACCTCTTCCACCGGGCTGGCAAGGTCGACAGCGAGCGCTTCGGCGAGCACGGCACGCTGCTCGCAGGGCACCTGCCCGTCGATCTGCTCCCACGCTTCGAGCCGTACCGGGAGACGGCCGGGACGCGCTGACTCCCGCTGTGCCATACTCACGCCGGCCCGCTGGCCGAGGAGGTGCCGGGGCGGCGCGGGTCATTCCCGCGCCGCCCCGACACCGGTGGGAGTCGGTAGTACTTAGGTTCGATTCATTCCTTCAGGACAAGTCGGTACCTAGTGGAAGCCCTACCCCGTCGCTATAATCGAGGCGCGAGTTACGAGGTCGTCAGCGACAAGGAGCCAAAATGACGGGGTCGCTTGGGCAGGCACTGCAAGCTCTACGAGATGCCAGCGGGCTGCAGATGGCGTCGGTGGTTGGCGCAGACGGCCTCGTGGTTGAGGCCGCCGCCGAGTCCGGAGTCGACGCGGAGTCGCTCTCGGCGATGGCCGTGAGCGGCCTGCTGATGATGGACGCCCTGGGGCAGGAATTGGGTGAAGGGTCGGCGCGGCAGGCGATCCTGGAGTACGGCGAGAGCGTTGTGATCCTTACGCCGCTGGATGACGACCTGCTCCTGGTGACCGTGGCCCGCGGCGACTTCAACCTCGGTCGGATGCGCCTCATCATCCGGCGCTTCGTCGATCAGATTTCCAGCGCCGTCGCCGCCATCTGAGCGGGGGCGCGCGCACCACGGGAGCCTCGGTGAGCACGGAAAAGCCAGCCTACGGTGGCAAGGCCAGCTATCGGGACGCAGGTGTCGATATCGACGCCGCCGACGCCGCGAAGGGGCAGATCGCCAGACTGGTCTCCGCCACTCACGGACCGCAGGTAGTGCGAGGCGTCGGCCACTTCGGTGCCTTCTTCCAGGCGCCCGGGCCGGACAACCCCTTCGTCCTGGTGTCGAGCGCCGACAGTGTCGGCACCAAGATCCTCGTCGCCGAGATCGCCGGCCAGCACGAGTCGATCGGTGTCGATCTGGTGAACCACTGCGTCAACGACATCCTGGCCTGCGGCGCCCGGCCGCTCTTCTTCCTCGACTACATCGCAGCCGAGCGTTTCCCCGAGGGCCTGATCGAGGCGCTGGTGCGCGGAATGACCGACGCCTGTCGGAAAGCCGGCTGCGCGCTGATCGGCGGTGAGACGGCGCAGCTCCCAGGCATCTACCAGCCCGGGACTTACGACCTGGCCGGCTTCATCGTCGGCAGCGTCCACCGGGACCGCATCGTCGACGGGGCTACGATCCGCGCTGGCGACCTGCTCGTCGG
>Ga0207873_1002026_pt1 | contig 17651 bp, 16 predicted proteins | sample BGWIniCompost_FD_187373 | JGI IMG/M metagenome (GOLD analysis project Ga0207873, IMG submission 187373) | Cellulose adapted compost microbial communities from Newby Island Compost Facility, Milpitas, CA, USA - BGW Initial Compost (SPAdes)... ...
GCCTTGTGTTGCTGAATGTGTCGCCGTTCTGGCAGCAGGTAGTCAAGGGCGTTGTGATCCTGTTGGCCGTCATTATCGACAAAAAAGCGGGGAAAAACGAATAAGGACGACCGTTCTTTTCTAATGCGCAATGGATTTTACCGTTCAAACTTAATCGCCAAAAAGAGCCATGACGAATTGCATTCTTTCTATCGATCAGGGGACAAGCAGCACAAAAGCGATCGTTTTTGACGACAAGGGAAAAGCGTTGAACAAGGCTTCGGAGCCGTTGAAGACAAATTACCTGCCGGGCAATCTCGTGGAACAGGATCCCGAAGATATTTACCGGAACGTCCTTTCCGCCGTGGGGAAATGTATCCGCGGGTTTGTGGATTCCGGGGGCGATGCGGAACGCATCCGGGCTTGCGGCATATCCAATCAGCGCGAAACCTTTGTTTTGTGGGACAGAAATGGGAAACCCCTTTACAACGCCGTCGTCTGGTTGTGCAAAAGATCGGTTGAACTATGCAAACGGCTTAAGGACAAAGGATGGGAAGAGACCGTCAAAAACAAAACGGGGCTGATCATCGATCCCTATTTTTCCGGGACAAAGGTATTGCGCCTTTATGAAACGGATGAGAAGGTCAGGAATGCAATCGACGCGGGCGAAGCCTTTATCGGCACCGTCGACGCCTGGCTCTTATTCCGGCTTACAAAAGGCGAAAAATACATGACCGACTACACCAATGCGTCGCGGACGATGTTTTTCAATATTCGCGAAATGAAATGGGATCGCGAACTCCTTGAAATGTTCGGCCTCCCGAAACTCAATCTGCCGGAAACCCGGCCGTCGGCGTTTGAATATGGCTCCACCGATTTCGAGGGGATATTGAAAGCTCCCATCGGGATTTGTTCCATGATCGGAGATTCGCACGCGGCGGCTTTTGGCGAAGGACTGTATTCGCCGGGCGTAGCCAAAGCCACCCTGGGCACCGGATGTTCGGTAATGATGAATATTGGCCGGGAAATTAAATCGTCCGGGCGCGGCATGGTCCCCACCATTTGCTGGAGCGCTCCCGGCCGCACCGATTACGCCATGGAAGGGATCGTCGTGGCCTGCGGCGCGACTATCGAATGGTTGAAAAACGAGCTGGGGTTGTTTAGGTCAAACGACGAAATTGAAAAGATGAACGCCGCCGTCGAGGACAACAACGGGGTTTACCTGGTTCCAGCGTTCAGCGGACTGGGGGCGCCGCACTGGGACATGAGCCGGCTTGCATCTATCACGGGCCTTTCTTTCGATTGCAACAGGAACCATGTGGTTCGCGCCGCCCTTGAATCGATTCCTTACCAGATCAAGGATGTGATCGGCGCTATGGAAGAAGACAGCGGAATCAGGCTCAGGGAACTCCAGGTGGACGGCGGGATCACTTCAAACCGGTTTGTATTGCAGTTTCTTGCCGATCTGCTCGAACGGCCGGTGGTCAATATCGGCATTGCCGACGTATCGGCTCTTGGCGCCGCTTACCTGGCCGGTTTGCAATGCGGCGTCTATAAAGACCTGGAACAGATCGCCGCCTTCGGACAAGACAAAGCGACCATCTATCCCGGCGAGGACGCGGTAAAAGTTAGAAAATATTATCAAGGCTGGCTGAATGCAATCGGCGCGGGCCGGGCGAAATAGCTTTGCCGTGAAACGGGCGACCCGCTCATGCCAATCAAATTGAAGCCCAGGTCTTCTTCGACGCTCCCCGAAGCTTTCAAAACATTCCCCCGAACCTTCAGTACATGTACTAAGACCTTCGGTACATGTACCGGAGCTTTCGTTACATGTACCGGGACCATCGCGACATACCCCCTTCATGGAGTAGAATTGGCTTGAATGGCCTGTGGGCAAAGGAAGGCCATCAAACAATCAAAGGCTGCTTCCGGTATAGACGCGTCGATAAGAAAGCGATGAACAGAAAAGAGAAACGGCAGAATATTTGAAGGTTTCCATGCGTTGTTATTGAAATAATAAAGCAATGAAGACGGTATTTTTATTGATATTTGCCGCGGCGGGATTTTTGGGGTGTGAAAAAAGGCAAGAAAGGGCGCAGTTTTTTAATCAGGTTACTTTAATGGATACAAATATGGCGATCAATCAAGACAGTATAGAGACGGCGACGTTTGGTTCAGGATGTTTTTGGTGTACCGAAGCGATTTTTGAGCGATTGAAGGGGGTGAGATCGGTGGTTTCCGGATATTCAGGCGGAACGGTGAGGAATCCCACTTATAAAGAGGTTTGCACGGGGAAAACTGGTCACGCAGAAGTCGCGCAGATAGAATTCGATCCAAAGGAAATCACGTACGACGAACTGCTGGAAGTGTTTTGGAAAACGCACGATCCGACTACGCTCAACCGGCAGGGCGCCGATGTGGGAACGCAATACAGGTCGGTAATTTTTTACCACAATGACGAGCAAAGGGAAAAGGCCAAGTACTACAGAAGGGAGTTGGAGAAAGCAGGCATTTACAAAGACCCGATAGTCACGGAAATTGTTCCTTTTCAGGAATTTTTCAGGGCTGAGGATTACCACCAGAATTATTATGCGCAAAATCCCAACCAGAGCTATTGTTCCTTTGTGATTACCCCCAAGGTAGAGAAGTTTGAGAAGATTTTCAAGGAGAAGCTGAAAAGCAAATAATCGCGAACGCTTGTCGAACTTCGATTGGCATGCCGCGTCTCGTTACGCGGATTTTTTTAATTTTGCCTTATCCAAAACATTATCCTATGGCTGCGACTCCTGAATCGGTAATAAAAGACCTAAAGAACAAGAAGTATTCCACCGTCTATTTCCTTCAGGGCGACGAGCCTTATTATATTGATTATATTGCCGCTTATATAGAACAAAATGCGCTTGACGAGTCGGCAAAAGGCTTCAACCAGGTGGTTCTGTATGGCAAGGACGTAAACATGAGCGCCATTTTGAACCACGCCAAACGGTACCCGATGATGTCGGATCGACAGGTGGTGATCGTGCGGGAAGCGCAGGAGATCCAGGATATTGGCAGGGAAGAAGGGCAGAAAATGCTGGAGTCCTATGTGAAGAACCCGCTGCCTTCGACTATCTTGGTGTTATGCCATAAATATAAGACAATAGATGGACGCTCTTCCCTGGCGAAAACCCTTGACAAGCATGCGACGCTGGTAAACTCAAAGCAACTGAGAGAATGGGAATTGCCCGACTGGATTGAGAAGTTTGTGCGGGATCAGGGATTTACCATTTCAGCCCAGGCTAAACAAATGCTCGCCGACAGCATTGGCATAAACCTTCAGCGTCTCAGCAACGAGTTTGAAAAGATGTTGGTGAACCTGAAGGGAAAGAAAGAGATCGATGCGGATGCCGTGCAGAAATATGTGGGCATCAGCAAAGAGTTCAATCCATTTGAGCTTCAGAATGCCCTTCAGGCCAAAGACACATACAAGGCTTACCAGATCGTGAATTATTTCGGGGCGAACCCGAAAGCAAATCCAGCGATCATGGTGATCGCAATTTTATTTGGGTTTTTTACAAAGCTGCTGCTGGCGCATCATAGCCGGGATAAGTCGGAAAAGGGGCTGATGAGTCTGTTGGGCGTTCCCCCAAAAGTGGCGAAGGATTATATTGCGGCGTTGCGCCGCTATCCCGTTGCAAAAACAATTGAGAATATTCATCATCTCCGGCGCGCCGATATGCAGGCCAAGGGCATCGACAGCCCTTCAATGCCGGATGGGGAAATTCTTAAAGAGCTTGTTTATAACCTTATGCATTAAAATTGTCGCAATATTTACCCTTAATGGCAGTTACTAATTACTAAGCGGTATCGAAAACGCCGGCGAATGAAAAGCGTTGCGATTTTTTCTTGAGCGATTTATTTGAATGAATATGCGTCAGACCTTATTTTCATATATCTGTGGGAATCCGCTGGAAAAGAAAGGCGCCAGGATGGCCTGCCGGCTCCGGTTTTCACAATAAGGAAGACTCTTGACCGCAACGAATGAAGCGGCCCCTGGTTCGCTGGGAATAAAGTCAAAAATCAAGTTTCAGCAAGCATAAACAGGAAAAGATAGCATGACCAGAATCTCAGTCTTTTTTCTCATTGTTTTCTTTCAGACCTTTTCCCTCTCGGCTCAAAAGCATCTGAATCGTCTTGAGGGCGACCAGTTGTTCAGGTCGGGACTTGAACTGATAGAAAAAGAAAAGTATGCGGCCGCCCGCGAAACTTTTGAACATTATATCGCCTCCTCAAATAACGGCCTGAACCTGGCCGACGCCCGGTATTACATGGCATACAGCGCTTTGAGGCTTTACAACAAAGACGGAGAACGGCTGCTAAACGACTTTATCAACGATTATCCAAACCATCCAAAGGCGCGCATAGCCCATTATGAGCTTGGGAATTTCTATTTTCGGGAAAAAAATTATCGCAAGGCAATCAAAAGCCTGGAAGCCGCCGATCTGTCGTATCTCTTCGCCGACCAAAGGGCCGACGCGCAATTTAAAATCGGCTACTCCTATTTTGGGTTCAAGGAATTTGACAAGGCGCTGCCCTATTTTAATAAAGTAAAAACCGGACCAAACCGGTATTCTCATGCCGCCAGTTACTATGCCGGGTATATTGAGTACGCGCAGGGGCGTTACCAACAGGCGCTGGAGGATCTCCAGAAAGCCTCCGAAAACGAATCGTATGCAAATGTAGTTCCTTATCTCATCGTAAGCGTCTATAACAAGCAGGGCAGGTATGACGACCTTATCCGGTATAGCGCGCAAGCGATCAATAATCCTGAAGTGAAAAACAGGGAAGAGATCATGGCGTTGACCGGCGACGCCTGTTTCAACAAGGGCGATTATGCAAAGGCGATTGAGTACCTTGAACCATATGTAGAAAAAAACAAGACCAGGACGCCCGTCGATATTCACTACAAACTGGGCTACGCCCGTTACCGGGCCGGAAATTATAAGGAAGCCATTGAGAACTTTAAACAGGTCGCCCTTTCGCCAGATACCCTTGGACAATTCGCCTCCTATTATCTTGGGATACTGTATGTAAAAGACAACAACAAACTCTTTGCGGCGACCGCTTTTGAGCGGGCTAAAGCGGCTGCCTTTAACGAACAGATCCGTTTGGAAGCGACTTTCAACCTGGGCAAAGTAAATTACGACCTGGGCAAATACGCCGAAGCGATTGAAGCGTTCAGAGAGTATGTTTCCCTGAATCCCCGCGGCGAACGGGTAAACGAAGCCAACGACCTGATTGGCGAAGCCTACATGAAAACCACCAATTATGATCTCGCGATCGAGCACATTGAATCGCAGCGGAATCCTTCTGAAAAGATGAAGCAGGTATATCAGAAGGCGACCTATCATAAAGGCGTGGAGTTGTTCAACGGCAGGAGGTATTACAACGCCGTTCAGATGTTTGAGAAGTCGGTTCGTCACGCATACGACAAGGACGTCGCCGCGCAGGCGTATTTCTGGATGGGAGAGGCCTATTCGATAGGGGAGAGGTACGACGAAGCGATCAACGCCTATTCGGGCGTGTTCCGGAATGCAAGCGAAAACGACCTCATTTTCCAGCGAGCGCGTTATGGCTGCGGTTACGCGTATTATAATACAAAACGGTACGACAAAGCGCTTCCACATTTTAGCGAGTTTGTATCGGCGATGGAAAGAATGCGGCAACGCAACAACTATTATTACGACGCCTTGCTGCGTTTGGGCGACAGCTATTACGGGGTCAAAAACTATAACCGCGCTGTTGAAGCCTACGATAAGGCCATTAGCCTGAGAGTCCCCGAAGTGGATTACGCCTATTATCAGAAAGGGGTGGTGCATGGAATACTGGGCAACCTTTCAGAGGCAAAAGCCGGGTTAAGCGCAGTGATCGACCGCTTTCAAAATTCCAAACACCTGGACGACGCCATGTTTGAAATAGCGCGTCTCGATTTTGAAAACGGCAATTATCAGTCGGCTATCAGCGGTTTCACAAGACTGATATCGAGCCAGCGGCAAAGTCCGTACGCGCCTTACGCTTATGTGCGCCGGGCGCTTGCCTGGTATAACCTGAAAGATTACGACAGGGCTATCGATGACTATAAGACCGTCATCGACCTCTATGCGAGCCACGAGACAGCCAATAGCGCGTTGTTGGGGTTGCAGGAAGCCCTTGCCCTGAAAGGAGATACGGAGCAGTTTGAACCGTATCTGGCCAAGTACAAGCGGGCAAACCCGGACAACAAAGACGTAAGGGGCATCGAGCTCGAGTCGGCCAAGACGCTGTATTACAATCAGAATTACGGCCGGGCCATCGCCGCCCTCCAGGACTTTATCAACTCGTACTCCGATTCGGAGATGTTGTCCGAAGCCAGGTATTTTCTTGGCGAGAGCTATTACAGGAACAATCAGATTGAGCCTGCTTTAAAGAATTTCTATGAGACCGCGGCCGATCCGGCTTCAAAAGACCGCAACAGGGCCATCAACCGCATCGCGGAGTTGGAATATTTATCCGGCAATTACGACGCGGCGATAGAATATTTTAGAAAGCTGGTTTCATCGGCTTCAAACAAAAAAGAAGAATACTACGGCTGGTCGGGACTGATGGAGTCTTACTATCAAACCGAAAAATACGATTCTGCGACCTATTACGCCCGGATTATCCTGGAAAGAGGGGCCGTTTCGGTTGACGCGCAGAATAAGGCAAGATTGTACCTCGGCAAGGCCGCCTATGCGATGGGCGATCAGGACGAAGCCGTGGATCATTTTATGACGGCGCTCAATTCCGCCAAGGATGAGTCGGGCGCCGAAGCGCAATACCTGCTTGCCGAGATTCTTTATAAAAAAGGAGACTACAAGCAATCGATCCAGACTTTATACGATTTGAATGAGAAGTTTTCCTTTTATGAAAAATGGCTTGGGAAATCATTTCTGTTGATCGCAGACAATTATATGGCTTTGAATGAAGCCTTCCAGGCTAAGGCCACATTGAATTCGCTGATTGAAAAGTCGCCGCTCGAGGAGATCAGGAGCGAGGCGCAAAAAAAACTGGATGAAATAGAGCGCGGCGAACAAATAAACGATCCCGCTCAGGATACTTCAATCTTTCAACAATCCACGATAAATTAGTCAAGAGAAGAGATGAAAAGACTCGTCGTTATTATATGGATGTCGATTTCTGTGGCGGCCGTCGCTCTTGCCCAGGCTCCCTGGGGAGAAGGCGGCGAAATTGAAGACGCCAAGGTGATAATTGAAAAAGACAGGAAAATTGAGCTTCCTAAAGCGCCGCGTAATTTCGAGCCCGCGCCGCCGCCCGCCGAGGATGACAGAGGAGGCGATATCCAATACAATTTCAAAGATATTGTAACCAGGATTCCCACCGCCGATCCGCAAATTAGGGTGTTTACGATCAAGGAAGACCCCCTGGATAAGCTATATGCAAATTATGTGAAGCTGGGGATTGGCAACTACCTGAGCCCTTATGCGGAGTTGTTCACCAACACCAAAAGAAATGAACGTTTCAGCGCGGGATTGCACGCCAGGCATTTCTCGTCGGTTTACGGGCCTGTCGACCGGAGGAATTCGGGAACCGGCGAAAATACGGTTTCCGTATTCGGCAAGCATTTTGGCGATGCGATCACGGTAAACGGCGGGATAAAATACCAGCGCGACAAATATTATTTCTACGGGTATGATCCGGCGTCGGAAGTCGATCGCGACACGATCAAACAGGCGTTCAACCTGATCGCCGTGAATGCCGGGATCAAGGACAATTTTTCCGATTCCGACATTTCTTTCTCCCTGAATGGCGATTTCAAACGTCTTGCAGATCGATTCGACGCGCGGGAATCCCAGGCCAACCTGGCTTTTAATTTGGATTATTTGCTTAGCGAAGAGTTGACCGCGACAATAAAGACCAGCCTGCTGGCTTCAAAATACAGCAATGAAGGTTCGATGAGCAGGACGCTTTTCAGGATCGCCCCTTCTTTTGCCTATCAACTCGAAGCCTTGACGATCGAGGGCGGGTTTAACGCGGTTTACGACAACGATTCGTTGGTCAACCATCAGAACCTGAAGTTGTTTCCGTTCATTAACGCCGCTTATTCGCTCGTTGACGGCATCCAGGTTTATGGAAGCGTTTCGGGCGACGTAAAGGAACAGACCTTATCGAATTTTGTGAATGAGAACCCCTGGCTAAAACCCAATGTGGGTTTATTGCATACCATTCAACCCCTGGTTCTTGCCGGGGGAATCAAGGGCGTATTGGCGAAGAGCCTGGCTTTCGATGCGGGGTTTTCAGTCGGCGACTATAAAAACATGCACTACTATGTGAACGATCCTGAAGATACAACCAAGTTTACCATCCTGTATGATACGCACGGAACCACCTTGTTCAACCTTTACGGAGAGCTTGGGTTTACGGCGTCGCGGGTTTTTAGAGCCGGCATAAGGGGCGATTATTATGGATACGACGTCAGAAGCGTTGCGGAAGCGTGGCATAAGCCAAAGTACAAGCTAACGGCTTCGGGCTATTACAATATTTATGACAAGATTGCGGTTACGGCCGGCGCTTACTTCATGGGAGGAATAAAAGCCCGGGAACCCCGCGGTCAGGAGGCGATTCATCTTGACGCGATTGCCGATCTGAATTTCAAACTGGATTACCTGTTCTCAGACCGGTTTGCCGCATTTCTTTCTTTTAACAACCTTTTGTCGAAAAATTACAGCCGGTTTTTGAATTATCCTTCGCAAGGGTTGTTGGTAATGGGAGGGATCGGTTATTCTTTCTAATTTCATGCAATCATCTTAAATAAATTACATTCTTAGATAATAACAGGCTGGCAGATTTTGAAACGGAGGAAAAATTATTTTACTTTAACAATCCGTTAGCTATTAACTAAAAAACTATTTGATTTAAATTAGCAACCTAATATTATTGTAATAATGGAGGAAAACGAACAAAACAAAAGGTCGGACGACTGGAGAGAGAGCAGGGAAGACCAGGGCTCGGAAGATTTTGGCTTGCCCGACGTTTCCTATGACCCGGTAGAAAAAGAAGAGTCTTCTTTGGGACGCGAAAGCCGCAGCTCAGCGCCTAAATACTACGACTATGAAGAAAAAAGCGGCTCGCCCGTTGCCGGGTTAATTGTCGGGATCATTTTACTGGTTTTAATTGGCGGCGGACTTTATTGGTATTTCTTCATGAGAAACGACAAGACCGAACCGGTAGAAACTTTTCCGGAACAAACTTATCAACCTGTGGAGGAAACCCCCGAACCCGCTTTTGAGGAACCGGAAGTGGTGGAGGAGCCTCCAGTCGACCCTGCGCCCGCCAAAGGCTCGCTTTTTATGATCACGTCGGCTTCTCATAGCTACTATGTGGTAGTGGGAAGTTTCATAGACGTCGATCTGGCCAAAGATCATAGCGACCGCCTGAACGCCAGGGGGGTGAACACTTTTATTATTGAGCCTTATTCAAACAATAGATTTTACCGTCTGGCCGTTGGTAATTTTGACACCTGGGGCCAGGCGGTTCAAAAAATGCAGGAACTGAAGTCAACTTTCGGAGAAGAGATCTGGATACTAAAGTATTAATATGAAGTTATTGCAAATCACTGTCGATTCCACCGCCGCGTTAAGCTCTGGCCATGAATCGATGTCTATATTGGAATTGCTGTTTAAAGGGGGATTTATGATGATCCCCATTCTTTTGCTGTCTGTTGTGGCGCTCTACATTTTTTTTGAACGTTTGATGAGCATCAAAAACGCCTCCAAAACCCAGCCGCAGTTTATGGAGCGCATCAAAAGGCATGTGGCTTCAGGAGACATTAACGGGGCGCGCTTGTTGTGCGCCGATGAGAATACGCCCATTGCAAAAATGATCGAAAAGGGCATTTCGAGAATCGGCAGCCCGCTTAAGAATATCGAAGTGGCGATTGAAAACGTGGGTAAAATCGAGGTGTACAACCTTGAAAAAAACCTTTCCGTCCTGGCCACCATCGCAGGCGCCGCGCCGATGATCGGTTTCCTTGGCACGGTTACCGGGATGATCCAGGCTTTTATCGCCATTGCAAACCACGAAGGATCGGTGAGTCCGCGATTGCTTTCAGCCGGCATTTACGAAGCCATGCTTACCACCGCCGCCGGACTCGTCGTGGGAATCGCGGCTTATCTTGGATATAATTATCTTGTTACCAGAGTCCAGAAACTCGTGCATCGAATGGAGTATTCTTCCATCGATTTTATCGACTTGCTACAGGAACCCAAATTGAAATAAGAAATAAACGGCTAAGGGAGACGTTTGCCTGCTTATGGATATTAAACCAAAGAATAAAATAGACCCTTCTTTCAGTTTGTCGTCAATGACGGATATTATTTTTCTGTTGTTGATTTTTTTTATGTTGACCTCCAATTTTGTCACTCCCTCCGGCTTGCCTGTAAATCTGCCTTCCAGCAAAACTTCTACAATTGTGATGCAGCGGGTGAGCGTAACCATAACCGACGACCTGCGTTATTTCGTTAACGATAAAAGGAGTTCGATTAGCCAGTTGGAACAGGACTTGCGGGCTGAATTGAATGGTTCCGAAGGGGTGGTGGTGTTGCATATCGACAAATCTGTGCCTGTGGAGCGCCTGGTTCATGTGGCGGGAATCGCCACCTCGTTGAATGCGAAAGTTACTATTGCGACAAAACCGGAGTAAGATGTCGGAACAGCAGGAAAAGAAGAATAAGAAGATAAGCTTGATGGCGGCCGTGGGTATTCATTTGGCCCTGGCGATCCTGTTCTTCTTTGTGCTTGCCTGGCGCGCGCCTAATCCGCCTTATCCTGAATACGGCATCGAGCTGAATTTTGGCCTTGACGACGCCGGAACAGGCAACGTCCAACCAGAAACGCGTCCCGCTCCGCAGCCAAGTACGCAACCCGCTGTGGAAGAGGAAGTTAGCAAAGCCCAGACGGTAGAAGAATTGACGCCGGCGCCGGAAACAGAAGATGAGGAAATCGTTGAAACTCCGGCTGTTCAGCCGGAACCTTCGCCCATTGTAGAAGAAAAAACAAAGCCTTCAAAACCAGTTGAGAAAACTGAACCGAAAACCGAACCGGATGCCCGCGCAAACGAACAGGCGAAAAATGAACAATCTCCCAAACCTGTTGAAAATGAAATGAAGGAAACGGGATCTTCGGTCAGCCATGGCGACGACCCGAACGCCGCTGGCGATAAAGGAAATCCGACGGGCTCGTTAGACGCCAAAGCGCTTTACGGCTCACAGGGAGGAGGCGGAGGAGCCGCCCTGGATCTGGCGGGGTGGACATGGGATTATGTTCCCAAGCCGCAGGAATCGTCAAATGAAACCGGGCGGATCGTGTTCCGGATACAGGTTGACGACCGTGGAGAAATTACCAATATTGTCAAATTGGAAGGGAATGTCAGTCCGGCGGTTGAAAGAATATACCGGCAGGCTGTCGAACGGTTGACTTTCACGCGCACTTCCTCCGGACCTGTGCCGCCTTTATCCACCGGAACAATCACCTTTTCAATCACGGCTAGATAAATTAATGACATACCGGGAAACGATTGATTTTCTCTACGGCGCGCTGCCTATGTACCAGCGGGTCGGAGTTTCGGCTTTTAAGAAAGACCTGACCAACATAATAATCCTTTGCAAACAGTTGGGAAACCCCCAAAAGAAGTTCAAGTCTGTGCATGTGGCCGGCACTAACGGCAAAGGCAGTAGTTCGCACATGATCGCAGCGGTATTGCAAATGGCAGGCTTTAAAGTGGGGCTTTACACTTCTCCGCATCTGAAAAGTTTTACGGAAAGAATAAGAGTGAACGGCCGGGAAATCGGGGAAACCGACGTCGTAGATTTTGTGGAAAGGACAAAGGGCCTGATCGAAAAAGTAAAGCCCTCCTTTTTTGAGACGACTGTCGCCATGGCCTTTGATTTTTTTGCCCGGCAGAAAGTGGACTTCGCCGTCGTAGAGGTGGGATTGGGAGGACGCCTGGACTCTACTAATATCATCGAGCCCGAGATATGCCTGATCACCAACATCAGTTACGACCATAAGAATATCCTTGGCGATACGCTCGTAGAAATTGCCGGAGAAAAGGCGGGCATCATTAAGGAAGGAATTCCGGTTGTTGTGAGCGAACGCCAGCCGGAAGTAGCTCCGGTATTTACTGCTCGCGCCAGAGAAATGAATGCTCCTTTGGCGTTTGCGTCAGATGAATTCAGGACCGAAATTGTCGAAAATTGGGGAGAGAAAGCCATCTTTAAAGTAAGCAGGAATGGAGCCCCGGCGTATGCGATTGAATCCTCGCTAACAGGAGATTACCAGGCGTTCAATATCCAGGGGACGCTGAAAACGCTTGAAATACTTGCAGGCAAATTCCCCGCTATTGATAAGGAAGCGATAATAAAAGGCGTCGCAGCCGCGAAAGAATTGACGGGATTGAAAGGACGGTGGCAGATCCTGCGAAAAGAGCCGCTCGCGATTTGCGACACCGCTCACAACGAAGGAGGAATCGCTTATATAGTCCGGCAGCTGATGGCCTATCATCCTCGCCGGTTGCGCATCGTGTTTGGAATGGCTAAAGATAAGGAAGCGGACGCCATTTTAAGAATGCTTCCCAAAGAGGCTTACTATTACTTTTGCCAGGCGGATATCCCCAGAGCCATGGACGCCGGAACCCTCGCCATGAAGGCGTCGGAAAATGGATTGAAGGGAGAAGTGGAACGCAGCGTAACCAGGGCTTATGCAAAGGCCGTCGCAGACTCCTCTCCAAACGATATGATTTTCATTGGCGGCAGCAACTTTGTGGTGGCGGAGTTGGACGCGCTTTAAGCATGTAAAACAGGCTGATATTTATTAATTTCGCGTCTGTTTACCGATTAATATCCGAATGGGCAGAAAAAAGCTGGAGAGATTTGCCGATAACGCCGCAAGCCACAATGTGATCCAACAGGGGAAATCCATATATGATGAAATCAGGAGTTTGTGGCATGCAAAGTATTTTAAAAACGATCATGACATTGTATTGGAACTGGCATGCGGCCGGGGCGAATACACGGTGGGCTTGGCGCAATTATTTCCTGAAAGAAACTACATTGGCGTAGATATCAAGGGAGCAAGAATATGGAAAGGCAGCCAGGCCGCGATGGAAAAAAAATTAAGCAATGTCGCTTTTCTCAGGACTCAAATCCAGCAGATCGACAGGTTCTTCGGCGAGGCTGAGGTGAACGATATATGGATCGTCTTTCCCGATCCGCAACCCGGCTCCGAGAGAAAGCGGTTGACCCATCCCAATTTTTTGGAAAAGTACAAGCAGATTCTGAAGCCCGGAGGAGTTGTCCGTTTGAAGACAGATAGCGACCTTCTCTTTCAATATACCCTCGATGCGCTGCAATTGCGTCCGGATATCCGCAACCTTGTTTATACTGAAGACCTGTACAATTCAAAAATGCTCGAGGAACATTATGGCATTACTACTCGCTATGAAAATCAGTTTACCGGAGAAGGGAAAAAGATCAAGTATTTGCGGTTTTCATTTTAACGGTTGCCAGGGTTATTGCCATATTTAGGTAGAATGATAGCTGGCTGTTTTCGAAAATATCCTTGACCATCGCGGAAATTCGTCTGGCTATTTTCGACGGCCCGCCGGTATAAGCGGTTAGTTTATGGATTTAAATCTTCGTAACGGATGAACCGGCAACCCTCCTATCCGCTACTCCGCCGTTTTTAGCGATTTCTTCGCTTTTGCAGACAACTTTTTGTCGATAATCTTGATGAAGTCGTCCACAATAAGAGGCATATATCCCAATTTGAGCGCCAAAACCTTACATAGTTCCAGTCCCTTGGGGTTGATGCGGCCGTGCGCCATCGCCATGCAAACCAGATCGTAAACCTGATTGAATCGTTGTTTTGATCCTGAGGGCGGAACAAAGCTGATCGCGTCGAGGTTGTCTTTGATTTCATTCACCTGTTGTTCGGTGACGTTCATCCTTTTGGCCACATCCAATAAAAGGATGGATTCCTCATTATCGACAATGCCGTCGGCAAGGGCCACCTCAATGAGATTCTTGATATGGCTTTGCTTTTTCTTGAAGCTGTTTCGATCCAATATTTCCAGTATGCCCATAATAATCAGCGATGGCGTAAAATTAATCGCCGGAATTCGCAAGTAGTTATAAAATTGAGTGATTATGAGACGAATGTAAGAATTTTAAACCAAAAAACCGCTATTCAGAACAGGTTTTAATTCGAACGGGAAGGATAAGGCTTCTCAACAATTTCCACGGCGGCGCGTTCCTAGTTATGGCGCCTGTCAATTTGTTAACGGAATTACTGAAAAAATATGGAAGACAAGTCTATGATCGCCCGGGCTGTGGATATTTTGAGGAGCAGAGGTTTTGAAAATATTAGGGCGGATATCGGAGAGCTCGAAAAACCTTCAAGAATTACCCAGAAAGATTCAGGCGTGGAATACACCCCCGATCTGACCGCCTTGTTCGGAGATGGGCAATGCTATTTTGAGATTGTCGGCAAAAGCAAGAAGAATAAGAACCGCCTGATCAGCAAATGGAGTTTGTTGTCAATGATCGCCAGAATGCGCCGAGGCAGTTTTTTTGTGATGACTCCCCAGGGGAAGCTCAATTATGCGCAAAAGCTTATCAAGGAAAACAACATACAAGCCGAAATCATCAGGATGTGACACCCTAAGGCTCAAGCGCTTCCACCAGTCCGTCCTTGTTGATGGCGCCAAGTTTTACCACTTTCATTTCATTGACCAACGCCGGGTCGTACTTGGCTGTGACGCGTATATAATTGTCGGTAAACCCGCTCATCTGCCCATTTTCTATATCCTGCTCAAAAAGGACCGTTCTAACCGACCCGGAGTTCTCTTCATAGAATTTCCTTCGCTTCTTTATTGAAAGATTTCTCAACATTTTCGATCTCCTGGTTCGTTCTTCCTGGCTGACTACCCCGCTAAAATGAATTGCCGGCGTGTCGGGCCTTTCGGAATAGGGAAAAACATGAAGATAGGAAATGGGCAATTCGTTCAAAAACCTGTATGTCTCCAGAAAATCCTCTTCGGTTTCTCCGGGGAACCCCACGATCACATCTACGCCGATACAGCAATGCGGCATTAAACTTTTGATGGCCCGCACCCGTTCGGCGTACAACTCGCGCATATACCTGCGGCGCATCAGTTTCAGAATTTTGTTCGAACCGCTTTGAAGGGGAATGTGGAAATGGGGAGCGAATTTTTCTGATGCGGCCACAAATTCAATGATTTCTTTGTTGAGCAAGTTGGGCTCGATGGACGAAATCCTGTATCGCTCAATTCCCTCCACCTTTTCCAATTCGCGGATCAGGTCGATGAACTTTTCCTTTCTTACGCCGTTTTGCAAACCGAAGTCGCCAGTGTTTACGCCTGTAAGCGCCACTTCTTTTACGTCTCTTGCCGCAATTTCCATGGCGGCTTTCACTACGTTTTCAATGGTGTCGCTCCGGCTTTTGCCCCTTGCCAGCGGGATTGTGCAGAACGAACATGAATAATCGCACCCGTCCTGCACTTTCAGAAAGGTTCTTGTGCGGTCATACAGGGAATAGGCGGCGTTGAAAGAGTTTACGCGGTCTATTTCAGAATTGAGCGCAACGGGCTGCGGGTTTTTTACCAGTTCTGGCAGCAGGTCCGGCAGGTTAAATTTCTCGGCGGCGCCTAAAACAGCGCTAACGCCCGGAATGGCGGTGATTTCCTGCGGTTTAAGTTGGGCGTAACAGCCGATGATGAAAATGTGGGCGTTTGGCGAAATGTTTTTGGCTTCCCTCACAATTTTCCGGCATTTCTTGTCGGCGTTGTCCGTCACCGAACAGGTATTGATGACGAAGATATCGGGCTTTTGGTCAAATTCAACTTTCCTGAAGCCCCAGGATTCAAATTTCCTTGCTATGGTCGAGGTTTCTGAGAAGTTCAACTTGCAACCCAGGGTATAAAAAGCCACTTTTTTTGCCGTCCTATCTGTATTCATCGCATCCATCCTAATCGCGGCCAGTCGTCTTGTTTCTTATCAAATGCCCGCAAAGTTAAAAAATTGCCCAGGAATGAAAAAATACAGACGATTATTGAAAACGCCCGGTTCAATGTCAAAATAAAAAAATCCTGGGTTCTTCTTTCTCCGATTTCGTCAAATTATCAAGAAATGCCGCTCTGGTTTCTTGGATGTAAAATTGCAAAAAGAAAAAAAATGGTTAAAAAATTACGCTAAAAACACAACCATTCTGTATTTTTGCGTTAAATAGGTTTGTAAAACAACTATAAAAGTATAAAAATACGCAAAATGATGAATTTACGGTCTAAAAATTAATTAAATAACTTAACTCAATGAACAAATGGTATGAAAAAGGTTGAAGCCATCATCAGAACCTCAAAATTTGAGGAGGTACACGAAGCCCTGGCAAATGCGGGGATTAAATTCATGTCATTTTATGATGTGAAAGGATTTGGAATCGAAACCGGTATGGTGCAGTCGTACCGGGGAGCGGTGGTTGACGTCGGATATATTCCCAGGATGAAGCTGGAAATTGTGGTCAGCGACCATTTTTTGCAACCGACCATTGATACGCTGCTCAAGTACGCGCGAACAGCGCCAAATGGGAATGTGGGAGACGGGAAAATCTTTGTTATGCATCTCGAAAACGTAATCCGGATCAGAAACGGAGAGGAAGGTTCGCCCGCAATCAATTAATCCAGTTTTATTTTCACTTTATAAAAAAGAATATACGCTATGGACATGACGCTATTTACCATCAATAATACATGGATGATGGTTTCCATTTTTCTGGTTTTTATCATGCATTTGGGTTTCGGAACCCTTGAAAGCGGCCTCACGAGGTCCAAAAACACTGTAAATATTTTATTTAAGAATACAATGATCGTTATTATCGGGTTGCTTACCTACGCGTTATGGGGCTTTAACCTGATGTACCCCGGCGACGATTTCGCCGGAGGATTCTTGGGCTTTGGCGGATGGGGTTTGTTTGCTCCCGAAGGCGACGCCGCATTAATCGGCTATGCGGATGGGAATTATACATTCTGGACTGACTTCCTGTTCCAAGGTATGTTTGCCGCCACTGCCGCCACCATTGTATCAGGCGCCGTGGCGGAGCGGATTAAGCTAGACAGCTTCTTGTTGTTTAGCCTGATTTACGTCGGACTTGTATATCCAATCGCTGGAATGTGGCACTGGGGCGGCGGATGGCTGTCTGAGAGGGGATTCCATGATTTTGCAGGTTCCACCATCGTCCACTCTGTGGGGGGATGGGCGGCATTGGCAGGAGTGATCGTCCTTGGCCCCCGGTTGAACAAGTATGTCGATGGAAAAATCAAGCCCATCCCCGGACACAGCATGCCTCTTGCATTTATCGGGGTGATGATTCTCTGGTTGGGTTGGTTTGGATTTAACGGAGGCTCGGTTTTGTCGGCCGATCCCGGAGCGGTATCCAAAGTGTTGGTTACCACCTCGCTTGCAGCGGCGGCCGGTGCGGCAGGAGCCTATTTCACCACCAGGCTGGTTGTGAAAACCAATGATCTCACCATGGCGCTCAACGGAATATTGGCCGGATTGGTGGGTATAACCGCAGGAGCAGACGTG
>Ga0207873_1002027_pt1 | contig 17650 bp, 18 predicted proteins | sample BGWIniCompost_FD_187373 | JGI IMG/M metagenome (GOLD analysis project Ga0207873, IMG submission 187373) | Cellulose adapted compost microbial communities from Newby Island Compost Facility, Milpitas, CA, USA - BGW Initial Compost (SPAdes)... ...
CTCCGCCGTACCGACTCACCTGGGAGCTGCGCAGCGTCAATCACCGCTTTCTCGATCTCGGTATCCGCTTGCCGGACGAGTTGCGCGCGCTCGAGCCGGAATGCCGGGAAATCGTCGCGGCCCGCGTTCGGCGCGGGAAGGTCGATTGCGTGCTGAAGATCGGCGTCGAGGACGAGGCCGCAGCGAATACCGAGCTCGATCCCGCGGCGCTCGACGAGCTTTACGCGCTCGCCGAGCGCGTCAGGCAGCGATTTGCCGACGCGAGGCCGCTTTCCGTCATCGACGTGCTGCGCTGGCCCGGCGTGCTGAAAGAACGCCGGATCGATGCCGCCGAGCTCGCGACGCCGGCGAAGCGCGCGCTCGAGGAGGCGGCCGCGGCGCTCGAGGCGGCACGGGCTCGCGAAGGCGAGCGCCTCGCCCAGCTCCTCGAGGAGCGAAGCCGCGCGATCCTCGAGCTGGTGGATCGGGTACGGCCGTACGTCGCAGGCGCCGAGGAGCGCTACCGCAAGAAGCTCGAGGAGCGGCTCGCGAAGCTCGACGTGCAGGCGCAGCCGGAGCGGCTCGAGCAGGAGCTCGTGCTCGTCGCGCAGCGCTTCGACGTCAGTGAGGAGGTGGACCGGCTCGCGGCGCACGTCGCCGAGGTGCGGTCGGTGCTCGAGCGCGCCGAGCCGATCGGGCGTCGTCTCGATTTTCTCCTGCAGGAGATGAACCGCGAGGCGAATACGCTCGGCTCGAAATCGCAGGACGAGGATCTCACGCGCACGGCGGTCGAGCTCAAGGTCCTGATCGAGCAGATGCGCGAGCAGGTACAGAATCTGGAGTAGCGAATGGGCGCTGAAGGCAGTCCACGCGGACGGTTGATCGTTCTCGCCGCGCCGTCGGGCGCGGGCAAGACGACGCTCGTGCGGGCGCTGCTCGAGCGCGTGCCCAATCTGCGCTTCTCGGTGTCGTACACGACCCGTCCGCGGCGGCCCGGAGAACGCGACGGCGTCGACTACTTCTTCGTGACTCGCGAGCAGTTCGACGAGATGGTGCGCCGCGACGCCTTCCTCGAGCACGCGCAGGTGTTCGACCATTGGTACGGGACCTCGCGCGAGCACGTCGAGGATCTCCTGCAAAGCGGCGCGTCCGTGCTCCTCGAGATCGACTGGCAGGGCGCGCGGCAGGTTCGCGCGAAGGCGCCGGACGCGATCACCGTTTTCATCCTGCCGCCGTGCGTCGCGGCGCTCGAGGCCCGGTTGAAGGGGCGCGGCACCGATACGCCGGAGGTCATCGCTCGAAGGCTACGCGACTCGGTGGCCGACATGCGGCACTGGAACGAGTTCGGTTACGTCGTGGTCAATGACGATCTGGAGCGGGCGGCGGACGAGCTCGAGGAGATCGTTCGGGGCGGCGGCGAGCAGCACCGGACCGACGCGCCGGGCACCGCCGAGCGGGTCGCGCGCGTCTTCGCCGACGCGGGAAGCTGATCCTTTCGGAAACCCGCGGGAGACGCCGCGAGCGACGTCCGCCTTGTTCCGCTCGCGCCCGACCTTATCTCCATTTCACAGCTTTCCGCCGTCCCGTTAGGCGCCGAATCGGCATTGGAGTACACTGGTTTCAAGCACAAGGAGACCCGTAATGGCTCGAATTACCGTCGAAGACTGCACGCAGCACGTGCCGAACATGTTCCAGCTCGTTCTCGTCGCCGCGAAACGCGCGAGGCAGCTCTCGAACGGCGCCCCGGCGATGGTCGAGTGGGAGAACGACAAGCCGACCGTCGTCGCGCTGCGCGAGATCGCCGAGGGCTATATCGACGAGCGGATCCTCGAGGAGCGCGATCAGCCGGTCGACGACCTCCTGAACCTCGAAAAGAATTCGGGACTGATCCCGGACGACCTCCTCCAGCCGAGGCCGCCGCTCGTCGGCGGAGAGTGAGCGGGGCTTCGGACCGAGGAGGTGGCCCATGATCGGCGGCGCGATTCGCGAACGACGGCTGCCCGTCGTCCGGCGCGCTGACGATCACGGGTTCGGTCAGTTGCTGCAGCGCCTCGCCGCGTACCTTCCCGAGGAAGACCTGCAGGGCATCGTCGAGGCGTACGATTTCGCCGCGAAGGCGCACGCGGGGCAGCACCGCCGAAGCGGCGAGCCGTATATCTCGCATCCGATCCGCGTCGCGGAGATCATCGCCGGCCTCTATCTCGACGCAGGCTCGATCAAGGCTGCGCTGCTCCACGACGTGCTCGAGGACACGCCGGCGACGCTCGAGGAGATCAAAGCGCACTTCGGCGACGACGTCGCTCACCTCGTCGACGGCGTGAGCAAGCTGGACAAGCTCCGCTTCGACAGCGCCGCGGAGGCGCAGGCCGAGAGCTTCCGGAAGATGGTCCTCGCGATGGTGCAGGACCTGCGCGTCGTGCTCGTGAAGCTCGCGGACCGGACGCACAACATGCGCACGATCTCGGCCCTGCCGCGGGAGAAGCAGCGGCGGATCGCGCGCGAGACGCTCGAGATCTATGCGCCGATCGCGAATCGGCTCGGCATCTACAGCCTCAAGGTCGAGCTCGAGGACCTGGGCTTCCGAACGCTCTATCCGTTCCGCTACCGCGTGCTCGAGCGAGCCCTGCGCCGCGCCCGCGGCACGCAGCGGCAGCCTTTGAGGCGCATCGAGGAGAGATTCGTCGACGAGCTCGCGGCCGCCGGCATCAAGGCGCGCGTCACGGGCCGCGAGAAGCATCTCTACAGCATCTACAAGAAGATGCTGCGCAAGCACGTGCACCTGAACGAGATCGTCGACGTGTTCGGCATCCGCATCGTCGTGCAGGACGTCGACACGTGCTATCGCGTGCTCGGGCTCGCGCATCAGCTCTACAAGCCGATGCCGGGCCGCTTCAAGGACTACATCGCGATTCCCCGCGTCAACGGCTATCAGTCGCTGCACACGACGCTGTTCGGACCGAACGGCGTGCCGCTCGAGGTGCAGATCCGCACCGAGGAGATGGACAAGATCGCCGAGCGGGGCGTCGCGGCGCACTGGCAGTACAAGGCCGTCGACAAGCGCACGTACAGCACCGAGCAGCGCGCCCGCGAATGGCTCGCGGGGCTCATGGAGATGCAGCACTCGGCGAACTCCGAGGAGTTCCTCGAGGCGGTCAAGGTCGACCTGTTCCCCGACAAGGTCTACGTCTTCACGCCGAAAGGCGACATCATGCGCCTGCCGCGCGGCGCGACCGCCGTCGATTTCGCGTACGCGGTGCACACCGACGTCGGCAACCGCTGCGTCGCAGCGAAGATCGATCGCCGCCTCGTGCCGCTCAAGACGACGCTCGCGAACGGTCAGACGGTCGAGATCATCACGGCGCGCGCGGCGCGGCCGAACCCGAACTGGGTCAATTTCGTCGCGACGGCGAAGGCACGCAACGCGATCCGGGCGTACTTGAAGAACCTGCGGCGCGACGAGGCGCGCGAGCTCGGGCGCCGGCTGCTGAGCCAGGCCCTTCGCCCGTACTCGATGAGCCTGCGCCGCCTGCCGAAGGACCGCATCGATGCCCTCCTCGCCGAGCTCGGCGTCAAAGACATGGCCGCCCTCTACGAGCAGCTCGGCCTCGGCGAGCGCCTCGCGCCCGTCGTCGCCGGCATGCTCGCTCAAGACGGCGGCGATGCGTCCGAGGTCGCGGGACGCCGCAAGCCGCTCGAGATCGCCGGCACCGAAGGGCTCGTCGTGAACTACGCCCGCTGCTGCTATCCGATCCCCGGCGACGAGATCGTCGGTTTCATGTCGAGCGGCCGCGGCATCGTGATCCATCGCACGACGTGCGGGAACCTCGCCGAGTACCGCAAGCAGCCGTCGAAGTGGATCCCGGTCGACTGGAAGAGCAACGTCGAGGGAGAATTCCTTTCCGAGATCCAGGTCCGAACGCTCGATCGCGTCGGTCTGCTCGCCGAGGTCGCAGGCCGAATCTCGGCGACGAAGACGAATATCGACCACGTGCGCGTCGATACCGAAGGCGACGCTTCGGCCCTGCTGTTCCGGCTCAAGGTCAAGGACCGTAAGCAGCTCGCGCAGGTGCTGCGCAGCATAAGAACGATACCCGGAGTCGTCCGCGTGATGCGGAGCACCGGTTGAGGATTCGGCATGAAAGAGATCATTCGGACGTCGAAGGCGCCGGCCGCGATCGGCACGTACAGCCAGGCCGTCAAGTGCGGCTCGCTCGTGTTTCTGTCCGGACAGATCCCGCTCGATCCGAGCACGATGGAGCTCGTCGGCAACGACGTGCGTGCGCAGATCCGTCAGGCGTTCGAGAACCTGAAAGCGGTCGCCGAGGCGAGCGGTGGCTCGCTCGACGACGCCGTGCGCGTCACGGTCTATCTCACGGATCTCGCGAATTTTCCGCTCGTCAACGAGATCATGGCGCAATATTTCGAGGAGCCGTACCCGGCGAGAGCCGCGGTCGGCGTCGCGCAGCTGCCGCGCAATGCCGCGGTCGAGATCGACGCGATCCTGGCGCTGCCGGCCTGACGAGCTTGCCGTTCATCGAGCGTTGCAGCGCTCCACCCGCCACGAGCCATTCGAACGGCCGATCGCGACCCTCAAGGGCGTCGGGCCCGTCCTCGCGGAGCAGCTCAAGCGCCTCGGCGTCGAACGTATCGGCGACGCGCTGACGCTGCTGCCGCAGCGCTACGAGGACCGCACCGAGGTGCGACCGCTCGGGAGTCTCAGGCCCGGCGAGCGCGTGCTCGTCGAAGGCCGCGTCGAGATCGCCGAGGTCGTGTTTCGCCGCCGAAGATCGCTGCTCTGCCGCATCGCGGACCGGACCGGCAGTCTCACGCTGCGTTTCTTTCACTTCTCGCCGAGCCAACAGCAGCGGCTCCTGCGCGGCACTCGTCTGCGCTGCTTCGGCGAGGTGCGCGCGGGGCCGACGGGACTCGAGATGGTCCACCCCGAATGGCGCGTGCTCGGCGAGCACGACGAGGCGGCGGAGACGACGCTGACGCCGGTCTATCCGTCGACCGAAGGGCTGCGGCAACAGCGCCTTCGGCAGGTCGTGCAGCAAGCGATCGCGATCGTCGAGCGCACGCCGCTCGCCGATCATCTCGACGGCATGGTACCGCCCGGCTGGCCGGGGCTCACGGAATCGCTGGTCTCGCTGCACCAGCCTCCGCCGGACGCGGATTTCAAGCGGCTCCTCGAAGGCCGTCATCCATGGCAGCGGCGCATCGCGCTCGAGGAGCTCGTCGCGCAGCGGCTTTCGCTGCGCCGTCTCGCGCAAGGGGTCGAGACGGAGAGCGCACCGCCGATCAAGGACGTCCAAGGCCTGCTGCCCAGGCTCCGCGCCGCGCTGCCGTTTCCGCTGACCGGCGCCCAAGAGCGCGTGCTCGACGAAATCGTCGCCGATCTCGACCGCACGCGGCCGATGCATCGGCTCGTCCAAGGCGACGTCGGCTCGGGTAAGACCGTCGTCGCGGCCGCCGCCGCGACGATGGCGAAGTCCGCCGGCTTTCAGGCCGCGATGATGGCGCCGACGGAGCTGCTCGCCGAGCAGCACTTCGCGAGCTTCTCGAGGTGGCTCGAGCCGCTCGGCATCTCCGTCGCGCTCCTGACCGGCTCGCTCGGCGCAGCGGCTCGCGGGGAAACGCTGCGCGGGATCGAGGAGGGGCGAATCGACGTCGTCGTCGGCACGCACGCGCTGTTTCAGGAAGCCGTGCGCTTCAAGAGGCTCGCGCTCGTGATCGTCGACGAGCAGCACCGCTTCGGTGTGCGGCAGCGGCTCGAGCTGAAGCGCAAGGGCGAGAACGGCATGACGGTGCCGCACCAGCTCATCATGACGGCGACGCCGATCCCGCGCACGCTCGCGATGACGGCGTACGCCGATCTAGACTGCTCGATCATCGACGAGCTGCCCGCGGGGCGCCGCCCGGTGCGCACGATCGTGCTGCCGGAAACCCGCCGCGCGGAGCTCGTCGAGCGCGTCGGCGCGCATTGCCGCGCCGGGCATCAGGCGTATTGGGTCTGTCCGCTGATCGACGAATCGGAGGCCGTCGAGTCGAGCGCGGCCGTGAGCCTCGCCGAAGGGCTTTCGGCAGCGCTGCCCGAGGTGTCGGTCGGGCTCGTGCACGGGCGCATGAAGGCCGCGGAGAAGGACGCCGTGATGCGGGCGTTCAAGCAAGGCGAGCTCGCGCTGCTCGTCGCGACGACCGTCATCGAGGTCGGCGTCGACGTGCCGCGCGCGACGCTGATGGTCATCGAGAACTCGGAGCGGATGGGGCTCGCTCAGCTGCATCAGCTGCGCGGCCGCGTCGGCCGCGGTCAGCTCGAATCGACGTGCGTGCTGCTCTATCGGCCGCCGCTGTCGGAGCTCGCGCGTGCGCGCCTCGACCTTCTGAGACGCACCAACGACGGCTTCGCGATCGCGCAGAAGGACCTCGAGCTCCGCGGTCCTGGAGAGGTGCTCGGCACGCGGCAAACGGGCGTCGTCCAGCTCCGCGTCGCGGATCTGCTGCGCGATGCGGATCTCTTGCCCGACGTGATTCGTATCTCGGACGAGCTGCTCGAGAAGCATCCGGAGCGCGCCGATGCGCTGATCCGGAGGTGGGTGCACGGCGCGCACGAGTACGCGAAGGTCTAGCGGATACGCCCGAGATCGGGTGCTCCCTTTCCGTAGCGTGAAGCTTTGCCGCCGCCCGGGCGGCCGAACCGGCTAGAATCCGCGTCCAATGAGACGAGCGATCGATCGCGGATTCGTGGCGGCACAGTGGGAGCGCGCCTGCGCGTTCACCCGCTGGCTGATGCGCCAGGTGGAGCTCGTCCTCGAGCAGTACGGCAAGTACGGTCGGCTGATGCGGCTCCATCGGCCGGTCGGCATCTGGCTCCTGTTGTGGCCTTCGTTGTGGGCGCTTTGGATCGCGAGCGACGGCGTACCGGATCCGAAGATTTTCACGGTCTTCGTGCTCGGCACGATCGTGATGCGCTCGGCGGGCTGCATCATCAACGATTTCGCCGATCGCAATATCGATCCGCACGTGCGGCGGACGGCGGACCGCCCGCTCGCGACGGGCGAGGTGGCGCCGGGCGAGGCGCTCATTCTTTTCGCGGGCCTCATGCTCATCGCGCTCGGTCTCGTGTTGACGCTGAACAGGCTCACGGTGCTGCTCGCGTTGGCCGGAGCCGTCGTCGCGATCGTCTATCCGTTCACGAAACGCTGGCTTTCCGCCCCGCAGTTCGTGCTCGGCATCGCGTTCTCCTGGGGCGTGCCGATGGCTTACGCGGCCGCGCTCGGCACGGTGCCGCGCATCGGCTGGCTGCTCTTCGTCGCGACGATCGTCTGGGTGCTGATCTACGACACCGAGTACGCGATGGTGGACCGAGAAGACGACCTGCGCATCGGCGTGAACTCCACCGCGGTGCTTCTCGGCGACATGGACCGGACGGCGATCGCGGGCTTGCAAGCGCTCTTTCTCGTCACGCTCGTGCTCGTCGGCCGCAATGCGGAGCTCGGCGCGTGGTACTACGGCGGGGTCGGCGTCGCGCTCGCGCTGTCGTTCTATCAGCAGTTCCTGATGCGCAACCGCGAGCCCGAGGGCTGTTTTCGCGCGTTCTCGAACAACGCGTGGCTCGGCGGCTTCGTGTTCGTCGGGATCGTGCTCGACTACGTGTTCCGCGGCGCGACGCAAACGGGTTAGGCGATCGTCCGCGCGACCGCCCAGGCTTCGACCCGTGTCGCGCCGGCGCTCCGCAGCGCGTCCGCGAGCGCGTTCGCCGTCGCCCCGGTCGTGATCACGTCGTCGACGACGATGACCGCGCGGCCGTGCACGGCAGCCGGCCTCGTGACGCCGAACAGCCCCGCGACGTTCGCGCGGCGCTCGCGCGCGCCGAGCAGCGATTGCGGTGCGATCGGCCTGCGCCGCGTGGCGACCGCCGTATCGACGGGGAGCGTGAGCTCGCGGGCGAGCGCGCGAGCGATCTCGACCGCCTGATCGAAGCCTCGTTCGACGAGCCGCTCGCGCGATAGCGGCACCGGCACGAGCAACGGGTCTTTCTCGCTCCGCGCGTCGACGCCCGCGGCTAGCGTCGGCGCGGCCGCGAGCGCGAGCGCACGTCCGAGCGCGCGGGCTCGGCCGAATTTCAGCTTGTGCAGATACGCGTCGAGCGGCGGCGCGTAACGGAACGGCGCGCGCACGGCGGCGACGTGCCAGTCGCCGCGCTGTCGCGGACAATGCGCCACCGGCTTCGGTAACCCGCAGACGACGCACGGGTCCTCGATCCGCGGCAGCTCCGCTCGGCAGCCCGAGCAGAAGCCTTTCGTGGTCGGTCCGCTGCACGCCGGACAGCGCTCGGGCAGCACGACCGCCGCAAGTCTCTGCACGAGCTTTCGCAAGTTGACACCCCGGGAGGCGGTTCTGATACTGCGAGCCTCTTCGACGGCGGCGCATGGAGCCACAATCGAATGTCCCCGGCCGACAACGAAATTCGCATCCGAGGCCTTGCGATCGGCGCTCGGCCGCGAACGGATTGGACGCTCGACGAGGTCAAGGCACTTTTCGAGCTGCCGCTCTTCGATCTGCTTTACGCGGCACAGTGGGTGCACCGGCAGCATTTCGATCCGAACGCGGTGCAGTGCTCGACGCTGCTGTCGATCAAGACCGGCGCGTGTCCCGAGGACTGCGCATACTGCCCGCAGAGCATCCGCTTCGATACCGGCATAGAGACGCACGACCTGATGCCGCTCGACGAGGTGCGCAAGGCCGCCGAGCGCGCGAAGGCGGCCGGGGCGACGCGCTTTTGCATGGGGGCCTCGTACCGCGGTCCGAAGGATTGGCAGCTCGAGCCGATCCTCGAGATGGTCCGCGAGGTCAAGGCGATCGGGCTCGAGACGTGCGTCACGCTCGGGCTGCTGCGCGAAGGGCAGGCGGAGCGGCTCGCCGAGGCCGGGCTCGATTATTACAACCACAACCTCGACACGTCCGAGGCGTTCTATCCGAAGATCATCACGACGCGGACTTTCGCCGACCGGCTCGAGACGCTGCGCCGCGTGCGCGCGGCCGGGATCAAGGTCTGCTGCGGCGGCATCCTGGGGCTCGGCGAAAGCCGCGAGGACCGCATCTCGCTCCTGCACGTGCTCGCGACGCTCGATCCGCATCCTGAAAGCGTGCCGATCAACCGGCTCGTGCGCATCCCGGGCACGCCGCTCGAGAACGCGACCGAGCTCGACAGTTTCGAGTTCGTGCGCACGATCGCCGCGGCGCGCGTGCTGATGCCCGCATCGCACGTGCGGCTCTCGGCGGGGCGGACGGAATTCAGCGAGGAGATGCAGGCGCTCTGCCTGCTCGCCGGCGCGAACTCGATGTTCTACGGCGAGAAGCTCTTGACGACCGCGAACCCGAGCACGGCCGACGACGACGCGTTGTTCGCGCGCCTCGGGCTCGTGCGCGAAAGCGCGCCCGTGCGCGACGAATCGCGGAGCGCGGTGGCGACATGAGCTTCCTTCGCGCGGAGGCCGCGTTGCCGGACCCGGCCGCGGCGCGCCGCGCGTTCGACCGCGCCGCGGCGACGTTCGCGCGGGCTTCCGTCGTGCACGACGAGGCCCGAAACCGCCTGCTCGAGCGGCTCGACTTCGTCCGCATGGCGCCGCGGATCGTCGTCGATCTCGGCACGGGCCTCGGGGACGGGGCCGAACGGCTTCGCGAGCGCTACCCCGAATCGCGCGTGCTCGCGATCGACACGAGCCTCGCGATGCTCGCCGAGGCGCGTAAGCGCCCGGCAATTCACGTAATCGCGGCCGACGCCGAGCGCTTGCCGCTCCCGATTGGCCAAACCGATCTGATTTTGGCTAATATGCTGCTCCCTTGGAGCAGGCCTGACAGGGTATTCCGCGAAGCGGCGAGGATACTCACGAGCGGCGGGCTTTTGCTGTTCGCAACGCTCGGTCCCGATACGCTTCTCGAGGTGCGTCGCGCTTGGGCCGCGGTCGACGATCGCGTGCACGTCCACGCGTTCTTCGATATGCACGATCTCGGCGATCTCGCCGTCCAGTCGGGCCTTGCCGAGCCGGTCGTCGACGTAGACCGATTGGAGCTGACGTACAAGGACGTGAACGCGTTGATCCGGGATTTGCGCGCCTGCGGTGCTACGAATGTCGCGGCCGGCCGCCGCCGCTCGCTGACGGGCCGGCGCCGCTGGACGCGCTTCGTCGAGACGCTCGAAGCGTCGAAGCGCGACGGCCGGATCCCCGTGACGATAGAGCTGATTCTCGGACATGCGTGGGGCCGGGGCGGGCCGCCCTCGCGCCGCGTCGGGCCGACGGAAACGTCGGTATCGGTTTCCGAGATCCCCGTTCGACGAAGGCCCGCGAAATGAGGCGGTCCGCGTGCGGCGCGACGCGCGTTGTGCGCGCGTTCGCGATACGGGAAATCCGCAGGCCAGTGCGGCGAGCCGTTTTGCTAGAATCCCGCGGGCCCGCCACCACCGACTCGTTGCGTTGCTGCTGCTGAAATCTTGGATATGAACAGAAAAGTAGGCGCCTTCGCGGCCGCTTTAGCAGTGCTGGCCGTCACCTTCTGCTCCGCGGCGTGGGCCGACTGGACACTCAACATGCCTCGGGGCGTGACGACGATCAGCCCGGAGATCTACCGGCTGCACATGCTGATCCTGTGGGTGTGCACCGTGATCGGCGTCGGCGTCTTCGGCGCGATGATCTACGCGATCGTGACCTTCCGTAAGGACAAGGGTGCGCAGCCGGCCAAGTTCACGCACAACACGAAGGCCGAGGTCATCTGGACGACGATTCCGGCGCTGATTCTGATCGCGCTGGCGATTCCCGCCGCCGAGACGCTCGTGAAAATCGAGGACACGCGCGACTCCGAGCTCACGATCAAGGTCACCGGATTCCAGTGGGGCTGGCACTACGACTACATCGACGAGGGGGTGCGCTTCTACAGCTTCCTCGATCGAGAGAGCAACGCGGCGAGGCGTCTGCGCTCGGGCATCGATCCGCGGTCCGTCGAAAACTACCTGTTGAACGTCGACAACCCCGTCGTCGTCCCGGTCGATACGAAGGTTCGGCTCCTCATCACCGCGGCCGACGTCCTGCACGCGTGGTGGGTGCCGCAATTCGCCGTGAAGAAGGACGCGATCCCCGGCTACGTCAACGAGGCTTGGTTCACTGCGACTCAGACCGGAACGTTCCGGGGTCAGTGCGCCGAGCTCTGCGGAATGGATCACGGCTTCATGCCGATCGTCGTCAAGGTCGTGACCCGCGAGGAATTCGACGAGTGGGTCGCCGAGAACGCGGCGCCCACGATGACGCGGTCGAACTGAGCGGGTCGGGAACGGCGAAGTCAAGGAGAGCTTTGGGATGAGCACGACTGCGATCGACGTACACGCCGGACATCATCACCCGAAGGGCGTCTGGCCGTGGATCATGCGGTGGGTCACGACGACCAACCACAAGGATATCGGCACGCTGTATCTCACCTTCTCGCTGGTGATGCTGTTCGTCGGCGGCGCGCTGGCGTGGGTGATCAGGGCGGAGCTTTGGCAGCCGGGCATGCAGTTCGTGCAGCCGCACGTCTTCAACCAGATGACGACGGTGCACGCGCTGGTCATGGTGTTCGCGGCGATCATGCCCGCGTTCGCAGGCTTCGCGAACTGGATGATCCCGATGCTGATCGGCGCGCCCGACATGGCGCTGCCGCGGCTCAACAACTGGTCGTTCTGGCTGCTGCCGTTCGCCACCGGGCTGCTGATTCTCACCTTCTTCTTGCCGGGCGGCGCGCCGGCCGCGGGCTGGACGCTGTATCCGCCCCTCGTGCTGCAGCAGGGCGCGTCGCTGCCGTTCTCGATCTTCGCCGTTCACCTGCTCGGCCTGTCATCGATCATGGCGTCGATCAACATCATCGTGACGATCATGAACATGCGGGCGCCGGGCATGTCGCTGATGAAGATGCCGATGTTCTGCTGGACGTGGCTGATCACGGCATACCTGATCATCATCGCGATGCCCGTTCTCGCCGGCGCCGTCACGATGCTGCTCACCGACCAGTTCTTCGGCACGAGCTTCTTCTCGGCCGCGGGCGGCGGCGATCCGGTGATGTACCAGCACATCTTCTGGTTCTTCGGCCACCCGGAGGTGTACATCATCATCCTGCCGGCGTTCGGCATCATCTCGCAGGTGATCCCGGCCTTCTCGCGTAAGCCTCTGTTCGGCTACGCGGCAATGGTCTATGCGACGGCCGCGATCGCGTTCCTGTCGCTGATCGTCTGGGCGCACCACATGTTCACGGTCGGTATGCCGTTGGGCGGGCAGCTGTTCTTCATGCTGTCGACGATGCTGATCGCGATCCCGACCGGCGTGAAGGTGTTCAACTGGACCGCGACGATGTGGCGCGGCTCGCTGACGTTCGAGACGCCGATGCTGTTCGCGCTCGGCTTCCTGTTCATGTTCACGATCGGCGGCTTCTCGGGCCTGATGCTCGCGATCGCGCCGGCGGACTTCCAGTATCACGACAGCTATTTCGTCGTCGCGCATTTCCACTACGTGCTCGTGCCCGGCGCGCTGTTCGGCGCGTTCGCCGGCGCGTACTACTGGCTGCCGAAGTGGACCGGCGTCATGTACGACGAGAAGCTCGGCCGGTGGCACTTCTGGCTGTCGACGATCTTCGTGAATCTCACGTTCTTCCCGCAGCACTTCCTCGGCCTCGCCGGGATGCCGCGGCGTATCCCCGACTACGCCGTGCAGTTCGCGGACTTCAACATGATGTCGAGCATCGGCGCGTTCGGCTTCGGCGCCGCGCAGCTGCTGTTCGTGTGGATCGTGATCAAGGCGGTGCGCGGCAAGGGCGAGAAGGCGGCGGACAAGCCGTGGGAAGGCGCGGAAGGGCTCGAGTGGACGGTGCCTTCGCCGGCGCCGCACCACACGTTCGACACGCCGCCGGTGATCAAGTGAGCTTGCGTCTCATGGCGCCGGCGGAGCGCGGCGACGGCGACGAGCAGGTCGACGAGCGCCGGAAGCGTGCGCGACGCAACGCGCTGCTTCTCGGGCTCGTCGCGGCGGCGGTTTACGTGGGATACATCCTGTTGGGGCTGGTGAAGGGCATCTTCCCCGGTTGAGGTGAGATGAAGCGCCATCGCGAACTGACGTTCAAACTCGCTTTGATGTGCGTCGGGATGTTCGGCTTCGGCTTCGCGCTCGTGCCGCTCTACGACGTCTTCTGCGAGATCACCGGGCTCGGCGGCCGGACGGCGGGAGAGGCGCAGCAGGTCACGGAGAACGTCGACTACGATCGCACGGTTCGCGTCGAGTTCGTCGGCTCGCTCGCGAGCGGCGCCCCCTGGGAGTTTCGCCCGACGCAAAGCCACATGATCGTCCACCCGGGGAAGCTCTACGAGACGCACTACTTCGCGCGAAACCTCACGGGGCGCCCGCTCGTCGGCCAGGCGACGCCTAGCGTCTCGCCGGGCATCGCGGCCAAGCACTTCAAGAAGGTGCATTGCTTCTGCTTCACGCAGCAGGAGTTCGAGCCGCACGAAGGACGCGAGATGCAAGTGCTCTTCATGGTCGATCCGGACCTCCCCGAGCACATCGATACCGTTACGCTGGGCTACACCTTCTTCGCGCTGGACCAGCGTTCGTAGGGAATATCGTCATCAGGCTTCAGTCAGAGTTTCGAGTTGAATCATGAGCGCCGCGACCCACCCGTCTGACCGCTATTACGTGCCGCACGGCACGCATTGGCCGATCCTCGGCTCGATCGGTTTGTTCCTGATCACCGGCGGTTTCGCCATGTGGCTGAACAGAGTGCCGGCCGGCAAGTGGATCGCGTGGACGGGCGCCGCGATCCTCGCCGTGATGCTGTTCGGCTGGTTCGGCGAGGTGATCAAGGAGAGCGTCAAAGGCCTCTACAACGACCAGGTCGACAAGTCCTTCCGCTGGGGAATGGCCTGGTTCATTTTCTCGGAGGTCGCGTTCTTCGCCGCGTTCTTCGGCGCATTGTTCTATGCGCGCCAGCTCGCCGTGCCCTGGCTCGCGGGCGAAGGCAACAACTTCTACACGAACGTGTTGCTGTGGCCCGAGTTCGAGAACGCATGGCCGACGTCGGGCCCTGCGGGTCAGCCTTTCGAGACGATCCCGGCATGGGGCGTGCCGGCGCTCAATACCGCGATCCTGCTGACGAGCGGCGTGACGATCACGATCGCGCATCACATGCTGCGCGCGAACAAGCGCCTCGCGCTCAAGATCTGGCTCGCCGCGACGTTCCTGCTGGGCTTCATCTTCCTCGGGTTCCAGGCCGAGGAGTACGTACACGCCTACCGGGATCTCGGATTGCGGCTCGACTCGGCCGGCATCTACGGCTCGACGTTCTTCATGCTGACCGGTTTCCACGGTCTGCACGTGCTGATCGGCTCGATCATGCTGTTCGTCGTGTGGCTGCGCGTGATGCGCGGCCATTTCACGCCGGAGCGGCACTTCGCGTTCGAGGCCGTCGCCTGGTATTGGCACTTCGTCGACGTCGTCTGGCTCGGCCTCTTCATCTTCGTCTACTGGCTCTAATGCCGTGACGGCCCGCCGACGCGCTTGCGGCGCCGTGGCGGGCCGTCGCACTTCCTTCGAATGGACGGGGCGTGCCGCGCGGCGCGCCACCCAGCCGGCCTCAGGGACGCGGCGGCACGGGCGGCAGCCCGTGCGGCTTGATGAGCCCCGCGTACCACGCGACCATCAGCAGCACGAACAGCAGCACGGAAAGCCCGATCCGAACGGTCAGCGCGTTCGCCAATCCCTTCGACGAGCCGCGCGAGCGCAGCAGGAACCAGAGGGCGACGAAAAGCGAAGCGAGGACGCCGAAGAACAGCACGAGCACGATCAGGTCCAATGGTCAGCTCCCAGCCGGGCCGGTGCGAGCTTCGGTGTCTTCGCGGCAACGGCTTCCCTGCCGCTATCGCCTCGCCCGGCGGGCCGCGCTCGAAGCGCGGCGTCGATTGAACGATGCAAGAGCCTACGCATTCTAACGCGCCGCCGCCGGCCGATGCCGGCATTCCGCGTCCCTTGCTCGCGGTGGGACTGCTTGCGGTCGCGGCCATGGTCTGTGCGTCGCTCGGCTTCTGGCAGCTCGGGAGGGCGGGAGAAGCGCGGGCGCTAATGGAGCGAGTCGCGCTCGCCGCGAACGAGGCGCCGATCCGGCTTCGAACGTCGGATGCCGCGCGCGAGTCGCTGCGTTACGCGCGCGTCGAGGTAGCGGGCCGATACGTGCCGGAACGGCAGATCCTCGTCGACAATATCGTCCACGAGGGCACGGCCGGCTACGACGTGCTGACGCCTTTCGAGCCCCTCGACGGCGGCCCGTGGCTCATGGTGAATCGGGGTTGGATCCCGGCAAACCCGGATCGTCGTGTGCTGCCGGCGGTGCCGGTCGACGGCGAGCCGCGCACCGTCACGGGGATGCTCGACGCGCTGCCGGTTCCCGGGCTTCGCCTGGGCGAGGCCCCGACGGCCGAGACCCGCGCGCCCCTGACCGTGATCAGCTTTCCGACGATGGGCGATCTCGAGACGATTCTGGGGCGATCGCTGTTCGGTTATCAGCTCCTGCTCGACCCGGAGCAGCCCGACGGCTACGTGCAAAAGCTTCCGGCCCCGAGCCTTACGCCCGAGAAGCATCTGGCGTACGCGGCACAATGGTGGCTGTTCGGCTCGATCGCGGGCGGCGGCGCGGTGGCGGTCGCGTGGCGCACGTTGCGTCGGAGGAAGACATGAAACGGTTCAAGCTCGAGCCGCTCCTGGTCGCGCTCGCGTGCCTCGGGCCGATCGTCGCGGCCTATCTTCTCTACTACTATGGCGATCCGTCGGCGCTGCCGCGCATGGCCAACGAGGAGCGGACGCTGTTGGAGCCGGCGGTGCCGCTGCCGCCGCTCGACAGCGGCGCGGATCGCGAGGACGGCCAGGCCGCGGCCTGGGGGCCTCGATGGTCGCTGATCTATGTCCGCACCGCGCCGTGCGATACGACTTGCGTCGAGGATCTCGCGCGGATCGCGGCGGTCCATATCCGCCTCGGCCGGGACCAGCCGCGTATGCGGCGGATCTATATCGGCCCGGAGCCGGAGCCGCTTGCGGCGCTCGACCCCATGCTCGCGGCGCTGCCGATCGGTACGCCGTCGTATCAGGCGTTCGCCGATGCGCTCGTATCGGCGGGCGTGCCGCCGGCGGAAGGCGGTCGCCTCTATGTCGTCGATCCGCACGGCAACCTCGTCTTGAGCTATCCTCCCCGGCCGGACCAGGAAGGCCTGCTCAAGGATCTCGAGCGGCTCCTCGACGCATCGCGGATAGGCTGATGTCGCATCTATTCGTTTGGCTCGCCCGCTTCGGCTGCGCGCTCGCGCTGATCGTCGTGACGGTCGGCGCCTGGGTCAGGCTCACCGACGCGGGCTTGGGTTGCCCCGACTGGCCGGGCTGCTACGGCGAGCTCTTCGTCACCGAATCGCTGACGGTCCATCCCGACGTCGAGGCGCAATACGGGCGGCCGCTCGACGCCGGCAAGGCGTGGCGCGAGATGTTCCATCGCTATCTCGCGAGCACGCTCGGTCTCGTCTGCGTCACGCTCGCAGTGCTCGCCTGGTTGAATCGCAAGGATCCGGAGCAGCCGCGCGTCATCCCGTTCATGCTCGCCGGCCTCGTCGTCTTCCAGGGGCTGCTCGGGATGTGGACCGTGACGCTGCTGCTCAAGCCCCTGGTCGTCGTCGCGCATCTCCTCGGCGGCCTCGCGACCCTGTCGCTCCTGTTCTGGCTCGCGCGGGGGCGTGCGCGCCCGCTCGACGCGAGCCCGCGGCTGAAGGTTCTCGCGGTCGCCGCGGCTGCCGCGCTCGTGCTGCAGATCGCGCTCGGCGGCTGGACGAGCGCGAACTATGCGGCGCTCGCTTGCCCCGATTTCCCGACGTGCCAGACCCAGTGGTGGCCCGAGCTCGCGGACTTCGACGAGGCCTTCGTGCTGTGGCGCGGGATCGGCATCGATTACGAGGGCGGAGTCCTCGATCACCCGGCGCGCGTCGCCGTGCATTTCACGCATCGACTGGGTGCGATCGTCGCATCGCTGCTGCTGCTCGCCTTCGCGGTCGCGCTCCTGCGGCGTCCCGACGGGCGAATCGCGGGCGGCGCCGTGCTCGCGGCCCTCGCCGCGCAGCTCGCGCTCGGCGTGAGTATCGTCGTCTTCGGGGTGCCGTTATCGATCGCCGTGGCGCACAATGGCGGAGCCGCCGTGCTTTTGCTGACGATCGTCAATGCTCACAAGAGACTATTCGGATTCTGACGGGCGGTCCGCGGCGACCTGGCGGGATTACTACACCCTGACGAAGCCGGGGGTCGTACGGCTGCTCGTGTTCACGGCGATCGTCGGGATGTTCCTCGCCACGCCCGGCATGGTCCCGTGGGACGTCCTCGTCTTCGGCAGTCTCGGCATCGCGCTCGCGTCGGCATCCGCCGCGGCGATCAATCACGTTCTCGATCAGCGGATCGACGCCGAGATGGCGCGGACCCGCCTGCGTCCGTTGCCTTCGGGCCGCATCGGCGAGCGCGACGCGCTCGCGTTCGCGCTCGCGCTCGGTCTCGCGGGTCTCGGCATCCTCGCGGTCTTCGTGAATGCGCTGACCGCGGCGCTCACGTTTCTTTCGCTGATCGGCTACGCCGTGATC
>Ga0207873_1002029_pt1 | contig 17647 bp, 12 predicted proteins | sample BGWIniCompost_FD_187373 | JGI IMG/M metagenome (GOLD analysis project Ga0207873, IMG submission 187373) | Cellulose adapted compost microbial communities from Newby Island Compost Facility, Milpitas, CA, USA - BGW Initial Compost (SPAdes)... ...
CATCGATCCATCGCTCGCCGCCGCGTTCAGCCGCACGCCGCCGGCCTGCCGCCCGAGCCAGTCCAGAAATGCCGGCGGATTCAGCGGGCGCCGCGTACTGGTTTCCGGCAGCGCGAGGAACAGCGGCGGCGGCGGCTCGTCCGGGGGCAAGGCGGCGAGGCACTCCGCGAGCGGCCGCGCGGCGAGCCGCAGCATTCGGATCTCCCTGGCACTCAGGCCAATGCCCTCGAGGCCGGGAGCGAGGCCCGGCAGCCCCTCTTCCGGTACCTCCGCGACGACGAAGGGCTGGAAGCGCTGGTCACGAATATCGATCTCGGTGAACCGCGCCGTACCCGCGCGCACAGCCGCAGCCGTCTCCGCCGCGCTCAGCCCGACGGCGGTGAGCATGCCGACGCTCACGACGACCACATCATGCGCCGCCATTGGCCCGCCCTCACGCCGATTCCAGGAATCGGGCACGAACTTCCCTGACCCGCAGCGTCCGCTTGTCGCACGCCAGGGCCGCGCGCCAGACCAGGATCAGGCGCGCGGCGTCCGGCTCGATCAGCACGGTGTCGAGATTCGCGATCTGCTCTCGCGGCGCATGGTCCAGCACGAACGTGACCTGCACCCGGAGCCGTGGAAGCTGGAACGAGAGATAACCCGAGGGTGTTGCGCCACGGATCTCGACGGGCTCGCCACCCTGGAGGTACCCGGGCGCAATCAGCCCGGGCGGCGCGACCTGGAAGAATCTCGGGTCGAAGTCCTCCGGCAGGTACGGGGCCCGCTGCCGTTGCCAGCGCTCGTCGTACGTCCCGGCCAGGGAGCGTCGCGGCTCCCAATGCGGCGGGATCGGCGCAAAGCAAGCAGGCGCCGGCCTCTGCTTCCATGACTGGATCGGATCGTAGGGGTCCTCGAGGTTCGGCGCCAGCGCTCCATCGACGGGCGAGACGCCCGGAACGAGGAACCCCCTGCCCACCGGGTTGCGGACTTCCGCCTGCGGCACGCCGTCCACCACCTCCGTTCCGCCGTATGCCCGCTCCCACACGAGGGGCATGGTCTCGAACGGCTCCGGATACGACAGTGCGTAGCCACCGCCGGCAGCGGTCCAGCGGCGGTCGCCGAAGATGCGCACTACCCGGTGAACGGGCCCCACCGTCAGCGACACTTCCATGACCGTCGTGGCGCGCCCACCCGGCGCGTAGGCGTGCCCGCACAGGAGCACGTCCGTGCTCGGCTTGGACAGAGACACATCTCCGGGCACCCGCACGCTCGAGGTCGCGGGGTCGCCGTAATGCTCCGGGGCAAATGCCACGGGCACCTGCTCCTCGGCCGGCTCGCAGCCGCGGTCGAGGTCGAAGGTGCCCTTGATCAGGGCGTACACGGAGTCGATCCCGTCGGGGTCGGGGGCAGTGATGATCGCACCTGGCAGGCCCGTCTCGTTCTTGAACTGCAGCATGCGCGCCTAGTTCTGCTTGACCTGACTGCCCTTGAGCGTCACGTTCGAGCTCGCCTCGACTTTGATGTTGCCCGAGCCCTTGATCGTGATGTTGTTCCCCTTGATCGTGATCGTGCCGTCCTTCTTCAGCAGGATCGAGGCGCTTCCGCTCTTCAGCAGGATCTGGTCGGCCGCTTCGATGCTCAGCTTCTTGCCGACCTTCAGCTCATCATCCTTCGAAACGGTGGTGGAGCGCGCGTCTCCGATCTCCAGGGTGTCCTTCTTCGCGATCGACTGCCTGCGTTCCCCACCCACCTCCAGGGTCTCGTTCTTGGTGACCGAAACCGACCGGTTGCCGCCGACCGTCAGGGCGTCGTTCTTGTCGACGTTGTGCGTCCGGTTGCCGCCGATGCTGACGGACTCGTCCTCGCCGACGGACTCCGTCCGCTTCTTCCCCACGCTGATCGTCTGGTTGTTCCCGATGCTGATCGTCTCGTCGTTCCCGACCGACTCGTTCCGGTTGTTCTCGACGACGACCTGCTTGTCCTTCTCCGCATGGATGTACAGCAGCTCCTGCCCCTTCTTGTCCTCCATGCGGATCTCGTTGAAGTTGTCCGGCCCGCCGCCCTTGCTGCTGCGCGACTTGATCCCGCTCTGCGTCTGGTTGGCCGGCAGCTCGTACGGCGGCACCTGCTCCGCGTTGTAGACACGGCCGGTGATGATCGGCCGATCGGGGTCCCCCTCCAGGAAGTCGACAATGACCTCCTGCCCGATGCGCGGGATGTTGATCATGCCCCACCCCTTCCCCGCCCACGGGCTCGCCACCCGCACCCAGCACGAGCTGTTCTCGTCCTTCTTGCTGTCCCGGTCCCAGTGGAAGTGGATCTTCACCCGCCCGTGCTTGTCGGTCCAGATCTCCTCGCCCGCCTTCCCCACGACCACGGCGGTCTGCGACCCGCGCACCACGGGCTTCTTGGCCTGCCGCGGCGGACGGTAGGTCACCGAATGCGGGATCGCCAGGAACGAGGTCTTGTACTCGAACGAGCCGGCCTGCTGCCCCGTGTGGTACTCGCCCGCCTTCGCCGTGTGCTGCACGCGCAGCAGCACGAACGTGTCCTCCTCGAGCTGGCCCGACAGCTCGTCCTCGACCGTGAAGCGGTACCCGCTCCGCAGCGCCCGGCACGTGCCCTCGCCCCGCACCACGTTGCGCATCGCCTCCTCTGCCTCGAGCCGGAGCCGCGCGTAACGGTCGCCCTCATCCTGCGTCGTGTACTGCCCCGGGTAATCGTAGACCTCCTCCTTACCGTCCCCCGACAGCATGCTCGTCAGGCTGAGCGACGGCTGGAGGTGGTCGTAGTCTTTCAGCGAGACCTTTCCCACGTGGACAGAGTGCTCCTGCACCAGTGACGTGAGCACGTCCTCGCGGTCGGGCAGGACCGCCTGCTTGGGCAGCAGCCTGACGCGCTCCGCGCCGGGGCACTCCGGGAACGCGTCGTTGCTGTCCGCCAGGACCAGGATGTGCTTCGAGTTCGTGTGCTGGAAGAAGTAGAAGATGCCCTCTTCCTCCATGAGCCGCGAGACGAAGTTCAGGTGCGTCTCGCGGTACTGCACGCAGAACTCGCGCTTGGGGTAGCTGCCCTGGCACTTGATCTCGAAGTCCGAGTAGCCCTGCGACTTGAATACGGCCTCCAGGATCTCCAGGACGGTCATGTTCTGGTAGATCTTGCAGTCGCGGGAGAGCGAGAGGAACCACAGCCAGGGCACGACCTCGGCGTGGTAGCGCGTGAAGTCCACGGTGCGCTCGCCGCGCGAGAAGCGGCTGATCACGCCGTGGATCGGCCGCTCCGATCCGTCCGCCAGCTCGACCGTCAGCGTGATCGGCGTCCGCAGCAGGTCCGCGGCCTTGATCGAGTGATCCGTGGAGAGGAAGTCGACCTGGAAGGAGAAGGGCGTGGACACGCCTTCCACGCCGGTGTAGCCGGTCACCAGGAGCGCGTCCGGCCCCAGCGCCGTCTCCACCCGCAACGGTCGTTCCGCGAGCGAGTATGGCATGTCCGCCGTCCGGGTCCGTCGTCAATCCGGCGGGCGGGCGCAGCGGCCTACGCCGGCTGCGCCGCGACCGGCTCACGCGCCGGTTCCGCCACGTACGTGAACTCCCCACCCTCGCCGACGCCCACGCGGATGCGCGCCGGCTTCTCCCCCGCGACCAGCGACTCGAGCAGCAGCCGCGACACCGCGGGGAGCAAAGTGTTCGTCATGATGTTGTCGATGTTGCGCGCGCCGCTCTCGACTTCCGTGCAACGCTGCGCGATCTCCTCGATCACCGCATCGTCCGCCGTCAGCTCGATCCGGTGCGTGTCCTTCAGCCGCTGCTGCACCTTGCTCAGCTTCAGCCGGATGATCCGCCTCAGGTTCTCGTCCCGGATCGGGAAGTACGGGATGATGACCGTGCGGCCGAGGAACGCCGGCTTGAACACCCGATCCAGCTCCGGCTTCAACGCCTTCACCAGCCCCTCGTGGTCCGGCATCGTCTCCGGATCGGCACACAGCTTCATGATCGTGTCGGTCCCGGCGTTCGTCGTCAGGATGATCAACGTGTTCTTGAAGTCGATCTCCCGGCCCTCGCCGTCCTCCATCCGGCCCTTGTCGAAGACCTGGAAGAACAGCTCGAGCACGTCCGGGTGCGCCTTCTCGATCTCGTCCAGGAGCACCACCGAGTACGGCCGCCGCCGCACCGCCTCCGTCAGCACGCCGCCCTCGCCGTATCCGACGTAGCCCGGCGGCGAGCCCTTCAGCGTCGAGACCGTGTGCGCCTCCTGGAACTCCGACATGTTGATCGTGATGACGTTGTGCTCGCCGCCGTACAGCAGGTCCGAGAGCGCCAGCGCCGTCTCCGTCTTGCCCACGCCGCTCGGACCCACGAGCAGGAACACGCCGACCGGCTTGTTCGGGTCCTCGATGCCCGCCTTGGATGTGCGGATGCGGTGGCTGATGATCTCGAGCGCGTGCGACTGCCCGATGATCCGCTTTTCGAGGTGCCGCTCCAGCTCCAGCACCGCGCTCAGGTCGTCGCGCAGCATCTTGCCGACCGGGATCCCCGTCCAGCCGGAGATGACCTGGCTCACCAGATCCGCATCCACGAACACCGGCACCAGCGGCTCCTCGCCCTGGAGCTCCCGCAGCTCGGCCGTGAGGCGGTCCAGCTCCGCGCGCAGCGCCGCCGCGTCCGCGGAGGTCGCGGCCGCGCCAGCACCGTCACCGGAAGCGCCCTCGCCGTTACTCGCGGCGCCGTTCCCCAGCACCAGCGCCTCGAGCCGCTCGCGCAGCGCGCGCACCTGGGCGACAAGCTCGCGCTCCTTCTCCCAGCGCGCCCGGAGCGCCTCGAGCCGCGCCTCCGTGGCGGCTTTCTGCCGGGCGATCTCGGCCAGCCGCTCGGAGTGGTCCGCGCCCGCCGCCATCTCGCGCTCGAGCACGCGCGTCTGCACCGCCAGGTCGTCCAGCCGCCGCATCGCATCTTCGATCGCTGGCGGCGTCGCGTTCTGACCCAGCGCCAACCGCGCGCAAGCCGTGTCCAGCACGCTCACTGCCTTGTCCGGCAGTTGCCGGTCCGGCAGATAGCGGTGCGAGAGCCGCACGGCCGCGCTCACGCCGTCGTCCAGGATGCGCACGTTGTGGTGCTTCTCGAGCGAGGGCACGATGCCCCGCATCATCACCATGCACTTCGCCTCGCTCGGCTCCTCGACCTTGACGATCTGGAAGCGCCGCGCGAGCGCGGGATCCTTCTCGAAGTACTTCTTGTACTCCGACCACGTCGTCGCCGCGATGGTGCGCAGCTCGCCGCGCGCCAGCGCCGGCTTGAGCAGGTTGGCCGCGTCGTTCTGCCCGGCCGCGCCGCCCGCCCCGATCATCGTGTGCGCCTCGTCGATGAACAGGATGATCGGCGTGGGCGACGAGCGCACTTCCTCGATCAACCCCTTGAGCCGGTTCTCGAACTCGCCCTTCACGCCGGCGCCCGCCTGGAGCAGCGCAAGGTCCAGCGTGTGCAGCGCCACGTTCCGCAGCGGCGGCGGCACGTCGCCCTGCACGATGCGCATGGCGAAGCCCTCCACCACCGCCGTCTTGCCCACGCCTGCCTCGCCCACCAGGATCGGATTGTTCTGGCGGCGGCGCGTCAGGATGTCCACCACCTGCCGGACCTCCCAGTCCCGCCCCAGCACCGGGTCCAGCTTGCCCTGCCTGGCGCGCTCCGTGAGGTTGATGGTGTACTGGTCCAGGTTCGGCGTCCTCCCGCCGGCGGCCGGCCGCCCTGCGCCCGACTCGGCCAGCGCCGCATGCGCCGCCGCGCCCGCCTCCTCCACGGACAGGTCCACGATCTTCGTGAAGTTCTGCCGCAGGTCATCCACCTGGATCTTCTCGAGCTCCCGGCTCACGCCGGTCACGAGCCGCCTCAGCTCGTCGTTCACCAGCAAGGCGAGGATCGTGTGGCCGGTCCGGATCTGCGGCGCGCCGTAGTCGATCGACCCGATCGTCCACGCCTCGGTCAGCATCTTCACCAGGGACGGGCTGAGCGAGGGCGTGCGCGCGTTGCCCGTCTTCAGCTTGTCGAGGCTCGCGGTCAGCTCGCTCGCCAGCCGCGAGCGATTGATCTCGTAGTGCCGCAGGATGTACGCGCAGTCGGTGTCCGCCGCGTCGAGCAGCTTCATCAGGTAGTGCTCGACGTCGACGTCGTAGTGCGTACGCGAAAGGCACAGCCCTGCCGCCGCTTCCACCGCGCTCCGGGTCTGGTGGTTCAGCTTCCCGATCAGCGCTCGCAGGTTCACGTTCATGTTTCGGTCTCCATCGCCTCAGGATCCCTTACCCACCGACACCATCCCCGCGCCCGACAACGTTCCCGCTTCGGTCCCGTCAAACGTTCGCGTTCGCGTTCCCGAACGGCCGGGCACGGGCACGCGCAGGCGTACGCGTACGCGTACGGAACATCACGCCGCGAACGGCCTTACCCCCGCGAACGCTCCCGCCCGCAGTTCTCCCACCCGGGTGGCGGCGGGGCTGGGGGGCGGCCTCCCGGGCGGCAGGGCGGGGCGGAAGGGGCGCCCCCGCCCTCGCCCGTCGTTCAGGGGGGCGGGGGAAGGGGTTAGCGCCCCCGCCCACACCCGCAGTTCAGCAGTCCCTACAGAACCAGCACCGTCTCGTCCGCGTCTCGCTCGAACGGCCGCGTGCGGATCCACGTGGACCAGCCCAGCCGCTGCGGCTCTCCGCTGTCCTCGCCCAGGACGCAGCCCGGGACTTCGTCCGCGCTCAGCGTGAGCTGCACCTCGAAGTCGAACTGGTCATGGGCGAAGAAGCGCACCAGCGCCTTGAGCCGCTCGTAGGCGGAGCCTGTCGGCAAGAACTCCTCGTAGCGTGCGCGCGGCATCGGCCCCAGCCGGATGCGCACGCGCGCCTGCTGGTCCCAGATCTCATCGCCCGCGACCGCGCCGAGCCCGAGTCGCGCCGAGGCGCTCGCCTCATCGCCCAGCGCGCACTGGTCGCGCAGCGGCAGCGAGTACCACCCGCCCACGAACTGCTCGACAGACGCCGGCACGTCGAAATAGTCCTCAATGAGCTGCTCCAGCGCGACCGCGCCACGTGGCATGAGCGAGAGCAGGCCCGCGTAGAACGCGAGCGCCTCGTCCGGCACGCTCAGCTGCCCGCGCAGCGTCTCCAGCCCGACGCCGACCAGGTCCAGCAAGTGCTCGGTGAGCCGGTCGGACTCGCCCCGCTCGTACGCCACCGTGAAGCGGTGCTTCTCCCACGCCCGGTAGAACAGCGAGATCATCCGGTGGTGGAAGAGGTCGAGGAAGTCGCGCAGCGTGTTGTCGCGCGCGCGACTCCGCTCGGCCACCAGCAGCGTGTAGTGGTAGGGCAGCACCCCCTGGGGCCCGGTCAGGCCCATGAAGTTGACCGCCATCGCCGCGGGCGCTTCCCCCGCATCGTCCAGCTCGAGCGCGTGGATCTCGCTCGGCGGGAACGCGAGCGACGGAGGCACGCTGAAGCGCACGACCTCCGTGTCCGGGTCCACGAACCGCCCGACCGGCGCGCGCTCCGGATTCAGCTTCTCCAGCAGCCGCACCGCCTGGAAGAAGCTGAACGAGTACGGCTCCTCCCGCAGCGCGCGCTCGACCAGCGCGAGGGAACCGCCGCCCGTATCGGCACCCTCACCGACTCCCCCGCCCGCAGTTCCCCCCGCCGTTCCCCCGCCCTCGCCCGGGTGGGGGATGGGGGCGGAGGGGCCGCCCTCGCCCCCGCCCGCCTCTCCTCCGGGGGGGCCGGGGTGGCGGGGCAACGTGGCAGGGCCGCCCGCCTCTTGCGGGATGACGCCCTCGGTCCCGGTCACACCAGCGCCTTCCATCCCGACCTCGGAGGCCACTCCCGCAGCAGTTTCTTGCGCTGCCGCGTCCGCGCCGCGAGCACGCAGAAGCTGTTCAGCGAGACGTACAGCCCGAGGAAGCGCTCGAGCACGCTCGCCATCAGGTACACGCCGCCGCCCGCGTACTGCTCCTCGTCGAACTCGATCTCGACCCGGTTGCCGCGCGCGAACGTCAGCCCGTGATCGCCCTCGATGCGCGAGTAGGTCGGGCTGCCACGCACCGACACGATGCCCTGGATCTGCTTCTCCGCCGATGGCGAGTCCGCAAAGTTGTGCAGCCGGAGCAGCTCCTGGAGCGCCTCCGCCCCGCCATCGATCAGCGACACGTAGTTCAGCGACAGCTGAGAGATCAGGCGCCACAGCCGCGCCTTGCCCAGCGGCGGCTGGATCGACGGCGTCGGGTGGACCAGCGTGACGATGCGCTGGATCGGTCCACCGCCCGGCATCTCGAAGTCACCCGACGGATCGCCGAACGGCAGCCGGCTCGGCAGGTCGCCGTTGTGGCAGAGCAGCCACGCGGTCGCCGCATCTGCATCCGGGTACACCGTGCGGCCGGACGCATCCACGAAGCTCAGGTAGATGTCCGTCCCCTCGTCCGGCCTCCAGTTCGCGGGCCGCCGCTGCGCGTACCAGTACAGCCGGGCACGATCCCCGTCCCCGCCATGCCGGAACGAGTACAGCGGCTCGACACGCAACGGCTCCGCGGCGCCCGGCGTCGTGATCTTCACCTCCTCGACCGAGTAGATGCCCGTGGAGGCGCGCCGCCGCGCGTCCGGGATCACCAGGTACTCGTTCTGCCGCTGCGTCAGCCGCACCGGCTCGGACGTCTTGGGGAACAGGTTCACGATGGGCGTGCAGCCCAGCCGGAACGTCTCGGCGGTCACACCTGTCTCGAGCATCGACCGGCGCTCGCTTCGCTCGAACGACGAGATCAGGAACACCACCTCCACGCGCTCGCCGAACCCAGCCGCCCGCACCTGGTCGAACCCGCTCAGGTCCAGAAAGAAGAACTTCTCCGGAAACGTGAAGTACTCCTGGAGCAGCCGGTAGCCGAGGAAGGAGCGCCGCGGCGTCGGCAGCAGCCCGTCCTGCTCGCCGAACCCGGCCGGCTCGAGTGCGGAAGCGGGAAGCACCAGCGGCTCACGCTGCGACCCCGGCGTCGGATCCCGCACGAGGATCTCGATGCAGTTGTTGCACAGCAGCTCGTACAGCGTCGAGGCGAGGTTCGCTTCCGCGCTGATGTGCAGCCGCAGCGTCTCCAGATCGAGCTGCTTGAACGTCACGTCTGGGAGGCACGCCAGCTCCAGGCGCAACGCGGCGATCGCGTCCGGCGCGCGCACCGGCGGCTTCAGCTCGTGCGGCGCGACCCACTTCGCCGCCGCGACCGTCACGGGCCACAGCGTCGTCTCGTAGCACGTGCGAAACCGGCACGGCGTCCCGGCCACCGGCCGCGAGTACAGGTCCGTGTCTTTCGGGATGCGCAGCCCCGTGGTCAGTTTGCCCTGCTCGGGGTCCAGGACGAACTGCACCAGCGAGAGCGACGGGATGGGCCGCGTGTAGTGCGGGTAGACGACGTTGAGGAGCGCCTCGCTGAACTCGGGAAAGTCATCATCGATGCGCAGGTGCACGCGCGCGGCCAGGAACGCGAATCCCTCGAGCAGCCGCTCGACGTGCGGGTCGTCGCACTTGTTGGCCTCGAGCTGGAGCCGCGCCGCCACCTTCGGGTAGCGGCGCCCGAACTCCGCGCCCGTCCGCCGCAGGAAGGCCAGCTCGCGCTCGTAGTAGTAGAGCAGGTCGTCACGCATCGGCCACTCCGCCCACCACGAACTTGCCGGTCGACGTCTCCAGCACGGTGTCGAACACCACGCGTTCCGGGTTCGGCTCGATGTTCAGCACGCCCTCGACGACGAAGCGGACCTGCCGCCGCCCGAGCTCCGGCTCCTGCGCGATGAACGCGCGCACGCCCAGCAGCCGTGGCTCGAACTGCCGGATGCACGCCTCGATCTGGCGCACCAGCTTCAGCCGCGCCGCCTCGGACTCCGGGCTCAACGCCGTGATGTCCGGCAGCCCGTAGTGGTAGACCGAGTTCTGCAGCTCGGGGCACGAGTCCGGCGCGGGGTCGACGATGCGCCGCGCGTTCAGCAGCCACTCGAGGTCCCGCAGCAGCGACTGCTTCAGCGCCTCCACGGAGGCGCGCCACGTGGACGGCCGGTCCGCCGCGAGCCCGGGCTCGTGATCGATCAGGCGGTCCAGCACCGACTGCCGGACCGTCCGCTCAATCTCCGGGCTCGTCATCGCCTCCCGGCGCGCTGTTCGTGAACCGGATCGCCTGGAGCGGGTCCAGGCGGCAAACGCGCAGGTACAGCTCCTCCGCCGTGCTCGAGTCGCCGTCGAGCTTCTGGAGGCAGCGGTAGAGCAACCCGAGCGGCTGCGCGACCGTCTCCCCCGCCTCCCACTCCTCGAGCGAGTGCCGGTCGATCTGCTCGAGCAACTCGCGCAGGATCGGGACGGCCACCACCTCCAGCCCCGACTCCACCATGATGCGCGCCGCCTGCGACCGCCGCAGGAAGCGCGCGCGCTCGCTCTTCTCCTGCGCCGCCTCCCGCAGCAGCAGCTCGATCGCACGCTGCGGCTGCCCCGCCTTCACGTGCTGCATCGCGATGTCGTATACGTCCCGGCCCGTGCGCACGCGCACCTCGACCGGCGCTTGCGCCGCGCCCTCCGCCGCCGCCCCCTCCGCCGCTTCGGCCAGGATCCCGCTGTCCCGCAACCACGCGCGCGTCTCCGCGTTCGCCGTGGGCGAGTCGTCCATCAGCGTCAGCTCGGGCAGATTCGGCAAGTCCTGGAGAAGCGAGCGGAGCGCGCCGCGCACCGCCGAGGCCACGCTCTCGAACTCCACGCCCAGCGCCTCGCACGCCGTCAGCACGTAGCGCTGGAGGTCCAGCCAGCCGCGGCCGTACGGCGTCGCCATCACCTCTTCCGCCGCCTCCAGCAGCTCGCGCCACCGCCCGTCCAGCAGCAGCGTCTTCAGCCGCGTCCGCACCTCCGTCGGCGGCGCGGCCAGCAGCTTCGGGTCCACCCGCCCGCCGCCCGCCCGCAGCTCGCCCCAGCGCAGGCCGCGCAGCATCAGGTACGGCCCCGGGTCCGTCGGCGACTCCTGCCGCATGAACCGCGCGGCCGCGGCCACCCGCGCCGCCGCATCCTCCCGGCTCTTCGGCACCGCCGAGATTCCGGCAGCGGCACTCCCGCCCGCCGTCCCCTCCGCAGCTCCCCCGCCTCCGCTCTCGCCGACGCCGAGGGTCTCGCTCTCACTCGCCGTCTCGATTGGCTCCGGCGGATCCGGATCCTTCTCCAGTTTCTTGGCCAGGAGCTGCGCGGCGAAGCGCCGCACTTCATCGATCGCTTCCCGAAGCGGCTTGAACGTGGGCGCCGCGTCGGCGAAGCGCTCGGCGCAGAACGCGTCCAGCGCGTCCAGCGCCGCGACCGCGCCGTCGATGTCCGCGACGAGCTGCTTGTACCACGCCTTGGGCGTCGCCTCGACCGCGTCGTCGAAGTCCTCCGGCGTCGGCTTGCGCGCTTCGATCGCCGCGGCCCGCGCGGCGGCCTTCTCCGGGTCGTCGGCTGCCTCGCTCTCGTACCCGAACGCGCGGGCCTCCCGGTACGCCAGCAGGCTGTGCCCGCTCGCGTTCAGCGGCACGGACATGACCGCCAGCTGGAGCGGGCCCGGCGCCGTCGAGCGCGTCGAGCCCCCTACCCATTGCAGCGGCGCCGCGCGCAGCTCCAGGTCCCCGTCGTCGATCTCCGGGTAGACGTGGTCCCAGAACCGCTCCATCAAGCCGCGCAGCAGCTCGAGCCCCTCCTTCAGGCCGGAGAAGCCCTCGCGGCGAACCAGCGCCTCCGTCAGCCACGCCGCGACCTGGAGGTCCTTGGACCGCTTCTCCAGCACCTCGGTCGCGAGCTTCATCGCGAGCGCATAGTCCGCCAGCTTGCGCGGAGGGTCGTTCTCGTCCCTCGGCAGGTCGGGATCCTCGTGCCGCGCCTGCTTGATCTTGTCGTAGACCGGATCGTAGCGGACGTTCGCGCCGGCCGGGTTCGGGCCTGCGATCGGCTCCAGGAGGTTGCTGCTCAACGGCATGGTGGAGGATCTCAGCCGGGCTGCGGCTCGGCGACGGAGATCTCGAGCTCGCGCAGCTCCAGCAACGGGAAGGGTTCGTCATCCACGAGCAGCACCTTCTGCCCCACGGGCACGACGGTGCCGCCCTCGAGCTCCTGCCATTCGGTCACGCGGCCCAGGCGCACGTTCCCGTCCGGGTGCCGCCACGACAGCGGCGCGATCGCCGGCAGCAGCACCTCGCCCAGCTCCTGGCCGCGGAACCCCGGCCCCGTCACCACGCGCGCCGGGGCCCACAGGAGGTCCCGCAACCGCCGCGGCGGCTCCATGCGCACCGCGGCGATGTGCTCCAGCGGCAGCCACATGTACTGCCCCGCGGCGTACACCTCGAGGCGCGCGCCGATGCGCGGGTCCGCATCGGTCAGCGTGGTGAACGGCTGACCGTTGATTGTGCCGGAGACGGCCGGCTTCGTGCCGCCCGCCTCCGGGTACTGGCCTGCTTCGAACATCTGCTGGCGCAGCCGCTCGGCGTGCAGCGCGCTACGGTACAGCCACGCGCCCAGCTCCGCCTCGCGGCTGCTGCCCGCGATCACATCGAGCTGCTTCTCCGCACGGTCGTACTCGCCCGCGAAACAAAGCAGCTCGAAGAGGAAGGTGCGACGACGCATGTCCGTCGGGTCGCTGCGCAGATCGGCGGACAGCGCCTCGATCGCTTCGTCGACCTTCCCCGCCTCGAACAGCAACCGCGCCTTCAAGCCGACTGCTCCGGCCGCGTCACGCGGTCACCTTCGTCACGTCCCAGCTCCCGATCACGGCCTTCGCGTCCTTGGCGCCCGTCATCGCCTGCGCGTTGTACGTGATCGTGACCTTGCCGAACGCGATGGACAGCGACTCCACCGGCCGGTCGTCGCCGCCCGTGCTGCCCGACCACTGCACCGACTCGATGAAGCAGTTCTCGAACTCGTACGTGAGGTACGTCACCGGCTCGCCGCCCGCCTTGTTCAGCGAGACCGTCACCTTCGGGAAGTGCTTGCCGCTGGCGCACGCCTGGAACAGCAGCGGGCTCGCCTTGTCCGTCGCCTTCATGCAGTTGAAGCTCGACAGCATCGCGCGGCCGGCACCCGCGCCCCCGGAGCCCGGGCCGATCGTGGCCGGGTTCGAGACGCCGAAGCTGAAGCTGTAGATCTCGATCTTCTTCTCGAACCCCTTGCGGGTCGACTCGCCCTCGATGTCCTTGCCGAAGTCCAGGTATGCGTCGAATGCCATGGTGCCCCCTCTCCTCTCGCGTCGGGTTGATTGGGTGTTGTCCGAAAGAACGACGACTCGGCCGTGTTTCCCTCAGTACCCATCCGGCTGGCGCGAACACGGCCGCCCCTCCAGCCGCCCGGCCAGGCGGCGGCCGGAGGGGCGGACCGCGGACTCGCCTCGCGGCTCACGCCGCCGGTGCCGGCAGGTCCGCCACCAACCGCATGGACACGCTCAGCTCGTCGAGCTGGAAGTGCGGCCGCAGGTACGCCACGGCCCGGTACGCGCCCGGCTTGCCAGGGACCTCCACCACGTCGATGCGCGCATCGGAGAGTGGCCGCTTCGCCTTGACCTCCGGGGACGCATTCGCGTTGCCCACAACGTAGTTCGAGATCCAGTTGTTCAGGAACGACTCCGCCTCGGCCCGCGACATGTAGCCGCCGATCTTGTCGCGCATCATCGCCTTCAGGTAATGCGCGAAGCGCGACACGGCGAAGATGTACGGCAACTGCGCCGAGATGCGCGCGTTCGCCGTCGCCGCGTCCGTGCTGTAGACCTTCGGCTTCTGCGCAGACTGCACGCTGAAGAACGCCGCCTTGTCCGTCCCCTTGCAGTGCACCAGCGGCACGAACCCGAGGTCCGCAAGCTCCTTCTCGCGGCGGTCCGTGATCGGCACCTCGGTCGGGCACTTCATCGTCACGTCGCCCGCGTCCGTGCGGAAATTGTGCACGGGCAGCCCCTCGACCAGCCCGCCGCTCTCGACGCCGCGGATCATCGCGCACCAGCCGTGCCTCGCGAACGCCTGCGTGACCCGCGCGCCCAGCGCGTACGCCGCGTTGCCCCACAGGTACTTGCTGTGGTCCGTGCCGTCGACGCCCTCCTCGTAGTCGAACGCCTCGATCGGCACGGTCGCCTTGCCGTACGGCTCGCGCAGCAGCATGCGCGGCACCGTCAGCGCGACGTAGCGCGAGTCCTCGCTGTCCCGGAACGACTTCCACTTCGCGTACTCGGTCGTGTCGAAGATCTTCGCGAGGTCACGCGGCGCGTCGAGCTGCGTGAAGCTCTCGAGGTTGAACATCTCCGGCGACGCCGCGGTGAGGAACGGCGCGTGCGCCGCCGCCGCGACCTGCGAGATCTTCTCCAGCAACTCGATGTCCTGACCGGTGCGCCCGAAGTAGTAGTCGCCGATCAGCGCGCCGAACGGCGAGCCGCCGAACACGCCGTACTCCTCCTCGTAGACCTTCTTGAACAGCGCGCTCTGGTCGAACTCCGGCGCCTTCTGGAGATCCTTGAGCAGCTCCTTCTTGCTGACGTTCAGGATCTTGATCTTCAGCATCACGCTGGTCTCGGTCTGCGAGAGCAGGTACTTCAGCCCCCGCCACGTCGCCTCCAGCCGCTGGAACTCCTCGTGATGCATGATCTCGTTGAGCTGGAGCGAGATCAGGCGGTCGATCTGCGCGATGCGCGCGTTCAGCATCGACTCCGTGTCCTGCGAGACGGTGATCGTCCCCTCCAGCACCTCGGACACGAAGCGCTTGATCAGGTCCTTGCCCCGCTCACGCGCGGCGGGCTCGGACCCGAACCGCCCTTGCTGCACGATCTGATCGAGCAGCCCCAGTTCCTGGGTCTCGGCAGCGGCCTGCTGGGCTTCCTTCTCAGTCTTGGCCATCGCTCCCACCCTCGCTCTCGATCTCAGCCTTCAGCTTCGCCATCTTCTCCGCGTCCGCCAGCGTCTCCTGGAGGATCTCCTCCAGCTTCTCGTTGCCCTGGAGGCTCCCGCGCAGGTCCGCGAGCTGTTGCCGCAGCTCGAGCAGCTTCCTCAACGGCTCGACCTGCTGCGCCACCCGCTCCGGCGAGAAGTCGTCCAGGCTCTCGAAGTCCAGGTCCACCGCGATCTTGCCCGCGTTCGGGTCGTCGCTCAGCTTGTTCTCCACGGTGAACTGGAGGTGCGGCTTCATGCTCTTGAGGACGTCATCGAAGTTGTCGGGGGTCACCTCGACGAACTTCCGGTCCTTGAGCTTCGCCAGGGGCTCGCGGGGGTTGCCCGTAAAGTCACCGAGCACACCCATCACGAAGGGCAGCTCCTTCATCTCGATGGCGCCCCCGATTTCCACATCGTAGCTGATGTGGACGCGGGGCGGCCTCACGCGTTCCAGCTTCTTGTGGACGCTCTCCGCCATGATGACGCTCCTGGGCCGACGATCGCGGTGGTTCGAGCGAGGTGGGTTTCGCGCTTGGCAGGGCAACGATGCGTCCGCGGCCTACCCACGCGGGCCCTCGACGCTCGCGGATGTTGGAGTCCGGCCGCGGAAACTGGCCGGCTCGACATGGTGTGGGAAGCCCCGACCGCGCAAACTTTACGGCGACACGCCCCGGGTGTCAAGCGTTTTCGAGCGGCTTCCGCGCGCCTCGCGGCAAGCTCCCTTGCTCGGCGCCGCTGCGGCGTCCACTTTGTTCGGCTCAGGGCCGTTGACGGCCGGAGTCTTCCCAACCGCAGCCAGGGCAGCGCATGAAGCAGCTCCAGAAGGTGATCTGGACCAAGGGCGTCCTGCTCACGCCCCAGCACCTCCAGACCCAGGACCGGTTCTTCGAGGATCTGCTCGCCTTCCGTCTCGGCGCCCACGCCTTCTGCCCCTGGGGCTTCACCCGCCTCGAGATCGACCGCGAGGCCCTCGCCGGCGGCTCCCTCGCCCTGTCCACCGCCGCAGGCCTGTTTCCCGACGGCGTCCCCTTCGACATCCCGGGCGCCGACGCCGCGCCGGCGCCGAAGGCCCTCGAGCCGCACTGGAACCCCGACCGCGGCCGGCTGGACATTCACCTCGCCATCCCGGAGCACCGGCCGGGCGGCCACAACGTCTCGACCGCACGCGCCGCCCGCGACACGCGCTACGTCGCCGAGGTGGTGCTGCGGCGCGACGAGAACACCGGTCTGGCCGAGAAGCCCATCCAGGTCGCCCGCAGGAACCTCCGCCTGCTGGCCGAGGATGAGGTGCTCGAGGGGAGCTCGACGTTGCGCGTCGCGCGCGTCGTCCGGTCCTCGACCGGCGAGTTCGTCCTCGACCCGCACTTCGCTCCCCCGCTGCTGGACTTCGCGGCCAGCGACCTGCTCCTCTCGCTGGCGCGCCGGCTGGTCGAAATCCTGTCCGCCAAGAGCAGCGCGCTCGCGGGCATGCGCCGCCAGCGCAATCAGAGCCTCGCCGATTTCGGCGTGAGCGACGTCGCTAACTTCTGGCTGTTGTACACGGTCAACACGCACCTGCCGCGCTTCCGGCACCTGTTCGAGACGCGCCACGGCCACCCGGCGAACCTCTACGCCGCGCTGCTCGAGCTCGCGGGCTCGCTGACGACGTTCTCGACCTCGCTGCACCCGCGCGACCTTCCGGCCTACGACCACGCGGACCCCGCGCCGTGCTTCATGCGGCTCGACGAACAGGTGCGCGAGCTGCTCGAGACCGTGGTCCCGGCCAACCACGTGACGCTGCCGCTCAAGCCGGTCGAGCCCTCGGTCTACGCCGCGGCCGTCGACCAGGACCGCTACTTCCAGGCGCCGCAGATCTTCCTCGCCATGCGGGCCGAGGGCGGGCGCGAGGACATGGCGCGCCGGGTGCCGCAGCTCGTGAAGGTCAGCTCCGGCGACCAGATCGAGCGGCTGATCCGCCAGGCGCTGCCCGGCCTCGCGCTGCGCCACGTGCCGGTGCCGCCCAGCGCGCTTCCCGTCAAGCTCGACTACCAGTACTTCGTGCTGGAGCGCAGCGGGCCGGAGTGGGACGCGATCCGCCTCGCGCGCAACGTCGCCGTCTACGTGCCCTCGGACTTCCCCGACCCGCAGCTCGAGCTGGTGGTGCTGCTGCCGAAGTAAGGGCTTGATCGGACGTCCTACTTCCCCAGCACCGCCAGCACCACTACCAGCACGACCGCCAGGAGCACGACCGCGCCCAGCGCGATGATCAGCCCGACGGGCATGCCGGGCTTGGGCGCGGGCGGCCCGGCGGCGCCTGCCGTGGCCTTTCCGCCCCCCTGCGCCGGCACGGCCGGAGGCGGTGGTGGTGGGGGCGGCGGAGGCGCGGCCGAGATGATGCGGGTGAAATCGCTGGGCCCCGGCGTGGTCGGCTTCGGGACGCCGGGCAGCGGAACACCCGCCGTGGGCGCAGGCGGGGGAGGCAGGATCGGGCCGGGGCCGGGCGTCGGGCGCGGCGGCCCGGCCGGCGCGGGCGCACTGAGCCGTGCCAGGTAGTCGTCCTCCCCGAGACCGAGGCCGCTCGCCGCGCCGGGTCCCGGCGGCAGCGGGCTGCGGCCGGGGGCCGGGGGCGAGCCAACGGGTACGCCGACCGACCCACCCGATGCCGGGCGGGCCGCCGGTGGGACGGGCGGCGCACCGAGCGGCGCCGCCGGCGGCGCTGCGGGCTGGCTGAACAGGCGCGTGAACTCGCCGCTCCCGCCGGCCGGCTGCCCGCCGGCGGGCGCA
>Ga0207873_1002033_pt1 | contig 17623 bp, 17 predicted proteins | sample BGWIniCompost_FD_187373 | JGI IMG/M metagenome (GOLD analysis project Ga0207873, IMG submission 187373) | Cellulose adapted compost microbial communities from Newby Island Compost Facility, Milpitas, CA, USA - BGW Initial Compost (SPAdes)... ...
GATTTTGAGTCTGGCGCGTCTACCAGTTCCGCCACTGGGGCGTGGGGCGGCATCATAGTCGTCGCGATCCGGGCGTCAACGCGCCGTTTTCGAGTCAGTCCAGCCACGGCACCCGCGCCTTCCTGAAATTGGCCATTGGCCACGTAACCGAGCCAGGAACCAACGGCTGGCCTGCCCGTTCCGATGCCACCTGAGTTGCTGTCTCAACCAGCGACCTCTCGAGACGGAGCGGAGTCCATTTTGAACAACGCCCGGCCGCCCGATGACCTGCCAGACGCGGAGGTGATGTTCATCCGCCGCATAGTCATCCTTGCGGCGTTCCTCGCGCTCGGTGCGGCGATCTGGTTTCTCTCGGATGTTCTGCTCCTGGTCTTCGCCGGCATCCTGCTCGCCGTCCTGCTGCGCTCCATAGCCGATCCGTTGACGCGGAAGCTGAACGTGTCGGACGGCTGGGCTCTGCTGCTGGCCGGTCTGCTCATCCTCATCGTCGTCGGCATCGGCATCTTTCTGTTTGGGTCGCAGATCAGCAGTCAGCTCGGAGAGCTCATCGAGCTTCTGCCAGCGGCAGCAGACCGGGTTCTTCAGGAGCTTGGCTTCGCACGCGTGCAGGATCTCCTCACCGGCACCGTGGTCGGCAACATCCTCTCGACGGCCTACGAATGGGGAACAGCAATCATCGCGGTGTTCACCGGTCTGCTCTTCGTGATTTTCACCGGGATCTACCTATCGCTCGATCCGCAGACCTACCGAAACGGCCTCGTGATGTTGTTTCCGCCGAGAATCCAGCCGGAGATCGGAGAGACGATCGATGATGCCGGCCGCGCTCTCGGCCTATGGCTCGTCGGTCAGCTTCTCGCGATGCTGCTCGTGGGCGTTCTGACGGGACTCGGCCTTTGGCTGATCGGGCTGCCCTCCGCGTTCGCCCTCGGCTTCATCGCCGGACTCGCCGACTTCATTCCGATCGTCGGCCCGATTGCAGCCGCCATTCCCGGTCTCCTCGTCGCGTCTGGCCAGGGATGGGATATGGTGATCTGGACGCTCGCGGTCTACGTCATCGTGCAGCAGTTTGAGTCCAACCTCATCCTGCCGGTGATCGTCGGCACGACCGTGAAAATCCCTCCCGCTGTCGGGTTGTTCGCCGTGATCGCGCTAGGGGTGCTCTTCGGGCCATTGGGCGTGCTGTTTGCCTACCCCCTCGCCGTCGTTGCCGACGTCGCCATTCGGCGCCTCTACGTCCGCGAGACGCTCGGCGAGGAGGTCGAGATCAGCGGCGAGATCAAATAGATCTCAAGCCGCGGCCGGTTGCCGGGCGACCAGGCGGACAATATCGGACATGATCTCGTTGAGCTGAAAGTCCTTCGGCGTATAGACCGCAGCCACGCCCATGGCCTTCAAGGCCGCCGCGTCCTCCGGCGGGATGATGCCGCCGACGACCACGGGAATGTCGCCGATGCCTTCCCGGCGCATGCCTTCGAGCACCGCGCGGACCAACGGCACGTGAGAGCCCGAAAGAATGGAGAGTCCCACAACGTGCACGCTCTCCTCTAGAGCGGCGCGCACGATCTGGCTCGGGGTCAAGCGAATGCCCTCGTAGACCACTTCCATGCCGCAGTCTCGCGCCCTGACCGCGATCTGCTCGGCACCGTTGGAATGCCCATCGAGCCCGGGCTTTCCCACCAGCAGCTTGATCGGACGCCCCAGCTGCTCTGCCGCCGCCCGAACCTGCGCACGAACGGCTTCGAGGCCAGCTGCGCTTTCCGCCACCGCCTGGCCGACGCCCGTCGGCGCCCGGTACTCGCCGAAGATGCGCCGTAGTGTCATGCCCCATTCACCGGTTGTCACACCGGCTTTGGCGCACGCGATCGACGGCTCCATGATATTGCGGCCTTCCTTGGCGGCCTGCTCAAGCTCCTTCAGCGCTCTGGCGACCGCCGCCTGATCGCGGGATTCACGCCAAGCCTTGAGGCGGCCAATCTGCTCCGCCTCTACCTCCGGTCCGACAGTTTGAACGGCACCTTCGCCGGTGGACAGTGGCGATGGCTCCGTCTCAGTGAACCGATTTACGCCGACGACGATCTGCTCTCCGGATTCGATCCTCGCCAGGCGTGCGGCGTTGCTCTCGACGAGACGGCGCTTCATGTAGTCGATAGCCGCAACGGCGCCGCCCATGGCTTCAATGGTGGCAAGCTCCTCACGGGCGTCCCGCTTCAGCTCCTCGACCTTCCGGGCGATCTCCACCGAGCCGTCGAAAATATCGCCGTACTCGAGCAAGTCCGTCTCATACGCTAGGATCTGCTGCATTCTGAGCGACCACTGCTGATCCCACGGCCGCGGCAGACCCAACGCCTCGTTCCAGGCCGGAAGCTGGACGGCTCGTGCACGTGCATTCTTTGAAAGCGTGACCGCCAGCATCTCGAGCAAAATGCGGTAGACATTATTCTCCGGCTGCTGCTCGGTGAGACCCAGCGAATTGACCTGCACCCCGTACCGGAACCGGCGATTCTTGGGATCCCTCACGCCGTAGCGCTCGCGCGTGATCTCGTCCCAGAGATCGACAAACGCGCGCATCTTGCACATCTCGGTGATGAACCTGATGCCTGAGTTCACGAAGAACGAGATGCGGCCGACAATCGTCTCGAACGTCTCGGCATCGACCTCTCCCGAGTCCCTTACGGTGTCGAGGATCGCTATCGCAGTCGCCAATGCGAAGGCGAGCTCCTGCACCGGCGTAGCCCCGGCCTCTTGTAGGTGATAGGAGCATACATTGACCGGGTTCCACTTCGGCACCTCGCGGCAGGAGAAGACGATCGTGTCCTTGGTCAGCCGCAGGGATGGCTCCGGCGGAAAGACATAGGTGCCGCGTGAGAGATATTCCTTGATGATATCGTTCTGGATGGTGCCGGTGAGCTTGTTACGTGGCACGCCCTGCTCGTCTGCAACCGCGATGTAGAGAGCGAACAGCCAGGCGGCCGTCGCATTGATCGTCATCGATGTGTTCATGCGGTCGAGCGGGATGCCGTCGAGCAGGGTGCGCATGTCGCCCAAATGGCAGATGGGCACACCCACCTTCCCCACCTCACCCGTTGCCAGCTCGTGATCGCTGTCGTAGCCGGTCTGGGTCGGCAGATCGAAAGCAATCGACAGGCCTGTCTGTCCCTTGGCGAGGTTGCGGCGGTAGAGGGCGTTGGATTCCGCTGCCGTCGAATGGCCCGCATAGGTCCGGAACAGCCACGGCTTGTCGCGCTGCGCCTGTGGCTCACCCCCCTCAGAAGCTCTGGTAGTCGACATCGTCTGGTGTTCCTTCGCACGTGCGAGAGGAACGTTAGCGCAACGCGCGGGATCCGCAACCGTCCGGACCCGCGACGCACTGCGCAAGCGTCGCTGCGAGCGGGTTCATATCTCCCACGGCCGTCGATTGTGCTAAGGCTGCCTTCCTCGCACGAACCATTCAGCGCCCGCCTTGGAAGTGAGCCTCATGTTGCGCCGCCTGGCCGAGTACACCTTCAACAATGCCTACCTGCTGCTCAGCGCGATGGCGCTGTTCTGGGCTGGCAATCAAGTACTAGGGCGGGCCGTGGCTGGCCACATTCCGCCGGTTGCCTTCGCCTTCCTGCGCTGGTCGCTCGCAACCGTTTTCGTATTGCCCTTCGCTATGCCCTACCTGCGTCGGGACTGGCCCGTGGTGCGGGAGACGTGGCCTATGCTGGCCTTTCTCGGTGTGACGGGGGGCGGCGCATTCAATACGCTGCAGTATATCGGGTTGAACTATACGACCGCCCTGAACAGCCTCGTGCTGAACTCGACGGGGCCCGTGCTGATCGCCATCGCTTGCGTCTTTCTCTTCAACGACCGTATCACCCACAGGCAGATAATTGGAACACTGATTTCGCTGGCCGGCGTGCTGGTCGTGGTCTCCAGGGGCGACCTTGGCGCGCTGCTCACCCTCACGCTGAACCGCGGTGACCTGCTGATTCTCCTAGGTATGGTGATTACGGCCATCTACACAGCCTATCTGCGCCTGCGGCCCCGCATTGAATGGATCACCTTTCTTTTCTGGATGTTTCTGGCGTCGGCGGTGTTCAATTTGCCGCTCGTATTGATCGAAATTTTTGTATTCGAGAAAGTCGTTCAGCCGACACTATTCACTTTATTGGCCATCGGGTACGTTTCGATATTCCCCAGCATTCTGGCCTATTTGTTTTTTGCACGCGGAGTCGACCTGATTGGGGGTGTGCGCGCCGGCATATTCATGCACCTCGTGCCGCTTTTTGGCGCGCTGTTGGCGATCTGGCTTTTGGAAGAGCCGCTCGCGCTGTTCCACGTTGTGGGATTTGCGCTGATTTTGGCGGGTGTAACACTAACGAGCCGCAAACCATGAGGCTTGCGGCTCGTGAAACTGTCGATCCCTTCGACCCAGATTACTGCTGCTGACCCGAAGGGGGTGTCGTCGTCTCAGGCGGAGACGTTTTCGGTGGAGTGGTTTGCGGCGGACTCGATGATTGAGGCGCCGTGGTCTGCGGAGTCGTCGCCGTTGTTGTCGGCTCCCGTGGGAACAACAAGGCCACGAGCAGCACGACCACGACGACCGCGCCAATCAACCACCATATTCGGCTATCCATGCCGGCCTCCAAGATTTCACTTACGTCTGAACGAAAAACGTGCGCAGGGCGCGGATGTTCCGGACGGCCCCGATGTCGCACTACGGAGGATCGGCTCATATTCGCAGTGCAGCACACGCTCGCCTGTTTCAACTCCCCACCGATCGGCGAGTTCCTGGCAAGCGTTTGGCAACTGCCGCAGGCAAGGGACCCATTAACGAACAGACAAGCGCCTGCACCTTAGACCCAAATCAAAGACACTGAACCATACCCTTGCCAGGACGTTCCGCATCTGAGCGGCTACCGGTGCGGCGACTTGGGCTGGGAAATACGATGGCGCGGAAGAAGGAGCAGGCGAATACCGAGAAGAAGGTCGAGAGACCTGGTAAGCCCGCGCGCGGCTCGCGCCGGATGCATCCAGCCGGTCCTCATGCGCGCCCCGAGCTGACCGATGAAGCGGCCACCCCAGGCACCGGTGCCCTTCCCGATGCGAACCCCGACACAAGAGACGTCGATCCCGGTGTCGATTAAGTTGAAGTCGGGGACCGGCATCGACATCTTTCATGCAGTTGCAGTTAACCTCGGACGAGCCTCGATGGATACGAACATCCCGTCCTGGATGTGGTCGGAAGCCTGCGAGATGCTGGCGCGCGCCGAGCGCCTTCGTCAGCAGCTTTTCCATCCGCAATGGGCGAAGGCACGACAGCCTTGCTGGCAGCCGCCGGTCGATCTCCTCGAAACGGACGAGGAGGTGCTGGTCTTTATTGCGCTGCCGGGGGTCGACCCTGAACATGTTCAAGCCGTCATCCAGGATGGCGACCTCGTGATTGCCGGCACGCGAGTGCTTCCCGCGGCCTTCAGAACGGCAGCCATCCATCGGCTCGAGCTGCCCCAGGGGCGCTTCGAGCGCCGTATTCGCCTGCCGGCGGGCAGCTATCGTGCGGTCCGCTGGTCCGCCAGCCAAGGTTGCCTGCTCATTCGACTCGAGAAAGCTGGAGAACTTTGATGGCTGAGCCGGAGGCCCCTGAAACTCCGAAAGCGAAGGAGATTCCGACTCTTCCGGAAGACGCTCTCATCATCCTCCCGGTGCGCGATCTCGTGCTCTTCCCTAGAGTCGTGCTCCCGATCACTATCGGGCGCCAACGCTCGATCTTGGCCGCGCAGTATGCTGTTCGCGAGCAACGGCAGATTGGCATCCTGACGCAGCGCGACCCGGAGATGGCGGACCCCGCACCGGTGGATCTCTACCGCATCGGCACCGTCGCCAATATCGTCCGTTTCGTGACCACTCCTGACGGCACGCACAACATCGTCGTCCAGGGCGAGGAACGGTTCCATGTCACCGAATTCCTGAGCGGGTGGCCATTCTTCGTCGCGCGCGTGCTGCGCATACCGGATGCGGAGACACGCACGCCGGAGATCGAGGCCCGCTTCCTTCATCTTCAGCGCCAAGCCATCGAGGCTCTGGAGCTTCTGCCGCAGGCGCCCCGGGAGATGATCGCCACGATACAGAGCGTGACCTCACCGGGCACGCTTGCCGACCTCGCGGTGGCCTACATGGACATCCCGACCGCGGAGAAGCAGGAGATCCTCGAGACGGTCAATTTGGCCGTCCGCATGGAGAAGGTATCGAAGTTGCTGGCGCACCGCATCGAGGTATTGCGCCTGTCTCAGGAGATCAGCCGTCAGACCAAGGCTGCCCTCGACCAGCGCCAGCGCGAGATGCTGCTCCGCGAGCAGATGGCCGCCATCCGGCGCCAGCTCGGCGAGACTGAGGACACCAAGGCTCAGGAGATGGCCGAGCTTGAGCAGGCCATTGCGCGAGCCGGTATGCCGAAAGAGGTCGAGGAGCATGCTCGAAAGGAGCTGCGCCGCCTGTCGCGCATGCCGGAAGGGGCAGCCGAGTACAGCATGGTGCGCACCTATCTCGACTGGCTGGTCGAGCTGCCCTGGCAGCTCCCCGAGGAGCCGCCCATCGACATCGATCAGGCCCGCAAGATCCTCGACGAGGACCACTACGGGCTCGAGAAGGTCAAGCGGCGCATCATTGAATACCTTGCCGTCCGCAAGTTGGCTCCGCACGGCAAGGCGCCGATCCTCTGCTTCGTCGGACCGCCGGGTGTCGGGAAAACCTCTCTCGGTCAGTCGATCGCCCGCGCCATGGGCCGCAAGTTCCAGCGGGTCAGCCTCGGTGGCGTGCATGACGAGGCCGAAATCCGCGGCCACCGGCGCACCTACGTCGGCGCATTGCCGGGCAACATCATTCAAGCCATCCGCAAGGCGGGTTCACGCAACTGCGTGCTGATGCTCGACGAGATCGACAAGCTCGGCGCGGGCATCCACGGCGACCCAGCTGCCGCCTTGCTCGAAGTGCTTGATCCCGAGCAGAACAGCACGTTCCGCGATAATTATCTCGGCGTGCCGTTCGATCTCAGCCGGGTGGTGTTCATCACCACCGCCAACATGCTCGATACGATCCCCGGCCCGTTGCGTGACCGTATGGAGGTCATCAGCCTTGCGGGCTACACGGCCGATGAAAAGTTGCAGATCGCACGGCGGTATCTCGTCCGGCGGCAGCTCGAGGCCAACGGCCTGAAACCAGAGCAGGTCGAGATCACGGACGAGGCTCTGAAAGAGATCATCCAGCGCTACACACGGGAAGCTGGTGTCCGCAATCTGGAGCGCGAGATCGGAAAGGCGTTGAGATACGCCGCAGTACGCATCGCGGAAGGCGACACGCACCCCATCCGCATTGATGCCAGCGATCTTCAAGGAATCCTTGGGCCGCCGCAGTTCGAGAGCGAGGTGGCCATGCGCACCAGCGTGCCGGGTGTGGCAACCGGTCTCGCCTGGACACCGGTGGGCGGCGACATCCTCTTCATCGAGGCGACCCGCGTGCCGGGCAGTGGCAAGCTGATCCTGACCGGTCAGCTCGGCGAGGTCATGCGAGAAAGCGCGATGGCGGCGCTCAGCATCGTCAAGAACCGCGCGGAAGCGCTCAACATCGACCCGGCCATTTTCGAGAAGAACGACATTCACGTCCACGTGCCAGCGGGCGCCGTGCCCAAGGATGGGCCGAGCGCAGGCATTGCCATCTATGTCGCGCTCATCTCACTGCTGACCCGGCGTTGCGTGCGAAATGACACGGCCATGTCGGGAGAGATCAGCCTCCGGGGGCTCGTGTTGCCGGTCGGCGGCATTAAGGAAAAGGTGGTGGCCGCTGCCAGAGCTGGGATCAAGCGCGTTATCCTGCCTGCCCGCAACCGGAAGGATTACGAGGACATCCCAGAGGAGGCGCGAAGGGACGTGGAGATCATTTGGATCGACCACGTCGAGGAGGCAGTCGCTGCTGCTATCTGTGCCGAGGAGCAGAAAACTGCCGAGACGCCGCGTGAGCCGGAGGCAGCTGAGGAAGCAGCCGCACAGCCTCGCGCAGGAGAGGCAGCGGAGTGATTTGGTCAGCGTTTTGCGCGTTTGTCGCCGACGCCCGCGGCTGATTGCGATGCTTGGAGCCCGAACTCCGCGGCGAGAAGCTCGTAGGACTTGCGGCGTGCTGCCGGGTCGTGTGACCACGTCACGATGGCAACCTCGTCGATCCCGAGCTGGTTCGCCAGGGCACGGATCCGTTCGCCAACCTTCTTAGGCGTGCCGACAAACGCGGTTCGCCGCATTTCGGCGAGGCGGGCTTCCTCTTGTGGCGTGAGCTCAAACGGCAACGGCGCATCAGGGTGATCGAGCGGTCCGTACACACCTCGATCGCGCGCCAATCGCGATTTTGCGCGCGAAGTGAAAAGCCATTGGGCCTCCTCCTCGGTCTCGGCAGCGAGCGCCCAAATGCAGACAGTCGCCAGAGGCTCGGGGTGGCGCCGGCTCGGCCGGTAGAGCTGGCGGTAAAGGGCTAACGCCTGTTCGGTGCCGACACCGTCGGTAATGAAGTGGGCGAAGGAGTAGGGAAGCCCGAAGTGAGCGGCCACCTGTGCGCCATAGTCCGAGCTGCCGAGCATCCATACAGTGGGCGCCGTATCGCCCTCGGGAAACGCCCGGACCCTGCGGAAAGGATGGGCTTCCGGCAGCGGCTCGCCAGTGACCCAGGCGATCAAATCCCGCACCTGCTCCGGAAATTGAATTGTGCGCACAGTGCCAAAGGGATTGAGCGCCTGCGCCGTGAGGCTATCCGAGCCGGGGGCGCGGCCAACACCGAGGTCGATACGTCCCGGCGCAAGAGCTTCCAAAACCCGGAATTGCTCGGCCACTTTGAATGCGGAATAGTGCGGCAGCATCACCCCGGCGCTGCCGATGCGGATCGATTTCGTGCGCGCGGCGATGGCTGCGATCAGAATTTCGGGAGCGGTGCCGACAACGGTTTCGAGGCTGTGGTGCTCTGAGACCCAGAAACGGTGATAGCCGAGCGACTCGCACAGCTGCGCCATCGCCAGCGTTTCCTGGATCGATTCGCTGTGAGGGCGACCCTTGATGGCGACAGACTGGTCAAGAACAGACAAGCGGAGCATGAGCAGCACCTCCCGCGCCGGCGGTCATTTCGGACGGAGTTATCGAAAATTGCCGGCTCTGCGAAGGCTTGAGTTCCCCGAAGGAAAAAAGGTGGGGCGACCGGGGATCAGCCCACTTGGGCCCCGTCCTTCAGCAGCTTGTAGTTGATGGAATCCACCAGCGCTTCGAAGCTCGCGTCGATGATGTTCGGAGAGACGCCGACGGTGAACCAACGATCACCTGTGGCTTTATCCAGGCTTTCGACGAGCACGCGGGTCACCGCCTCTGTGCCGCCCGTCAAAATACGGACTTTGTAGTCGACCAGCTCAACGTTCTGGATGTGCTTTTGATATCGGCCGAGATCTTTTCGCAAAGCCCGGTCGAGCGCGTGCACGGGACCATTCCCCTCGGCCACGGACCATAGCGGCTCGTCATCTCCAGTGATGTAGACGCGGACGGTCGCCTCGGAGACGGTCACCAGCCGCCCCACCGCGTTGTGGCGCTTCTCGACCATGACGCGGAAGCTGTCGACGGTGAAATACTGCGGCACTTGCCCGAGCATTCGACGGGCCAACAGCTCGAACGAGGCCTCCGCACCTTCGTAGGCGTAGCCGAGCGCTTCCCGTTCCTTGATAACCTCCAGCAATTGGGCGACGCGCTCGTCGTCCTTCGGAATGGGAATGCCGAGCCGCTCCAGCTCGGCGACGATGTTCGACTTCCCGGCCTGATCCGAAACGAGCACCCGCCGGCGATTGCCGACGCTTTCCGGATTCACGTGCTCGTAAGTCTCAGGCTCCTTCAGAATGGCCGAGGCATGAATGCCAGCCTTCGTCGTAAACGCTGCCTCTCCGACATAAGGTGCCTGCCGGTTTGGTGCGCGGTTCAAAATTTCGTCGAAGATCCGGCTGACCTGCGTGATCCGCATCAGCCGTTCCGGCGTCACCGCCGTTTCAAAGCGATCGGCGAATTCGGATTTCAAAAGCAGTGTCGGAATTATGGAGGTGAGATTTGCATTTCCGCACCGCTCCCCGATGCCATTCAGCGTGCCTTGGATCTGGCGGACCCCGGCCCGCACGGCCGCGAGCGCATTCGCGACGGCATTTTCGGTATCGTTATGCGTGTGAATTCCCAGGTGCGTGCCAGGAATGACCTCCGTCACTTCGCGGACAATGCGCTCAATTTCATGCGGCAGCGTTCCGCCATTCGTGTCGCATAGGACCACCCAACGGGCACCGGCTTCGTACGCTGTGCGAGCAACGGCAAGGGCATACTCGCGGTTACCTTTGTAGCCGTCGAAAAAATGCTCGCAATCGATCATCACCTCGGTGCCGGTCTCACGAACGGCGTGGACCGATTGCGCAACCGACTCCAAATTCTCTTCATTGCTGATGCCGAGTGCGACACGCACGTGATAGTCCCACGATTTCGCGACGAGGCAGATGGCGTCGGCACCAGATTTCAATATTGCCTGAAAGCCAGGATCGTTCGACACCGACCTCCCGGCGCGCTTCGTCATGCCGAACGCGGTGAAACGCGCATTTTGCAGCTTCGGCCGGTCAGCAAAGAATGCCGTGTCAGTGGCGTTCGCGCCCGGATACCCACCTTCGATATAGTCTATGCCAAGCCCATCCAGCAGCTCCGCAATGCGGCGCTTGTCTTCGAGAGAGAAATTCACCCCCGATGTTTGCGCGCCGTCGCGCAGCGTCGTGTCGAAAAGATAAAGGCGTTCGCGAGACAATGTTCTGTCCTCAGATGATATCGACAAGACGGAGGGCAAGGAGGACCGCCGCGATGATCACGGCGATCTTGAGAATGAGGTAGTAGATGCGGTGGCGCTCAAACGGTGGGGTCGCGTCGGGCTCGGTCATTGTTTTCTCACTCAGGATAATGGCAGACCGCCTCGACGTTGTGCCCATCGGGATCGATAACGAAGGCGCCATAGTAATTGGGGTGGTACTGCGGGCGTAACCCCGGCGCTCCGTTATCTCTTGCGCCAGCCGCGATGGCAGCTTTGTAAAACGCATCGACTTGAGCCCTGTTGGCCGCGTGGAAAGCGATGTGGAACGGGCTCGTCGGCGTTTTACCGGCGGCAATCCAGAATTCCGGCTTGCAGCGGCCAAATCCCGCCACGCCGCCCGCTTCGTTCGGGAGTTCCATCTGCAGCTTTATCCCGAGCGGCTGCAATGCGGCGGAATAGAATTCCTTGGCGCGGGCGAAATCGCTGACCTGCAGACCGATATGATCAAGTGTGGGCGCGTTGTTTGCATTGTCCATAGCGTATCTCCGGCTCTAGCGCTTGATCTCCCACGTCGTAACGATCTCGCCGGTCGCAGAGTCCTTGGAGTCCTTGAGCTGGATCCCCATGGCCGCGAGCTCGTCGCGAATGCGGTCTGCTTCAGCGAAATTTTTGGCTTTGCGTGCCGCTAATCGAGCGCTGATGCGAGGTTCGACGATGGCCGCAAGCTCCTGACGCTTTCTTTCGACCCGCTCCCGCTCGCGCTTTATCGTCTCGCCAGTAAAACCAAGTAGTGCCAAGGCGAAGCCCAAAGCGCCGCGTTCTCCAGCATCATGCAATCGGTGCAGCTCCGCGATGGCCTTGGGCGTATTCAAGTCATCGCACAAAGCCTCAATAACTGGCCCGGCTTTTTGTCGATCCGTGTCGGTGTATTCGCTCGCGAATGGAAACCACGAATCGAGAATAGTGAGGCTCTGCTCCAAGCCTTCAACCGTCCAGTCGATCGGCTGCCGGTAATGCGTCCGGAGCATATTGAAGCGTAGAACCTCTCCCGGCCAGGAACGCCCGCCGAATTTGTCCGTCGCCAGCAATTCGTGGATCGTCACGAAATTCCCCAGGCTCTTGGACATTTTCTCGCCCTCGACCTGGAGAAAGCCGTTGTGCATCCACACCTGCGCCATGATCGGCGTGCCGTGCGCGCAGCGGGATTGTGCGATTTCGTTCTCGTGATGGGGGAAGACGAGATCGATGCCGCCGCCGTGAATGTCGAAAACCTCGCCCAAGTGCCGCGCGGCCATGGCCGAGCACTCGATATGCCAACCCGGCCGGCCGGGCGTGGGAATGCCACAAGGACTCGGCCAAGAAGGCTCGCCGGGCTTGGACGGCTTCCAGAGAACGAAGTCCATCGGCCCCTTTTTGTATGGCGCGACCTCGACGCGCGCGCCGGCCTCCATCTCCTCGAGGCTGCGATTGGAGAGGCGGCCATAGTCGGGCATCTTGCTGACGTCGAACAGCACGTGGTCCTGGGCGACGTAAGCGCAGCCCTTTTCGACCAGGCGCTCGATCATCCGCTTCATATCCTCGATGTGATCGGTGGCGCGCGGCTCGACTGTCGGCGGCAGCACGCCAAGGGCGGCGATGTCTTCATGGAACTGCCGCGTTGTTCGCTCGGTCAGCTCGCGGATCGAGATGCCTTCCTCGGCCGCCCGCGCATTGATCTTGTCGTCGACGTCCGTGATGTTGCGGGCGTAGGTGACGTGCTCGGGCCCGTAGATGTGCCGGAGGAGCCGGAACAGCACATCGAAAACGATGACAGGCCGCGCGTTTCCAATGTGCGCATAGTCGTAGACGGTCGGGCCGCACACGTACATACGCACGTTCTTGGGATCGAGCGGCCGGAACGGCTCCTTGCGGCGGGTGAGGGTATTATAGAGCGTGAGCGTCACTGTGTTCCCCTGACCTGCTGGCGGGGCTTGGCTCTTTTACGGGAGAATAGGGGAGCGGCCGCGCGCCAGCGATAAGCTAGCTCGGAATAATGATGCAAATAATGCCGCTGTAGATGCGCGCGGCGGACATGGTCGCGGCTCTGTCCATCATGCGGTGCTTATGCGTGAGGCCGGTGGGGGACGTCAAGCGGGGTGCTCGAGATGCCGCGTGGCCTCTCGCCCTTCCACGTTGCGCATCGCCGATTCGGTGCCGGGCGTTGGGTGTCCGATCACGCTGAGGGTTCCGTCAGCCTCCAGCACTACCGCCGCCACCTGATCCAAGCTTTCGTATCCGCTGGCCCGCACGGCGGCCATCACCTCCTCCCGTGCGACGCGCTCTTCCAGCAGGGCCTCCTCGATGAACTTGCCGTCGGACAACAGCAGGCTGGGCCGCGCCTTGATGATCCGGCGGAAGCCCGGCGAGCGGGATGAGAGCCAGGAAACCACGAACTGAAGCAGAATGAGGAGCGCGATCGCCAGCAAACCTTCCGCGAGCGGGATCGTCTTCAGCAGCACGACCATCGCCAGGGTCGAGCCGAGCGCCACGGTCACCGCGAGGTCGAAGGCGCTCATCCTCGCCACCGTGCGCTTGCCACTGATGCGCAGCAGCACCACGAGGCCGGCATAGGCGAGAGTGCCGACCACCAACACGCGCAGCACTCCTGACCAGCTGTCGAACAGCACCCGAGCACCTTTTCCGAGCCGATATGCTGCGGCTCGAGTACTTTCAACGGCCGAGCGCTCCATTCGTTCGGGGATGCGTTGCCCGGCATCTACATCGAGGGGGTGCCCCATTTACGCTGCATTGACCCCATAGCAAAATTGATTCAAGGAAACGGGAGACCAGGCTGGGCCAAGCCAAAGCGGCGTGGCTCGCCCGGAGGGGTGTGATTCGACATGCGCCTCATCAAGCGTGGGACATCGAATCGCCGCTATGGCGGCCTGGCGACCGCCGTAGCGTTGCTCCTGTTGGCAACTGGTCCCGTGCTGGCCCAGGGCTGGCCTTGGGAGTGGGGTTGGGGACGGGAGCCTCCAACTCCGCGCGAGCCCGTTTTCCGTGAGCCCCCGCAGCAGCAGCCGCTAGGATATCAAGGATACGACTCAAGCCGGTCCTCGATCTGTCTGCAGCTCGAGCAGCGGCTTGCCCAGGAGGCCAATCGCGGGGCACAGGCGCGTCAGCTTCTGCCCCGGCTGGAGCAGGAGATCCGCCAGGCAGATTACCAATTTCAATCCGGGCAAGCGCAGCTGGAGCGAAACGGCTGCTTCGAATACTTCCTGTTCGCCAAGTCCTTGCGCCGCACGCGGCAGTGCATCGATCTGAACCGCCAGGTCGAAGCCGCAAGGAACCGGCTTGCCGAGCTGGAGGCCCAGCGCCAGCACCTGCTTTCCTCTGGCAACCGCTCCTATCGCGAGGACATCATCCGCGAGCTGGCGCGCAACAACTGCGGCGCCACCTATCAACAGCAGGCACGTCAGTTCAATCCGTTCTCATCGATCTGGCAGGACGAGGACAGCGGCGGCTTCCAAGGCGGGCACTTCGGGAACCTGCCGTTCGCTACATACCGGACCGTCTGCGTCCGCCTCTGCGACGGCTACTACTTCCCCGTGAGCTTCTCCACGCTGCCCAACCATTTCGACCGCGATGCCCAGATTTGCGAGTCGAAGTGCGCGGCGCCCGCGGAGCTTTTCTACCATCAGAACCCCGGTGGCAGCATGGAGGACGCCGTCTCGTACAGCACGCGGCAGCCGTACACGTCGCTGAAGACGGCGTTCCGTTATCGGAAGGAGTATGTGCCGGGCTGCTCCTGCAAGCAGGCGGAATACAATCCCGAGGTCGATCAGCCGCAGAAACGGGCCGAAGCACCGGGGCGGGCTGCAGACACCAGATGATGAGTTTGGCGCGCCTTGACGGATGAGCTTTCATCGCGAGCCATTCGGCCAGGCGAGTGCATTAGGACGGCAAAGCCGGGACGCACGCTGTGACGAACGAGATCGCCACCGCCGCCGAGATTCGCCCGATCGGCCCAGACGATCTTGCCGAGGTCCGCTCCCTTCAATCCACATCATTCCGTGTGCTGGCTGCCCAGACATTCTCCGAGGAGGAGATCGCAGCATTCACGGAGCACGTGTACAGCTTCGCCTACACGGAGATGCTTTCCGAGGCGATCCGCCGCCAGCAGCTCCTCGGGGCGTGGTTCAGCGGCCAGCTCGTTGGAACGGCCGGGTGGACCGCGGGCGACGGCAATGCCTCCACCGCCCGGATCCGCTGGGTCTACGTCCGACCCCTGTTCACCGGCATAGGGCTGGGCACTAAGCTCGTCGCGGCGGCGGAAGCGGCAGCCCGGCGGGGTGGGTTCAAGATCCTCGCGGTCGAGGCCCCGTTCAACTCTGTCGAGTTCTTCGCCAGCCTTGGCTACGAGACCTCATCGCACGGCGTGCGCTCGTTACCTCGCGGCCAGAGCCTGGCGGTCGCCTACATGCGAAAGCCCGTGAGCGACGAGGCCCACGGGCCGCTTGAAAAGGGCGAGACGGCCAACGAGATGTAGATCAGCGGCGATTGCGCCGAACCCGATCGGCACCACAGTCATAGACGACGGACGTGATTTCCGAACGGTCGATGCCGATGTCCTTCAGCAGGCGGTCGTCCAGGCTGCGGAGGGCTACCACCGCGGACCTGCGCTCCATCGACCACCTGTAGCTCTTGACGATGGACATCAGCCAAGCCGTGAGCCCTTGGCGGGCGGGCGCTTGAGAAGCGTCCAATGTTGCGGAGGGGATAAACCGTGCTGTGGTCATGCTCATGATCATCTCTCCGGTGATCGCCGCGATGATGTTTGTTTGTGGGTATCGGCTTTTGGGCAGAACGCCCTCTTGAGCCCTCGGTCTAAGCGATCTGAGTGCCGGCCGCTGTTCCCTGCGGGACTCCCTGCCTGATTGCTCGGCCGTGGTGAGGGTCAGAAGAGGTCGCCGAGCCATGGATCGAGACGGCGGGGTCGCCGCACCTGCTTGACGCACCCCAGCGTCTCACGTAAAGGATCGCCTATTGGCGGCGGGCCAATGCGGCTCGCCATTCGATTTGCGGGCGTAGCTCAGTTGGTTAGAGCGCCGGCCTGTCACGCCGGAGGCCGCGGGTTCAAGTCCCGTCGCTCGCGCCAGTCTTACTCTCTCGAGATTTCAGCTGCTGCGATGCGGGTGGGTGACCTGCGAAAGAAGACCCGTCACCCGCTGCACTGTTCAAAGCAACCATAGGGAGTCCGAACTCATTCCGGGTTCTATGCGGTCCAGCCATCGCAGGCGCAGCTCTGTCTTTCAGCACAACCGCGCATCCCAACTGTAAGTTGGTGGGCTGAGCTCAGCTATCTCTACAACTGACAATCCCAGGCGCTTAGCCTCAGCTCGGCTGGCTTCGTTCTTGGCCGGCTGATCTCACTCCCGCCAACCTCCGTTCAAAGATCAAACCACGAGCCTGCCGTCTCCCGTCCGCACACGTAGAGGTTGTGTTCTCGGAGACACAACTCGCCCAATTGAACACAGGAAAGCCTATTCCCCACTACAATCCTAAGTTTAACAACCTATACTCTGACAACCGATTCTTGTTCGGGGTCAGGAGGGAAATGATGCGACCATTGATTGCAACTCTTGGTTTATTGCTTTCAACGAGCCTCGCCAGCGCGGCGGACCTGGGCGGGCCGTATGACACGTACGACGGATCTTTGAAGGACGAACCAATCCTGCGCCCGTTCAGCTGGACGGGGCTCTATGTCGGGCTCAACGTGGGATATGGTTGGGCCAACATCAGCTCTTTCCTGCCCGAAGACATTGACGATGACATCCATTACGTCCCGCCTGGCGGCGTCAAAACTGATCTAGAGCCTGATGGCTGGTTCGGCGGAGGACAGATCGGTTTCAACTATCAGCGCGACTCGGTTGTCTTCGGACTGGAAGCTGACTGGCAAGGCGGCGATATGGAAGCCAGCAGCATAAGACGCTATCCTCATATCGCTTTCGATGAGAACCCCGACGTTGACGCCTGGTTCGATACCACAACCAAGGTCAAAATCGATCAGTTTGGCACGGTCCGGGGTCGGCTTGGTCTCGCTCTTGGGAAGTTCCTGCCATACGTCACGGGTGGACTTGCATGGGCCGAGGCAAAATCTGAAAGTACTACACTTTATGATGTTACCGTTCCCCCCATTTTCAGAGGTCCTTGGGTGGCAAAAGACTCCGTCTACCACATTGGCTGGACTGTCGGGGGCGGTGTGGAAGTTGCCCTGACAGACAACCTTAGCGTCAAGGCCGAATACCTCTACCTCGACTTCGGCGACGCAACGCATGTGACAGAATATGTGAACGCCGTGACTGGCCGACTCGGCGACACCTACAAGACCGAACCCGATCTCGATATGCACTCTCTCCGTATCGGCGTGAATTACAAGTTCGGCGGCTGACCTCTGAAGTATCTTGAGCAAATCGGCTGGGCGGAAGCCCGGCCGATTTGATTTTATCCGTTAGATGTCAAACTCCGGCCATCATCTACGACTGCGCACGCAGTGGTCGCATCTCTCCAATCGCACCGCAAGGTTGTGGACACACTGTTGAGAATGGACCTCGCCAGCGAATCGTATCGGTGGGCCAGGAGAAAAGTTGAAGCGACCACCCACTGCAGCTTTCGCTTCGGCTGGTTTTGCTTTGGAGCGGATTTGATGAGTCGGTACAGTGGTTGGCGGCAGCATGGTGGGCGGTGAGAGGATCGAACTCCCGACATCTTCGGTGTAAACGAAGCGCTCTACCACTGAGCTAACCGCCCACGCAGG
>Ga0207873_1002035_pt1 | contig 17617 bp, 25 predicted proteins | sample BGWIniCompost_FD_187373 | JGI IMG/M metagenome (GOLD analysis project Ga0207873, IMG submission 187373) | Cellulose adapted compost microbial communities from Newby Island Compost Facility, Milpitas, CA, USA - BGW Initial Compost (SPAdes)... ...
GCCGATTTTTTTCGTGTACGAGATCGGGCGATTTTTTTCCACCCCCCGTAGGATGGCACCACATGAGCAGCAAGAGAACACTGCGCCCAGGTCAGAAGATCAAAATCCCCTGGGGTCTCGATAGGGTCGATGCGGTTGTTAGCGACATCATCATCCGTGACAATGGGCGCTACGTCTTGCTCCTCATCGAACTGAAAGGCGACCCAGGGGTGCCAGACGAGACCATCGAGTGGCAGTTCCCCGAGGAGTCTCTTCTCGCTGCCACGGGCTGACCAGTCTGGGTTCCAGGGTTCGATCAGACTAGGAGTAGCTATGTTCAAGAGAAAGGTGGTCCACCACGTCAAAGGCGCATCCCACGTTGCCCACCTGTTGCCGTGCCCGACCCTCACAGGAGCCTGCTCATGGCCGACCCTGCCTGAGGGGGACGATGGGAAGTGTGACTGGTGTCGAGAGGCTGATCAACGCTGGAAGCCTCTTCTCGCTGCCACAGGAGACCAGGAGTAGCTATGTTCAAGAGGAACAAGGGAGAACCTGCCACTGAGAGGCAGCAGGAGTTCTTGCTGATGCTTCTGGCCAAGGCTGAGGCGCTCTTTGATGGTCCTGTGATGGTGGGCAACTGGCCTCTGACCAAGAGGCGCATCAAGAAGCTCACAAAGGCAGAGGCTTCAGTGGTTATCGACCAACTGAAGCCTCTTGTGTGGGACTCCTGAGTTGTTAGTCAAACGAACTCACTCGGGCATCCCTGGGGGCAAGGTCCAAAGTCAGTGCGAATACCGCACAGGGCGCAGTACGCTTCGTCGATGTAGTCTTCCCGACCGTACCCATGGTCGGGTGGCATGGGCAGCCACTCCTCGTAGGTGCCTACCCAGTCCACCTGCTCGTCGTCGTTAGGTGTCATGTGTTCCTCCTTCTTCAAGACCCCTTGGCACTGGTGGCTCTCCAACTCGTGCCAGGGGACGATCTTCTCGCAGAAGTTGCACTCCATGCCGTCCATTCCCAGGGTGAGGGGCTGAGGGGTGGTGTTGCTGTTGCTCATGCCTACAGCATACCACACCGTGGCTACCTTTGTCAACAGTTTTCTTGGGGACTCTTGCAGGAAGTCTACAAAAGAAGAGGCTCCAGTGGTTACTACCCAACTGGAGCCTCTTGCAGAGGAACGGGGTGGTGGGGTTGTCAGCCCCTCCTGTGTTCCAGGTAGGCTTTCAGCCAGGCTCCCAGCGCCCCTGCGCCGTAGCTGCGGTCCCACCGTCCAACCCAGTTGTCCAGTGCGGCAGCTAGGCTCTCCTGAGTGAATGGGATGAACGGCGCTTCCATCTCATAGTCCCACACAAAGTATTCGTGGATGGGCTGGTAAGGGATGTCCCCGTCTTCCTTGTCCCAGAAGGTCAGCTCGATCCAGGGGCCGCCGTTCCAGTCAGCACGGACGTGGGCGAGAAAGCGCCCATCCTTCTCGATGGTGCGAATCTCTGTGAGTCGTTCAGCCATTGTTGCTTCCTCCTTCTCTTGGGTGCCAGGTAGTTCCTGGGCTGTTGCCTATAGTTGTACTATACCGTGGCTGCCTTGTCAACAAGTTTCTCTAGGACTTTCGACCTATCTCTCAGGCCCCACAATGTCGCCAGGCTTGACGACGATGGTCACTGGGACCCACGAACGACCACGTGCCGCCCGACGAGCAACGGTAGCTACAAGCGTGCCGTCCTTGTTGACTTTGCGAACAGTTGCAGCGCTGGGTCGCTTCTCTCCCAACCTCTTGAGTTGGACCATGATACGATCGCCAGGCTGGTACTGAGTGGTGTTGCTGTTGTTCATACTTGTGTTATACCACATCGTGGCCACCCTGTCAAGTAGTTTCCTGTAGAAAGTTTACAAAAAGGAGAGGCTCCAGTTTACAGAATGGCCCACCTCGTGGGAAGTGGGCCAATCTGCGCTTCTCTGATTGAGCTTCACGCTGCCTTGCTCACCTCGTTCTCCATTCCTGCCAGTTCCAGCAGGTAGGTGGTGGCTTCCTGGGCCAGCTTGGCAGCCTTGTACAGGGCCATGGGGTCTGCCTTTAGGGTCTTGAGCCAGGAGTTCAGGTAGCTGACGTGTTCGATGTGAGGCTCAGTTTCCACCTGGAAGTGTGCCGCCAGGAAGGTGGCCCCTAGTTCCGCTACCAGCTCCTCAGCCCCATACTCGTTGTCACCAAAGCGCTTGCCAGTCTCACGTCCCAGACGCTGGGGTGCGCTGGTCCAGTGGATCAGTTCGTGGAGCAGGGTGCCGTAGTAGCCCTGAGCGTTGTCGAACTGCTCCACCAGAGGCATGGTGATGGTGTCAGTTGAAGGACGGTAGAAAGCTGCATCTCCAGGAACGTGCTGGATGTTTGCCCCAGTGGCTGCCACGAATCGCTCCACCTCGTCCTGGCGCTCCACCTCGTTCTTGATGGGGGCCTGAGGAAGCTTGTAGCCGTCCTGCTGGGCGATGTTGAAAACGACGAAGTATGACGCCCACACCTTGGCTTCTTGCTCGTGACCCTCACCCTGGCAGGGAGCCTGATCCTTGTGGCCACACTCACAGACGTAGGTGCGGCCCCACTTGACCAGCTTGACGCCACGCTCGCCACGGCGCACCTGGCCACCCAATTCCTGCCACTGCTTGTAGGTGGCCCACACAGCTTGGCTGTAGCCCTGTTCCGCTGCAACGACCATCAGCATCAGTTGGTTGAACCCCTGATACGCCTTCTTGGTCTTGGCGTTGGAATGCAGGCCACTACCAGCCAGAGCCTTCCAAGGCTTCTGCCAGTTGCCAGCCTGGCCCTGCTCGATCATGGCAACGATCTTGTCAGTGAGGTTCTGGAAGAGGTCTTGTGTCTTGCTCATACCCATAGTATGCCACAGCGCTGCTGCCTTGTCAACAGGTTTTTTGAGATTTCTCCAAAAAATGTGTTGACACCCCTGAAATCGTGGTTACATTGATGTGTAGAGGCAGAGAAAGTGACAGCCTGATGGTTATGTTTGCTAAGCGGTATCGGTGCAAGAACGAACGCATTCCCATGTGTGACCGAGGGGATGGGACGCCGCCACGCAAGAGGTGTCGATACTGCGGTTCTGAGTTCTACATCGAGGAAGGTCTGTACGGGGTCTTTGACTGGCGAAGTGACAACCTCTACGACCCCGCTGATGCCAAGTCGTGGCACAAGACTGACGACAAGGCCTCTTCTGTGGCTGAGGGTGAAGAGGTCAGCCGATGGGTACCAGCTTCCATGCTGGGGTTCGTTACCCATCAATGAATACGGTACGCCGTGGGGCGTAGTGGCCTCCAAAGCCACGAGGGTGGGTTCGACTCCTACACCGTATGCCATTTTGCAGCCCAGACGCAATTCATCGCCTCCTTGCGCTGGTGCTGCAGGGTGGAGCTTCAAGCCTTGCTGATGTGGGGTTGGTATGGGGAACGCTTGAGGCTCCACCCTTCCTCCCTTTGGGGATGATGCGGTTTCGACAGAAGGTAAGGCGCTCAGGGCGCACCTTCTGGAACAGGGTTCGACTCCCTGCATCTCCACTTAACAGCTAGCGGGTGGTCTAGATATGGAAGCAGCAGGCCGTGAGACTGACGCTACTTCTGAGTTCCAGCGTGTAGCGCGTGCTGTTACTTTGATGCGTGAGCGGCGTGATCCTGCACTCACTGCCTTTATCGCCGCACACGGCTTTGGGGTGAGTCGTCAGGAGCTTGAGGCGATGGGGTTACCACAGAGCATCAGCCTTGAAGGAGAGATGTGATGCCTGAGAAGCGCTACTGGCACTGCTATGGAGGGGTCGCTGAGGACTTTGGAGGTAGTTGGGCGCTCATAACGGTTGAATCCACCCTGCCTGGCGATGAGATGCCGAAGGAACTCACCAGTGGCTTCCTGTTACTGGCGAGCTTCGACCACGAGCCTACCGATAGCGAGAAGGACGCGCTGGCTCCATTCTGACGACTCCCCCCACTGGCACCCTGACACAGTAGCTCAATTGGCTAGAGCACTGCCCTGTCACGGCAGAAGGTGAGGGTTCGAATCCCTTCTGTGTCGCCTCTTGGGGAATGTCAAGGAGACAAGGAACCCTTGCAAGGTTCCTCAGGTGGGTTCGATTCCCACATTCTCCACATTTCTACGCTTAAGGAGGTGCTTGGATGCGCCCTGGTCCCATGCCTAAAGAGGAAGGCAGGAAACAAGGACGCTACCAGCGCCCAATCGTGCCGCTGAGTGGCAACGCCCTGGCCCTGGATAAGTACCCCCCAGATGAAGACTGGCGACCTGATGTTAAGGACGACTGGGCAACCTTCTGGAACTCAGACGTGGCCCATGCAGTGGCTGAGTCAGATATCCCCGCTCTCTATCGTCTCTTCGACCTACGGAATATGGAGCGCTTGTTTCACGAAGCTGCCTTAGCTGAGCCTACGGTTGTTGGCTCGAAGGGCCAGACTGTGCTGAATCCTTTGCTCCGTCAGGCAGATTCTATACGGGCTGAGATCAGGCAGTTAGAGGATCGCTTTGGTCTGAACCCTGCTGCCAGGGCCAAGCTGGGGATCGACACCTCAAAGCTGCGGAAGTCTTTGGCTGACTTGAATGAGGTGGTGGTCAATGACGCAGAGGAAGAAGACCCCAGGGCTTATTGAATCGCCCCAGACCCTGATCGATGGCAAGCTTCCTCCCACTCTTGGCCCCTATGTTGTCAGGTGGATGGAGAACAACCTCGTATATGGCCCTGGCGACCTTCAAGGACAGCCCTACAGGGTGGCCCCTTTCCTCAAGCGCTTCATTTACCGCCTCTATGAATACCACCCCCAGACAGGTAGGCGTCTGGTTCGTAGGGCAGTTCTAGGCGTGCCCAAGGGTAACAGCAAGTCAGAGATCGCTGCCGCTATTGCGCTCAACGAGTTGGCTGGCATCAGCGTTGTCATTGATGGCAAGCCATCGATGCGCCCTGATCCTGATATCCCCGTGGCTGCCGCCTCCTATGAGCAGGCTGACATCGTTTACAGCACTGCTCGTGCAATGTCGGAGCCTCTGGACGACTTCCTTGAGCGCTACGATAAGGAGATTCTCCTCAAGGATGCTCCTGGCAGGCTCTACAGGGTGGCTGCCGTGGCTGGCACCAACGATGGACGTAGGCCCACGACCTTTGTGGCTGATGAAGTCCACGAGTGGGTGGGTAACACAGGCAGAGTCCATCTGGTCCTGTCCAATGGCCTGGCCAAGCGAACTGATACGCTGGAGCTGAACATAACTACTGCTGGCGCTGACCTTCATGGCAGCGTTGCAGGCAGGCTCTACCAGTATGGCAAGCTCGTTGCCTCTGGTGAGGTCGAGGATGAGTCCTTCCTGTTCCAGTGGTATGAGGCAAGCCCTGAGTGGGACCTGGATGACGACGAGGAGCTTCTAGCTGCCATTGCAGAGGCTAACCCCGCTCCCTGGATCGACCACAAGCGCATTGCTGACAGGTTGCGCATCGACAGAATCCCTGAGCATGAGTTCAGGCGCTACCACCTCAACCAGTGGGTGAGCGCTGGGTCGGAATGGCTGCCTCCTAATGCTTGGCGCGACCTGGCCACTGACGATGGCCACCCTGCTCCTGGCACCAAGGTTGTGCTGGGGTTCGACGGCTCATACAACAGGGATGCCACCGCCATCTATGGGTGGACAGTTCCCACTCCTGACAGGCCCAAGCCTCATGGCTTTGTGGTGGGCCTTTGGGAGACAGACGGCAGTCCTGACTACAAGGTGCCCCGCCACGAGGTGCAGAAGGTTCTTAGGGACGCCTTCAAGAAGTATGAGGTTGTCGAGCTGGTCTGTGACCCTTGGCGCTGGGAGAACGAAATTGAAGAGTGGGCTGAGACCTATGGGGATGTGGTCACTGAGTTCCCCACGAACAGCAGTAAGCGTATGTCTCAAGCTTGCGCAATCTTTTATGGTGCAGTCGTCCAGGGCGACATCACCCATGATGGTGACCCCAGGATGGAGCGCCACATCTCCAACACTGTTGTGAAGGAGACTGTGGACGGTGCCTACATCACCAAGGACGGACGTAACAGCCCCAACAAGATCGACTTGGCTGTTGCTGGTGTGATTGGTCTCAGCAGAGCATTGAGCCAGGAGGAGCCAGAGTGGCCTACAATCGAACTAATCTGATCTTGTTCGCTCTCTTTCTTGTTGGGTGTCTAGCGGCCCTGGTGGGCGTTGGTCTGTACGACTACAGGTTGTCTTTGATCCTGGGTGGCTTGGGCTTGGCTGCCTTTGCTTTGACAGTTGACGTGGAGGTTTAAGCCTATGCGCCTTGTTGATCGTCTCTGGACCCCACGAAACCAGGGCCAGGGCCTGCGGGCCGTTCAGCTCTTTGAGACGTGGAGAGAGACCCCCCAGGAAGGTAACCTAAACGACTTCAGAGACTATGTGTATAACGCCTACAGGAGCAACGGCGTTATTTTCAGCGCTATCCTTGCCAGGATGTCTCTCTTCTCAGAGGCTCGATTCAAGTTCAAGCCTCTGGACAGCGATAGGCTCTTTGGCAACGAGGAACTGCGCATTCTTGAGCGCCCATGGAGGGGTGGAACTACAGGCGACCTGATTGCTCGTATGGAGCAGGACGCCTCCCTTGCTGGCAACGCCTACATTTACAGGGACCCTGAGAGGGGAATCTTGCAGCGCTTGCGCCCTGACTGGGTGGAGATCGTCACCGATGGCTACGAGGTGGTGGGTTATCTCTACACCGTTCCTGGCAAGAAGCCTGTGCTGTTGCCAGAGATGGACGTAGCACATTGGGCACCCATCCCTGACCCTGATGCCAACTTCAGGGGAATGTCGTGGATTACCCCTGTCGCTGAGGAAGTCCTGGCTGATAAGGAGATGACCAGGCACAAGCGCAAGTTCCTGCAGAATGCTGCCACTCCCAACATGATCGTTAAGGTGGATGGCAAGCTACCCACAGAGGTCAAGAGGGACCTTAAGGCAGCCTTGGCTGAGCGTCATGAGGGTGTTGAGAATGCCTACAGGACGCTGCTGCTGGAAGGCGGTGCAGATGCCAAGATCGTGGGTAGGGACCTTAGAGAGATGTCCTTCGAGATTACCCAGGCTGGCGGTGAGAACAGGATTGCCGTGGCCTCTGGCGTCCCCTCTGTGGTCATTGGCCTGAAGGAAGGTCTGCAGGCAGCCACCTACAGCAACTACCAGCAGGCTATGAGGCGATTCGCTGATCTGACTGGTCACCCTGCCTGGAGAGGGATGGCAGGTGCCCTTGAGAAGCTAGTGAATACGCCTCCTGGCGCAGAGCTTTGGTACGACACCTCGGACGTTGCTGCCTTGCGTGAAGACAGACAGAAGCAGGCAGAGATCGACCAGCGTAGGGCGCTAACTCTAGAGTCGTATGTGAGGGCTGGATATACGCCTGAATCTGCTATTGAAGCTGTTACTTCAGGCGACATCACCAGGCTTGTCCACACTGGCCTGTACAGTGTCCAGCTCCAACCTCCTAGCGAGACAGACGTGGACGCTGCTGCAGATGCAGACGCTAATGCTGATGTAGAACAGGAGAGCACTAATGGATAGTCCTGAGTTCCCAAGGGATGACCTGATCAGGATGGTGGAGCTGCCTGTTGCTCAGGTTGAGTTTCGTGCAGAAGACAACACTGACTCCTTGGGCCTTTTGGTGGGTTATGCAGCCGTCTTCAATGAAGACACCATCATCAATAGCTGGGAAGGCAACTTCGTGGAGCGTATTGCCCCAGGTGCCTTTGCCAAGACCTTGAGGGAAAGAGGGCACAAGGTAAAGGTCCTTTTCAATCATGGCTTTGACCCCAGCATTGGCGACAAGCCCCTTGGTAAGCCTTCAGTCATGGAAGAGCGCAGCAAGGGCCTGTGGGTGGAGGTGCCGCTCGATGACACCTCGTACAACAGAGACCTGCTGGCGTCCTTGAAGTCTGGCGCTTTGGATGGAATGAGCTTCAGGTTCAGCGTCATCAAGGAAGAGTGGGACGACTCAGATGACCTTGAACTTCCTGTGCGCACCCTGAAGGAAGTAAAACTTTACGAGTTTGGCCCTGTCACCTTCCCTGCGTATGAGGCAACCACAGCAGGTGTGAGGGGCAGGGTGGCCTACGACCTTTACAGGCGTGGGATTGCTTTAGACAAGCCTGCAGCCGTCTCTGAAGACACTGCAGACGAGTCAACTGATGAGCCGTCTACACAGACACTCAGCAGCAGGAAGAGGGTTAGGTCTGGCCCTGGAAGACAGACCCTTGCCGCTTTGAGGAAACTCAAGGGACTGGCAGTAGACAAATAATCAACGAGGACAATCCAAATGAAGAAGGATCGACTTGCAGAGATTGCCGCTCGTGCTGCTGAGATCGAGGAAGAGCTTACTGCTCTGTACGAGCTGGACGAACTCGATGACGAGCAGGCTGCTCGTTGTGACGAGCTTGAGGCGGAAGTGCAGCGCCTTGCAGATGAGGCAGAGCAGATTGAAGCTCGTAATGAACAGCTTGCTCGTGCCACTCAGCTTGCTCGTGTGGCTGACAACATCGAGCGTGGCTACGATGCTCCCAAGTTCAACAAGGGAAGCCTGGCAGACACTGACATCGACCCTCTGAGGGCTTCGCGCTCTGAGGTTCGTGATGCTGCTCTGCGCAGGAACGAGGCCCTTGAGATGGACCTTGGCGACATCACTGACGAGGTGCGTGCCCAGCTTGAGGGTGCCATCCGTGGCAGCACTGTCAAGGACAGCCGTGGTGTGGTGGGCGGCCTTGTGTTGACCACCACCACTGACGCCTACCGTTCGGCTTTCCAGAAGGGCCTTGCGGGACGCAATGACCTGTGGACCCCTGAAGAGCGTGAGGCTGTTGCTCGTGCGGCTGAGTTCAGGGCTGCTATGGGCCTGACTGATGCCAATGGTGGCTACGGTGTGCCTGTCCACCTGGACCCCACTGTTATCCTGACCAATGACGGTGCCCAGGGTGCGATTCGCAGCCTTGCTCGTGTCGAGCGTATCACCACCAACCAGTGGAACGGTCTGAGCAGCGCTGGCGTGACTGCTGGCTGGGGCGCTGAGTTCGCTGAGGTATCTGACGGCAGCCCCACCTTTGGGCAGCCCAGCGTTGAGGCGCACAAGGCCCATGCCTTTGTCCAGGGTTCCATCGAGATCGTGCAGGACTTCAGGGGCCTTGAGTCTGAGATCATGATGATGTTCGCAGACGCTAAGGCTCGCCTGGAAGCGCCTGCCTTTATCAACGGCTCTGGCAGTGGCCAGCCCCAAGGTGTGGTCACTGGCCTGCTGGCTGAGGACGGTACTCCTAACGTTGTTGATCCGTCAACCCCTGAGGCGTTCTCCCCCGAGGTTGATGTCTACAACGTCAAGAATGCTCTGGCTGTGCGCTGGCGTGGCAACGGCGTCTTCGTGGCTGCCCCTGGCACCATCGACGTGATTCGCCAGGCTGGTGCTGAGCGCAACACCTTCTTGGTTGACCTTGGTGGCGCTACTCCCACTCGTCTGATTGGGTATCCCCTGGCTGAAGACGAGAACATGGCTGATGCCAGCCAGATCGACGATACCAAGTCTGAGGATAATCCTGTCTTGCTGTTTGGTGACTTCAAGGCTGGTTATCTGATCGTCGATCGTGTGGGCATGGCCGTGGAGTACGTCCCCCATGTGTTCCACACTGACAACAACCTGCCTATGGGTGTTCGTGGTTGGTACGCATACTGGCGTGTGGGTGCTGGCCTGATCAACTCCAAGGCGCTGAAGGTGCTGAACGTCGCCACTACCGCCTGATCAGGGCAATTCATTGAGGGATGGGGGCCATAGCGCCCCTATCCCTCATCAGGTTTATGACAGCAAGGAGTTTGGTTATGGCTCGCAAAAAGAAGAGGAAGCCAGCGCTGACTGGCCCTGTTGTGGTGCGCCGCACATTCATGGTGAATGGGAAGCTCTACAGGAAGGGCACCATCGTGGACGCCTCAGACCCTGTGGTTGCAGGTAGGGAAGAGGCTTTTGCCCCTGTGGTCGAGCAGGCCACGGCAGCGCCTGGTGAGGTTCGTACTATCCCAGCCAGGAAGAAGGAAGAGAAGACTGAAGAGCCTATCGAGGAACTCCAGGAAGAGCAGCCTCAGGAGGGTTCTGACGAATCGTAAGGAGGGCAGCTATGAGGATTGCCGTTCTCAAAAATACGCCTCATACCCTCCTTAAAACTTTCCATGACAGCGATGGTACCCAGGTTGACGCTGGTGATGTCACTGTCAGGGTAGAGGATGCTGCTGGCCAGGAAGTAGTGGCTGAGACGCCAGCTACCAAGTCTGGCTCAGGTGCTGAGACCACCTATAGCCTTGATCTGGAAGCCCAGCCTGACGTTGCTCTTCTGATCGTCACCTGGACAAGTCCCACCCACGGGGTGAGGGAAGACCTGGTTGATGTCGTAGGAGCGCATCTGTTCACCATTGAAGAGGCTAGGGCAGCCACCATGACTGGTGGGCAGACGCCTTTGAGCAACCTCCCTGCGAACGTTTTGAGGCAGTGGAGGTCTTACGTCACTGGCCTGTTTGAGCAGCGCACAGGACAGAGTTTCATCCCTAAGTACGGCAGGATGAAGCTCAGAGGGGAGGGCACCCGTAGCCTGTGGTTCCCTGACGGTATCCCTGTCACAGCGCAGGGACTGCCGCTCGATGCTGGCGGTGAGAACAGGGACATTAGGCGCATCCTGTCTGTAACCATCAATGGCCAGGCTCAGGACGTGGATGACTTTTTCCCTGCTCGTCAAGGCATCGAGTCCAGGTTCACTATCCCTAAGGCTACCTCTGGCAACCCATTCAACGTGGTTGTGGAGTATGAGTATGGCAGGCTGCCTGTCGCTGAAGCTCGTGAGAACGCCTTGAGGATGATGTTTGCCAATGCGGTGGCTAGTGATCTTCCTTCCAGGGCTACATCGTTCAACAACGAGGATGGCACCTTCAGGCTTACCACTTTCCCTGTGGAGGTTGAGGAGTTCCTGAGGAGCCACGACAGGAGGGGAGTGTTGGCCTAATGGTGTTCACAATCCCTGACTTCTTGGATGAGCTGGCTGACCAGCTAGAGCAGCGCCCTAACCTGGCTGGCGCAACTCCACCCATCAAGGTGGTCACCTATTTCCCTTCCCCAAAGGAGGATACAGGTGATGTGATCATTCTTGGTCACACCACCAACACTGAGATGGAACCTGCTGCCTTGGGGAATCGACGCTACCAGCAGCCCAACATTGTGAGTTCTGAAATCCGTGTGGTGCGCCCTGGTAGTGGAGAACGCGTGGCTATGGAAGCCAGAGACAGGGCAGCCTTGATGCTCACAGAAGTCCATTTGCAACTCAAGGAAGACCCGCCCAATGTAGGGGATCAGACCATCAGCGCTCACATCGCTAATGCTGAGATGCTGCAGTTTCCTTCTGAATCAGGGGCGGTGCCTGTGAGAGTCTGCTTGATCGCCTTTGACATCAACTATGAGGCAAGAGTATGAGGATTGTATATGTAGGCCCTGCTCGCAGGGTTCAGGTTCCTGCACTCTCGCTTGTTGCGGAACGAGGTAAGCCAATAACTGTAAAGAAGAGTGTGGCTGACTCACTGCTGTCTCAGTCTGTGTGGCAAGCAGTGACGGAAGATGAACAGCCTACTACTGAGGAACAGGAGAGTAACTGATGGCTATTCCCACAGGACTTAGCGCTCAGTTGGGTGTGGCTGAAGAGTCTACCTATGGCACTGCTGAGACGCCTAATCGCTTTTACGAGTTCGTTAGTGAGTCCATCACCCTTGAGATCGAGCGCCTGGAGTCCCAGGGCCTGAGGGCTGGTCAGCGCATTCTGCGCTCCGACCGCTGGGCTGCTGGCAGCAAGACTGTCTCAGGCTCGATTGATATGGAGCTGCACACCACTGGTATGGGCCTGTGGTTGGCTCATATGCTTGGTGGTGCATCTAGTGAGCAGACTGGCACCCTTGCCTACACCCATACCTTTGTGCCTGACGACTTGCCTACTGGTCTGACCATTCAGATTGGTCGCCCCAGCAACGACGGCACTGTTAACCCCTTCACCTACAACGGCTGCTTGATCAGTGAGTGGGAGATCGCCGCTGAGGTTGGTGGTATTGGCACTCTCAGTGTGTCGATTGTGGGTGTGGATGAAGACACTGATACGGCGCTGGAGCAGGCTGTTTACGGGGACTCTGATCTGCTGACCTTTGTGAATGCCAGCCTTGAGATTGATGAAGCTGAGATTGACGTAACCTCAGCCAGCATCTCAGGTAACAACGGCTTGAACACTGACAGGCGCAGGCTTGGCAGCCAGCTAATCAAGCGCCCACTTCAGAATGCTCTGCGAGAATACACAGGCACGATTGAAGCGTACTTTGACGACTTGACCGCCTACAAGCGCTTTGTGAATGGCGAAGAGGGTAAGCTCACCCTCAAGTTCGTTGGTGGTGAGATTGAGTCAGGCACTGATTACTCGTTGACCATCACCGCTAATGTGCGCTTTGATGGCGAGACTCCCCAGGTGGGCGGTCCTGAGGAACTGATGCAGCCTCTGCCCTTCAAGGTGGTTGAGAGTTCAGACGGTGATGCCATCGAGGTTGTGTACGTCACCACTGACACCACACCTTAAGGAGTGATTCTATGGCCTCAGGTGCAATCATAGTCGAGGGCCTGAGGGAGTTCAGCAGGGAGCTACGCCAGTTCGATGACAAGAAACTGCTAGCTGCGGCCCATAAGTCTGTGAGTTCTTACGTTGGTCAGGAGACTGACAAGAACAGGCGCAGGCTTATGGGCCGTTTTCCTTCTCTGAAGAAGCTGGAGATCAAGCCATCAGCAGCTACTTCAAAGGTGCAGCTAACCCTGCGAGCACCCTTTGGTCACGCCTCTGAGTGGGGAACTAGGACACATGTGGTGTTTGGCAGGCGTGTGCCTGTAAGCAGGATGCGTAGGCCTGTGTGGCCTGCGTGGAGCACTGATGGCCACCTAGCTCATCCTGTTATTCGTGACAAGGCTGATGAGATTGGCGAGCGCTACTTGCTTGCCATCGAGGAAGCCACCAGGGCTATCTTCCCTGATTAGTGCAGCAAGGAGAGGAGAGATTATGGCTAAGGCTCAGATCGACACTTCTGTTATTGTTATCGTGGTAGACGGCACCAAGTACGAGCTTCGTCCTGGTGCCCTTACTGGCAAGATCGTCAGGAAGGTCAGGGAGACCACTGGGCGCTCGTTGCAGTCAGCGATGAATGACCTGGCTGAAGACCCTGATCTGGATAGCTTGGCGATTGTCTGCTATGCCGCTGCCCTTCAGAGCAGGGGTAAGGCAGATTTCGATAAGATTGAATCGTCCATCTCCTACTCTTCTGACATCACTATTGAGCAGAAGGAGGATGAAGAGCAGGGGGAAGCTTGAGGCAGGCACTGGTTCACCAGTTGCCTGCCCTTACGCTGCGCTTTGGCTTGACCCCTGAAGACATCGATAACATGACCTACAACGAGGTACTGGTCTACGTCCATGCTCACAACCAGCTCGTGAAGCAGGAACAAGAGCAAGCTAGAAAGTTAGAGAGACAGGCCAGGCGAAGGAGGTAACCAGTGGCGAAGAAGAACCTGCAGGTTACCATCATTGGCGACGCCACGAGCCTGAAGCGCACCCTCAAGGGTGCAGGCGACGACGTAAACAAGTTCAGCAGCAAGGTCAGCGGTGTTGCTGGGAAGCTGGGTTCTGCGCTAGGCAGTGTGCTGCGTAAGGTCACCAACCTTGCGCTTGGCGTCGTGGGCACACTCACTGGCATTGGTACCGCCATTGGTACCTTCGCCATCAAGGGTGGTATTGAACGGGCGCTAGCCACTGAAGACGCCATTGTTGGCATGAGGCGTCTTGGCCTGGAAGTGGATCAGATCGATAAGCTGGTCCAGGCTGTTGACGAAACCTTTGATGGCACAGTCTTCAGCAACCCTGAAGGTTTCGCCCTGACTCAGCGCCTGATTGGCCTAGGTGTCGAGCTTGACAACATCCCTGGCTACATCAAGACGATCTCTGATATGGCAGCACATGGCAATGTGCCGCTGGATCAGATGTCGTCCATCATTGAGCGCATCATCTCCAACAATAGGGTCAGTAACGAGGAGATCAACAGGCTAGCTGACGCTAACATTCCTCTGACTGCCTTGGCGGAAGCCTTGGGTATGACAGTGGAGGAGATGCGCAATGTCGCCTCAAACGGTGAGTTAAGCGCTGAAGCGTTCCTTGAAGCTGCTGCGTCGGTGGAGATGTTCGACGGGGCTGCCAAGGCTGCTGGTACCACCACTCGTGGAGCCTTCAAGAACACTATCACCCAGCTAAAGGTTCTTGGTGAGCAGCTAATCAAGCCAATGTTTGGTGAGGGCGGCCCACTGGTTAGGCTCTTCACCGCAGCTCGTCAGGCGCTGATCGATATCCGACCCTACTTCAAGGATGCTGGTGAGCAGATTGGTAACTTCTTGGTGCCCAAGATTGAGGCGCTGTCTGCCTGGCTGGAGAGCGGTGGACTCCCTGACCTGATCGAGAACGTCAAGACCAAGTTCTCTGACTGGCAGGGCGTGGCGTCTGAGCTATGGGTCAAGGTCCAGGAAGGTATCGACACAGTCCAGGGCTTCATCACCAAGCTCAAGGAGTCTGAAAACCCCTTTGGCCAGTACGAGGGTCTGCTCACGTCTCTGAAGGACACCTTTATTGTCCTGTCAGGGCCTATGAGCTTGATCGTCAGGGAGCTGATGCCTGCCCTGATGCCTGTGATCTCAGCCCTTCTGCCGCCTCTGGCAACGTTGGCTCAGGAGTTGGCTCCTTCCTTGGCAGAGGTCATGGCATCCATCGCTGGGGCAGCTATCCCTGTCCTGGTTAGTGCTCTGGATGGGCTAGCTAACCTGCTGAGGGGGCACCCTGAGGTGGTGTACGCCTTGATTGCTGCTTTCGCTGCCTTCAAGACAGTAATGATGGTGCAGATGGTGGGCCAGATGATCCCTACTGTGACGAAAGCGTGGACTGGCCTTACCGCCTTGTTCAAGGCTAACCCCTGGGCACTGCTCATCTCCTTCATCGTTGCCCTGGTCACCATCGTTATAGCGAACTGGGACAAGATCAAGGAGTACCTGAGCAAGGTCTGGAATTGGATCAAGGATACTGCCGCCAGTGTGGGCCAGTGGTTCAAGGACAGATGGAATGATGCCCTGGAGTTTGTGAAGAGGATATTCTCCAACTTCACAGGCCCTGGCCTCCTGATAAAGCACTGGAACAAGATCAAGAGCGGTATCAGGAACGTCGTCAATTTCTTCAAGGACAAGTGGAATTCCGCCATCGACTTCTTCAGGGAGCTGCCTGGCAAGATCAGCGACGCCGCTAGGGGTATGTGGGATGGTATCAAGAACAACTTCAGGGATGTCCTGAACTCCATCATTAGGTGGTGGAATGGCCTGCACCTGGAGTTGCGCATTCCTTCCAACGCCGTCACTGACTTCTTTGGCATCTCAGGCAAGGGCTTCAGGATCGACACTCCCAACATTCCCCTGCTTCACCAGGGCGGTATCGTGCCTGGTAGGCCTGGTGAAGATGTCCTGGCTATCCTACAGGCTGGGGAGAAGGTCATTCCTGTAGACGAGGTGAAGCGTGGTGAAGAGTCTCGCCTTCTGCTGGCAGAGACGATCAACTTCTACGGCACTCCTGAGAGAATGGTTAGGGACGTGGCTGAAGCAACATCCCTTGAGTTGCGCCTGGCGTAAGGAGGACATATGGCACTTCTGGACTACCAGCGCTCTTACAGGGGTTTGCTGTTGGGAGAGGGCACAGCCTATGACATCATTGAAGAGGATGGTGTCGAGTCTCTGACGGTCAGGGATGGAGACAGAGAGTTTCCCAGGGCATCTGGCTCCATCCCTGGCAAGCACTACGCAGAGTCCAAGGTCATTGTCCTGACCACTGAGGTTGTGGGGCCTCTGAACGACACTGAAGAGCTGTTCAACGACTTCAAGAAAGCTTTTCAGCTATCAGAAGACGAGGAATACCCCTACATCTTCAAGAACCCTGGACAAGATGAGCGCTTCATCAGGGCCAGGCCGATCAGGCGTCCTAGGGTCAGGACCCTGGAATCTGAGTTGGGCGTAACGCAAATGCAAGTGGCGCTCAAGGCGTCAGACCCTCGTATTTACTCGTCAGCTACCAAGAATGTCCTGGTCTCTAAGTTCGACGTGGGGGGCGGGGGCTTTGATCTTCCTGTAGACCTGCCTATCGATATGGTCGCGCCTACAACCACTGTTGCGGTGGCTCGTAATGATGGAGACAGCTACGCATACCCTCTTGTCAGGTTCTTCCACAACAGCGACAGCGTTGCTCAGGTGAACGGTGTCACCCTGCAGAATCTGACCAATGGAGATGTTCTGACAATCGAGACAACCATTGCTCCTGGGCAGCAGTTGTACGCTGACATGGACGCATACATCAGGGCCACTGGTGGCTTGATTATCTATTCAGACAACTCATCTTACTACAGCTTTTGGAAGCTACCCCGTTCGCCCTTCAGGTTGTCTCCAGGTGACAACTTGCTTGCACTGCACATCGACGGCACGGCAACCACTGAGCTTATCTGCGTTGTGACCTTCAGGGACACCTATCTGTAAGGAGAATTCATGGCTACCACATACTACGATCCTGCCTGGGACGTTTTCGCTCTTCAGGACCGCACAGACAAGGACGGCGAAGAACTCACTGACGTGAGCGGCGAAGACGCTCGTCTTCCCCTCACAATGTTCTCTGGCGGCATCGTTAGTCCTACGAACGGCTTCCAGGTAAGGCAGCGTGCCGCTGGGGCCAACATGAGTGTGGATGTTGGTTCAGGCAATGCTGATACTGACGTTGCCATTGTCGAGGGTCGAGTTTCTGGTCAGGGCAACTACATTGTTAGGTTGTCTCCTAGCAGTGTGAACCTGACTGTTCCTGCCGCTGACCTGGCTAATAGTCGTATCGACCAGGTGTATCTGGTGGTGGAGGATGACGCCTACGATTCGTCAGGCAAGACGCTGCCCCGTCTGGCCTACAGGGACGGCACACCCAGCTCTTCCCCTCAGGCCCCTGGCCCTGATTCGTCGTGGACAGCGTATCTGCTGCTGGCAACCATCCATGTTGAGGCTTCTGCCACCAGCATCACTAATGACGACATTGTGGACGAGCGCCCCTTCAGCCTTCCTGTGGCTGCGTCTGGTGGCTACGTTCCTGTAGGTGCGGTGCTGCCTTTTGCTGGAACTGTTCCGCCTGCTGGCTACCTGCTTGCTGACGGTTCAGCCAAGTCTCGCACCACCTACGCTCGTCTGTTCGCAGTCATTGGCACCACTTATGGTGCGGGTGATGGCTCTACAACCTTCAACCTGCCTGACCTGAGGCAGCGCTTTCCTCTTGGTAAGGCAGCGTCTGGTACTGGGCGCACCTTGGGTGCAACTGGTGGGCAGATCAACCACACCCACAGTGGTCCTAGCCACACCCACGGCGTATCCCATAGGCACACCGTCAACCCTCCTAGCACTTCAACCAGCACTGCAGGCGCTCACACGCACAGCATTGACAACACAGGCAGCGCTGGTAGCCACTCCCACTCTGTGAG
>Ga0207873_1002040_pt1 | contig 17561 bp, 18 predicted proteins | sample BGWIniCompost_FD_187373 | JGI IMG/M metagenome (GOLD analysis project Ga0207873, IMG submission 187373) | Cellulose adapted compost microbial communities from Newby Island Compost Facility, Milpitas, CA, USA - BGW Initial Compost (SPAdes)... ...
GGCACCCCCAACGGGATTCGAACCCGTGCCGCCACCTTGAGAGGGTGGTGTCCTAGGCCGCTAGACGATGGGGGCTCAGTGGGTGCGCAAGCATACCGCCCCCACGCACCGCACCGAAATCCGCCGGCGGTGCCGTCGGGCACACCCGGGCGAGCTGCGGGACGGGGCGGCGCCCCTCCCCGCCCTACGATGCCGGTCACACGCCGAGCGGGAGGGGGAGGTCCATGACGGCACCGTCGAGCGCTGCCACCTACACGATCGCCGGGCGCACGGTCACGATGCCCTGCGTCGTGCGCGACGCCTCCGCGGGCACGGCCGTCTTCGAGGTCGACCGGGACGCCGCCCGGCGCATGGTGCCCGAGCCCTTCGATCCGGTCGAGACGGCGCCCGGCCGCTGCCAGCTCGTCCTCGCGGTCGTCGACTACCGCGACAACGACCTCGGCGACTACCGGGAGGTCGGCGTCACGTTCTTCGTCACGCCCGCGGGCGGCGGGCCCGACGAGGCCGGCACCTACATCGCCCACCTGCCCGTCGACCAGGAGTTCACCTGCGAGGCGGGTCGCACGATCTGGGGCTTCCCCAAGACCGTCGAGGACATCGCCCTCGACCTGGCCCCGGAGCGCGCCACCTGCACCCTGCGGATGGACGGCCGGCTCGTGTTCCGCCTCACCCTCCCCCGGGGCGGCGGCGACGAGATGCCGGTCACGCCGATGACCACCTACACCCTGATCGACGGCGTGCCCCACCGCACCGCCTTCAGCCAGGGCGGCAGCGGCGCCCAGGTCGTCCCGTCCGGCGACGGCGTCGCCCTCGAGCTCGGCGACCACCCGCTCGCCCGGCAGCTCGCCGACCTCGGCCTGCCCGCCCCTGCGCAGATGTCGACCTGGACCGAGCGGATGCGGGGCACCTTCGCCGCCCCCGAGCCGCTGACCCCGGCCTGACCGGGGTCGGGTGAGCCGCCGGCGACCGGGCGCCGCCGGCGCCCATGGTGCCTCAGTTCGCGGACGCGTCCGGTCGCTCGGGCAGCTCCGGCACCTCGGGCAGCCGCCAGTCGATCGGCTCCCGCCCGGCCTCGATCAGGGCGGCGTTGGTCCGGGAGAACGGCCGGCTGCCGAAGAACCCGTTGGACGCCGACAGCGGTGACGGGTGGGCCGACTCGATGACCACGTGCCGGCTGGTGTCGATCAGCGCCTTCTTCTTGCGGGCCGCGGCGCCCCAGAGGATGAACACCACCCGCTCGGGCTTGGCGTTGACGACCTTCAGCACCTCGTCGGTGAAGATCTCCCAGCCCTTGCCCTGGTGCGAGCCGGCCTGGCGGGCCCGCACGGTCAGGGACGTGTTGAGCAGCAGCACCCCCTGCCGGGCCCAGGACACGAGGCACCCGTGCGGCGGCGGCGGGATGCCGAGGTCGGCCTCCAGCTCCTTGAAGATGTTCTGCAGCGACGGCGGGGGCGGCACACCCGGCCGCACCGAGAAGCAGAGGCCGTGGGCCTGGTTGGGCCCGTGGTACGGGTCCTGCCCGAGGATGACCGCCTTGACCTCGGCGTAGGGCGTCAGGTGCAGGGCGGCGAAGACCTCGTGCGGCGGCGGGTAGACCGTCGTCCTCGCCCGCTCCTCGGCGACGAACCGCTGCAGCTCGATCCAGTAGGGCTTCTGGAACTCGCCCCGCAGCAACGGGTTCCAGTCCGTCTTCATCGCCGCCATGGTGCCAGGTGGGGAAGGCCCGGGCGCGCCGGACGGCCCCGCGGCACACTGCGGGGGTGGGCAGCGATCGACCGGAGCTGCAGCGCGTGCGGGAGATCTGCCTCGCGCTGCCCGAGGTGACGGAGCGGCTGAGCCACGGCTCACCGGCCTGGTTCGTCCGCGGCAAGCGGACCGTGGCCATGTTCCGGGACGACCACCACGGCGACGGGCGCCTCGCCCTGTGGTGCCCCGCGGCGCCGGGCGTGCAGCAGGACATGATCGACGAGGAGCCCGAGCGCTTCTTCCGGCCGCCCTACGTCGGCCCCAGCGGCTGGCTGGGCGTGCGGCTCGACGTCGACCCCGACTGGGACGAGATCGCCCGCATCGTGGAGGACGCCTACCGGCACGTCGCGCCCAAGCGGCTGGTCGCCCGGCTCGACGCCCAGCTCGACGCCGGCTGACCGCGACAAGATCTCTTTTCGAGAAAGATGTCCCTTGCTAGGGTCCACCTGTGGACCCGTCGATGGTCCTCCGGGACCCGGACGCGATCGCCGCGGTCACCCACCCGCTGCGGGCGGCGATCCTCGACGCGATGCGCGAGCCGACGACGGCGGCGGCCGTCGCCCGCCGGCTCGGCGAGCCCCGGCAGAAGGTCGCCTACCACGTCCGGGAGCTCGAGAAGGCCGGGCTGCTCCGGCACGTCGGGCAGCGGCAGAACGGCAACTTCCTCGAGCAGGTCTACGAGGCCGTCGCTCGCACCTTCGTCATCTCGCCGGCGGCGACCTGGGGCGATGCCGAGGCCCGCTCCGCCGCCCTGGCCGACCAGGTGAGCCTCGGCGAGCTCCACCGCGCGGGCGAACGGCTCCAGCGCGACAGCGCCGTCCTGCTCGACCGGGCGGCCTTCGACGGCGAGGAGGTCCCCAGCGCCTCGGTCACCACCGAGATCCGCTTCGCCTCCGACGAGGCGCGCGCCGCCTTCCTCGCCGAGCACCTCGATGCGCTGGCCGTGCTGGTCCGCAAGTACGGCGCCCGCTCCGGCACGCCCTACCGCATCGTCCTCGCCGCGTACCCCGACCCGGAGGCAGACCCATGACCACCGACGGGTTCGAGGCCACCTTCCGGGTGCGCCTCGACCGCACGACCGCCTGGCGACGGCTCACCGGCCGCCCGCTCGACGCGACGGGCGACGACGAGGGCGAGCACCTGTGGCTCCCCGGCTTCGACTCGGCCGCCACCGTCGTCGACGCCAACCCGCCCGAGCGGCTGCGGGCCACGAAGGACGACGAGCCCTGCGCCGGCACCGACATCGTCGTCACGCTCGTCGACGAGGGAACCGGCACCCGCATCCACGTCGTGCAGTCGCGCTTCGGCAACCGCCTGCCCGCCCCCCGGGAGCTCATGGCCGTCGGGTGGCGCCACATCGTGGCCGACCTGCAGACGTTCCTCGCCACCGGCGTGCACGCCGGCCGCCACCTCCGGCCCTGGGGCGACCTCGGCGCCACCGTGACGGCGCGCGACGGCGGCCTGGTCGTCGGGGACGTCCGGCCGGGCGGCCTGGCCGACCGGCTCGGCCTGGTCGACGGCGACCTGCTGACGGCGCTGGCCGGCGCCCCGGTCACCGGCTACGCCGAGCTGGACACCGTCCTCCGGGTCGTCGACCCGGACGGCGCCCCGCTCGCCGCCGAGTGGGTGCGGGCCGGCGCGCTCCACCGCTCCTGACCCGGGGCGCCGCCCCTCCCGGCGGCGCGGGCGCGGGGAGGAAGCACGAGGCCCAGGTGCGTGACCTGGGCCTCCGTCGAGCTCGGGGGGGAGGACTCGAACCCCCAATAACTGGGCCAGAACCAGTCGTGTTGCCGATTACACCACCCCCGAAGGTGGAGCAGTCACCATATCCAGACCGCGCCGGGGGACGCACGTCGGGGACCGTGACGTCCGTCGCGGCGCAGGCCGGCCGGCACGCCGCGCCGCTCACGCCGCCGGATCGAGGTTCGGCGCGGCGCGCCGGTTGAGGTCGTCGACCCGGTCGTCGATGTTCACCAGCCGGTCGAAGCCGATGATGCGGCCCAGCGCGACCGCGCCGGTCTCCTCGACGAGCTGGCCGAACGAGCCGCCCCGCCGGCTGGGCGAGACGCTGGCCTCGAGGCCGAGCTGGTCGGCGATCGCCCGCACCCGCAGCGCGTGGTAGCCGTCGGTCACCAGCACCGCCCGGGTCAGGTCGCGCTCGTGGAGGATGACCGCGGTGGCGGCGAGCGACTCCCACGAGTTGCGGCCGTGGACCTCGAGCAGCAGGTCCTCGTCGGGCACGCCCCGGCGCCGCAGGTAGTCGGCGCTGCTCTGGGCCTCGGTGCACCGGTCGCCGTCGCGCTTGCCCCCGGTGACCACGATCCGGGGCGCGATGCCCCGGCGGTAGAGGTCGTGCGCGTGGTCGAGGCGGCGGGTCAGCACCGGCGACGGCCGGCAGTCGTACTGCGCGGCGCCGAGCACGACGATGGCGTCGGCCGGGCGGGCCTCGTCCCGCCGGCTGGCCAGCCACACCTGGACGAAGGTGACGACGAAGTAGGCGACGAGCGCGGCCACGACCGCGAGGGCCGCCCACCGCAGCCACCGCCAGACCTGGCGGGCGGGTGGGCGTGGCGGCCGGCGGCGGACGCCCCCGGCCGGGCCCACCGCCGTCGTCACAGGGCGGCGCGGGCTGCCCGCAGCCGGTCGAGCGTCCGCCCGCGCCCCAGGACGACCAGCGACTCGTACAGCGGCGGCCCGACCCCGCGACCGGTGACGGCGACCCGCACCGGGCCCTGGGCCTTGGACATCTGCGGCCGGCCCTCGGGGTTGACGAACCCGGCGTCCTCCGCGGCGGCCAGCAGCGCCGCCTCGATGGCGTCGGCCCGCCACTCGCACGCCTCGAGCCGCTGGACGGCGGCGTCGAGCATGGCGGCGGAGCGCTCGCCGTGCTTGGCGACGTGCTTGCGCCACGACGCCTCGTCGTAGGTGATGTCGTCGCTCAGCAGGAAGTCGACCATCGGCTCGACCTCGGAGAGCAGGCGCACCCGGTCGCGCACCAGCTCGGCGAGCGGCCGCACGACCGCCTCGGTCTCGGCGTGGGTGAAGAACGGCCGGGCGCGGGCCACGAACTCGTCGGCGTCGAGCTTGCGGATGTACTCGGCGTTGAAGTGCTGCAGCTTCCTCGTGTCGAAGAAGGCCGGCGACGGGTTGACGTCCTCGAGCCGGAACAGCTCGACGATCTCGTCGAGCGGGCGGATCTCCACGCCGTCGGGCGGTCCCCACCCGAGCAGCGCCAGGTAGTTGACCATCGCCTCGGGCAGGTAGCCGGCGGCCCGGAACTCGGCCACCGACACCGAGTCGCGCCGCTTGGACAGCTTCTTGCGCTGCTCGTTGACGAGCACCGGCAGGTGGGCGAAGACCGGCCGGTGGTCGAGGCCCAGCGCGTCGGCGATGAGCAGGTACTTGGGCGTGCCGTTGACGTGCTCCTCGCCCCGCACCACGTGGGTGATGCCCATGTCGGCGTCGTCGACCACGTTCGCCAGCAGGAACGTGGGGATGCCGTTGGACCGCAGCAGGACGAAGTCCTCGAGCTTGGCGTTCTCGAAGCTCACCGTGCCCCGGACCAGGTCGTCGAACGACGTCACGCCCTCGTCGGGCACCCGGAACCGCAGCGCCGTGCCCGGGCCGCGCTCCAGGCCCCGGTCACGGCAGTGACCGTCGTAGCCGGGCGGACCGCCCCGCTCGGCCGCCCGCTGCTGCACCTGCTCGGGCGTGCAGTCGCACCAGTAGGCCCGCCCGGCGGCCAGCAGCTGGTCGGCGGCCTTGGCGTAGAGGTGCAAGCGCTCGCTCTGGTGGACCGGCTCGCCGTCCCAGCCCAGGCCCAGCCACTGGATCTGCTCGAGGATGTCGTCGGTGAGCTCGGGCCGGTTGCGCTCGACGTCGGTGTCCTCGATGCGGAGCAGCATCTCGCCACCCGTCCGGCGCGCGACCAGCCAGTTGAACAGCACCGTGCGGGCGCCGCCCACGTGCAGGTAGCCGGTGGGCGAGGGCGCGAACCGGAGACGGGGTCGGGCGGCCATGGGAGGTCAGGCTACCCGCGCCCTCGCGACCACCTCGCCGCGCCGGCCGCCCGGCGCGAGCCGCCCGGCCGGGCCCGCGACGAGGGGTGGCGCCTCAGGCCCGGGCCGCGGGGACCACCCGCGGGCCCGCCGGCGACGGGCCGGCCGGCCGGTCGCCGTCCCCGGACGGCTCGGCGGCCTCGCCGGCCTCGGCGGCGGCGCCGCCCTCCGGCTCAGCCGCCGCCGGCCGAGGGTCCGCGGCGTCCTCCGCCGTGCCCTCCTGCGCCCCGTCGCCGGGGTCGCCGGGCCCGGGCGCGTCGATGCCCAGCTCGGCCCGCAGGTCGGCCAGGACGGCATCGGCGGCGTCGAGGTCGACCTCGCGCTCGAGGTCCTCGTCGGCCACCGCCAGCTCGGACGGGTCGACCGGCGCCTCGGCGTCGCGGGCAGCGGCGTCGCGGGCCGCCGCCTCGGCCTGGGCGACGAGGTCGTCGATCGGGCGGCGCAGCTCGGCGAGGACGTCCTCGACGAGCTGCCCGGTCCTGGCCGCCTTGCGGCCCCGCAGCATGGGCAGGCGGGCCGCGGCCACCGCCTGGACGCGACCGGCGTTCTCCTCGCAGCTCCGCCGGACCCGCTCGATCTCCTCGGTGGCGGCCGCGATCCGCCGCTCGAGCGCCTCGTGCTCGGCGCGCGCATCGCGCAGCCGGAGGGCGAAGACCCGGGCGGCGCCGTCGTAGCGGGCCGCCTCGTCGCGCCGGCCGGCCCGGCGGGCGTCCCGCTCGCTGGTCAGCGCCCGGGCGACCAGGCGGCGGGCCTCGTCCGCGCGCTCGGCGACCCCGGGCAGCTCGGCCGCCGCCCGGGCCCGGTCGGTCGCCGCCGCCAGCGCCCGGGCCCGCAGGTCGCGGTCGGCCAGGCGGGCGGCCGCGATCGCGTCCTCGATGTCACGACGGGCGTCGAGAGGGCGGACGGGAACGTCGTTGGGTTCGCCGGTGGGCGGGTTCCACGGACTGCCTGTCACGGGCCACCTCGCAGGACGTCGTGTCGGGGGAGAACAGTCGGGTGACTCAGGGTGACCGGAAGTCTACGGTGAGCGACCGCCTCGTGGCGGTCCACCGCCGTCGGCGGTCACCCTACGGCCCCCGTACCCGCGCGGCACCCGTCCCCAGCCCCGCGATCGCGCCCGGCGGACGGGCCGGTGCACGGCCCCGCCGCGGCGTCGGTGGGCCGGCGGTCAGGCGCCGTCGCGCACGGTCGCGGTCCGCCCGAGGTAGCTCGCGACCAGCTCGTCGCGGCCGGCGACCTCGCCGGCCGGGCCCGACAGGGCGACGCGGCCGGCCGCCATGACGTAGGCCCGGGCGGCGAGGCGGAGGGCCCGCTCGGTGTCCTGCTCGACGAGGAGCAGCGGCACCCGGCCGGCGACCTCGGTCAGCACCGCGTAGACGCGGTCGACCACCGTCGGCGCCAGGCCGAGCGACGGCTCGTCGAGCAGCAGCAGCCGGGGCGCGGCCAGCAGGCCCCGGCCGATCGCCACCATCTGCTGCTCGCCGCCGGACAGCGCCCAGCCGGCGCGCGAGCGCAGCGGCACGAGCTCGGGGAACAGGTCGTAGACGTCGTCGACCTCGAACGCCGAGGGCCGGCCGTCGCGGGCCGAGCGGCCGACGAGCAGGTTCTCGTGCACGCTCAGGTTGGGGAAGACGTGCCGGCCCTCGGGCACGTGCACGAGCCCGCGGCGGGCGACGGCCTCGGGGCGCAGCGCCCCGACCGGCTCGCCGTCGAAGGTGATCGTCCCGGTGGCGGGGACGACCCGGCTGATCGCCCGCAGCGTCGAGGTCTTGCCGGCGCCGTTGGGGCCGAGCAGGGCGACGATCTCGCCCCCGCCGACGTCCAGGTCGACGCCGTCGACGGCGACGGTCGTCCCGTAGGTCACCCGCAGGTCGCGCACCTCGAGCACGTCAGCCCCTCGCCGCTCCCCGCCGGCCGAGGTAGGCCTCGACCACCTCGTCCCGGCGCCACACCTCCGCCGGCGGCCCGTCCGCGATCACCCGGCCGAGCTGCATGACGACGACCCGGTCGGCCACCTGCTCGACGAGGTCGAGCTTGTGGTCGACGACGAGCAGCGACACGCCCCGGGCCGGCAGGTCGCCGAGCAGGCGGGCCAGCTCTGCGGTCTCGGTGTCGTCGAGCCCGGCCGAGGGCTCGTCGGCCACCAGCACGGCCGGCTCGCCGACCAGCGCCCGGGCCAGCTCCAGCATCCGCTGCTGGCCGTAGGACAGCAGCCCGGCCGGCTCCTCGGCCCGGTCGGCCAGGCCGACCCGGTCGAGCGCCGCCAGCGCCCGGGCCCAGCGCCGGCGCTCTCGCCGCCACATCGCCCGCCGGCCCAGCCAGGCGCCGGCCAGGCCGGTGGCGTGCCGGTCGCGGTCGGCCAGCAACACGTTCTCGATGCAGGTCAGCTCCCGGAAGGTCTGGGGCGACTGGAAGGTGCGGGCCAGGCCGGCCCGCCGGATCGCCCCCGGCCGCCCGAGCGGGACGCGCCGGCCGGCGACCTCCAGCGACCCTCGGGCCGCCACGACCCCGGTGACCGCGTTGAGGAAGGTCGACTTGCCCGAGCCGTTGGGCCCGACCATGCCGACCGCCTCGCCCGGGCCGACCGCCAGGTCGACGCCGTCGACGGCGCGCAGGGCACCGAAGTGCACGGCGATCCCCGCGGCCCGCAGCGTCACGCCCGCTCCCCCACGGACCGCAGCCGCACCGCGCCCCGGCCCCGGCGCAGCCACCGGCCCGCCGCCTCGACGAGGCCGACGAGGCCGCCGGGGAAGGCGACGACGACCGCGACCAGCAGGGCGCCGTAGATCAGCGCCCGGTACTCCCCCACGAACCGCAGCTGCTCCGGCGCCCACACGACGAAGGCCGCGCCGAGCACGGGCCCCCACATCGACCCGGCGCCGCCCAGCAGCACGACGAGGAAGATGTCGATGCCGAGCTCGAGCGCGAAGGACTCGGTGCTGATGAAGCCGGACGTGTGGGCGAACAGGCACCCGGCGACGCCGGCGTAGGTCGAGCCGAGCACGAACATGCCGAGCCGCAGCCGCAGCACCGGCACGCCGACCGTCGCCGCCACCTGCCGGTTGTCCCGGAAGGCCACCGCCTCGCGCCGCAGCGGCGACCGCTCGACCAGGGCGGTGAGGAGCAGGGCGAGGACGAGGAAGGCGCCGAGGAGCAGCGCCAGGTCCTGCCCCGACGCGAACCGGTGGCCGAAGAGGTCCGGCTTCGGGATGCCGACGATCTCACCGCCGGGCGCGGTGAACGACTCGAGCTCCCGGAACACGATGAGCGCGATGTGGCTGAAGGCCAGCGTGGCGATGGCGAAGTAGAAGTGGTCGCTGCGCACGACCAGCACCGCGAAGGCCAGCGCCACCGCCGCGCTGAGCACGACCGCGGCGAGGAGGCCCCAGGCGAACGACCGGCCCTCCGAGGCCCACACCGACGCGTAGGCCCCGAGGCCGACGAACGCCCCCTGACTGAACGCGAACTGCCCCGAGAGGGAGAAGACCAGGTAGAAGCCCAGCCCGACGACCGAGTAGATCAGCCAGGAGTGCAGCAGCCCGTGGCCGAAGGCGCTGTCCACGCCGAGGCTCAGCGCCACGACCAGGGCGGCGACGGCGGCGACGCCGTGGAGCTGCCGCTGCCGGTAGACGGGCGGGCGGACGTCGCGGTCCCGGGCCGGCCGGGCCGCCGGCTCGGCGGCCACCGGGGCGGTGCCGACCTCAGAGCCGGGCACGGACCTCGCTCCCGAGGACGCCCTGCGGCCGCAGGGCGATGACCAGCAGCATGAGCACGAACGGGTAGACCTCGGCGTAGTCGGGGCTGAGGTAGCCGCCGCCCAGCTGCTGGACCAGCCCGATGGCCAGCGCCCCGACCACCACCCCGCCGATGCTGCCCATGCCGCCGAGGATCGAGGCGGCGAAGGCGTAGAGCATCGGCCCGAACCCGAGGTCGACCGTGACCGCCCGGGTGGGGGCGATGAGCACGCCGGCCAGGGCCGACAGCCCGCCGGCCAGGCCGAAGGTCAGCATCGACATGCGGGCCACCCGGATGCCCTGCATCTGGGCCGCCATGCGGTCGCTGGCCAGCGCCCGGACCTGCCGGCCGAACTGCGTGCGGTGGAACAGCAGCCAGAGGGCGGCCACGCACACCGCGGTGACGCCGATGATCAGCAGGTTCTGCTTCGGGATCCGGGCGCCGAGCACCTCGACGACCTCGAACCCGAGCGGCCCCCGCAGCCGGGTGGGCGAGGTGCCCCGCCACAGCACGATGACCGCCCGGATGACGAGCGCCGCCCCCAGCGTCGAGATCACCACGACGTGGATCGAGCGGTCGCGGATGGGCGCGTAGGCGAACCGCTCGATCAGCACGCCGACGGCGGCCAGCGCGGCGACGGCGACCGCGTAGGCGCCGAGGAGCGGCAGCTCCAGGTCGGTGGCGGCCCAGATGGCGATGTAGGCCCCGAGCGTCACCAGGTCGCCCTGGGCGAAGTTGATGACGCCGGTCGCCTTGTGGATGAGGAGGAAGCCCAGGGCGACGACGGCGAACACCGCGCCCTGGGCCACGCCGGTCACGAACAGGGAGACGAAGCGCTCCACCGCCGGCTCAGCCCACGTCGTCGTAGGTCTTCTCGGTGACGAGCGAGCCGTCCTCGAACCGCACGACGACGCTGGAGTGCTGCAGCACGTTGTTCTCGTTGCTGTAGGTGGCGCAGATCCCCTCGTGGCCGTCGAGCGACTCCAGGCCCTGCCGGATGGTCTCGGGGTCGGCGGCCTGCGCCTCGTTGACGATCGCGGCGACGATGTGGACCGCGTCGTACATCTGCGCCGCGCCGTAGCTCGGCTCGTAGCCGTACTCCTCGACGAAGGCGTCGTGCCAGGCCTCGACCCCCTCGCGGTCGTCGTCGGCCGGGTTGCAGTCCACGACGCCGAGCACGCCCTCCAGCAGGCTCTCGTCGCCGACGATGTCGGCGAAGAACGAGAACCCGACCGAGCCCGGGCCGATGTGGGGCACGTCCGCGAGGCCCTGCTGGGCCAGCGTGTTGACGGCGAGGCCGACGGTCGCCGGCGTCCCCCAGTCGAGGACGACGTCGACGTCCTCCATGGCGAGCACGGCCTCGGTGAGGTCGGTGGCGTTGAACTCGAAGGAGCGCTCGGCCGCGACCTCGGCGCCGAGCTCCTCGATCTCGGCGTCCTGGGCCTCGTTGCCCGACTGGCCGAAGGCGGTGTTGACGTAGAGCTGGCCGATCTCCTCGGCGCCCAGCTCCTCGACGGCGTAGCGGGCGGCGATGCGGGCCGCACCGTCGTTGGGCGGGCGGTTGCCGAAGATCCACGGGCTGCCGGCCTCGCCGTCGCCGGCCACCTTCGGCTCGGTCGTGTTGTGGATCATCGGGACCCCGGCGGCGTCGACGCGCTCGGCCATCGCCAGCACCGCCGTGCTGGAGACGGGGCCGAGCAGGACGTCGGGGTCCTCCTCCAGCGCCAGGTTGAGCGAGTTGGTGATCTCGTCGCCGACGGCGGGCGTCTCGACGGCCTCGAACTCGATCGGGTGCCCGCCGAGCCCGCCGGCCTCGTTGATCTCGGCGATCGCCATCTCGATGCCGTCGACGTAGTCGGGCACCGCGTTCGGGTCCGAGCCGCCCGGCTCGGAGATCACCGCGACGATCCGCAGCGGCTCCTCGAGCTCGTAGTCGGGCGCGGTCGTCGTGGTCGTCCCGCCGGCGGCCGACTCGTCGGCGGCCGCGTCGTCCCCGTCGTCGTCGTCGCCGCACGCCGCCGCCAGCAGCGACAGCGCGAGCAGCGAACCCACCAGGCGATGGCTCCGTCGTCCCACGGTGATCCCCCCGGTCGCTCCCCCAGATCTGACGGATCGTCAGATGCTGCGACCATAGATGTGACGCACGGCACAGCGCAAGGGGTCCCGGCGGGCGGGCGCGCCGGCGCCGCCCGTCCGGCCCCGGGCCGTCGGGCGAGGCGCGCCACCGGTCACCCGGTGGGCGTCAGATCCTCAGCAGGCTCTTCCAGTTCGCCCGGTGGGCGTCGGCGACCTGCCGGGGCGTGCGACGCAGCACGTCCTCGGGCACGAGGTCGGCGATGCGCCGCTGCTCCGGGTAGTGGTGCGGGTTCGCCACCCCGGCGAACAGCGGCTGCCGGAAGGCGATGAGGTCGGGCGGGGCGTCCCCCAGGAAGCCCCACACGGTGAAGGCCACGGTCAGGTCGTGGACCACCGGCGCCCGGCCGAAGAGCGAGGCCCGCTTCAGCGCCACCGCGGCGCAGCCGGCGATCGTGTCGTCCTCGTCCTCGTCGGGGGCGAGCGTCAGCCGGCCCCGGAAGCGGCGGGCGAGCACGTAGACGTAGCCCTGGTCGGGCCCCGGCGCGCCGAAGCGGTCGCGCCACCGGAACCCGCCGTCGAGCTCGCCCGGCCGGTCGGGGAACCACGGCTCCGGCCGCCGGGGCGGCGACTCGTAGCTGCGCACGTGCCGGACCGGTGGCTGGGGGACGTACTCGGGGGCGGCCACGGCCCCGCAGGCTAGGCGCGCCGCGCCCGCCCGGACGAATGTCCCGGCGGCCCCCGACGGGGCGGCTCAGCCCTCCTCGGGCGTGTGCAGGATGCCGTAGACCAGGGAGTCGACGAGCGCCTGCCAGGACGCCTCGATGACGTTGGTGTCGACGCCCACCGTGGACCACGTGCGGTCGCCGTCGGTCGAGTCGATGAGCACCCGCACCACGGCGCCGGTGTCCCCGGAGCCCTCGATCACCCGCACCTTGAAGTCGGTCAGGTGCACCCGCCGCAGCTGCGGGTAGTGCTCCGAGAGCACCGAGCGCAGCGCCTGGTCGAGCGCGTTGACCGGGCCGTTGCCCTCGCCGATCGCCACCGAGCGGGTGTCGCCGACCCAGATCTTGACCGATGCCTCGGTGTCGATGATCGCCTCGCCGTCCTCGATGGGGGCGCCGCTCCGCAGGGCGTTGCGGTGGTAGGTCGTGACCCGGTAGCCCTCGAGCCGGAAGAACGGCTGCGTCCACCCGGTCGCCTCGCGCATCAGCAGCTCCAGCGAGGCGTCGGCGGCCTCGAACTGGTAGCCCTCGGCCTCCAGGCGCTTGAGCCGCTCGGTCAGCTCGGCCGCGGCCCGCTCGTCGAGCTCGATGCCGAGCTCCCGGGCCTTGAGGGCCATGCCGGTGCGACCGCCGAGGTCGGAGACGAGGATGCGCGTGCTGTTGCCGACGAGCGCCGGGTCGACGTGCTCGTAGCTGACGCCACCGACCTTGCCGAGCGCCGAGGTGTGCAGCCCGCCCTTGTGGGCGAACGCCGAGGCGCCGACGTAGGGGTCGGCGCTGTTGGGCGGCAGGTTGACCAGCTCGGCGACGTGGCGGCTGACCGCGGTCAGGCGCTCGAGACGCCCCTCCGGCAGGCAGGTGACCCCGAGCTTCAGCTCGAGGTCGGGGATCACCGTCATGAGGTTGGCGTTGCCGGTGCGCTCGCCGTAGCCGTTGACGGTGCCCTGGACGTGGGTGGCGCCCGACAGCACCGCGGCGATCGAGTTGGCGACCGCGCAGCCGGTGTCGTTCTGCGTGTGGATGCCGAGCTGCACGTCGTCGCCGAAGTAGCTGCGGACCTCGGCGACGATGCGCTGCACCTCGTGGGGCAGCGAGCCGCCGTTGGTGTCGCACAGCACGAGCACCTCGGCGCCCTCGGTGGCGGCCGCCTCCAGCACCCGCAGGGCGTACTCGGGGTCGAGCTTGTAGCCGTCGAAGAAGTGCTCGGCGTCGAAGAACACCCGGTGGCCGGCCCGGCGCAGGAAGCGCACCGAGTCGGACACCATGGCCACGCCCTCGTCGAGGGTCGTGCCGAGGGCCTCGGTGACGTGGAAGGCCGAGCTCTTGCCGACGATGCACGACGTCGACACGCCCGACGACACCAGCGCCTCGAGCGTCGGGTCGACGTCGACCTTGCCGTGCGGCTTCCGGGTCGAGCCGAAGGCGACGAGCGTCGCCGTCTCGAGGCGCAGCTCGTCGGCCGCCCGGCGGAAGAACTCGGCGTCGCGGGGGTTGGCCTGCGGGTAGCCGCCCTCGATCCAGCGGACGCCCAGCCAGTCGAGCTGCTCGGCGACCCGCAGCTTGTCCTCGACCGTCAGCGAGATGCCCTCGAACTGCGCGCCGTCCCGCAGCGTCGTGTCGAAGATGTCGACCGCGTCGGGCAGCGCGTCGGGGCGTGGGTCACCCGACATGCTCCACCCAGTCCTTGTAGCGGTCGACCTTGCCCCGCACGACGCGCTGGTACTCCTCGCCGATGGCGAGGGTCATCGGCCCCGGGCAGGGGATCTCGCGGTCGTCGACCGAGCGCACCGAGGACACCTCGGCCGCGGTGCCGCAGACGAACATCTCCTCCGCGACGTAGAGGTCGCTGCGGGACAGGTCGCCCAGCTCGACCTCGAAGCCGAGGTCGCGGGCGATGGCGATGACCGTGCTCTGCGTGATGCCCTCGAGGGCGCCGGCCGACAGCGGCGGCGTGATCAGCTTGCCGTTCCGGGCGACGAAGACGTTCTCGCCGGTGCACTCGGCGACCATGCCGGCCCGGTTGAGCAGGATGGCCTCGTCGTAGCCGGCCTTCAGCGCCTCGACCTTGGCCAGCGAGCTGTTGACGTAGTTGCCGGTCGTCTTGGCGGCCGGCGGCATGATGTTGTGGTCGTGGCGGAACCACGACGAGATCTTCATGCGCACGCCCGTGGTGAGCGCGTCGTCGCCCAGGTAGGCGCCCCACGGCCAGCAGGCGATCGCCACGTCGACCTCGCAGGGGATGGTGTTGAGCCCCATCTCGCCGTAGCCGTAGAAGGCGATCGGCCGGATGTAGCAGGAGCTCAGGCCGGTCGAGCGCACGGTGTCCTTGACCGCCTGCACCATCTCGTCGACCGAGTAGGGCAGGTCCATCATGAGGATGCGGGCCGAGGCGTCGAACCGCCGCATGTGGTCGGTGAGGCGGAACACCGCGGGGCCGTCGTCGGTCTCGTAGGCGCGGATGCCCTCGAAGACGCCCATCCCGTAGTGCAGCGAGTGGGTCAGGACGTGGATCTTGGCGTCGTCCCACGGGATCAGCTCACCGTTGAACCAGATCTTCGGGGTGGGCGTGATGGGCATGTCGGTCAGGTCCCCTCGTGTGTGATGGACGTCAGACCCGAGCGGCGATGGCGTCGCCGATCTCGGAGGTCGTACCGGTCTGCGTGGACGGGTCGGCGCAGGCCTTGCGGATGCGGGCGGCGGCGTCGGCCTCGCCCAGGAACTCCAGCATCATGGCCGCGGAGAGGATGGCGGCGGTGGGGTTGGCCTTGGCCAGGCCGGCGATGTCGGGCGCCGAGCCGTGCACGGGCTCGAACATCGAGGGCCCGGTGCGCTCGGGGTTGAGGTTGCCGGACGCGGCCAGGCCGATGCCCCCGGCGACCGCGCCGCCGAGGTCGGTGAGGATGTCGCCGAACAGGTTGTCGGTGACGATCACGTCGTAGCGCTGCGGGTCCTGGACGAGGTGGATGCAGGCGGCGTCGACGTGGTTGTAGGCCGTGCCCACCTCGGGGTGCTCGGCGGCCACCTCGTCGAAAATCCGCTGCCACAGGTCGCCGGCGTAGGTGAGCACGTTGGTCTTGTGCACCAGGGTCAGGTGCTTGCGGCTGCGCCGCTCGGCGAGGTCGAAGGCGTAGCGGACGCAGCGCTCGACGCCCATGCGGGTGTTCACCGAGCCCTGGGTGGCCACCTCGTGCGGCGTGCCCTTGCGGAGGACGCCGCCCTCCCCGACGTAGGGCCCCTCGGTGTTCTCGCGGATGACGACCATGTCGATGCCCTTGGCCGGGTCGAGGAACGGCCGCTGGTTGACGTAGAGGTCGAGCTCGAAGCGCATCCGCAGCAGCAGCCCGCGCTCGATGACCCCCGGGGGCACCTCGGGCGTGCCGACCGCGCCGAGCAGCAGGGCGTCGAGGCCGCGCCACTCCTCGAGCACGCTGTCCGGCAGGATCGTGCCGTCGCGCAGGTAGCGGGCGCCGCCCAGGTCGTAGTCGACGGTCTCGATCTCGACACCGGTGGCGCGGACGACCTTGAGGGCCTCGGCGATGACCTCCGGGCCGATCCCGTCGCCGCCGATGACTCCGATCTTGTGGCTCACTGCGTCTCCGTGGGAGTAGAGGGGCCGCCGGCACCACCGACCGCCCGGAGAAATGACAAACCGCCCACCGAGGTGGACGGTCGAGCAGCGGACGTCGGGCGAGCGACGTCCGCTAGGCGATGACGATTACCGGGGTGCGGGGGCACGGCATCAGCGCCAAGTGTCGCCGTTCACTCGCGGCGCCGTCAACCGGGCCCGACCTGGGGCCGCGCCCCGTCGGAACGGCGCGGGCCCACCAGTAGTCTGATCCTTCATGCCCAAGACGCATCACCTCTCGCAGGCCGCGTACGACCGCCTCAAGGCCGAGCTCGACGACCTGACGACGCGCGGGCGGGTCGAGATCGCTCGCAAGATCGAGGCCGCCCGCGAGCTGGGTGATCTCTCCGAGAACGGCGACTACCAGGCCGCCAAGGAGGAGCAGGGCAAGATGGAGGGCCGCATCGCCCACCTCCGGCAGATGCTCGAGAACGCCGAGATCGTGGAGTCCGAGGGGGGCGACGTCGTCTCGCACGGCTCGGTGGTCGGCATCCGCTACGAGGGCGACGACGAGGTCGAGCGCTACCTCGTCGGGTCCATCGAGGAGCGCCACGACGACCTCGACGTCATCAGCCCGTCGTCGCCGCTCGGGCAGGCGCTGCTCGGTGCCTCGGTCGGCGACGTCGTGTCGTTCACCGCGCCCACCGGCGCCGAGCTCACCGTCGAGGTCGTCGAGGTCAGCTGACGGCCGCCCCCCGGCCGGCCCGGCGCGGACGGCCGCGCTCCGTGGCGGCTCATCTTGATAGGCACGCTTACCATCCCTAGATTGCCGGTCCGAACGTCACCGAGCGATCTGGAGCGACCGTGCGAGCCGTCACACCCCTCCGCCTGCTGGCCCTCGTCCTGTCCGGCGCCCTGCTGGTGGGCGCCTGCTCGAGCTCGTCGGACGAGGAGGCCGACGCCGGCGCCGCCACCGAGGACGCCGGATCGGGGGACGAGTTCCCCGTCACGATCACCCACGCGTTCGGCGAGACCGAGATCACCGAGCCGCCCGAGCGGGTGGTGACCTGGGGTTGGGGCAGCGCGGACGCCGCCATCGCCCTCGGCGTCGTGCCGGTCGCCATCCCCTTCCAGGAGTACGGCGGCGACGAGCAGGGCGTGCTGCCCTGGATCCGCGAGGCGCTCGAGGAGCAGGGCGCCGAGCTGCCCGAGATCCTGCCCAACTCGGAGGAGGCGCCGGTCGAGGCCATCGCGGCCGCCGAGCCCGACCTCGTCCTCGCCGCCTACTCCGGCCTCACCGAGGAGGAGTACGAGCTCCTGTCCGAGGTCGCGCCGGTCGTCGCCTACCCGGAGGAGGCGTGGTCGACGCCCTGGCGCGAGCTCGTCGAGATCGTCGGCACGGCGCTCGGCCGCAGCGACGAGGCCGCCGCCCTGCTGGACGAGATCGACGCCGAGCTGGCCGCGCAGGCCGAGGCCCACCCCGAGCTGGCGGGCAAGACGGTCGCCATGGTGTGGGACACCGGCGACACGTTCTACGTCTACAAGGAGGCCGACGCCCGGGTGGAGTTCGCGCTCGCCCTCGGCCTCGAGGTGGCGCCCGCCGTCCGCGAGCTCGAGACCGACGAGTCGACCTTCTACTTCACGCTCAGCCACGAGCGG
>Ga0207873_1002044_pt1 | contig 17552 bp, 22 predicted proteins | sample BGWIniCompost_FD_187373 | JGI IMG/M metagenome (GOLD analysis project Ga0207873, IMG submission 187373) | Cellulose adapted compost microbial communities from Newby Island Compost Facility, Milpitas, CA, USA - BGW Initial Compost (SPAdes)... ...
AGGCTACATAGAACGAATCTCCCTTCTCGCTGCGGAACGGGCCGGCCGACACCTTCGCGCGAACCCCGTCAGCGGTGCGGAAGTACTCGCCGACCTGAAAACGGGCCACGGGAACCAGGTCACGTTGGGTGAACCGGGCGTCCGTACCGTCAGGGCGGCGGACCAGGTACCAGTTCGTAGACGAACCGGCTTGCACCTTGAACGGCCCGTAGCTGACCTCTCCGACGGGCGTGGCTTCGTCAGCGGCGTGCGCGACCCTCTGACCGACCTTGAACACCATAGTGACGTCCTCTCTGTAGGCGCCCTGGTTGGGGCGGCTGGATGTCTTCTCACGCCGTAAGGCCCCCGCCACAGGGACGGGGGCCAGGTCGGCTACAGGGTGGAGTCCTCCTCCGGAATGTCGTCGGGGTCGATGCGTTCGTCGGGTATGCCGAACCTGACACGGCGTTCGTGCAGCACGTCCGGGACGGATCCAGGTGGCCACTCCCACAGCGGGCCAGCGATGTACACATCCCGGACGAGGCGCATCGGACGGAGCGTGTCAGGGTCGACGCGTCGGATCGAGACCATCAGAAGTCCGGCTCCGGGTCGTCCGCGATGGCGTCGTTGTAGGAGCCAACGACCTCCAGCACCGGCTTCGTAAACTCCCGCTTCTCTCCGGCCTGGGTGGTGTACTCCACGTGCTCCAGGCGGAGCCGGCAGAGGACATCGCCGCTGATCTTCTCCATGCGCTTCATGACGAAGGGCAGATCCTCGGCGAAGGACCAGGCCGTAGCGGTGTACTTGCCGGTACCCAGGTCCACATCCTGGGGGAGGAGGAACGGGATGACGATGTTCGGCTTCGGGCCGCGACGCTGCTTGGCCCGCTCCTTCTTGTCGGCCAGCAGAGGAGGGCACCCACAGGGCTGACCCTCGTCCTCCTTCAGGAGGGACTTCTGACCGTCACACTCATGGATCGGGAGGCCATCGGCCCACTGGATCAACTTGGCTTCGATCTTGCGCGGGTCCAGAACCACCTCGATGTACTCGCGGTCGGTGTCCAGGGCGTAGTCCCCGTTCGGAGCCTCCTCCACGGTGCCGCCGAACAGCTCCTTCAGGGCGTCCAGAACCTCCTTGTGCGGGGTGGTGATGCGCCAGGTCTTCAGCGAGACGGGCTGACGGCCGACCCGCTTGCCGGACCGGAGCTGGAAGTTGAAGGTGGGTCGGTTGCCTCGGGCAGCCTCGATCTTCTCCTCCCGCTCCTGGCGGGCGCGGGCAGCCTCCGGGTCAGTGGCGAAGATGTCAAGCACTGTCTGTCTCCTCACGTGCTGGGGGTCTGGGCGAAGTGCCCTTCGTTGCTGTCACTTGAAGTCAGGCCAGGACCTGACCCGGTCCGTCAGAAGAGGCTGAGCTGCACCGACTCCAGGTCGAAGTCGTGAACCGCGACCTGTTCAGCGGCAGATGGAGGGAAGACGCACTGGCCATAGGCGCCGACCCGCACCTCGTGGTCAGGGACCTCATAAACGAAGATCCGGAAACCGTTGTCGGCCAGCGTGCGATGCCACGATTCGAACCAGTTCAGGAGCGCGTCCATGGAGTCGAACCCGCACACCTCCCAGTCACGGATGCCGCGAAGGTCCGGGTCGTACATCGGCGACGGGTGGCGCCGAGGGGAGCCTTCACCGGAGTGGGCGTAGACCATGTTCAAGAGGTCAGAGGTGAAGTCCCGCTCAGTGGCGTAGGCGTAAGGCCCGCTGGGGAAGTCCCTGCCGTCAACCCGAAGGGTCTTGCTTCGGTGACCGACGCGGTAGACCAGCATGGCTGGTACTCCTTCCAGTAGTGGTGTGGATTCACTACTGGCCAGGCCAGGACATGACCCAACGAGAAAAGCCCCCGCCACAGGGACGGGGGCCAGGGGAGAGGGTCAGCCGCGACGCTGCGTACCCGTCGTCATCTTGGCCTGGCGACCAGCCAGGGGCTTGCCAAGAACCGTCTTGCTGACCTCACGATCCCAGCGGAACGTCTTCCGCAGGGTCAGGAAGTGATCGAAGACTTCAGCGTCAGCGCGGACGCCCTTGAAGGACCAACCCTCCTCCGTGATGTGGAGGACAGCAGCGGAGTGGATCTCCGGCATGGGCGTCTCGTTGCCCTCCGGGTCAATGATCACGTCGGCGTGGCGGTAGGCAGCGAGCTGGAGGGCGACGTCCGGGTAGGTCGACTTGCTGGTCTTGTAGTCGACGATGACCAGGATCGGGGTGCCGGAACGGTCAGGCGTTATGACCGCACCGACGTTCGGGTCCTCCTTCACCCAGATGCGAAGGATGGCGTCGAAGCTGCCTGCGTACTCATGCTCATACGACCAGGCCACGTCCTCAGCGCGGACAAGTTCCGGGTTGACTTCGGCCAGGAACTCCTTGAAGTAGGCCACGTGGGGCATGATGTCGGGGTGAACGTAGTCCAGCGCCTCACCGTTCATCAGGCGCTCGAAGGCGTCGTGCGCGCGGGAGCCCAGCTTGGACCGGGACTCCGTGTACCGGTATGCAGCGCCGGCGATGTAGCGCTTGGCCCCCTCTCGGTCGCGGGCGGCCATCTCCTTCAGGTAGTCCATCGCGTCCACGGCCAGCTCAGCGGCCATGTTGGCGGACCAGCGCTGGAGGAACGGCTTCGGCAACATGCCGATGATGGAGGTGACACCAGGGACCGTGACGTCCGGGTTGGTCGGCGAGACGTAGAAGCGGGCGCCGGCCTTCTTGATGGTGGTGACAGGCTGCATGGGTGACCTCCCAGGGTCAGTAGAGAACGGGTGTTCACTACTGACAGGCCAGGAGATGACCCGGTGCGGTGAGTGGAAAAGGAGAGTTTGGTAACGGGTCTGGGGTTAACGCCACAAAGAGAGGAGTGTATTTTTCTGTAGGGACATCAGAAAAAGTGTTACCAAACTGTCTTATCCACTCACCCCCACGCCTCTCCGCTGAAAACAGAAGAGGGGCCGGCCCCGCTCCGGGCCAACCCCTCAGCACCACCGCCAGCGCTACAGACTGGCCGCCTTCGCAGCAAGGGTGGTGATCACCTCATTGATCTTCGCTTTCAGCGCCCCGCGCTCATCGTCCGGCAGCTTCTGGGCGCGGGAGGTGAGCCGATCAAAAGACCGCTCCATGCGCTCCAGGACCTGGATATCAGCGGCCAGGTCCTCCTCATCCTCGCTGGCCTGTCCACTGGCCTCCAGCTCCTTCAAGCGCCGGGCCTTCAGGCGGGCCTGTTCACGGGCGATCTCCGTGCGGCCCTTGCGCGGGATACTGAAACCATGGTCCTGATACAGCGCATAGACAGCCTCCATCGGCGACTTGTCGGGGTGAGCCGCCCTGGCCAGCGCCATAGCCTCCGCAGGGAAGAGGTCCGGGTCATCGTCCAGGCTCCGCATGAAGTCGACCACGACGTCCGACATGCGGTTCCGCACGGCCTTCGCCAGAGACTCGTGTGTCGACCATCGGTCGACGTCCTCTTCCGTGACACCCTCGCGCGCCTTGATGAACATGTCATGAGCGATGTTCTTCGTCAGCTTCGACGACGCGATGATGTCCGGCAGGTTCGCCTTGTTGCGCATCCGGAGCCGCGCCTGGAGAAGGGTCTCCGCAATCTGCCTGGCCATGTCGGCTGTCTTGAGGCCGGCCTCCACAGCATCGCGGGCCTGGTGCACGGCCTTGTCAACCAGTTCAGGGACGCCGGCCACCTCGTTCCAGGGACGGATGGCCACCTCCTTGCTGGGCTCCGGCTCAGCGCTGAACGCCTCCTCCAGGGCAGCGGCCATGGCCTTTCGGTCGCGGGAGGAGCACGCCTTCACCGCTGCCTCCGCCTCCTCGCGCAGTGCCTCAGCGTCGTCGACCTGGCCAGCAAGCCGGAGCTGGCGCACGCGGTCAATCAGGTCCTGGGCCGCTTCCTTCTTCGTTGCCATCTGGTCCTCCGTCAGTTGATCTCTACTGGTTCGGCGGCGCCAGCATAGCGTAGCCGCCCCAATAGGAGGCGTCTGAAACGAGACAAGGGCGGCCAGCCGAAGCCAGCCGCCCAGGGGCGTGTCAGCGCATGAAGCGATCCACCTTCATGTAGAGGTCGTACAGGGTGCCGTCGTTAACGATCTCATCGTCGACCTGGTAGTCCAGCATCTCCCGCTCGCTGCGGTGCTGGCCGGGGGCCTGGCCGGGACGCACCACGCGGACCACCATGAAGCCTGCGGAGCGCAGGGCGTCCGCCTCGTTGGCGTACCGGACGTCAGACACGACGACCGGCTTGCCTTCGAACCTGGCCCGCTGGACCTTGCGGAGTGCGGCGCGGATCCAGAAGTCGGGGTCCATCTCCCGGATGGCCTGTCCGTACTCCTGGAGGATGCGCCGGACCTCCGGGTATCGGTCCTTCGCTGTCTCCCATCCCAGGCAGTCGATCAGGTCGCTAAGACGGCCTACGTTCAGGAGCTGGCCGTAAGCGGAGTGGAGGACCCAAGGGTCCGTCCTCAGCGCAGCCTCCTTCAGCGGGTCGGCGAAGGCGACGCGGGTGTAGCCGTACAGGCTGACCAGCCTCCCCGCAACGGAGTCCTTCCCGCTGCGGGCCAGGCCGGTCAGTGCGATGTTGGGGTACATGCCAGGTCCTCCCCTGGTCGGTGGCTGTGTCACCACCTGGCAAGCCAGGACCTGACCCGCGTCATGCGACCAGGAGCGCGCTGACGACAGAGACCAGCTTCTCAGTGGGGAAGCCAGGGATGTAGGACGAAGCGTAGGTGCCGGCCATCGCAGCCAGGGTGATGGTCAGGCGCCTGTGTGCGCGCGCCCACGCGTACGCGGAACGGATCTTCTCCAAGGGTCTCTCCCTACTTTGTGTACAGGGTCACCGCTGCCGAGACGACAGCGGTCACGAGAGCGGTCGGAACGCTGTACTTCCAGCGCTCGATGGCGCGGATCCGTGTTTCGTGATCGGCCAGCGTCTCCGCCGTGGACTGGAGGGTATGCGTGGAGGTCCGCACCTCCTCTCGCAGCCCAACCAACTGGTCGTAGATCTCTCGCGCGCCGATGGTGACCGCTCCCAGGTCTTCACTCTGCTCTGCCATGTCCGCCGCTCACGAGACGACGCGGAAGCCGTACTTCGCTCCCAGCTTCTCCAGGGACGCCCGGCCAGGGATGCCGTCAGCGTCCGACCCCCGGTAGCCAAGTGACCGCTGCCAGGCGGAGTAGGCGGACACAGTGGCCGTGCCGAAGTGGCCGTCCGCCAGCGACCGGTCAAGGAGACCAGCGCGGACAAGAGCGTCCTCCACTGTCCGGACACCGGAGTAGGTGACCGACTGGCCCTTCATGGCAGGGTTCCGCCTGGCCGCGTCAACCAGCTTCGACAGGTCAACGACCGGCTTACTGGCCGGAGCCTGGCCGGACAGGAGCTTGGACAGCGACGTCGGGCCGGGGACACCGTCCGCGTCCTTGCCCTTGTAGCCGAGACTCCGCTGGTAGTCGGCGTAGTTCAGCGTGTCCGCGTCCGTCCAGCGGGGACCGGGCCCCACCTTGTAGTGCTTGCCGAAGCCCTTCTTGACCAGGGCCTTGCCGACCTGGGTGACGTGGTCACCGTACGCGCCGTAGCCGTACTTCTTGCCGTTGATGGTCACCTGGTAGCGGGCGGGGTGACCGCTGTCCGCCCCCTTGTCCGGGGTGTCCGGCAGACTGACCGGCTTACCGGCCAGGGTCTTCGCGATGTCCGCGCGGACGTCCGCCATGTCCATCATCTTGCCGGGGGCGTAGCCGGGGTCCCACTTACCAGGGGAGCCCCACTCGCCGTGGCCGATGACCGACTTCTCAGACCAGCCGTGGAAGTCACAGACAGCGGCGGCCAGCTTCATCAGCGAGCGGTACTGGGCGTCGGACATGGAGTGGCTACCGCTGTACCAGACCTCCACGCCGTAGAAGCGGGAGTTACCGTCCACACTGGACTGGTTATCGGCCGGCGGGTACTTGCCGTACGACTCGTTGATCACAGCGCTCAGGACGTCCGGGTCACCAGCCCCGGCGTGATTGGCGCGGCCCCAACCGATCAGCCAGACCGTGCCGTCCTGGGCAAGACCGAAGTGACACAGCGGACCAGGCAGCGAAGAGAGCCCGTTGTACAGGAGCGCTCGCTGGTCAGTGGAGTCGGATCCAGTGTGGTGGACCATGAAGCCGTTAACCGGGCCCCACGCGCCCTTGTGGTTCCGGTTGTGGGAGGACCAGGATCGGTACTCCTTGAACGGGACGCCCCACTTCTTGAGCTGGGCCTTGACCTGTGAAGCGGTCATGGGCGTTGCCATTCGTGAGTCCTTTCGTAGGGAGAGACGATGGGAGGCCCCCCGGCCAGCGCGGAGCAAGCCAGGGGACAGAAGAGGTTCGGGTCAGTCGATGGCTTCGTAGGAGCCCCAGATGTTGACCTGGTCACCAGCCGTCACCGCCGTGCCGTCAGGCGAAATGCCACTGTCGGCCACCTGGCTCGGGAATGTGGCGCTGTCCAGGAATGCGTTGTCAGCGTTCGTGGTCAGTGCGTACACCGCGTTGCGGCTGGAATCGACGTACCCAGCGCCGGTGAACCGGTAGTTCGAAGAACCGGTGTTGTGAATGACCCACATGCTGACCGGCCAGAACTCCGGCCCCTCCGAAGACTGCACCGTGGCAGGTAGGGAGAAGGCCCAGTTGGCTGCTGGCTCGGACTGGGCAGTAGTAGTCCCCCACTCCAGGAAGATCCTGAAGTTGATGGTGTTCCCGATGCGTTGGTACTTCCCGCGAAGAGTGCCGTTGCCCAGCGTGGTAGTGCCTGTGTCTGCAGACCATACGGGGGTGTACGGCTCCCACTCAGTGACCAGAGCGTTCAGACGGCCAGCGGTCAGACGCTCGCCGGCGCGGAAGGGTGTCCACAGTGCCAAGGGGTGTGCCTCCTTACCAGGCGATGCGGAGAGGGTGAGTGACGTTTACGGCAGAACCGGCGGGGTGGTCCGTGGTCAGGTCCCCGCGCACGACCGTGAACGTCTGTGGGTTGACCATGCGGTAGTCCGACACGCTGAAGGTCGGGGCCGAGGTGAGGTCCGTGGCCGCAGCCATGACCCCGACAGCCCCAGACGTCTGGGTGGCGTCGGTGATGGTGCGGTCGATCTGCCATCCCCTGGGCTCCCGCTGGCCGTCCAGCCAGGCACGTGCGCGGACACGGTTGCCCTTCGTCCAGGAGCGGAGCCAGACCTTCTGGCCGGGCGTGATCGTGAACGGCAGACCCACAGTGTCACCCTGGGTGGTGACCACGTTGCGGACCTGAAGAGCGACGTCCCCAGCGGAGCCGAAGCGAAGGTTCGTCCAGAAGAACGCCGACCCGGACGCGGCCATGGAGTAGAGGCCGACAAGCTGCTCGGCCCCGGCAATGGGCAGCATGTCCGTGGCGAAGGACGCAACCACGTCGCAGTCCGCATACTCAAACAGCAATTCAACAGCGCGGACGGAGGTCTGTGCGTAGTTGGCCGGGTCCAGCTTGATGGTGCCCGCAGTGCCGTTCACGTTGAACTCAGACAGCGCACCGAAGGCCGGAGTCCAGGGGTCGCCGGAGTCGGACATCCCCCAGGCCCCAACCTCAGTGCGTGCGAAGTTGTCGAACACGCTGTCCTCGATGGAGCGAACCGTCATGTTCTCCCCGCCGATCGTGACCGGGAGCGGGAACTGGGACGGGTCGGAGTCCAGGACGTGGCGGCGAAGCGACGCGTCATCGACCCACAACACCACCGAAGAGTCAGCGGTACCGGCGATGGTCGGGACCAGGGCTGCGAACCTGGCCGTCTCCGGCGCCGTGATGACCCGAGCCCGGTACTGCCAGACGTCAGGGGTCGGCGTGAACGACGCTGACGACGTGGACAGGTAGGCTCCCGTCTCGCTGTACCAGTTCACCGACAGGGAGACCAGGTGTGCCTCGGAACAGCGGAGCCATCCGGACACCTCGTAGTCGGCCCCGCCCTTGACCGGAGTCTGGGAGGTCTGGGCCCGAGGGTTGGATCCAGCGCCAGTCGGCGTGATCTTCATGGACCAGGACCCTGCGAACTGGGCTCCGGCCGGAGTGGGTACGCGCTCGATGGTTGCACCGACAGCCGACCAGCCGGACAGGTCCGTCTCGAAGGACGGGTTACTGTTCAGCGGCAGACCCGCTGTCACCCAGAGAGGGCCCTCCATGGTCGTGACATGGAAGGTGTCCGTCACGCTGTCCACCGGCAGATGCAGGATGCTGCCGTCCGTGTCAGCGCGATACACGTCCGTCTGGTTCTCGTCAGCGATGGTGCCGACGTCCCAGGGACCGTAAGGCGTACAGTTCAGCTCCAGGTCCCAGGTCGTCAGGGACAGCTCCTCCGTCCAGCCCTGAACCAGGAGGTCGATCGGATCCGGCGGCAGCCAGTCCGGCGGGTCGTTCACCACCATGCGATCCAGGAGCTGGAGACGCAGAACACCAGGGATCAGCTCCGGGTTGGTCCGCAGGTTCAGCCGGACCACCGGGTAGCGGGACTCCGGCCAGGTCCCCAGGTGGACCATCCAATCTGCGTAGGGCTGAAGCTGGTCGTCGCCGTAGGCGTTGATCTCCTCCGCCGTGTCGTACAGTCCCGCGCCGTCCGGCGGGTCCTGGACCGACATCGGGCCCGACTCCAGTACCGCGCGGGCAGACGCACCGCCAGTGTGGGAGACAGTGGCATCGTTGACCAGGGCCTGGTCGTCGTCGACGGGGAGGAGCGGCGGGGCCACCTGACCGAAGGACAGCGTCAGCTTGGGGTCCTGGTTGTAGATCGTGGACCGGCCCCGGTACAGGAGGCCGCGTCCCGCCAGCGACTCCGTCAGGATGCCGCCGTCAACCTTCGCGATTCCGTCCAGCGTGTCCAGGAGAGTCTCCGGGCGCTGCGGCCCCATAGCGGGCATACCCTCCGGGCAGTTGACGAAGACTTTTACACCCGCCTCCTGGGCTATGCGCTCCATGCGGGCATGACCCAGCTCGCCACGGTAGCCATCGTCAGCGCCGTCGAAGATGGCGTAGTGCGCCGACTGGTTGTAGACGGCCAGGTGACCGAAGCCAATCCCGCTCGCTGACTCGCCCATCTGGTCGTTGTAGATCCGGGACGGAGCGCCGGCACGGAACTGGCTACGCGGAGTGCTGCTGAAGAATGCAAACGCCGCCTGCGAGATGTCCGTCCCGATGACCCGGTAGTGCAGCTCCGCCCTGGGGTCCAGCGACGTGTCGGACGGCAGGTAGACACGGAAGCGCATGGACACCCAGCGGCCCCACAGGTTCTTGACCCACGGGTCACTGGGGAGGACGCGGAAGTCGTACTTCTCCTCCTGATCGAAGAACGACTCGCCAGGCTTGGGGCCGAAGCCGTGAAGGCGGAAGCCGGGGGCCGCGCCGCCCGCAGGTTCGTACACCACGTGGTGCCGGACAGCGGTACCAGACGACGCCACCTTCATCAGATACGTCATGGTCTGTGGCTCCTCCGGGATGTACATGACCCAGGAGACAGCCCAGAAGTCGGCCTCTTCGTGGAAGGGGACCTGTGCGTTCAGGTACCCACCCTGCTGGAAGACGGGCAGCGGAGCCGACCCAGCAGGGGAGTCACCACCGAACTGGAACCCGACAGCATCGGCCGGCAGTACACCTGGCAGCGGGGAGTACGCCTTCGACGCACCCTCGCCCTCCTCGAAGGGCCAGTACGCCACAGGCTCGAAGGAGGTGACACGGCGGGTCAGCGCCGAGACCAGAGGCTTCTTGCGCTGGCCCAGGCGGCGGGACAGGCCGGAAGCCTGGACGGATACCCAGGAGTCGCCGCCGTTCGGGGTCCAGTCCGTGGGCCAGGAGGACACCTCACCCTCGAAGCGGATGGCACGGTCGGAGATGTGGGCCCCGCCCTGGGGCGTCCAGACACGGCCCGTGGAGTCCACCGGCGCGGAGTCCGTCTCCGACGTGGGGCGGAAGTCAGGGGCCGCTACCAGGTTGCCGTCAATATAGATCTCAGCTCGGTGAAACAGGCCCTCGAAAGGAGCCCCGAGTCCAGGACTGGACTTTTCGTACGGGCCGATGGTCAGGTCTGCGGAGGAGTCGAAGAATGCGGGAGCGCCAACGTCTATCGGCCCTTCGCCGACGCGGTTCCATGGACCGTTCAGGGACTCGGCCCAGTAGAGGTCAACCAGGCGGTCAGGGGAGATCACCACTCGCACCGCTGCCCGTTCGGGGAGAGGAGGCAGCGGCATGGTATAGAAGTACGTCGGAGACGAACCGCCCAGGGTGCCATGAAGGAAGCGGAGATGCCCGTCCACGGCGCGCATGATCCATCCCCGCTGGTTGTCGTCTGTGTCCCAAATTCCGATGATCCCATGATGCCCAGGGGCGGACCAGTCCATGGATATCTCAGCGCGGACGTCCAGCGTCTTACCGGAGGCGGCCAGGTCCGGCGTGTTCGGCGTGGTCCAGCCGTAGCCGTCCAGCCGCCGCATGATCCCGTAGCCTTCATCGCCAGGGACGGAGATGCGGACAGGAGTGTTGCGCCCTATCTTCCCGTACAGCGGGGAGCGCGGGTTGCGCGGCGTGTACTTCCCGTCCCGGTTGGACAGCGTAAAGGTCGCCGACTTCGGGTCCGGTCGGCCGGCTTCGTCAGGTCGGCCGTAGGTGATGCGCACCGGGTCCCGGTTATAGACGTCCCCCGACACATCCAACCATTCACCGTCAACCAGCAGTTCCGTGCGGATGTCAAGCGGAGTGTCGGGGAACGCCATTTGATCACCTTCCAAATGCAGTCTGGACGTTGCCGCGTCCGTCGTTGCGGACGATGCGCCGGATCAGGCGCTTCATGTCTTCGTCGGAGCCAGTCACATCGAAGACGATGCGCTGATCCTGGCGCATGGCCGCCTTGAAGACGCCTTTCGGCGAGATGTCGGCGACCATTCCGGGGATGTCCGTCGTCAGGTCCTGAAGCTGTGCGCGGAGACGGGGTGCCGTCTTGTCGATGCCGCGCATGAAGCCTTCGATGACAAGCTGGCCGGCGGGAGTCAGGATGCGCTTGTCTAGCGACTCCGGACCCTTCCAGGACGTCAGCTTGGAGGTCAGGCTGGACAGCTTGGACCTGACCGACCCGAACATGGAGGTGATGCCGTTGATGAAGCCACGGATGAGTGACTTGCCTGCACCAATCAGCACACCGCCCAGGTTGCCCAGCGCGGATCGGGCCTTGCTGGGCAGGGACTTGACCCAGTTGACGGCCTTTCCGACCCAGGATTTAACGGCGGAGATGGCGCGGGAGCCCGCCTCCTTCATGACGGACCAGACCTTCGAGACGATGGGCTTCAGCGCCGACCAGACCTGGCCGGGCAGCTTCGTCACCAGCGACTTGATGAACGAGATGGCTGCAGAGACGGCCTGCTTCGCCAGCTCCCATGCCTTCGAGAAGTCGCCACGCAGCAGTGCCGCGATGGCCTTGACGGCAGGGACGACGACAGACCGGATGAGCTTGGCCAGGTACTGAGCCAGGATGGCTGCCAGCTTCGCTACGACGGCGATCAGTGGAGTGATGATCGGGATAAGTGCCGCGATCACCTCTCCCGCCGCCTCGAAGAGCGGGACCAGCGCCATGATGATCGGGACCAGTGCGGGCAGCAAGGCCACGATCAACTGCGCGAAAACGGGCACGATGGGCATCACTGCCTGGAGCAGTGCGAGGAACGCCTGGACCAGGGCATCCATGACGGGACCCAGCGCTTCAATGACGGGCATCAGCGCGGCACCCAACATCTCGATGATGGGTCCCAGGCCGTCGAGCAGCTTGGACAGCGCTGGTCCGGCTACTTGAAGAATCTTGCCCATCAACTGACCCAAGACCGGGAGGAGCTGCCCGACGAATCCGAACAGGGATTCAAACACTCCGCCCGCCTCGGCCATGCCAGAGGAGAGGCCCTCGATGAAGCCCCCCAGTCCCTGACCCAGGGAGCCGAGCCCAGCGGACAGCCCTTCGACCAGGGGCTGTGCGTTTTCCATGGCGGGGGCCAGACCGTCGACCAGGCCCTTGACCAGGTCGCCGACACCCGCCACTAGGGGTTGGATCATGGGGGCCGCAGCTTCGAACATGCGCCCCAGTTGGGGAGCGATGCTGTCGAAGACGCCCCGCAGTTGACCCGCCGCGTCAGCGAGAGGCTTGACCAGAGGTTGGGCAAGCGACTGCATCTGTGACGTGACGTGGTCCTTCAGGCCGGTGAAGGCCGACTTCACTTGTTCGGCCTGGGCCGCCGCAGCAACACCCAGGCCCGCGACAGCCAAGGGGACGGCAGCCAATGCACCTGCCGCGCCGACGGCACCGACCGACATGCCGGCGAAGACCTTCGTGCCGACAGAACCCATGGTCTGAAGGCCCCGGCCAGTGGCAGCGGTAGCAGTGCTCAGGCGCTGGCGTATGTTCGTCGCCATGTTGTTGACGTGGCCTACCGCACGGCGAGCGCCGGATGCGAGAGGGTTCGTGTCAAGCCCCAGGCGGACAGTCAGGGATGACAGGGTGGCCACACTGTCTACCCTCCTTCCGTGTCAGGCGCGCGGACCGTTCCGCCCAGGGCAGCGTTAGCCTTGATCACCTCTTGCCACAGTTCATCCGGGGTGCGCTTGCGCTTGAACCATCGGGGGATGAAGTCGGTAGGCTTCAGCTTCTTCTTGGAGCCGGAGGAGTTTGCCACCGTAGAGGCGATGATGCCTGCGCCGATGTCCGCGCGAAGTCGGGAGTCCAGCGGGCCAGTGATCTTCTCGTAGGCCATCCATTCGGACAGCTCGCGGGAAGACGTGCGGGCCAGCAACTCCCGTACCGTCATGCCGAGATACCCGGCCAGGCGGAAATAGAAGGCCCGCTCCGGCCGGTTCAGGAGTTTCCCGTCAGCTCCTCCACGTCGGAGTCGGTCAGGCCGGAGAGGCGAGACGCGACCTCCACGACGCGCGTGAGGGCGACAGCCGACTTCTCGCCCAGGCGCTTCACAGCGGCACCCTGGAAGAGGCGCTTACCGTCCTCCCCGACCATGCACGCAGCGGCCAGACGAGCGCGGTAGTTCTCCAGGGCACGCTCCTTGGAGATGCCGTTCATCTTGTCGTTCAGCATGGCCGCTTCGAACTGGTCGCGCGCCGTGCCGGACATACCCTGGACCAGGACCGTGCCGCCCCACTCCGGGACGGGCACCTCCTCACGGGGGAGGTCATCGGCAGCGAGGATGTCTTCAGCGGAGAGGTAGGTCATTCAGGTCACGCTCCAGAGGTGATCGTGGGCTTGCCGGAAACCTTGAAGGTCAGTTCGGCGGACAGCTTGTCGTCGACCGGGGCCTCCTGGCTGAAGCCTGTGAGGAGTGCCTTGATCTCCCAGGTGCCGAGACTCTGCGGGAAGACGATGCGGTAGGTGCGGGGAGTAACGTCATCGAAGTCCTGGACCAGGACGTCATGCTTGGACGGGTCGTAGTTCAGCTCCAGGCTGACCTCCCCGCCGTCCTTCAGACCGCCGATGAACTCCCGCCACCCATCAGCGGAGTCGTGGGACGTGACGTCGTACGTCTCTCGCTCCATCTCGGGGCCGCTGACGTTGGTCACGTTGGCGATCGGCGTGAAGACCTCCGGTTCAGCCATGTCGGACCGCTCGAAGGCGATCCCGAAAGCGTCGATACCAGCCACTCGCTGGCCTCCTTCGGTGTCAGGTTGCTCGGGTCATGCGGACCCGGTACTGAGCGAATATGTGCCGCACGTCCGGGTCCGGGTCCTTCAGGACCTGGTGTTGTTCGTGTTTGATGGACACGTCAGTCCAGCCAGTGATCGTGAGAGGCCGGCGGTCCAGCACAGCATCCACAGCAGCGAAGATGTCCGCTGCCTCACCGTTTCCGGGGAAGGTCGACCAGACATGGATCACGACCAGGGCGTCAAGTCCCTGCCGGTCGTGTGCATCGTCGGGTGTCTCCGTGATGGGTCCGATGGAGACGTACGGACAGGCCACCGTCTCCTGCACTTCATCGAAGACCCCAGTGATGCGGGACATGAGATCAGTACTAGCCGTCAGCTTCTGGAAGATGGCCGTCTGAAGCGGCCGGACAGCGGTAGCCACTAGGCCCCCAATCTGCGCCGGATCTCAGCGCGCCACTTGCGTGCGATTTCCGCTCGGTTCGTGCCGGCTTCGAAACCAGTGGTGAGGTAGGGCTGTGCCTCCATGGAAGAGGTGCCCTTCTCCACGTACTCCGCGTACTCCAGTTGCTCCGGCTTCCACACGCCGACGTACGCAGCGTCGCTGAAGACCTTCTTGTCGATGTTGTTCTTCAGGGCGCCAGAGTGGACCGGGGTGCGGTTCTTGACCAGTGACTGGGTGTCGTCCGCCCAGTCCTCCAGGACGTCCTCCCGCGCCTCACGTGCAGCGCGGGGGATCCTGGCGATCCGGGTCAGCGTCCGACCCAGGCCGGTGATACGTACGGACACTGGACCTCCTAAGGCTGACGAGCCTCGCAGTCCGCCCGCAGGTACGTTCCGGGTACGGACGGTTCGTAGGTGGCCAGGACCTCGAATACGCGGAGCCCCTGGCGAAGCTCATCGCCGCGCCGGACGTCAGCGCTGGGAGACAGGTAGACGATGTGGGACAAGCGGGCCTGGGACTGGTCGGCCACAACGCGCTCCGTGGCGGACGGCTGAGAAAAGCGGGCACGTACAGTGCCAACCTGGGACCAGGTCTCTTCCCAGCCGCCCATGCCATCGGGCGTACGGGACTTACGCCAGACCTCCGCCGAAGCGTTCAGGAGGTGAGCGATCACCGTGACTTCACCACCACTCCGGCGCCGTTGCCGAAGCGTGCGGCCAGGCGGGCGCGCAGGTACTTCGGAAGCTCCATGTCGGAGAAGCCGGGCGAGTAGCCGTAGGTCACTGAGTAGTCGCCGATGCGCTCCTGGATCTTCGGCCGGTTGGCCAGGGCCGCCTCCGGGGACTCCCGAAGCGAGACCAGAGCCTGGCCGACCAGACGGCACACCATGTCAACGACGTCAGCAGGGACAGTCGGCAAGCCGTGCACGTACGCGACCTCCACAGCGGAGGGCTCGCACGTGGCGCGGACCCATCCGGCCGCCCTGAAGAGCGCTCCTGAAGACAACCGCCAGTCGTCGACCTCCTGACCGTCCAGGGAGACGGCGGAGACGGACTGGACCGGCTGTCCGGGCAGATGCAGCCACGGACCAGGTCGGCCCTCCAGGGTGACGGTACTTGTCGTCTGGCTGATCGGGGAGCCTGCCGCGTCGCGCACGATGGCGGAGGCTACGTCCAGGTACGTGGCCACGGCGTCTGCCTCAGAGTCATCGATAGCCACCCCACGCGCCTCCAGGTCGGCGACAGTGGCCAAGGGTGACAGCGCCACGGGACGTCACCTCCTTACTCTTCGCTTGGCTTCGGAGCCACGCGCTTGCGAGACGCCCGCTTTCGCGGTGCGGGCTTTGGCTTCTCAGTGGCAGGTTCGGTGGCCGGGGCGGGGGTCGGAGCGTACCGGTACCCCCGCTTGCCGTTGCCGACCAGTGACCGGGCCACATTGTCAGGGACGAACGTCTTGACCCCGTTGGGTCCGATCACGAAGGCCATCAGGCGGAGGTGTCCGTCCAGACGGCCACGCCCTCCGGGCGGATGACCTTCCCGCCGTAGACGTGGAGGCCGCGCAGACGATCAGCGAACTTGTCCTGTGCGCGCATGGCCTCCGTCTTCTCCACCTGGGAGACATACGCCAGGGCCGGCCGGTAGAAGGCCAGAGCCTGCGGCTTGTCGGTAGTCGGCAGGTTCTCCGACACGTAGACGTCGAAGCCCAGGAGGCGGCCCAGGGCCGCGTTCCGCAGACCCTCCGGCGAGCCGGAGACGTCAACACTGGTCAGCTTCGAGTTGGCGCCCAGGAGGAGCGCCTCAAACTCAGCGTTCACGATCAGGACCCGCTGTGTGTTCGGGACGTGCGCCTTCGTCAGGGCCTTGCGGAGGTCGCGGACCACGTCGAAGGCCTCGTTCCCATCGGCCAGGGCAGTGGTAGCGTCCGTAGTGCTACCGGCCCCGGTCACGGCGGTCGACAGGATGAACTTGTCAGCGTCCTCTGCCAGACCCTCACCAGCGGAACGGGTGAAGACGTCCATCGAGCCCGCAGCCTGCGCGCGGTCGATGTCGTCAACGTAGAAGTCGAAGGACTTCTCCTGGTCGATCAGGAGGTCCTGAGACACGGTCGCGACAGCGTCGGCCGAAGTGGTGCGACCAGCCGCCTTGTAGTCGTCGATCGCGACAGCAGTCGCCGTGTTGACCCGCACGACGTTACCGGCGGAGGCGTTGCCTTCGTACTCTCGGTTCGCCAGGGCAGCGGCTACGGCCTGAGCTCGGAAGTCCTCCAGAAGCTGGGCGTTCCAGACCTCCGGGATGAAGGAAGTGATGGCCACGTTGGGCACTCCGTTTCTTGTCAGATGAGTCGGTCAGGTGTCGGCGTCAGTCGCCGGAGAGGACCTTCTTAAGCCGCCCCTCTCGCTTCGCCTTGACGATGGCTTCGGGGGACATGGACTTCAGATCCTCACGGGTGAGCTGGGACGGGCCGGACGCCTTGCGCGCCGCTCCTCCGTCACCGGAGCCCTGGAAGCGTGGACGTGCCGTTGCGGCCAAGTACGGCTTCCGGGTAATCAGGTCTTCGATGGCTTCACGGATCTCTTCCGCGTCGACCTCTCCGTTGGCGTCCACTTCGAAGTCGTTCGGGTCCAGGTACACCATCGCGTCGGTCGGGTCGGCCAGCTTGCCAGCGGCAGCCGCCTTGATCTCAGACCGGATGATGCGAGCGTTGGCCTTCTTAAGGGCCTCCCGCTCGGCCTGGGCGCGGATCGCGTCCGCGTCCTTCGGGTCGGCGTCACCGGAGTCCTGGGACTCCCGCTCCGCCAGGCGACGCTCCAGCTCACGACGCCGGGCCTTCTCCTCCTTGAGGCGGGCCTTCATGGTGTCGAGAGCCTTCTTACCAGGGTCACCCAGGGCGTCGGCACCCTCCGGGTCCGCGTCGACGTCAGCGTCGGTACCGTCCGCTGCGTCGGTCGGCTCCTGGGTGTCGGGCGTCTGGGTCGCAGGGTCGTCGTCCTTCGGCTCCCGGGTCGGGTCCTGGTTCTGGGGTGCGTCGGTCATGGGTTGGTCCTCCATTGCGGGGGATCGGGACCCGGCCTTGCGCCAGGTCAGATGATGTATCCGTTGCGGGTCAGAAGCCGAATGGCTTCGTCCCTGTCGTCGCCAGCGATGCGCATGATCTCTTCGGGCATCAGGCGGGGAGCGCCATTAGGCCGGCGGCCACGGGTCAGGCCCCGTCTCGTCTGGCCTTCGGTCGTAGCCTCCACGGTCCGGCCGTACCGGGTTGCCGTCGTCATGCCGCGCCTGGCGTTAACCACCTGAGCGATGTCAGCGCCCTGGTCAATCGCCTCCATGCCCACCTCGCCGAAAGCCTTGCGCCGTTCAGCGGGGGACATGGATTCGTACACCGCCTCGGGGGAGACGATGTCAGGCTTGTAGTTCGCGGTCACCGGCTCCATCGT
>Ga0207873_1002047_pt1 | contig 17542 bp, 17 predicted proteins | sample BGWIniCompost_FD_187373 | JGI IMG/M metagenome (GOLD analysis project Ga0207873, IMG submission 187373) | Cellulose adapted compost microbial communities from Newby Island Compost Facility, Milpitas, CA, USA - BGW Initial Compost (SPAdes)... ...
AAGTCGATCGCCATCTGACCGCCGGGAGACCTGGACCATGGCACTTTTCCCCCTGCACCTGATCCCGAACAACACGCGCATTGACTTCATGCGCTGGCGGATGCTGACCGTCGGCTTCATGGCGGTGCTGATGCTGGCGTCGGTCGGGTTGATCGCGACCAAGGGTTTCAACTACGCGCTCGACTTCACCGGCGGTACCTCGGTCGAGCTGCTGTTCGAGAAACCCGCCGACGTGGACGCGGTCCGCGACCGGCTCGAGGAGGCGGGCTACCCCGGCGCCCAGGTCCAGACCATGGGCACGGCGACCGACCTGATGATCCGGCTGCAGCCCAAGGACGGCGGCACCGACGCGGAGGCGATCAACCGCACCGCCGATGAGGTGCTGGCCGCGGCGAGCTCGGAGGACAACCCGGCCACGATCAAGGGCCGGTCCTACGTCGGCCCGCAGGTCGGCCAGGACCTGGCCCGCAACGGCATCTACGCGATCGTGTTCGTGGTGCTGGGCTTCCTGATCTACATCGCGTTCCGGTTCGAGTGGAAGTTCGCGGTCTCGGCGATCATCACCACGCTGGGCGACGTGCTGATCGTGGCCGGCTGGTTCTCGCTGGCGGGGCGCGAGTTCGACCTGACGCTGCTGGCGGGCCTGCTCACAGTGATGGGCTTCTCGATCAACGACACCATCGTGGTGTTCGACCGCGTGCGCGAGAACTTCCGTTCGATGCGCGCCGAGCCGCTCGAGATCCTCAACACGTCGATCAACCAGACCCTGTCGCGCACCATCATCACCTCGGTGGTGGCGTTCCTGACGGTGCTGGCGCTGTACATCTACGGCGGTGGTTCGCTGGAGGGCATGTCCGAGGCGATGATGATCGGCATCGTGATCGGCACGGCATCCTCGATCCTGGTGGCCTGCCCGCTGTTGACCATCGGGCCGCTGAAGGTGAGCAAGCAGGACCTGCTGCCCAAGGCGCGCGACGAGGAGGCGCTGGCGCGCCGGCCCTGATCGCTGTCCGGACGCTGCCATGAAGAAGGCCGCGCACTGCGCGGCCTTCTTCTTTTCCGGGAGTGCGGCGTCGGAGGGGCGCGCACGTGGTGGGGCCGGGCATGGTGCATCACGCTCGACAGTCCGGTGTCGCGGGGAGGGCCGCCGGGTCCGCCCGGCCTGCTCCGCGAATGTCCTCCGGCCTCCGCCTGCGGACGGAGGCCTCCTCCTCGAGTTCGCTGCGCAGGCCGGGCGGCCCCGGCGCCAGGTGGCTCCGGAGGCCGGAGCACGCTTTTCGCCGTCGAAGGTGGCCGGGTGGCGAACGACACCAGGTCACGGTGTCGCTTTCCGGGTCACTCGCGCCAGACAGGTGCAGGGTGCCGACGGGTCGAGGCGCTCGAGTGGGCATCGAGGCTGCGGGAGCCGCCGGGTCCGCCTGGCCTGCTCCGCGAATGTCCTCCGGCCTCCGCCTCCAGGCGGAGGCCTCCTCCCTGAGTTCGCTGCGCAGGCCAGGCGGCCCCGGCGCCACTTGGCTCCGGAGGCCGGAGTGCACTTGTCGCCGCCGGGAAGGTGGCCGGGTGGCGGATGGCATCAGGTCGCGGCGTCGCTTGCCGGGACACTCGCGCAGACAGGTGGAGGGTGCCGACGGGTCAAGGCGCTCGATGGGTCGTCGAGGCTGCAGGTGCCGCCGGAACCGCGCGGGCTGCTCCGTGAATGTCCTCCGGCCTCCGCCTGCGGGCGGAGGCCTCCTCCCCGGGTTCGCTGCGCAGGCCAGGCGGCCCCTGCGCCACGTGGCTCAGGAGGAGGGAACGCGTTGTTCCGCTGTTTCGCTGTTTCGCTGTCGCCGACGGTGGCCGGTTGGCCGCGATCAGGCGAACGCGGCAGCGTACCCGGAAGAGACGATCGCCTTCTGCACAGCGTCGGTGACCTTGACGTTGCCGGCGATCAGCTGGCGGCCGGTGCCCATGGCGACGTGCATCGGTCCGGTCGGGGCGCCCCTGAAGTCGCAGACGCGGCCGCCGGCTTCGCGCACCAGCAGGACGCCGGCGGCGATGTCCCAGGGCTGCACGCCGGCTTCGAAGTAGGCGTCGCAGCGACCGGCGGCGACCCAGGCCAGGTCGAGGGCGGCCGAGCCGGTGCGGCGCACGTCCTCGGCGTCCTTCATCAGCAGCTTCACGCAGTCCAGGTGCGGGTCGAGGCGGGCGCGTTCGCGGGGCGGGAAGCCGGTGACCAGCATCGCGCCGGACAGGTCCTTGCGCTCGGCGACGCGGATGCGCTTGTCGTTGAGCTGGGCGCCGGCGCCGCGCGAGGCGATGAACAGCTCGTTGCGCAGCGGGTCGAACACCACGCCGTGCAGCGGCTCGGGGCCCTCGCACAGGGCGATCGAGACGCACCAGTGGGGGATGCCGTGGAGATAGTTGCTGGTGCCGTCCAGCGGGTCGATCACCCAGGTGTAGCGGCTGCCGCCGCGGCTGCCCTTCTGCGCGCCGCCTTCCTCGCCGAGGATGGCGTACTCGGGATTGGCGCGCCGCAGTTCGCGGATGATCGCCTCCTCGGCCAGCCCGTCGACTTCGCTCGCGTAGTCCAGTCGCCCCTTCTCGACCACGTTCAGCGCGTCGAGGCGGTGCATGTGCCGCACCAGGACGTTGCCACCGGCGCGCGCGGCCTTGACCATGATGTTGACGGCAGGGGCGAGCATTGCGGACTCCGGGGCGCGGGCGGGACGGGTGGCGGGTGGCAAAGAGCGGACCGGCGCGGTGGCCGGGCGCGCAGTTTACCATTCGCACATGAGCGATTCCCTGCACGCGGCCGCGCGCCTGCGCATCGTCCTGGTCGGCACCCAGCACCCGGGCAACATCGGCTCGGCGGCGCGGGCGATGAAGACGATGGGCCTGCGCGACCTGGTGCTGGTCGCCCCCGGGCGCTTCCCCCACCAGGACGCGGTGGCGATGGCGGCCGGGGCCGGCGACGTGCTGGAATCGGCCCGCGTGGTGCCGGACCTGGCCACGGCGGTCGCCGACTGCCGGCTGGTGCTGGGGTGCACCGCGCGCAGCCGGCGGATCGCACTGGACGAGCTGCTGCCGCGCGAGGCCGCGGCCCGGGCGGTCGCCACCGCCGCGGCGCCGGCCGGGACCACGGCGGCCGTGGTGTTCGGCCGCGAGCGCACCGGGCTGGACAACGACGAGCTGCAGCTGTGCCACGCGGCGGTGACCATTCCCGCCGATCCGGAGTACAGCTCGCTGAACCTGGCCGCCGCGGTCCAGGTGCTCAGCTACGAACTGCGCCTGGCGATGCTCGGCCCGCGCGAGGCCCTGCCCGCGGTGCCGGCCCCCGACGGGGACGTGCCGGCCAGTCACGCCGAGCTCGAGGGCTTCTTCGCCCAGCTGGCGGACACCCTGGACGCGATCGATTTCCACAAGGGCCGGGCGCCGGAGTCGGCGCTGCGCAAGCTGCGCCGGATCTTCCTGCGCGCCGCGCTCGACGATCGCGACGTGCGCCTGCTGCGCGGCGTGCTCGCCGACGCCCAGCGCATGGCCCGGCTGGCGGCCGAGCGTGGCCCTTGACCCGCGCGCCTACCGGGGGCGCGGGTTTTCGGCTAGGCTCGCCGCGTCGTCTGCCTTGACCAGGAACCATTCCTTGCCCGTGCCGTTCCCCGGTTTCCGCCTGCCCCGGCTGCTGGTGGTGCTGTTGCTGCCGTGGCTGGCCCTGGCCGGGATGGCGCGCGCGGACGACGGGGTGCTCGTGCTCGGCCGCATCAGCGACGACCCGGCGGCGCACTACGAGCAGCTCAAGCCGCTGCTTGATTACGTGGTGCCACGGATGGCCGACGTGGGCATCCGCGAAGGCCGGATCCTGATGGCGCGCGATGCGCAGCAGATGCTCAGCTACATGCGCCGCGGCCGGGTGGACTGGGTGACCGAGACCGCGGCCACCGCGATGGTGCTGGCCGAGCGCAGTGGCGCGCAGCCGCTGCTGATGACCGAGCGCGATGGCGTGTCCAGCTACCGGACCCTGTTCTTCGTCCGCGCCGACAGCCCGGTGCAGGAGCTGGCCGACCTGCGCGGGCGCAGCATCGCGTTCCAGAACCCGATGTCGACCAGCGCGTACTACGTGCCGGCGACCGAACTGCTCGACGCCGGGCAACGGCTGGAGATCCTGCTCTCGCCGATGGACCGGCCGGCGCCCGACTCGGTGGGCTACGTGTTCGGGCGCTCGGAACTCAACGTCTCGGCCTGGGTGCACAAGCGGCTGGTGGATGCCGGCGCGATGAGCAACCTGGACTGGATCAACCCGCAGCGCGTGCCGCCCTCGTACCGCCGCGACTTCCGCATCGTGCGCGAGACCCCCGAGTTCCCGCGCGCGGTGGAGATGGTGCGCGGCGACCTCGATCCGCGGGTGCGCGAGCGCCTGCGCGAAGTGCTGCTCGGCGCGGCCGATGACCCGGACGCCCGCGAGGCGCTGCTGCGGTTCTTCATGACCACCCGCTTCGCGCCGATCGATGCCGACACCGAGCGCGCGCTCCAGCACCTGCGCCGCGGCGTGGCGCGGGTGGCGCGGGAGGTCGAATGAGGACCCGCATCGGGCTGAGCGCCCGCTTCGCGATGCTGGCGGTGGTGGTGCTGGCCTGCGTGCTCGGCATGGTGGCGCTGGTGTGGGACCGCCAGGAGGCCATGCACCGCGAGGCGCAGGAGCTGAGCGTGCAGGCGATCAGCGAGTTCTCCTCGACCCGGCTGCTGTCGCGCGGGCAGGCGGCGACCGTGCAGCTGGCCGAGTCGCTGGTCAACCCGGTGTACTACTTCGACCTGGACGCGATCGGGGTGGCGGTGCGGGCAGTGCTGCGCCAGCCGGACGTGAGCTACGTGATCGTCTACGACAACGAAGGCCAGGTGATCCACGACGGCAGCCCGGACATCTCCACCTACGGGCAGACGATGTCCGATCCGTTTGCCTACGAAGTGCTGGGGCTGGAAGCGGCGCACGTGCAGTCGAACGACACCCTGGTGGACATCGCCGCGCCGATCCGGATCGGCGACCAGCGCCTGGGCGGGGTCCGCGTGGGCTACTCGCTGGCGGCGGTGAAGGCCGAGGAGGCGCGCGTGGGCGGGGTGATGGCCAGCCGGCTGCAGGCCATCGGCCGCAGCCAGCTGCTGTGGCTGGGCGTGCTGCTGGTGGGAATGGTGGGGCTGCTGGTGACCATCGGCGTGGTGCTGCAGCGGTCGCTGGTCTCGCCGGTCCAGCAGATGGCCGACGCCGCGCGCCAGATCGAGGCCGGCACCCTCGACGCCGACGTGCCCGCCTCGCGGCGCAAGGACGAGGTGGGCGACCTGATGCGGGCCTTCGCCCACATGCGCGACAGCCTGGTGCGGCACGACCGCGACATCCGCCGGATGGCCTACACCGACGCGCTGACCGGGCTCTCCAACCGCCTGGCGTTCCGCGAACTGCTCGACGAGCGCGTGGCCCAGGGCCACGGTTCCGCGCACCAGCTGGCGCTGCTGTTCGCCGACATCGACGACTTCAAGCGGGTCAACGACACCATCGGCCACGACGCCGGCGACGAGGTACTGATGCAGTTCTCCGGCCGCATTCGCGAGGTGATCGACCGCCACGGCGGCGGCGGCTCGGAACTGGCGCGCTTCGGCGGCGACGAGTTCGTGATCCTGCTGCAGGGCCTGGCCGGGGAGGACGACATCCGCCCGCGCGCCGGCCGCGTGGCCACCGCGCTGGTGCAGGAACTGTCGCGGCCGATCAGCGTGCACGGCCGCCAGATCTTCCTCGGCATCTCGATCGGCATCGCCCTGTTCCCGGACGACGCTGCCGACGTGCCGGCGCTGATGAAGAACGGCGACATCGCCATGTACCAGGCCAAGGTGGCGGGCAAGAACTGCTACCGGTTCTACAGCCGGGTCATGGACCAGGCGGTCGAGCGCCGGGTGCGCATGGAGCAGGACCTGCGCGGGGCCTGGGAGCGCGGTGAACTGAGCCTGGCCTACCAGCCGGTGTACCGGCTCGACGACGGCCGCCTGGTGGGCGCCGAGGCGCTGCTGCGCTGGCGCCATCCCGAGCATGGCCACGTCGCCCCGGCGCTGTTCATCGACGTGGCCGAGCAGAGCGGTCTGATCGAGGCGATCGGGCCGCAGGTGCTGCGTGCGGCGTGCATGGACGCGCGCGGCTGGCAGGAGGAGGCGCCGGCGGCGCGCCAGCTGTTCGTCTCGGTCAACGTCTCGGCGCGGCAGCTGCGCGCCGGCGACCTGGCCACCCAGGTCGAGGCGGTGCTGCGCGAGACCGGGCTGCCGCCGAGCCGGCTGCACGTGGAGCTGACCGAGACCGCGGTCATCGGCGACGAGGCGCGCGTCAGCGGGCTGCTCGCGCGGTTGCGCAACTCCGGCGTGAAGGTGTGGCTGGACGACTTCGGCACCGGCTTCTCGGGGTTGAGCCACCTGCGCCGGGTGCCGGTGGACGGGGTCAAGATCGACCGCAGCTTCATCGCCGACGTGCTGCGCGACCCCGACGACCTGGCCCTGACCACGGCGATCATCGCCATGGCCCACTCGCTGGGCATCCAGGTGGTGGCCGAGGGCGTGGAGAAGGAGGGCCAGTACGCGCTGCTGCGCGAGCGCGGTTGCGACATGGCCCAGGGCTACTGGCTGGGGCAGCCGATGTCCAACGAGGACTTCAAGCGCCTGCTGGCCTGAGCGGCGGCGTTCAGGCCAGCAGCCCGCCGATCCACTGCGTGGCGGCCGCGGCCAGGGCGCCGGACAGCACCCCGAACACCACGATCACCACGATGCCCACGGCCCAGCAGGCGAGCATCAGCGCGCCGTCGCGTTCGAGCAGGGCCAGGGCGTAGACCAGCAGCAGGGCCCCGAACGGGTAGTTGGTGAACGGGATCGGCAGCGCCAGCAGGATCCCGAGCAGCACCAGCAGCAGGCCGGTGAACATCGCCGCCATGCGGTGGTCGATGACCGCGACCAGGCGCGGCTTCACCACGCGCTCCAGCCGCGCCAGCCACGGCCCGGCCATGCGCTGGAACGCCTGCAGGCTGGCGCGCCGCGGCCCGCGCCGGGCGACGAAGCGCGGCAGCCACAGCCGGCGCATGCCGACCAGCAGGTGCACCCCCACCAGGATGGTCAGTGGCCCGCCGATAGCGCCGCCCACGCCCGGGATCGGGATGAAGGCGGGCAGGGTGGACACCAGCAGCAGCATGCCGAACACCTGGCGGCTGAGCCCGGCGAGGATGTCCTCGAGCCGCAGGTGGTCCTCGGGGTCGCCGGTGGCGAGCGCGTCGAACAGTTCCCGGGTGCCCAGCCCGTCGCGGCGCGATCGCGGCGTGGCGTCCGGATCGTCAGCCGTCATGGTCGGCGGCGTCCCCCATGCGCCTGAGCAGCAGCTTGTCGATGCGCGGGCCGTCCAGGTCGACGACCTCGATCCGCCAGCCGTTCCAGTCGAAGTACTCGCCGACGTGCGGGATCCGCCCGAACCAGGCGATCACCATGCCCGCCGCCGTGTGGTAGTCGTGCTCGTCCTCGCCCGGCAGGTTGCCGCCGCCGAGCAGTTCGCGGGTGGTGTCGACCGAGATGCCGCCGTCCACGAGCAGCGAGCCGTCCTCGCGGGTGGAGATCTGCGGCACCGCGTCCGGCCCCTCGCCGGTCTGGTTGCGGCCGATCACCGCCTCCATCACGTCGTTCACCGTCACCAGGCCGGTGACGTCGCCGTACTCGTCCACCACCAGGGCCAGCGAATGCTGCTCCTCGCGCAGGATCTCCAGCAGCTTGAGGGCGGTGGTCGATTCGGACACGAACAGCGGTTCGCGCATGTACTTGAACAGGTCGAAGCCGGGCTCGTCGAGGCGGTCGATCAGCGACTTGATCTCGAGTACGCCGACCACGTCGGCGTCGCTGCCGCGGTACACGGGGTAGCGAGAGAACGGCGTGGCGCGCATCTGGGCGAGGTTCTCCTCGAAGCCCTCGGCGATGTCGAGCCAGGCGATGCGGGTGCGCGGGGTCATCAGGCTGGCCGCGGTGCGGTCGCCCAGGCGCAGGACCCGGTTCATCATGTTGCGCTCGTCGGCATCGATTACGCCCTGCTCGTGGCTCTCGCTCAGCAGCAGCCGGATCTCCTCCTCGGAGACCTTCGCGGCCTGGGTGTCCTTGAGCCGCAGCAGGTGCAGGATCGCGCCGACCGAGGCGCCGAGCAGGCGCACCGCCGGGTAGGCCAGGCGCGAGAGCCAGTGCATCGGCAGGGCGACCCACGAGGCCAGGCGCTCGGGGGCCAGCAGGGCCAGGCGCTTGGGCACCAGTTCCCCCAGGACGATGCTCAGGTAGGTGATCAGGCCGACCGCCACCACCGTGCCGGCCACGGTGGCGTAGCTGCCTTCCTTGAGTAGCGGCGCGGGAGCGGCCATCGACGGGAACCATTCGAGCAGGTGCGCGCCGATCGACCGGCCGATGGCGTCGCCGCCGAACATGCCGGTCAGGATCCCGATCAGGGTGATGCCGACCTGGACCGTGGACAGGAAGCGCTCGGGGTGCTCGGCCAGGTCCAGGGCCCGCCGGGCTCCGCGCTGGCGGGCGGCGGCCAGCTGCTTGAGCCGCGCCTTGCGCGAGGTGACGACCGACATCTCCGACAGCGCGAAGAACGCGTTGCAGGCGATCAGGACCAGGACGATGAACAGCTCAAGCACGGCGGCGGGCCCGGCCGGCGGCCATCGCCGGGGTCAAGGGGGAACGGGGGCTGCCGGTGCGGCGTCGGGGTGGGCTGGGGTCGTCGTCCATGGGGCGGCGGCGCGGCGCGTGCGCGGTCGGCAATGATAGCACCGGCCCGGGCGGGGTCCGGGTGCGCCGGCCGGGATTGGCCGGGGGCGGCGCCGAGCGGTCATAATTCCGCCCCTACGGCCGTCCACCCCGAGGCGGCGGGACCCTCCCCGATGTTTTCCTTGCAGACCATTTTCGGCCAGGGCAACCAGTTCTATTCCCTGCTCGAGGAGGCCGCGGAGGCGGCCCACGACGCCGCCAAGGCCCTGCATGCCATGCTCCGCGAGGCCGACCGCCAGCCCGCGCTGGACGCCTTCAAGCTGGCCCGCCTGCGCGAGCGCGAGGCCTCGGACAAGATCAGCCAGGCCCTGGTGGACAGCTTCATCACCCCGATCGAGCGCGAGGACATCGAGGCGCTGGGCTCGGCGCTGTACAAGATCCCCAAGCAGATCGAGAAGTTCGCCGACCGCTACTCGCTGGCCACCCAGCACCTGGAGCACATCGACTTCGCCCCGCGCGCGGCGATGCTCGAGCAGGCGGCCGAGGTGGTGGTGCAGATGGTCAAGCAGCTCAGGCACATGAAGCTCGAGCCGATGAAGGCGCTCAACGACCGCCTGCGCGCGCTGGAGAACGAGGCCGACCGGCTGATGCTCGAGCTGTACCGGGACATCTACTCGGGCAAGCTCGACCCGCTGCAGATGTTCCTGCTCAAGGAATTCTTCGAGATCCTCGAGAAGGCCATCGACCGCTGCCGCGAGGCCGGCGTGGTGGCCTACGAGATCGTCCTCAAGAACTCCTGACCGGGCGCCGACCATGCTGACCCTGGTCCTGATCGTGGTGGCGACCGCGCTGGTGTTCGAGTACATCAACGGGTTCCACGACACCGCCAACTCGATCGCGACCGTGGTCGCGACCAAGGTGCTCTCGCCGATGCAGGCGGTGGGCCTGGCCGCGTCGATGAATCTGATCGGCGCCCTGGCCGGCACCGCGGTGGCCAAGACCATCTCGTCGGGCCTGATCGATGCGGGGGTGATCGAGGTCGGCTCGCAGCTGGTGCTGTGCGCGCTGCTCGGCGGCATCAGCTGGAACCTGATCACCTGGTGGCTGGGGCTGCCGTCCTCGTCCTCGCACGCGCTGATCGGCGGCCTGATCGGCGCGGCGATCGCGGCGGCGGCGAACAACTTCGACGTGGTGATCTGGTCCGAGCCGGCCGAACCGGTCTATCGCAGCGCGGGCGTGCTGTGGAAAGTGGTCGTGCCGATGGTGTCCTCGCCGGTGCTTGGCTTCGTCGCCGGCTTCCTGGTGATGGGACTGCTGTTCTTCATCATCTCGATGATGGCGCGCTCGGGCGGCTGGCTGGCGCGGATCGCGCGTCCGCGCTGGGTGAACGGCTTCTTCGGCAAGGCGCAGATCCTCAGCGCCGCCGGCATGGGCTTCGCCCACGGCATGAACGACGCCCAGAAGACCATGGGCATCGTCGCGCTGACCCTGGTGAGCGCGCAGGCGGCCGGCACCCTCGACGTGCTGCCGTCGTGGCTGGCCTTCCTGCATCCCTCCGACGCGGCGCTGGACCACGGCGACATCGACACCTGGATCAAGGTCACCTGCGCGGTGGTGATGGCGGCCGGCACCGCCGCGGGCGGCTGGCGGATCATCAAGACCCTCGGCCACAAGCTGGTCAAGCTGCACCCGATCCACGGCTTCGCCGCCGAGACCAGCGCCGCTTCGGTGATCCTGGCGGCCTCGCACCTGGGCATCCCGGTCTCGACCACGCACAACATCTCGTCCGCGATCATGGGCGTGGGCACGGCCAAGCGCCTGAACGCGATCAAGTGGGGCGTGGTCCACAAGATGATCTGGGCCTGGATCCTGACCATCCCGATGTCGGCCGGCATCGCCTACCTGCTGTTCCGCCTGATGCAGGCGATGGGCTGGGCCTGACCGGCCGTTCCGCGACCGGGCGCGGGCGGCGGGTGCCGGCGCACGCCGGCGGTGGGGCCGGCCCGGCGCCGCGGGCGGGCGTTCCGGCCGCCTGGGGGCTACAGCAGGTCGCCGTCGGCCGACAGCGCGCGCTCGAGCCGGTCGCCCATGCCGCCGATTTCCAGCACCACGCGGCTGACCTCGGCGGCGGTGAGGCCGTCGTAGGGGCGGTTCTCGCACAGCTGCAGGTAGGGCACGCCGTCGAGCTCGCCGATCGCCAGGTAGCCGACCCGGCTGTTCCAGTTGAAGGCCAGCGCGCGGCGCGCGTCGATCCCGGTGATGGGAGCGATCACCGTGCTGGCGCGCAGGTAGCAGCGTCCGTCGTCGTCCTGGAGCTCGGACAGGAAGATCGCCTGGTGCCGGCGCCCGCCGTCGAGCGACAGCTCGACGCAGACCACGTAGGGCTCCTGCATCGTGACCCGGAAGTCCCCGCCGAGCAGGTGGCGGCGGATCTGTTCGAAGTTCTGCATGGGACGCCCCCCGACGATTCGAGCCGATATCCTAGTGCGCGATGGCTGCCCTGTCTGCCGACTCGCCCGCCGTGGCGCGGATCCTCGCCGCGGTCCGCGCCGTGCCGCGCGGGCAGGTGGCCGGCTACGGCCAGATCGCGCGGCGCGCGGGCCTGCCGCGGCGGGCGCGGCTGGTGGCGCGGGTGCTGGCCGGGAACGCCGACCCGGCGCTGCCGTGGCACAGGATCCTGCGCAGCGACGGGCGGATCGCGTTCCCGCCGGGCTCGCCTGGCTTCCGCGAACAGGTGCGGCGGCTGCGCGCCGAAGGCGTGGCGGTCGAGAATGGCCGGGTGCGGATGCCGCGCGCGGACACCGACCTGGACGCCGCGCTCTGGGGGCCGGACCGGGCCTGAGCGCCCGACGGGAAACTTTGTCCCGCGCGCCATGCGAAGGCGTGCCGCGCGCCGGCCGGTATGATGGGCGCGAGTGCAGGAGCGCCCATGTTCACCAATATCCCCCCCGTCACCAAGGGCCTGCTGATCGCCAACGGCCTCGTGTTCGTGCTCCAGCTGGTCCTGGGCCCCGCCCTGGATGCGCTGATGCTGTGGCCCTGGCTGCCGCCGGAACTGGCGCCGTACGCGCCGTACCGCTTCATGCCGTGGCAGCTGCTCAGCTATGGCTTCCTGCACGGCAACACCGCGCACCTGCTGTTCAACATGCTGGCGCTCTTCATGTTCGGCGCGCAGCTCGAGTACGTATGGGGCCAGCGCCGGTTCCTGACCTACTTCCTGGTGTGCGTCGCCGGCGCGGGCCTGTGCCAGCTGCTGGTGGTGTCGTGGAGCGTGCGCAACGGCGGCGGGCTGTACCCGACGGTGGGCGCCTCGGGCGGCGTGTTCGGCCTGCTGCTCGCCTACGGCATGCTGTTCCCGCACCAGCGGGTCATGCTGCTGATCCCGCCGATCCCGATGAAGGCGCGCACCCTGGTGATCGTGTACGGCCTGGTGGAGCTGGTGCTCGGGGTCACGGGCACCCGGTCGGGCGTGGCCCACTTCGCGCACCTCGGCGGGATGCTGTTCGGCTGGCTGCTGATCCGCCACTGGCGTGGCCAGCCTCCGTTCGGCGGGCGACGTTTGCGTCGCGTCGTCTGATGCCGCCGTCCGTGGCGGCGCGCCACGTCATGCCGGCTTGACGCCCGCGGCGCTAGGTTGGGCAATCGCGAGCGCCTGCAGGGCGAGGACGACTGCACATGGACATCATCTTCGTCGGCGGGCCCTGGCACGGGTCCTCCAGGACCTTCGAGTCGCTTCCGGCGAAGATCCCGGCCGGGGGTGTGGCGACGTACGTGCCGTGGAGCGACCACCCGGCCACTGCCGGTGTCCTGGCACCGCGGCTCGAACGCGCGCATGCCTACGTGTGCGACACGCTGATGCCGCCGGCCCTGCTGGAGCGCGTCCAGGACGTACTCGTGCACGGCAGCGTGCCGTCGCATGGCGTCCCGGAGGATCCCGGGCCAGCTGGCATGGCGGCCTGAAGTCGTGCGGAGTCGCAGGTGTGCGGTGCCATGCCGATGCATGCCATGACGCGATGCCGTGACGACATCGCTTCCCCGGTCGCGGAGGAGCTTTCCGCAGGCCAGCCGTCGGCAGCGATGGCGGTGGGCGCGGGGGGCGGCCAGGATGGCGGCGGCTTCCTTGCCGCGGCCGCCAGCCGGCGCGCTGCGATGCCGTCAGCCGGGCGCGGATGGCGCGCCGCGGCGTCGGGTGGCGCGTACGCCGGCATGGCCTCGCCGGGGCCTCGATCCCAGGTACAGGCCGAGCGCGAACGCGGCATAGGCCGAGAACATCCCGGCGGCGCCGATGCGGTGCTCGAATCCGGGGCTCAGCCGCCGCGGCACCACGTGGTAATCGACCGCGTAGGCGAGCGCCGCGACGGCCGCCGCCCGCGCCGCGCGTCCGGCGGGCGCGGCGTGGTCGGGCCGCAGCGCCTCGAATATGCCTGCCCACCACAGCGAGCTGGCGTGGTGGATGCCGTAGCCGACGCTCGTGTAGCGCGGCGATGCACGGCGCACCCGGCGTGCGCGCGGATACCACAGCCACTGGCTGGCGGCGTTGGTGCCCGCCGCCGCGGCGCCGGTGCGGAACCGGCTGAACACGGAGACCATCAGCGTGGACAGCACGCTCGCCAGGGTGCCTGAGCGCAGGGCACGCCGCAGGAGTCCCCGCCCATGCGCGTGATGGTGCTCGGCACCGGCCTGGTGGGCGACGCGCTTGCCCGCGGCCTGCGCGCGCGCGGCCATCAGGTGGTCCAGGCGGGGCGCGACCCGCGCGCAGGGAGCGGCACGGTCGCGCTCGACTTCAACGCGCTGCCGGCCGACGCCACGCTGGTGCGGGCGCTGGCCGAGGTGGACGTGCTGGTGAATACGGTAGGCATCTTCCGCGAGACAGCAGAGCAGTCGTTCGATGCAGTCCACGTGAACGCGCCGCTGCGCCTGTTCGAGGCCGCGCGGGTCGCGGGCGTGGGGCGCGTGCTGCAGGTCTCGGCGCTCGGCGCCGACCCACGGTCGCCGATCCCGTTCCTGGCCAGCAAGGGACGCGCCGACGAGGCCCTGCTGGCGTACAGCCATCCGGAACGCTGCGTGGTGCGGCCGTCGCTGGTGTTCTCGCCCGCGGGCGCGAGCACCCGCGCCTTCTCCGGCATGGCCGGGCTGCCCCTGCTGCCGCTGCCGGAGGGCGGTCGGCAGGAGATCCAGCCCATCCACCTCGACGATCTGGTCGCGGTGCTGGTGCGGCTGGTGGAGGCGCCGGAGGTGCCCGACACGATCGATGCGGTGGGACCGCGACCACTGCCGCTGCGCGAATACGTCGAGCTGTTCCGGAACGCGCTGGCCATCGGCGGGATCACGGTGCCGGTGCCGGCGTGGTTGGCGCGCGCGGGTGCCTGGCTGGTCTCGCGCGCCATGCCCCGCGTGCCGGTGGACCCCGACGCGCTGGCGATGCTGGCCGGCGGCAGCACCGCCGATCCGGCGCCCGTCGCGAACTGGCTGGGCCATGCGCCGCGCGCGCCCCAACACTTCTTCGAGGGCCTGCCGCTGTCGCGCATGCGGCGCAACGCGCTGCTGGGCTGGAGCCTGCCGCTGATGCGCGCGGCGCTGGCGTTCACCTGGATCGCCACCGGCCTGATCTCGCTCTTCGTCTACCCGCGCGAACTCTCGCTGGAGCTGCTGGCACGGGTCGGGCTGGCCGGTGGCCTCGCCAACGCGGCGCTGTGGACGGCGGCACTGCTCGACATCGCGCTGGGCGTGGCCCTGCTGCTCATGCGCAGCAGGGCGCTGCTGTACGTGGCGCAGCTGGTGCTGGTGGCGACCTACACGCTGGTCATCACCATCTGGCTTCCCGAACAGTGGTCGCACCCGTTCGGGCCGGTGTTGAAGAACCTGCCGCTGCTGGCGATGATCGCGGCATTGGCCGCGCTGGACCGGGGCGATGGACCTGATCCTCGTTAAGTACCTGCACGTACTGTCGTCGACGCTCCTGTTCGGCACCGGCATCGGCACGGCGTATTACCTGTTCTTCGTGAGCCGGACCCGCGACGCGAAGGTGGTGGCGGTGGTGGCGCGCCATGTCGTGGTCGCGGACTGGATCTTCACCGCCACCACGATCGTGTTCCAGCCGCTGAGCGGGCTCTGGCTGGCGCGGCGCATGGGGACTCCCCTGGCCACGCCATGGCTGTTCTGGTCGATGGTCGCATTCGCGATCGCCGCGCTGTGCTGGCTGCCGGTGGTGCGGCTGCAGATGCGGATGCGCGACGTGGCGGTCGCGGCGGCGGCGGCCGGACGCGAACTGCCGGTCGAGTACGCGCGCCACCTGGGCGCGTGGACCGCGCTAGGGATCCCGGCGCTGGTGTCGTTCCTGGCGATCTTCTACATGATGGTGGCGCGCCGGGTGCCGTTCATCGGTTGAACGACGCCCGGCCCGTCCGCGGCGCGATGCGCCTTACTCGGCCTGGCGCCAGATCGACACCTGCTCCTCGGGCTTGCGCACCATCGGGTTGCCGGCCTTGCACTTGAACGCCTTGGCGAAGGCGGGCAGGTTCACCAGCGGCCCGTTCGCGCGCCACTGGCCCGGGGCGTGCACGCTGGTCGCGGCGGCCTCGGTGGCCGATTCGGCCGACAGCTGCTCGCGCCACAGCGCGGCCCAGGCGCGGAAGAAGGATTCGTGCGCGGCGTTGTCCGCCCCCGGCTGCGCGGCCTCGAGCGCGTCGAACGCCAGTTCCACCGCGGCCAGGTCGGCCATGTTGCCTTCGCGGGTCAGGGTGGCGTTGACCTTGAGCCCGTCGGCCGCCGGATAGTCGTAGTTGGCGTACTGCAGGGCAAGGCGGTCGGCGAGCGCGCCGTAGGCGGCCTCGTCGGCGGCCGTCCACCAGGTGCGGATCCCGCCCGAGGCATCGACCAGCCGGCCCTTGATGTCGACGGCGCGGCCGAGTTCGTGCGCGACCAGGGCGCCGAAGCTGCCGTACTGCGCCGCGGTGTCCTGCTCCATGTCCAGGACCGGGGCCTGCAGCGCCGCGGCGGAGACGATCAGGCGGTTGTGGGCGATGTCGTAGGCCAGCGCCGGGTCCTGCGGCTGCACGCCCCAGCGGCGCTGCGCGTTGGTGCGGCCGATGCGGCGCATCTCCTCGCGGTGGTGCCAGCTCGAGGCGATCAGCATGTTGCTGCCGAAGCTGCTGCGGCCCATCGGCTGGACGCTGAAGTCGACGTCGTAGGCGGGAGCGCCGATCTCGATCCGCAGCGCGGCGAGCTTGGCTTCGGCCTCGGTGCGGGCTTCGGCCGACATCCACGTGCTGCGCGCGACCGCGCGTGCCAGCGCGTCGCGGACCTGGCCGGCGATGGCCTCGGCGCGCGAGCGGGTGGCCTCGGGCAGGTAGCGGGCGACGTACTCGCGCGCCAGCATCGGCCCGGCGGCGCGGTTGATCGCCTCCAGCACCTGCACGTCGCGCTGCGGCGGGGTGGACTGGCCGCGCAGCACGCGGCCGTGGAACGAGAAGTGGGCGTCGCGGAAGGCCTGGTTGAGGTAGGGCGCCATCGCGTTGCCGATCTGGTAGCGCAGGTAGGTCTTCCACTGGCCCGGCTTGAGCGTGCGCACCAGGTCGTCGACCTCGGTGAAGTACTCGACGTGGGCCATCGACACCTGGTCGGCGCTCACGCCCTGCGCCTGCAGGAACTGGTCGAGCTGCAGGTTGCGGAACTGCTTGGCGAAGCCGGCGGTGGATACCAGGGCGTAGTTCGCGCGCGGATCGCGCAGGGTGTCGATCGGGCGCGAGGCGCGGGCCAGCCGCGTCTCGAGGTCGAGCACCATCGCCATCTCTTCCTTGAGCTTGTCCTGCGGCGTGCCGGTGAGGGCGAGGATCTTCTCGACGTACTCGGTGTAGCGGCCGAGCAGGGCGCGGGTGTCGGCGTCCTCGCGGGTGTAGTAGGCGGGGTCGGGCAGGGCGATGCCGCCCTGGGTGAAGTACCCGACGTAGCGGTCGAGGTCGCCGAGGTCGAGGTCGGCGCTGAAGTTGAACGCCACCGGGATGCCGACCTGGTGCAGCGCGGCGATCGCGGGCGGGATGTCGCGGGCGCGGCGGATGGCGTCGATGCGCGAGAGCAGGGTGGCGATCGGCTGGGCGCCGTCGCGCTCGACCGCGGCCTCGTCGATGCCGCTGGCCCAGAAGTCGCCGAGCAGCTTCTGCACGTCGTTCTGCGGCGACAGGACGGCGTCGTCCAGCAGCGCGCGCTGCTGCAGGAGGGTGCGCTGCTGCAGCTGGCCCAGGGCAGAGACCGAGCCGGTGCCGTCGACCACGGTGTTGGCCGCGAGCCAGTCCTTGTTGACGAAGGTGTAGAAGTCGGTGCACGCGGTGAGCGCCGGTTGCGCCGGGGCCTTGCGGCGCTGGGCGTGGGCGTCGGGCGCGGCCAGGACCAGGAGCAGGCAGGTGGCGAGGGCGGCGGCAAGCGGCTTCTGCATCGGCATGGAGCTCGTCCGGGGTGGCTGGGATCGGGCCCGGATTCTAGCAAGGGGGGCGCGGGCGGCCTTCACCGCCGGCGCGGCCCCGGTCACGGATCCGGGCGGTGTCGCAGCCGGCGCTCGACGACAGGTGCCGGGATGTCGGCGAGGCTGATCCGCGTGTCCCGTCGGGGGGGCTTGGCGGCGGACGGGCCGCGCCGCGGCTCAGCTTCGGTCGGGGCACGTCTTGCTTCGATGATCTGTCCGGGTGGACCGGCTCCGAGACTTGCGGCGGCGGCTGCTTTTAGGTCCTTGGCGGAGGACGGGCCACGTCGCGACTGGCGGCCCCGCTCCGCGAATGTCCTCCGGCGTGCGCACGGCGCACGCCTCCCCCTG
>Ga0207873_1002049_pt1 | contig 17521 bp, 15 predicted proteins | sample BGWIniCompost_FD_187373 | JGI IMG/M metagenome (GOLD analysis project Ga0207873, IMG submission 187373) | Cellulose adapted compost microbial communities from Newby Island Compost Facility, Milpitas, CA, USA - BGW Initial Compost (SPAdes)... ...
ATCGCCGCGGGCGGCATCGCGGCCACCGTGAACTGGTAGAACTCCGGCAGCCCCCGGCCCGCGCACAGCCACGCCAGCCGGTCGCCGAGCATCGCGCCGATCGCGGCGGCGACGAACACCAGGGGGCCGCCGCCCACCAGCAGCGAGGCCGCGCCCGCAAGCCCGCCGCTGGCCACCGTCAGCACCCACTTGGGGTACGGGTGCCGGTTGCGGCGGATCTCCGCCAGCCGCCGGTAGGCCTCCTCCAGCGTGATGTGCGTCTCGTCGTCGCTGAGGTCGTCCACCAGCTGGTACACGGCCGCCAGCCGGGTGTAGTCGGTGCCCCGGCGGCGCACCGTGCGGGAGGCGGTCACCGGGTCGTCGACCAGCGACGGCTGGTAGGAGATGGACAGCAGGGTGAAGGTGACGTTCGGTTCGCAGCGGTCCAGGCCGTAGGAGCGGCACACGGCGAACATCGCCGCCTCCACGTCCTCGGCGCCCTCGCCGCCCGCGAGCAGCAGCTCGCCGATACGCAGCGTCAGGTCGAGCACGCGCGGGACGGCGGGGCCGCCCTCCTCCGGCTTCGGCGCCGACTTCTCCGGCGCCGGACGCTCGGCCACCGGCATGCGCAGCATGGTGCGCATGCGGTCCTGCCAGGGCACGTCCGGGGTGATGCTGACGACCGGTGTCCCGCCGGGCGGTGTGAAGGCGGGCGGGGCGTGCCGGGCACTGTAGGTCTTCGGCGGGCTGAACGCCGAACTCTCCGCCTCGGCGGGCTGCGGCGAGGACACCTCCAGGCCGTCCGGGATCGCGAACTCGCTGGTCGTCTCGGACTCGCCGGAGTCGTTCCTGGGCACTCTCAGCCCCTCGGGAACGGCGAACTCCGAGGTGATCTCCGATTCGCTCTCCGCCGGCGACGGCAGTCCCGCGGGAGGGGTGAAGGCACTCCTCGCCTCGTCCGACTGCGGCTTGCGGTCCTCCGCGTCCGTCACCTGCGCTGCGCTCCCTGTGCGACTCGGGTCGGTCTGCCTGTTCTCGTTGAGGCCCCTGCCCCGTCAAGCCTCAGTATGCGCACGCACAGCGGAACGGGCCGCACGCATGTGGCGTACGGCCCGTTCGCGGTTCGCTGCCGCGGGGAGCCTCAGTGGTGGCCGCCCTGCTCCTTGAAACGCTTGTAGGACCGCTCGATCTCGGCCTCGGCGTCGGCGCGGCCGACCCAGTTGGCGCCCTCCACCGACTTGCCGGGCTCCAGGTCCTTGTAGACCTCGAAGAAGTGCTGGATCTCCAGGCGGTCGAACTCCGACACGTGGTGGATGTCCCGCAGGTGCTCCACGCGCGGGTCCGTCGCCGGGACGCACAGCAGCTTGTCGTCGCCACCGGCCTCGTCCGTCATACGGAACATGCCGATCGCGCGGCACTTGATCAGGCAGCCCGGGAAGGTCGGCTCGTCCAGGATGACCAGCGCGTCCAGCGGGTCGCCGTCCTCGCCGAGGGTGTTCTCGACGAAGCCGTAGTCGGTCGGGTAGGCGGTCGAGGTGAAGAGTCGACGGTCCAGGCGGATCCGACCCGTCTCGTGGTCCACCTCGTACTTGTTCCGCGAACCCTTCGGGATCTCGATCGTGACGTCGAACTCCACCGGTGGCTCCTCCATGATCAGCACATAGTTCTGGTGGTTAAGTGTCCCTCACGCAGGTGTGTGATCGCGAAAGGGGCTGGTGGTCGTGCCAGAGCTGAGGCCTTGGCGAGGCGCGAGACCGCGTGTCGAGCGGATCGCGGACGCCGTACGACCGTCACTCGCGCGCGTGGGCGATGCGCTGCGACGGTCGATCGGCACCGGATCACCGCAGGTCAGGCGGGGCTCACGGCCAAGGCCCTGGCTGTACACCGCGACCGCCGCCACCGCCGGACTGGCCCTGGCCGTCGGCGTGGTGACCGTCTCCGGCCCCTGGGACTCCTCGGGTCAGCGTACGGCCGAGCGGGACCGGGCCGTCGCCCTGGAAGCCGCGCGTGGCACAGATCACGGCAGCACTCGGGGCAGAGCGGGCACGCCGCGCGAGACGCGCACGCCCCCCAGCGCCCCCTCCGTGCTCACCGGCCTCGGCGGCACCGCCACCACCGTCAAGTCGGCACCCGGCGGCAAGGCCCTCGCCGCCGTCCTCGACCCGCTGCTCAAGACCCCGGCGCTCGGCCGCCACTCCGCCTCGGTCGTCGACGTGGCCACCGGCAGACGCCTCTACGGCACCGCACCCGGCACCCCGCTCACCCCCGCCTCCACCATCAAGATCGTCACCGCCGCCGCGGCGCTCTCCGCGCTCGGTCCCGACCACCGGTTCACCACCCGCGCCACGTACGAGCCCGACACCGAGGAGGTCGTGCTGGTCGGCGGCGGCGACCCCACCCTCTCCGCCCGGAAGAAGCCCGCACCCGGCACGGCCCGGCTGAGCGACCTCGCGGAGCGGACCGCCGCCGCCCTCGCCAAGCGGGGCGTGCGCAAGGTGACGCTCTCCTACGACGAGACCCTCTACCCCGGCGACCGGCGGCACCCGATCGGCGAGAACACCAACATCGCCGAGATCACCCCCCTGATGACCGACGAGGCCCGCACCGACGACTCCGGCAGCGGCGCCGCCCCCCGCGTCCCCGACCCGGCCGCCGACGCCGCCCGCACCTTCGGGGAGCTGCTGCGCAAGCACGGCGTCGAGACCTCGCCACCCGGCCCGTCGAAGTCCAGCAGCCGCGCCGCCACCCTCGCCTCGGTGTCCTCGCCCCCGCTGTCCGCCCTGGTCGAGCGGATGCTGACCAACAGCGACAACGACATCGCCGAGGCCCTCGCCCGGCACACCGCGATCGCCACCGGCAAGCGCGCCGACTTCGCCGGTGCCTCGGCGGCGGTGCGCGCCCAGCTGCAGAAGCTGAAGGTCCCGCTGAAGGGCGCCGTGCTGCGCGACGGCAGCGGCCTGGACCGCCGCGACCGGCTCACCGCCGACCTGCTCACCGCGCTGCTGGTCAAGGCCGCCGACCCGGCCCACCCCGAGCTGCGCCCCGTCCTCACAGGGCTGCCCGTCGCCGGCTTCACCGGCACCCTCAGCGGCCGCTACGCCGACGGGGCGGGCGGCGTGGTCCGCGCCAAGACCGGCACCCTCACCGGCGTCAACACCCTTGCGGGCACCGTCGTCGACCGCGACGGGCGCCTGCTGGCCTTCGCCTTCCTGGGCACCGGCGCCGACCGGGGCGCCGCCCAGGACGCCCTGGACAAGGCGGCCACGGCCCTCGCGGGCTGCGGCTGCCGGTGACCCGGGGCGGGGTTGCGGCCCGCCCCGACGGTGACCGTGGGCGGGCATCCCGCGCCCGCCCCGCCGGCCCGCGGGATCTCGTCGCCCTGCCCGCTTCCCCGGCACTCACGTACCGTTGACCCATGACGAGCATCGGTGGTGCTGCCTCTTCCGGGATGGTCGACTGGAACCTCGCGGTCGCGACCGCGACCCGGCTCATGCGACCCGGCCCCGACGTGAGCCGCGACGAGGCCAGGGCGGTCGTCGCGGAGCTGCGCCGGCACGCGCAGGCCTCGGAGGGGCACGTGCGGGGCTTCACCCGTCTCGGGACGGAGGAGACGCACGACACCCCGGTGCTGGTGGTCGACCGGCCCGGCTGGGTGCGCGCCAACGTCGCCGGATTCCGCGAACTGCTCAAGCCGCTGCTCGACAAGATGCAGCAGCGGCGCGGCACCGGCCCCGGCAACGCGGTGCTGGGCGCCGTGGGCGGCAAGGTCACCGGCGTCGAGCTGGGCATGCTGCTGTCCTTCCTCGCCTCCCGCGTCCTCGGCCAGTACGAGACCTTCGCCCCCGCCACCCGCGACCTGCCCGCCGGGGAGAACGGCGGCGGCCGGCTGCTGCTGGTCGCGCCCAACGTGGTCCATGTCGAACGCGAACTCGACGTCGACCCGCACGACTTCCGGCTGTGGGTGTGCCTGCACGAGGAGACCCACCGCACCCAGTTCAGCGCCGTGCCCTGGCTGCGCGACCACCTGGAGGGCGAGATCCAGTCGTTCCTGGGGGAGACCGACGTCGACCCCATGACCGTCCTGGAGCGCATCCGCGACGCCGCCCAGACGCTGGCCGGCGGCCGGCCCGAGGGCGAGGAGGAGGACGGCGGACGCTCCCTGGTGGAGATCGTCCAGACCCCCGCCCAGCGCGAGATCCTCGGCCGGCTCACCGCCGTGATGTCCCTGCTCGAGGGCCATGCCGACTACGTGATGGACGGCGTGGGACCCGAGGTGGTGCCGACCGTCGCCGAGATCCGCGAGAAGTTCCAGCAGCGCCGCGCCAAGGGCGCCTCCCGCCTGGACATGGCGCTGCGCAAGCTGCTGGGCCTGGACGCCAAGCTGCGTCAGTACCGGGACGGGGAACGTTTCGTCCGGGCGGTCGTCGAGGAGGTCGGCATGGACGGCTTCAACCGCGTGTGGACCTCGCCCAACACGCTCCCCACCAAGGCGGAGATCTCCAGACCTGCCGACTGGATCACACGGGTGCACCGCAAACCGGAGGCATAAGCTCCGCACGACGGCATGCGGAGTCCCCTCCAATCACCCGTCCGAGGGACCGTGAGCCATGGGCAGGCGTGCAATGCTCGGGGAACGGCCCGGTTCTGTCACCATCTACACACTCTGCGTGACCGAATCTCGGGCTCACCCCCCGACAACTTCATGAAGGGAACCGGACAATGGGTCCCCATCCTGCGGTCGCGGCGATACGCCTGGCGGTCCGCCGCGTACTCCACGACATCCTCGCCGAACACGCCGAACACGCCGAACACGCCGAACGCGCTCCCGGTGGACATCACGAGCGCCACGGGCACGACTGCCGTCACGAGCACCCCCGGCAGCACGGCCTGCACGAACAGCACGGGCATCACCGCCATCACGTCCAGCACCGGCAGCACGCCGGCGGGCTCGGCCGCACCCCGTCCCGGGCCTCGGTGGCCATCCCGCAGGGATGCTCCTGCGCCCCGCTCGTGCTGGTGGCCTGCTCCGGCGGCGCCGACTCCATGGCCCTCGCCTCCGCCCTCGCCTTCGAGGCCCCCCGGCTCGGCGTCCGGGCCGGCGGCATCACCGTCGACCACGGACTCCAGCCCGGCTCCGACCAGCGCGCGGCGGAGGTCGTGCAGCGCATGAGGGAACTCGGCCTCCATCCGGCCGAGTCCGTCGCCGTGACCGTCGGCCGCGAGGGCGGGCCCGAGGCCGCGGCCCGCGACGCCCGCTACGCCGCCCTGGACGCCGCCGCCGAACGGCTCGGCGCCCGCGCCGTCCTGCTCGGTCACACCAGGGACGACCAGGCCGAGACCGTCCTGCTCGGCCTCGCCCGCGGCTCCGGCATCCGCTCCCTGTCCGGCATGGCCGCGGTCTCGGGGGCCGGCGGCCGTTACCGGCGCCCCTTCCTGCAGCTCGACCGGCAGACCGCCCGCAAGGCCTGCATGGTCCAGTCCCTGCCCGTCTGGGACGACCCGCACAACACCGACCCGTCCTACACCCGCTCCCGGCTGCGCCACGAGGGTCTGCCCGCCCTGGAGAAGGCGCTCGGCAAGGGCGTCGTCGAGGCCCTCGCCCGCACCGCCCAGCTCTCCCGCGACGACGCCGACGCCCTCGACGCCTGGGCCTCCCGCGCCGAGGCCGGCGTCCGCGACGCCGACGGCGGCCTCGAGTGCGCCGGCCTCCACGCCCTGCCGCCCGCGGTGCGCCGCCGGGTGCTGCGCCGCGCCGCCATCGAGGCGGGCGCACCGGCCGGTTCCCTGTTCGCCCGGCACATCGAGGAGGTCGACCGGCTGATCACCGGCTGGCGCGGTCAGGGGGCCATCAATCTCCCCGGCAAAGTCGTCGTCCGGCGGCAGGGTGGCAGACTGGTGATTCGGCAAGGCTGAAACGGTGCCCCCTCGGCGACGGAGGCGGCGGGGCCCGGCAGCCGGTGGGACGACCGAAAGTGATGCGGGTGGACGCGAAAGACATGGGTGCCGACCTCGAGAAGGTGCTCATCACCAAGGAAGAGATCGACGCGAAGCTGGCCGAGCTGGCTGCCAAGATCGACGCGGATTACGCGGGCAAGGATCTGCTGATCGTCGGCGTGCTCAAGGGCGCGGTGATGGTCATGGCCGACCTCGCGCGGGCGCTGTCCACCCCCGTCACGATGGACTGGATGGCCGTATCCTCGTACGGGGCGGGCACCCAGTCCTCCGGTGTGGTGCGGATCCTCAAGGACCTCGACACCGACATCAAGGGCAAGCACGTCCTGATCGTCGAGGACATCATCGACTCCGGTCTGACCCTGTCCTGGCTGATCTCCAACCTCGGCTCGCGCGAGCCCGCCTCCCTGAAGGTGTGCACGCTGCTGCGCAAGCCCGAGGCGGCGAAGGTCGCCATCGATGTGGAATGGGTCGGTTTCGACATCCCCAACGAATTCGTCGTCGGCTACGGCCTGGACTACGCCGAGAAGTACCGCAATCTCCCGTTCGTCGGTACGCTCGCGCCTCACGTCTACGGCGGCTGAGCCCGAAGGGCCCATTCGCCCGGACGGTGATCGGGAACCCCGGCGGTCTCCGCGCCGTTGGAGCATGCGTAGACGCGATTGCCAGCCGTCCCGCGCAGCTTCGGGGGACAATGCTGGGGTACCGTCCGAAGAACAGCCTTTATCAAACTCACTATGGCAGGAGGGACGGGGCGGCACCGCTCCGTATGGATGGACGTGAAGCGATACTTCCGTGGGCCGGTCATGTGGATCGTGCTGGCCGTCCTTGCCGTGGTCGTGTTGATGCAGGTCGTCGGTTCGTCCGGCGGCTACAAGACGGTGGACACGGGCCAGGTCGTCCAGGCGATCAATGAGAACAAGGTCGAGTCGGCCAAGCTGACCACCGGCGACGAGCAGATCATCAAGGTCTCGCTCAAGGACGGTCAAAAGGTCGAGGGCAGCTCGAAGATCCAGGCGAGCTACATCGGTGACCAGGGCGTCACCATCGCCAGCACGCTGCAGAACAAGTACGAGAACAAGCAGATCCCCGACGGCTACACGGTCTCGCCGTCCAAGCAGAACCCCTTCGTGAGCATTCTGCTGTCGCTGCTTCCGTTCGTTCTGATCGTGATCGTCTTCCTGTTCCTGATGAATCAGATGCAGGGCGGCGGCTCCCGCGTCATGAACTTCGGCAAGTCCAAGGCGAAGCTCATCACCAAGGACACGCCGAAGACGACGTTCGCCGACGTGGCCGGCTCGGACGAGGCCGTCGAGGAGCTCCAGGAGATCAAGGAGTTCCTGCAGGAACCGGCCAAGTTCCAGGCCGTCGGCGCCAAGATCCCCAAGGGCGTGCTGCTCTACGGCCCGCCCGGCACCGGCAAGACCCTGCTCGCGCGGGCCGTCGCGGGCGAGGCCGGTGTGCCCTTCTACTCGATCTCCGGTTCCGACTTCGTCGAGATGTTCGTCGGTGTCGGTGCCTCCCGGGTCCGTGACCTGTTCGAGCAGGCCAAGGCCAACGCCCCCGCCATCGTCTTCGTCGACGAGATCGACGCGGTCGGCCGCCACCGCGGCGCCGGCCTCGGCGGCGGTCACGACGAGCGCGAGCAGACCCTGAACCAGCTGCTCGTCGAGATGGACGGCTTCGACGTCAAGGGCGGCGTCATCCTGATCGCCGCCACCAACCGGCCCGACATCCTCGATCCCGCCCTCCTGCGCCCCGGCCGCTTCGACCGGCAGATCGCCGTGGACCGCCCCGACATGCAGGGCCGTCTGGAGATCCTCAAGGTCCACCAGAAGGGCAAGCCGGTCGCTCCCGACGTCGACCTGTCCGCCGTCGCCCGCCGCACCCCCGGCATGACCGGTGCGGACCTGGCCAACGTGCTGAACGAGGCCGCGCTGCTCACCGCGCGCAGCGACAAGAAGCTGATCGACAACAAGGTGCTGGACGAGGCGATCGACCGCGTGGTCGCGGGCCCGCAGAAGCGGAGCCGGATCATGTCGGACAAGGAGAAGAAGATCACCGCGTACCACGAGGGCGGACACGCCCTGGTCGCGGCGGCCTCGCCGAACTCCGACCCGGTCCACAAGATCACCATCCTGTCCAGAGGCCGCGCCCTCGGCTACACGATGGTCCTGCCGGACGAGGACAAGTACTCGACCACCCGCAACGAGATGCTCGACCAGCTCGCCTACATGCTGGGCGGCCGGGCAGCCGAGGAACTGGTCTTCCACGACCCGACCACGGGTGCCGCCAACGACATCGAGAAGGCCACCAACCTGGCCCGCGCGATGGTCACTCAGTACGGCATGACCGAGCGGCTCGGCGCGATCAAGTTCGGCGGGGACAACTCCGAGCCGTTCCTCGGACGTGAGATGGCTCACCAGCGCGACTACTCGGAGGAGGTCGCCGCGCTGGTCGACGAAGAGGTCAAGAAGCTCATCGAGAACGCGCACAACGAGGCGTGGGAGATCCTCGTCGAGAACCGTGACGTCCTCGACAACCTCGTGCTGGCCCTCCTGGAGAAGGAGACGCTGGGCAAGGAGGAGATCGCCGAGATCTTCGCGCCCGTCGTCAAGCGGCCGCCCAGGCCCGCCTGGACCGGCTCCTCGCGCCGCACGCCGTCCACCCGCCCGCCGGTCCTCTCCCCGAAGGAGCTGGCTCTGACCAACGGGGCGAACGGCGCGCCGCAGGCGATCAGCACCGCCAAGAGCACCGCGGACACCTCCAGGACGTCCGAGCGGGCACCGGAGGAGCGCCCGGAGAGCTGACACCGGCCCCGGCCGCCGTCGCCGGGGCCCGGAATGTATGCCGCGCCCCCCAGGTTCTAGCCTGGGGGGCGCGGTATGTGCGTCACCGCACCGGATATGCGTCCCCCCCCGGGCACGCGCGCAGGCAAGGAACGAGGCTCCACATGACCGACCCCGTGACGCTGGACGGCCAGGTCCCGATCGGCGAGTTCGACGAGAAGCGGGCGCAGAACGCGATCCGGGAACTACTCATCGCGGTCGGTGAGGACCCGGACCGGGAGGGCCTGCAGGAGACGCCGGCACGGGTGGCGCGGGCGTACAAGGAGATATTCGCGGGCCTGTGGCAGAAGCCCGAGGACGTGCTGACCACCACCTTCGATCTCGGGCACGACGAGATGGTGCTGGTGAAGGACATCGAGGTCTACTCGACCTGCGAGCACCACCTGGTGCCCTTCCGGGGCGTGGCGCACGTCGGCTACATCCCCTCGACCAGCGGCAAGATCACCGGCCTGTCGAAGCTGGCCCGCCTGGTCGACGTCTTCGCCCGCCGCCCCCAGGTGCAGGAACGCCTCACGACCCAGATCGCCGACTCCCTCATGGAGATCCTGGAGCCGCGCGGGGTGATCGTGGTCGTCGAGTGCGAGCACATGTGCATGTCCATGCGCGGCATCCGCAAGCCCGGCGCCAAGACCCTCACCTCGGCCGTCCGCGGTCAGCTCAGGGACGCGGCGACCCGCAACGAGGCGATGAGCCTGATCATGGCTCGCTGAGCCTCCGAGACGCTGGGTCTGCGGGACGCTCGCTTCCGGCCGGTCCGGCCCGGGCCGGCAGCTGGACCGCCTCTCAGGCCGCCGGGGCGGCGCCCTCGGTGTCGTCGTCCTCGTCGTCGGGGAGCTTGCAGACGCGTTCGAGGAAGATGCCGGCCGCTATGACCCCGATGCCCGCGACGACGGAGAAGCCGGCGTAGATGGCCTGGTCGCGGCGGGCGGGGACCTCCAGGGACTCCAGCAGGAAGACGCAGACGCCGCCGTACATGCCGGCCACCAGGGCGGCGACCAGGGCGCTGGCCTGACCGAAGACCACCGCCCGGGCCGCCATCAGGGGATCGACGCCCTTGGCGTCGGGGCGCCGCTCGCGCTGGGCCTTGAGCCGGGCGCGCAGGGACAGCGCCGTGGCCGTGAGCACCGTGGCGATCAGGGCGAGCACGATCGGGGCGGCCACGGGGACGCTCGGCAGGGTCCCGAAGGCGTTCCACAGGCGGGCCCCGGCCCAGGACAGGATCCCGGCGACGACGAAAACGCCGGCCAGCACCCGGATGCGCAGCTGTCTCACGGTGTCCCTTCCCCGGCTGTCGGTCGTGTCGACCTTAACGGCTACTCGGGCAGCCGGAGTTCCAGGTCCGGGCGCTGAGTCACACCCTGGCGGGTGACCTCGTCCAGCAGCGCGGCGACCGGGCCGCGGCCGGGCAGTTCGGCCTCCGGGTCGACGTCGTGCCAGGGGGCGAGGACGAAGGCGCGTTCGTGCGCGCGGGGGTGGGGGAGTGTGAGCTGCGGGTCGTCGGAGCGGACCTCCGCGTAGGAGACGATGTCCACGTCCAGCGTGCGCGGGCCCCACCGTTCGTCGCGGACGCGGTGGAAGGCCTCCTCCACCGCCTGCGCCCGCTCCAGCAGGGAGGACGGCGGCAGGGTGGTCTTCAGCACCGCGACCGCGTTGAAGTACGAGGGCTGGCTGCCGGGCTCGACGCCCCACGGCTCCGTCTCGTAGACCGGCGAGACGGCCTTGACCCGGATGCCGGGGGTGTCCTCCAGCGCGTCCACGGCCCCCTGCAGGGTCTCCAGGCGGTTGCCGAGGTTGGCGCCGAGGGAGACCACCGCGCGTTTGGGGTTCTGCAGCGTGGAGTCGGCGGCGTCGACCCGCTCGACCACGGAGGCGGGCACGGGCTGAACGGTCGGGTCCGTGGACCCCTGAGTGAACGGCCTGGTCATACGCGGCTCCGGGTGATGGTGACGGTCACGTCGTCGAACGGAACGGTGATCGGGGCGTCCGGCTTGTGGACGCAGACCTCGACCTCCCGCACCGCGTCGTGCTTCAGACAGACCTCGGCGATGCGCTCGGCGAGCGTCTCGATGAGGTTGACGGGCTCGCCCCGCACGACGGCCACGACCTCCTCGGCCACGACGCCGTAGTGCACGGTCTTCGTCAGGTCGTCGTCGGCCGCGGCCGGGCGGGTGTCGAGGCCGAGGACCAGGTCCACGATGAAGGTCTGGCCCTCCTCGCGTTCCCTGGGGAACACACCGTGGTGCCCACGGGCCCTCAGGCCGCGCAGCGCGACACGATCCACGCGAATCACTCCTGCAGTCGTCGGTCCGGCCGGCCGTGCCGCGTGCGGGCGGCACACGACGGCCTTCTGTCGAATCTACCTGCGGGCACCGACGCCACCGGACCACCGGTGGCACGGGCCGGGAGCTGTGCCGCGAGGGTTCATCCCGCGTTTGCCCTGGAGAGGCCGGGTGCTCACGGCGCGGAAGCCGCCCCTACCCGCCGCCGCATGATTCCAACCATGTGCGCGACCGCACAACGACGAGGGGGGCGGCGTCAGGCGGGGTCAGGCGGGGCTGTCGTCGACGGGGGCGTCGTCGGGCGGGGTCTCGTCGTCCTCCTCGGCCTCGGCGAGCACCGGGGAGGCGTGGTGGGACCACAGCTTCCAGCCGGCCGGTGTGCGCCGGAACACATTGGTGGCCACCACCAGCTGGCCCACCAGCGGGCCGAGCTCCTCGCCCTCCTCGGGGGCGGGACCGCCGCTGAGGATGTTCTCCGTGCAGGTCACCACGGCGGTGTCACCGGTGACCGAGACATGGACGTCGGTGAGGAAGAACTGGATGTAGTCGGTGCCCGCCATGATCACCGCGTAGGAGCGCAGGACCTCGCCGCGCCCGGTGAGCACCGGCCAGCCCGGGTGCACGCAGGAGACCACGCCGGCCTCCGCCGGGTCGTGGTAGCTCTCGTCGACGCCGAGATCCGCCGGGGCGAGCCAGAGCGAGGCGATCTCCTCGAAGTCGCCCCGTTCGAGTGCCTCGTAGTAGGCCCTGTTGGCGGCCTCGACCTGCTCGACGTCGGTGTGGGGGGCGCTCACCGGGCTCCTTCCGCGCCGTCCGCGCCGTGCGCGAGGGTCGCAGAGGGCGCAGGCGCCGAGGTGCGTGCCTGCGCGATGGCGTGGGCGACGCGTACGGCGTCGGCCGAGGGGCGGACCTCGTGCACCCGGACGGCCCAGGCGCCGGCCTGCGCGGCCAGGGCGGAGACGGCGGCGGTGGCCGCGTCGCGCTCCCGCGCGGGGGGCGGTGTGCCGTCCGGTCCTGCCAGGACCCGGCCGAGGAACCGCTTGCGGGAGGCGGCGACCAGCAGCGGGTGGCCCAGCGCCAGCAGCCGGTCGATCCGGGCGAGCAGCGCCAGGTCGTGCTCGGCGTCCTTGGAGAAGCCCAGACCGGGGTCGACGATCAGCCGGTCCTCGGCGATCCCGCCCTCCAGCACGGCGTCCACCCGCGCCCGCAGCTCGTCGGCGACCTCGGTGACGACGTCGCCGTAGACCCCTCGGATGTTGCCGCCCTCCAGGAAGCCGCGCCAGTGCATGACGACGAAGGGGGCGCCCGCGTCGGCCACGACGCGGATCATGCCGGGGTCGGCGAGGCCGCCGCTGACGTCGTTGACCAGGACGGCACCGGCGGCGAGGGCCTGCTCGGCGACGGAGGCCCGCATGGTGTCGACGGAGATCGTGACGCCCTCGGAGGCGAGGCCCCGGACCACCGGGATGACCCGCTTGAGCTCCTCGGCCTCGTCGACGCGGGTCGCGCCGGGCCGGGTGGACTCTCCGCCGACGTCCACCAGATCAGCGCCCTGGGCGATCAGCTCCAGGCCGTGCTTGACGGCGTTCGTCGTGTCGAACCAGCGGCCGCCGTCGGAGAAGGAGTCGGGGGTGACGTTCACGACTCCCATGACCGCGCACCGGTCCCAGTGAGGAAGGCCCGCGACATGAGGGCGTCCGCTGTGATTGCTCATATGTTCAGCGTAGGCCCAGGCGGCGCCGGTGCAGCGCCGCGCCCCGGCCGGTGCCCCCCGTACAGAGCCCCCGGGCGCCCCTCGCGCAGGCGCACCCCTCGCGCGAACCCCGCCCGGACCTCCCCGTCCGGCGTCAGGCGGCGCGCACCGTGTTCTCCGACGGGCCGCGGTCCAGCATGTGCGTGCAGGGCCGGCGGGCCGGGGTGCGGCGGCGCAGGAAGCGCGGCAGTGGCACGGACGGGTTGAGGAAACCTTCCGCCTGCATCGCGGCGAAGCCGATGCGGGGCAGGTCGGCCGAGGCCCGGTAGACCACGAAGCGGGGCTCCCAGCGGGGCCGGAACTTGGCGTTGAACTTGTACAGCGACTCGATCTGGAACCAGCGCGACAGGAACAGCAGCAGCCCCCGCCAGGCCCGCAGCACCGGCCCCGCGCCGATCCTCTCGCCGCGCGCGAGCGCCGAGCGGAACATGGCGAAGTTGAGCGAGACCCGTTCGATGCCGAAGGCCGGCGCGGCCCGCAGCGCGGCCACGATGAGCAGCTCGTTCATGCCCGGGTCGGCCGAGCGGTCCCGGCGCATCAGGTCCAGGGAGACCCCGTCCCCGCCCCACGGCACGAAGTGCAGGATCGCCTTCAGATCGCCGTACTCGCCCGGCTCGGCGTCGGCCTTGTGGGCGGTGGCGATCAGGCAGTCGCCGTCGGCCGGGTCGCCGACGCGGCCCAGCGCCATGGAGAAGCCGCGCTCGGTCTCGGTGCCGCGCCAGTCGTCGGCGGCGCGGCGGATGCGGTCCAGTTCGGCCTCACCGAGGTCACGGACACGCCGTACCCGGGTCTCGTAACCGGCGCGCTCGATGCGCTTGACCATCTGGCGGACGTTGCGCATCGCGCGGCCGGCGAGCGAGAAATCCTTGACGTCGACCACCGCCTCGTCGCCGATCTCCAGGGCGTCGAGGCCGGTCTCGCGGGTCCAGACATGGCCGCCGGTCTCGGAGCAGCCCATCACGGCCGGGGTCCAGGAGTGCGCCCTGGCCTCGTCCATGAAGCGCTCGATGGCACCGGGCCAGGCCTCGACGTCGCCGATCGGGTCGCCGCTGGCGAGCATCACCCCGGAGACCACGCGGTAGGTGACCGCCGCCTTGCCGCTGGGGGAGAACACCACGGCCTTGTCGCGGCGCAGCGCGAAGTGCCCGAGGGAGTCCCGCCCGCCGTGCTCGGCGAGCAGCGCGCGCAGCCGGGCCTCGTCCTCCTCCGTCAGCCGGGCCGCCGGGTGCTCGGGGCGGAACGCCAGGTAGATGGTGGTGACGGCGGTGATCCAGCCCAGGGCGCCGAGGCAGAAGGCGACGGTCCAGGAGGTGTCGCCCCGGTAGTCGACCGGCCCTTCCACCCCGAACAGCCCGTACACCACGTGGGTCAGCCGGTCGGCCATGCTCGGGTCGCCGATCAGCTGCCCCGGCTGGGCGTTGACGATCACCAGGCCCAGCAGCAGCGAACCGGCGCCCATCAGCACGAAGTTGGCCAGCGCCCGCCATCTGCTGCGCGGGTCGGGCAGCGCGGCGAACTGGTCGCGGTGGCGCAGCAGCAGGGCGAGCAGCACCAGCGGGATCAGCACGCCGAGCACCGAGTGCCGGTAGCTGAACTGGGCCACCGCGCCCGCCGGGAGCAGGGCGACCGCGGCCCGCCAGGCCCGCCGCTTGCCCCGCTTCAGGCCGTGCGCGAGGAGCAGCAGCAGAACGCCGGCGCTCAGCGAGAGCGCCGCCGCGAAGGACCCGAACGCGCCCGGCAGCACCTCGGCGAGGTCGTGCATCCGGCTGTGCCGGAAACGCGGGAAGATGCCCGCGGCGATGTCCAGCAGACCGACCAGAGCGCAGGCCCGGCCGACCAGAAGAGGCACGGACTCGGGGCGTGGCCCGCGCAGCAGCCGGCGCGCACGCCGCGCCATGCCGCCGTCCCGTACGCGCCGGGGCGCACGGGCCGCGAGCTTCGGAACCCAGCCCGACATTTCCTCATCTGTCCTGACAGACATCGCAATCCTGTAGTTCGGCGAGAGACGATGGATCCGGTGCCGATCGGGCATCCGGCGACATTGCGCCCTCTAGGACGGTGTCTCGGGAGGAGAGGTTCACTCCTCTCGCCGAAGCCGCCGAACAGGCCAACGACAGCCCGGCGCCGCCCTCATGACGGAGCAGGGGCGGCAGGCGCCGGGCAGAAAGCGCAGGCAGGTACCACCCCATGGGTCTTACGAGCGACACGCTGCTGTGGGCGACCGCCCTCGCCGCGGCCCTGCTGTTCACCGGCACGGTGTGGCTGTGGCCACGGCTGGCCCGGCGCACCTGGCGGGCGATCTGCGGGCGGGTGGGCCTGCTGCTCGCCACCCAGCTGGCGATCTTCGCCGCGGTGGGCCTCGCCGCCAACCAGGCGTTCGGGTTCTACGCCGGATGGGCCGACCTGTTCGGCCGGCAGAAGGGCCAGGGCGTCGTCGTCGACCACGCGGCGGGCAGCGGCCTGAAGGTCGTCGGCAGCGGGCCGGTGCCCGGAGTCGCGGGCACCCGGCCCGAGGAGAGCGGCCGCATCGACGAGGTCCGCATCTCGGGCCGCGCCAGCCGCATCGTCTCCCCCGCCTACGTGTATCTGCCGCCGGAGTACTTCCGCGCCGAACACCGCCGCCGCGACTTCCCCGCGGCCGTCGTCCTCACCGGATATCCGGGCACCGCACGGGCGCTCGTCGACAAGCTGCGCTATCCGCGCACCGTCCACCGGGCGGCCCGCGAGGGGAGAATGCCGCCGATGATCCTGGTGATGCTGCGCCCGACCGTCGCGCCGCCCCGGGACACCGAATGCGTGGACGTCCCGGACGGGCCGCAGACCGAGACCTTCTTCGCCAGGGACCTGCCCGAGACGATCGCCGGTCACTACCGGGTCGAGGAGGGGCGCGGCGCGTGGGGTGTGGTCGGCAACTCCACCGGCGGCTACTGCGCCCTGAAGCTGGCGATCCACCACCCCGAGGTCTTCGGCGCGGGCGCCGGGCTCTCCGCGTACTACAAGGCGCCGACCGACCCCACCACCGGCGATCTCTTCCACGGAGACGAGCGGCTCCGCGACGAGGCCGACCTGCGCTGGTACATCGGGCACCGGCCCGCCCCCGACACCTCGCTCCTGGTCACCAGCAGCAAGAAGGGCGAGTCCAACTACCGGGACACGGTGAAGTTCATCGAGCAGGTGAAGGCCACCGGCCGCACCCGCATCTCGTCGATCATCCTGGAAAGCGGCGGCCACAACTTCAACACCTGGCGACGGGAGATTCCGGCCACCATGGAGTGGCTCGGGAACCGCCTCGGCGAAGCGAAACGATCTTGAAGAACGGGTCCGGTGTCAATTCACGATTCAACCGCGTTCTCTGATGCGCTGTGAAAGCGCCGGTATGGCTTTGTTTTTGCGGGGCGGGGGTCCATCATTCGCCTACGCGCGGTAAGTTTCTGGCCATGCCACGTGGACGTCACCGCCATTCCCCGCCTCTGCACAGGATGCTGCCCCCGTCGGCGATCGCAGGCGTGTCCCTCGTCTGTGCCCTGGGGCCCTGGGTGTTCACGCAAACGACGGTGCTACGGGTCCTGTCCGCGGCCGCGGCGGCCACCGCCGTGGCCGGCGCGGTCGTGATGCGGCGCTGGGACGTCCAGGCGGGCAAACGCGTCGCCGACCTCACGCGCGCGCGGGCGAGCGACGAGTGGCGTTTCGAGGAGCGGGTCGCCGAACTGGAGGCCGATCTCGACGAGTCGCGCGAGCTGCGCCAGAAGCTGGAGCAGCGGCTGCGGGCCAAGCGGGCGGAGCTGGCCGGCCTGCGCAACGAGCACGCGGCGCTGCTGCGCCGCTACGCCACGGCCGAGGCGGACCGGGCAAGCGTCCTGGAGCAGCGCCGGGTACTGGAGATAGAGGCCACGGCCCCCGCACGGGCCCTGCCGGCCGGCACGGGGGGCGCACCCGTCGCGGAGCAGGACGAGCCCGCAGAGGAGCCGGTCAGGGAGGACGTACCCGCGGTCTTCTCCCCCGAGGGCTCCCAGCTCTTCCTCCGCGCCAACGCCGCCCTGGCGCGCCTCGGGAAGGGCGACGAGAAGTCCGCGAAGGCGAACTCGGACACGGCGGCGCCCGCCGAGGGCGGGGGCAGCCCCGAGGACGACGGTCCCGAGCCGACCCGGAACGATGCGCCGCCGGAGGACGAGGCGGCGGGGAAGCCCGAGGCGGTCGCCGGCCATGAGGGGGCGGCCGCCACCCAGGCTCCCTCGGTACCGGCCCAGCAGGGCGAGCGGGCCGCCGGCCACTTCACGGTGCCGAAGGCTGTCGCGGTCGTGCCGCAGACGGCGCCGGTGCGCCGGTCGGCGCCGGAGGGCGGCTTCGACTTCTTCGGTACGAAGAAGAAGGGTGTGCAGCGGGCCGCGCTGGAGGCCGTGCAGAACGAGGATCTTGCCGACGTGGTCGGTGAGGAGGCACTGGCGCTGCACAAGGCCGAGGCGGAGTTCAAGCCGGCGGACAGCGAGTCGCGGGCGGTCAGCCAGGTCATCGACCTCACGGCGCACGACGAAACAGAACAGATCGACGTCCAGGGCCTCCGCAGCGCGGTCTCCTGAGCGCCGGTCACTTCTCGCGCAGCCCACGGTGGGCGTTCGGGCCTGACCGGGAGTGCCGTTGCGCGGTCGGTGCGACGGCCCGCGGTCGTGCAGGTTGCTTGGCGGGCCACCGGACCGTTGCGCGGTCGGTGC
>Ga0207873_1002050_pt1 | contig 17520 bp, 14 predicted proteins | sample BGWIniCompost_FD_187373 | JGI IMG/M metagenome (GOLD analysis project Ga0207873, IMG submission 187373) | Cellulose adapted compost microbial communities from Newby Island Compost Facility, Milpitas, CA, USA - BGW Initial Compost (SPAdes)... ...
AGAGCACCGTGCGGAACGCCTCTTCGCCGCGGATCCGCAGCGCCGTCGAGTGGCCTCGCCCGCCGCTGTTGCTGACGCCGATCCCGGGCTGCGTTCGCAAGACGTCGGCCAGCGAGTGGTAACCGCGAAGCTCGATCTCGGGTCCCGAGATCACGGAGACCGCGGTGCCGATCTGTCGCCGCGGTGTTTCGGTGACGCTCGCCGTGACGACGACTTCTTCGACGACATGCGCACCAGCGGCATCGGCCGCCCCCGGAGGAGCCGCGAGGCCCGACAGCACGGCAGATACGGCAATGGCCCTTACACGAAGAGAGGCGGCACGCCCGGCCCCGCGCCTCGCGAGTGCCTCCAGCTGCGTTCGCACCTTCATCGATTCCCTCCGTTCGACGGCGCATCGGCGCCCGTTGACGCGCGATTGTACGAGCGACCGTAAACCGTCCGGCGAAAAAGATCCGTTCCTTGACGCGAACGATGCCGAGTCGCCCGGCCCATGTTCGTCGCGTACCTCGTCCGTCGGGGCCGCGCTACGCCTCTAGTCTCCTCCGACGGGTTCACCGCGAAGCAAGCGTTGCCGATTGGCGACACTCGCGAAACTCCTTGCAGGATATGAAGTTCCGGTGCCGACCAGTGCCGCAGCGTCGCCGATCGACGACAGTCTTTTATCCTAAGTTATTGGAAGTACAGCGATTTTCTACCGGTTTCAGAGGTGCGGTTGCTATAATTCGTCGCACGTTCTTTTCTTCTTCCGAAACCTTTCTGATGCGCAAATCTTTTCTCGTTGTGCTCGCCGCGCTGCTCGGTACGCCTGCCGCGTCTCTCGCCGGCGCCCAGGAAGATTTTCGCGTGCTCGAGGTATTCGGCTGGGTAGAGCGCGTCAAGCTTCTCGACGGGAAATTGAGCGTCAAAGCGAAGTTGGATACCGGGGCAGCGACATCCTCGCTCGATGCGTCGAACATCGAGAGGTTCAAGCGCGGCGGCCGGTCCTGGGTCCGCTTCCTAGTGACCGACCCGGCGACGGGGGAAACGCTCGAGATCGAGAAGCCGGTCGTGCGCAACGTCCGCATCATTCGTCACGACGACGAGTCTCAACGCCGGCCCGTCGTGAAACTCGACGTGTGCTTCGGGCCGTTCCTCCGCGAGGTCGAATTCAGCCTCGTCGATCGCAGCAATTTCATCTATCCGGTTCTGCTTGGACGCAATGCGCTCGAGAACTTCGCGCTTGTCGACGCCGGTGCGACCTTCTTGAACTATCCGAGCTGCGATCGCGCCGCTCCCGGCGACGCTCGAAGCGGTGATCCATGAGGCGCTCACGCGGCTTCGTCGTCATCGCTCTATCGTTGATCGCCGCCGGCCTCGCGCTGATCGCGTGGAAGGTCAACGTGTACGGCTACCCGTTGACGCCGAACTCGATGAGCGAAACGTGGACCGTGCAAGCACGCCTTCGCGTGCGCCCGGGCGACGGTCCCGTCGGCGTCACGCTGACTCTGCCTTCGGCGACGCCGGGGTTCGGCCGTCTCCAGGAGGATTTCGTCTCGCGCGGGTTCGGCTTGGACGTGCAGGAAAACTCCTTTCTACGGAAGGCGACGTGGACGATACGGCGCGTGTCCGGCACGCAGACGCTTTACTACCGCGCGCAGATCTATCGGGATCGCAATCAGCAAGAGTTCGCCCCCGTCCCCGCTTACCCCGATGTGCCCGAGCTCGAGGAGCCTTTCGCGACGGCGTTGCAATCGATCACGGACGAAGTGCGGAGCCGCTCCGCCAATATCGCGTCGTTCGCCGCCGCCGTGCTCGCGAGGATCAACTCGGCGTCTCCGAGCGCGGAGATTCGCCTGTTCCTGAACGCTCCGGAGTTCGGAGGCGACAAGGTAGGTATCGCGCGCACGCTTCTCGCCGGCGCACGCATCCCGACCGAGCGCATCAACGGCTTTCTGCTGACCGAGGATGAGCCGAATGCGACGCCGGTCACGTGGCTCGCCGTGCACAACGAGCAGCAGTGGCTCTTTTTCGATCCTCAAAGCGGCCGACAGTATCTTCCGGAGAATCTCCTCGTATGGTGGCGGGGCGGAGACTCGCCCGTCGAGGTTTCCGGCGCCGAGCTCCAGAGGCTCGAGTGGTCGGTGCGCCGCAACGAGATCGGCAGCCTTGCGCTCGCGGAACAACGGGCCGAGCGCCACCAATTTCCGTTCGTCAACTTTTCGCTCTTGAGCCTTCCCGTGCAGACGCAGTCAGTGTACTCCGTTCTGCTCCTCGTACCCGTCGGCGCGTTCGTCATGGTTCTGCTGCGTAACGTCGTCGGCGTGCGCACGTTCGGCACGTTCATGCCGGTGTTGATCGCGCTCGCGTTCGAGGAGACGGGCATCGGCGCAGGGCTCTTGCTATTCGCGATCGTCGTCGCGCTCGGCCTTGTATTTCGCTTCTGTCTGGAACGACTGCGCTTGACGCTGGTGCCTCGCCTCACGGCCGTTGTGACGATCGTCGTGATTCTGATGATCGGGCTCAGCATGCTCAGCGCGCGGCTCGGTTGGGAGGTCGGGCTTTCGGTCGGTCTTTTTCCGATGGTCATTCTCGCGATGGTCATCGAACGCATGTCGATCATCTGGGAGGAGCGAGGACCGCAGGACGCCGTGCTCGAAGGCGCAGGCTCGGCGCTCGTCGCCACGCTGGCCTACCTCGTCATGGGACTCGAGCAGATTCGTTACATGACCATCGTCTATCCCGAGTTTCTGCTGATCGTGCTCGGGCTGACGATTCTGATGGGACGGTACTCGGGCTACCGGGTGACGGAGCTCTTCCGCTTCCGCGATCTCGCGCGCCCGGCAGAATCGACATGATCGGCCGATATCTCGCGCTGCGTCGAGCCGGCGTGCTCGGATTGAATGGCCGTAACGCCCGCTATATAGCGGTACACAATCCGCGCCGCTTCTATCCACTCGTCGACGACAAGATCCGCTGCAAAGAATTGCTGCGGCAGCACGGCATACCGGTACCCGCGCTGCTCGACGCGATTCGAACACAGTTCGAAGCGGGGCGACTCGGCAAGCGGCTCGAACGGCTGGAGCAATTCGCGATCAAGCCCGCCTGCGGCAGCCAGGGCGACGGCATCATCGTCATCGGCAGTCGTCGAAACGGTCTGTGGCTTTCGCCGAGCGGAAGCTCGTACTACTCGCTCGACGATCTGGAGTTTCATGTCTCCGGCATTCTGAACGGACTCTATTCGCTCGGCGGTCAACCGGATGCGGCACTGCTCGAGGGGCTCGTCCTTACCGACCCGCGATTGCGGACGCTCGCGCCGGAGGGGGTGCCAGACATCCGGATCATCGTCTACCGCGGCGTGCCCGTGATGGCGATGGTGAGGCTTCCGACGCGCCGGTCGGGCGGCAAAGCCAACCTGCACAGCGGAGGGATCGGTGCAGGGATCGCCATGGCGACGGGACGAACGCTGCGAGCAGTGATGGACGATCGCGTCATCGATAGTCATCCCGACTCCGGTCTGCCGATTCGCGACTTCGAAGTGCCGGAATGGAACGCGTTGCTCGAGCTCGCGGCAGCGTGTCAATCGGCTGTGAAACTCGGCTATCTCGGCGTGGACATCGTGCTCGACGCTACCCACGGTCCGCTCGTGCTCGAGCTAAATGCGCGCCCTGGGCTATCGATTCAGATCGCCAATCAAACCGGATTGGAGCATCGACTGAAAGCCGTCGACGGGTTATCGATCGACCTCGAGCGTTTGTCCCCGCGTGATCGCGCCGCGCTCGCGATGGAGCTGGCCGAAGGCGGTTGGAGGCCGGCGCGGGCCCGCCTGGCCAAGACCGTTCCGTTGCCGGTTGCCCCGCGACCCGCGCTCGCGTCACCGCCGCCGGAAGAGCAACCCCTGCCCCAACGGCACGCATCGTGAATTCACGTCTGTGCCGCGGCGGTGCAGAGCGCCTCGCCCACGGCTCGTGGCGACTTCACCGCCCGTATCCGCTCAGCTAGTCAAGTCAAACACTTCCTTCGAGAGGTCCGGGCACTTTCACGCGCTGGCGTGGTCGTTGCACCTGCCTCTGCGTAGCCCGAACTCGCATCGGCCTCGCCTCACTGCATCGAAGCGAGATCGAGCTTCGATTCGGAGGAGTTCACCGGCTCGTGCAACCACGGAGGAATGGAGCGATGTGCTCCTACCGTACCTGCCACAAGCTCATGGTCGCGGCGCAACCGAGGGGTGCTCGAGGCCGTGACGGGAGACGCCCCCGGCGCCGCGAGCGATTTTCGCGCGGCGCTAGCAGCAGGCGGCCTGATCAAAGCGGCGGACAGTAATCTCGAGCGAGTCGGGCGCGCGATGGCGGATCGATTGGCGATGACCGAAGCACGCTGACCGGCCGAAAGGAGGTGATCTGCGAAGTGTCGAAGGCGGCCCAGTGGCTCCACCTCCTCGGCCCCTGGCGCCTCCGATGACCGCTCGGATCTGTAGACCGGTCGTTGTCGAAGAACGATAGCTCTAGCGTCGACCGTTCAGCCAGCGGAATGTCGCGCGCGGCCGAGCAACTCGCCTAGCCGCGCCGGGCAAACTGGGCGACTGCTCTCCGCTCGCGAAGGAACACGAGTCCCAGCAGCCCCGCGGCAAAGAGCGCAAGCGTTTGCGGCTCCGGAACCGACACGGGGTCAGTGTCCGAGATCAGCCCCGCGGCGTCGTCGATCAAGATTCCGGCGAGAGCAAAATCGCTGAACTTGAAGTTGCCCGTACCCTGCGTCAGTCCGGCGAGGAACGAGATCGCGGTCGTCACCACCGAAACGTCACGCGAGTAGTAACCGATTCCGTCGGTCGCATGTCCCTCGTCGACGAACGAGATCCCGTCCATCACGACCGTGGCGAGCTCACCACCGCCGTTCGGGCCCTCGCCCGCGAAAAAGTCCAGGAAGTAATAGCCGAGCACCGTGACCGGCGCGCTGAAATAGACGTCCATGCGCTCGAGCCAGCTGATCTCGTCATTTCCGATTCCGATGCCGTCACCGTGGAGCGCCAGGTCGGCCACGGGCGCGTTCGGCGCTTCGCTGGCATTGAAGGTCATCGCACCGGTTGCCGAAAGCGTCACCTCCACGGACCCGTACGTACGCGAATAGGTCGTTTGGCCCTGCGCTGCGAGCCACGATGCATCCGTGAAGTCGATCATGATAGGCGCCGCGGAAGCCGACGAGCCGCCAAAGACGCCGAAGGCGAGAAGTGCCGCGGTAGCGAGCCATCCCTTGATCTTTTCGTTGTCCACTGCAGCTGCTCTCCAGAAAGACCTCGGTCCTTCTAAAGCAGCAATCATGCCAAGTGTCGATGCACGGCTGGCCGAGCCGCGAACGCCCGCTACCTTCCAGCTTTTTCGTGAAGCGCATCACACTCTCCCCTGGCAGTCGAAGAATTACGTTAAATGAGCGCCTGCCCTCTGCAGCGGCCGAAGCGGCAGATCGTAAGAAATGCCGACACCGCCTCCGTTTCCATCCGCCTTTCGTTCACGTATGAGGCGATGCGCTCCACTCGCTCGCCGCTCGTCGAGCTTCGGCGGCAATCGCGAGGACGCTACGGTTTCAACGCCCCAGGCACTCTTCGGCCCGCCCGAGAGCCTTCTGCGCGTGCACATCGCGTCCGGAACGGCGTGGTACGATTTCGCGAGATTGCGGCGCAGATAATGCCGGACCTCGGTCCGGCCCAACGACAACGGAACGCTCCGATGAACGAGAACCAGCGTAAGCTCACGTTCCCGATGCTGACCTCCTTCACCGCGCTCGCGCTCGGGTGCGGAATCTGCGCGGCCGAGGTCGATACGGAATCCCCTTTCTACGTCAGCGAAGGCCACTGCGAGTCCACGCCGCGGCTTCCGTCCGGTCTCGTACCCTCCTGGAACGGCTGGGGACCGACCACCACGAACACGCGCTTCCAGCCGGCCGAGAAGGGAGGCCTGACGGTCGACGACGTGCCGCGCCTCAAGCTCAAGTGGGCCTACGGCCTGCCGCGCGAGCAGCAGGCGCGCGGCCAGCCGTCGGTGATCGGCGGCCGACTGTTCGTCGGCTCGCAGGCCGGTGCAGTCTATGCGCTCGATGCAAAGACGGGCTGCACGCATTGGCAATTCTTCCCGGAGGCCGGGCTTCGCAGCGCGACGTCGGTCGGCCCTCATACGTTCGACGACGGCCGCGAAGGTTATGCCGTGTATTTCGTCGACAGCCGCGCGAACGTTTACGCGCTCGATGCGGATACCGGCGAGCTGATCTGGCGCACCCAGGTCGAGGACCATCCCTCCCGTCGCGGCACCGGTGCATTAACTCTGCACGACGGCATGCTGTACGTTCCGATGACGGGGATCGGCGAAGCGATGAGCGGCGCGGATCCCGAGTACGCGTGCTGCACATTCCGCGGCAGCATGACGGCCGTCGACGCCAAGACCGGCGAGATCGTCTGGAAAACTTACACGGTCGACGAGCCCAAGCCGCGCGGTAAGAGCACGAAGGGCGTGCAGCTGTATGGCCCGGCCGGCGTCGGCATCTGGAACGCGCCGACGGTCGACGTGAAACGCGGCCTGATCTATTCCGGAACCGGCCCCGCGTATGCCGATCTAGGCACGACGCCGCCGACGACCGATGCCGTCATCGCGTTCGACATGAAAACCGGCGAGATGGTGTGGGTCAACCAGCTCACGCCGGATGTCTGGCTGATGAGCTGCGACGACGTCGACGACAACCCGAATTGCCCGACCGTGCAGGGCCCCGACCTCGACTTCTCGGCGTCGCCGATCCTCACGACGACGTCGGAAGGCAAAGACATCATCGTCATTCCGCAGAAGTCCGGCATGGTCTACGGCCTCGATCCCGACGCTAACGGCAAGCTGCTCTGGAGCTACCGTGCGGGCCCCGGCAGTGCCGTCGGCGGCGTGTGGGGCAGCGCCGTCGAAGGCGACCGCATGTACGTCGCGGTCGGCGGCTACCGCAACGAGGAAACCGGAGGCATTCACGCGATCGACATCCGGACCGGGGAACGTATCTGGTACACGCCTCCGCAGCCGCTTCTGTGCTCGCAGGGTCCGGGCTGCAGCGCGACGCAATCCGCGGCCGTCACGGCCATTCCGGGCGCGGTGTTCTCGGGCTCCGCCGACGGAGGCCTGCGCGCCTACGCGGCCGATACCGGCGAGGTGATCTGGACGTTCGACGCGAATCGCACGTTCGAGACCGTCAACGGCGTCGAGGGCCGAGGAGCATCGTTCGACGGCCCCGGTCCCGTGGTCGCCGACGGCATGCTCTACGTGCTTTCGGGCAACGCCGGCTTCGTCGGGCGCCCCGGCAACGTGCTCCTCGCGTTCGCTGTCGAATGACGAACGCATATCGCCGCGGCCGTATCGACCTCGCTCGAGCGAGGTCGAAGGGCGCCCGTCAGCGTTTCGCGTCCAAGATCGCGAAAAGCTGGTCGACGCCTCCGGCTCCCTCGTCGTAAAGCAGCGCGCCGAGCTCGAAACGCGCCGGCGGATCGAGCTGCGGGCCCGTAAGCAACGTGTCGAACGTCGCCCCGCCGAGAACGCGGCAGGCCAACGTCAAGTACAGGCGATCGAGCACGCCATCGACGAGCAGCGTCCTCAGGATCTCTCCGCCGCCGATCAATGCGATGTTCCGGTGCCCCTCACGGGATAGCGCCTCGATTAGCCTGCGGCCTTGCACGCGAATGCCTTCACCGACCCTGAGCACGCCCGCTCCCTCCGACTCGAGCGCGGCCGCTCTGCGTCGATCTGCGGCGTTACCGGTCGCGACGTAGACGCGGCGGCCGGATGCCGCGAGCGCGCCGAGAGACGGAAGGTCGAGACTTGCGGTGACGATGGCGACGGCGGGCTGCGGCGGTAAACCCCGCACGCGGCGCCACTCGTGCAAGTCCGCGTACCGAGGCTTCGTGCTCAGCGGAAAGCTGCGAGAGGAGACGCCGCGCGGGAGCCCGCGAACGTATCGTCCGCTCGTGATGAGCACGTCCGCGCTCGCCAGGAGCTCCTGAAAGAGACGAAAGTCGCGCGGGTTCGCGATCGCGGCCGGCACGGTGAGCCGATCGCTCGAAGGCGCCGGCAGCGAGATCCGCCCGTCCAAGCTCGCAATGAAGTTCGCGTAGACGAAACGTCTCCCGGCAGCGAGCGGCGGCCCGAGCGGCTCACCCAGGTAGAGCCCTTGCAGCGGCACGTGCATTGACGGACCCGGGAGGATCCGCAACAGGGGTTTCTCCCGCTCGTCCTGCCGCATGACGCTCGCCTCGACGCCCGAGCGGCGATGACGTTCCCCGCTCACGGCTTGTGACCGGGCTCTATGTCGCGCGCCTCCTGGTAGGTCAATTGATCGGCTCCCTTGCTCGAGGCCGTGTCCAGAGGCTCGAGCAGAAAACCGACATGATCGCCGAGATCGAGCTGCCGGAGCACCGCTCCCGCAAACCAACGCTCGCAATCCTCGAGGATCGGTACACCGTGCGCCGAGTGCCACCGCACTCGAGCGAACTTGTCGACCTCGTCACCGGTCTCTCCGCCGAAAAGCTCCGCAAGATGCTTGTGCCGGTCCTCGACGACGTGCACCGCCAGGACGCCCGAGCTCCGCGCGAGCGCATACGTGTGATTCTTCTTCGAGAGGCATGCGAGGAATCGCGGCGGATGAATGCTGCACTGCGTCGCGAAGCCGATCAGACAGCCCGCGCGCTCACCTTCCACGGCGGCGGTCACGACGTAAAGAGGATAGTTCAGTGTCGCGACGAGTCGCTCGAACGCCGTCATCGGCGGCCCCTCTCTCCTGCGGCACTCGCGAGATCCGTGCATCGGAACGACTCAGGAGCACCGATCGCGTCAGCGATGCATGCAGCAAGAACGGTGCCACACGGTCTCCCCCGCTCGTCACCGTTTCGACCCTGGCCTTTCGCCCGCGGCTATACTGCGCCTACCACGACGAGGCAACCGAGATTCCGACCGACTCGGTCGAGCTGCGTCAATCGGGGGGGACTGCACAATGAGAAAATCGTGGTTCGCGGTCATATTGCTCGTCCTGCCGCCTTCCTTCGCGCACGCTCAGCATCGTCTGCCGGCGACACCAAGCACGGTGGTGTGGGGCTACTACGACGCCGCATCGGAACCCGTGCTGCGCATCGAATCGGGCGAGACCGTCGAAGTGCATACCCTGATCGTGACCGGCCCGGACGAGCTCGAAGCCGCCGGCGTCGCGCCTGAGGACGTCGAAACGGCACTGCGCGACGTTCATCGGGAGGTCGCTAGGGAAGGCCCACACATCCTCACGGGCCCGATCTACATCGAGGGCGCGATGCCCGGCGACGTGCTGGAAGTCCGCATTCTCTCGGTGCGGCCGGCCGTCCCCTATGCGACGAACACCTTTGCCGGCCGCGGCCTACTCCCCGATGACTTCCCTCACAGCAGAACGCGAGTCTTCGAGCTCGATCTCGAGCGAGGCGTGGCGATATTCAGCGACGGTATCGAGATTCCGCTCCGACCGTTCTTCGGGAGCATGGGCGTCGCGCCGCCTCCGGAAGTCGGACGCTTGAGCAGCGTGCCGCCCTGGAAACACGCCGGGAACCTCGACAACAAGGAGCTCGTCGCGGGCACGACGCTGTTCATTCCGGTGCACGTACCGGGCGCATTGTTCCATGCCGGCGACGGTCATGCGGCTCAAGGCGACGGCGAGGTCAGCTTGACTGCGCTCGAAACCTCGCTGATCGGGACTTTCCAGCTCAACGTCCGGAAGGACATGACCCTCGAGTGGCCTCGGGCGGAAACTCCCGAGGCCTATATCACGATGGGCATGCACGAGGATCTGCTCGAAGCCGCGCGGATCGCGGTACGGGAGATGATCGATTTTCTGCAGACCGAAAAGGGTTTGTCGGCCGACGATGCTTACATGCTCACGAGCGTCGCGGTCGATCTTCGCATCACTCAGCTCGTCGACGGCAATCTGGGAGTTCACGCGATGCTGTGGAAGTCCCTCTTCGTCGATTGACCATCCCCCGCGGCGGCGATCCGCGCCGCGCTTCTCATGAGGCAGGTCCGATCGGCCCCGGGTAACTGACCTCCTCCAGCTTGCCCGTGTCGACGTCGTAGATGAAGCCGCGCACGGAGATCGCGTCCGGTCCGCTCGTCGGCAGCCACGGGTGGTTCAGAATCGCGGAGATGCCCCGTCGCACGTCCCAGCGCAGCCGTTCTCGTGCCTGCTCGTCGTCGGCGTCGAGCGGATGCGGATCGCCGCGAAACGCATGAAAGGCTGCAGGTGAGGCCGCGGATTGTCCGGGGCTCACGAACGCCCGTCCGGTCGCGTGCGCGAGCGCCTTCTCGGCCGCCTGATCGCCCTCGAGGCCCGCCTTGAGCAGATCGTCGGTGAACGCGAGCATGCCGCAGCGCGTGTGGTGAATCAGCACGAACTCCTTCGTGTCGAGCAAGTGGTGCGAGATGACGAGGTTGCGAATCGCATCCTCGTTGATGACCCCGCCGGCGTTGCGAATGACATGAGCGTCTCCGGTGCGAAGGCCGAGCAGATCCTCGACATCGATGCGAGCGTCCATGCACGCGACGACGGCAAGCCGCTTCGCCGGCTGAATCTTCTGTTTCCCGGGATGCTTGGATTCATGCACCGCCTCGCCCGCAGCATAGCGTTCGTTGTTCTTCAACAGCTCGTCGATGATGCTCGCCATCACGTACGCCCTCCGACTGATTCCTCACGCGATGAGCGTACGCCACGGCTTCAGAGGCAGCTAGACGAAATAAGCCGAAGCATATTCCCTGCGCTATGCACTTCGCGCGGGCAAGCCTCGTCATGCGGCCGGGCAAGGCACGGCCGCATTCCAAGCCGATACGGAAGCGGCTGGATCGCGATGAGCAGGTGCTCCGCGCTCCGTCGGATGTAGTGCGGTCGAAACGGGCGCGCGCCTCGCGGCGCGCGCCTCTTCTCGATCAATAAAAGTTGTATTGCAGCGTGATGCCGAACTCGCGCGGCCGGCCTCGATACTCCGCCACGGCGCTCCGCATCACCGAGTTGATGCCGATCGTCGGCCCGCCGGCCGTCCAGTAGCCTCGTCCGAACGATTGCGCGTTGTTAGCGTAGATTTCGTCCGTCAGGTTATTGCCGTACAACGAGGCCGTCCAGCGCCCATCCCGGCTCGTATAGCGCACCACCGCATTCAACAACGCATATCCGTCGAGCCGATACCGCGAGTCGCGGAACCAAGTCGGCGTGGCGGACGGGCAATTCAAGGCTGCCGCCTGTTCCTCCGTCATGCCGCCCGAGTGCGTCTCCTGAGGGCCTATCCGGGAGTAGCTCAAACCGATCGAGAGACTTCCGCCGCCCGCGATCGGCACGTTGTACCGGCCGCCCCAAGTGACGCTGCGGTCGACGGGGGGCGGGAACAGGAAGAATCCGTTGTTCACACACGGATCGTGCATCCTGTAATCGACCCAGCCCGCCGACGCGTCGAGCATGAGCCGTTCGGTCAACGCAAACGACGCTTCGAGCTCCATGCCGTCGAGATCCACGTCCCCCTGATTGACGAGCTGAATGACGAACCCCGTCGGCGCCGCATCGTCCGGAACCGCGGACGCGCCCTGTCGGTTCGTGAAGTCCATGTCGAAGTACGTGGCGTTGAACCGCAATCGTCCGTCGAGCCACTCGGTCCTGATACCGGCCTCGTTGTTGATCAGCCTTTCCGGAGGTATCGCCGCGGCCGGCGGACGAACGTGGTACGGGCAAGGGGTGACTTGCTCCACGCATTGAGCCGCGGGTGCGGTAAACGATCCGGCGCGGAACGCCTTCGAGTGCGTGACGTACGCCATCACATCGTCCGTGATCCGATAGTCGATCGTCGCCCGGCGATCGACCTCGGTCCAGCTATCGTCGCCGCGCACGGTCGTCGACACCCCGTCCTCGGGAATGAAAAGATCAGACGCGTACTCGGTGCTCGTGAAATCCTTGCTATCGTGCGAGAAGCGTAGACCGAGCGTCACGTTGAGCCGGTCGGTCGCGTGCCACGTCGCATTGGCGAACACGCCGTAGGCTTCGGCCGTTTGCCGCGTTTCGTTATCCCCGCTGACGCGAAGCCGCGGCTCCGCGCAGAAGGGATCCGTGCCAGGGCAACCCCATTGATTCCCGTTGGGGTTGCCGCCCGTCATCGGGTTGAAGGTGCTCGAGCCATACGCCGTCAGCAACGCATTTCGCGGCGACTCCGAATCCTCACGGAAGTAATTCAAGCCCGTCACGAACGACAATCCACCGTCCAGCAGATCGAGGTTGAACTGAAACTCCTGATAGAAGACCTCGGATTCCACCTGTTCACGGCGATGCTCCATGCCAAGGAGCTGCCAGTCGCTCACGCCGTCGCTCGAAAACTCGGAGATCCCCGTCGTCGAGATCATCGTGACGCGATCACCGATCCGCCAGGTTATATTCGCGTCCACCTGGAGATAATCGTTCTTGTTCCACTGCCGGCACAGGTCGTCCCAATCGGGATCCGGGCCGTCCAGGAAACAGAAGTCCGGCATCGTGAAATCGTCGAGCAAGAGCCTCGGATCATCGTGTCGCAGCCGTTCCTGACCGAACTGCTCGAGGAAATCCGACATCCAGTCGGCGTAATTGCCTTCCCAGCAGATATACGGGTTCGCTGCGTCGAACGGACAGGCCGGTTCCATATTGAAACGGACCATGTCCGTCGGGCTGCCTTCCGATTCCGAGTCGGTGTGCAGCACGCCGAATCGTGCGGTCACCTTATCGCTCGGCTCCCAAGCGAGCTGCAGCCGAAGAATCGTATCCTCGGAGTCCCCGAGATTCTGCGGTCCGCGCCGAACGTAGCCGTCTTGACGGAGCCGTGCCGCCTGGGCGCGAAAGAACACTTCGTCGCTGAGCGGCACGTTGATCATGCCCGTGATGTCGAAGTGATCGAAATTGCCGCCGGTGACGCGCAGGTATCCTTCGCGCTCCGCGTGAGGCTGTCGGCTGAACACGCGGATCGCGCCGCCGGTGCTGTTTCGGCCGAACAGCGTGCCTTGCGGGCCGCGAAGCACCTCGATACGTTCCACGTCGAGAACGCGCATCACCGGCCCCGTGGTCCTGGGCATGAAGACGTTGTCGATGTAGAACCCGACGCCGCGCTCTCCGGTTGCACCTCCTCCGCCGCCTACGCCGCGAATCTGGTAATTCGGCGACGTATTACCCGTGCCTCGAGAACCCTTGATATCGAGGTTCGGGGTGGCGTTCGCGAGCTCCATCATGTCGCGTACGCCCTTGAACTCCAGGCCCTCCCCCGTGAACGCGACGACCGAGATCGGCGTATCTTGAAGCGACATCTCGCGCCGCTCGGCCGTGACGATGACTTCTTCGAGCTGCGCGTGAGCCGCACCGGCGGCAAGCGCACCGCCGCCGACGAGACCGAGCAGGACTTCGCGAGCGAGCGGCGACCGCCGTAGCCCGCCTACGGTACCTACAGACCTTCTCATTGCTTCTCCCCCTCGAGCATGAGACGTTCAACGCCGAGACACGGGCGCGTGGCCGCGACCGTCCGGCGCATCAGAGACTCTATACCGGTTCCGGGCTTCGAGAAACGGAAAAGATGCGAATCGAGAAGCGCGGGGGTACGGGGCGGTTAGGAAGGCTTTGCAACGGCCTCGACGATCGAGTAATTCGACCGTGTGGGGATGACGCGCTCGAGCTCGAAGCCGACGCTCCGGAGCAGCTCTTCGTGCTCCGAGACGGTCCGTTCGCGGCCGCCCGTGGTGGCGAGCATGATCACGTCGAGCACTTTGCCGAACTCCCGGCCGGGACCCTCCCCGATCAGCGCTTCCACGATCAGCGCTCGCGCTCCGACCGGTGCCGCGCGCCGCAGCGCGGCGAGAATCCGCGCCGCGCGGTCGTCCGGCCAGTCGTGCAACAAGTCCATGAGCAGGTACGTGTCCGCTGCGGGCAGCGGGTCGGTGAAGAAGTCGCCCGCGATCGTCTCGAAGCGAGCCGATCGCAGATGGGCGATTTCGGCGACGACCTGAGGCAGGTCGAACAGCACGCCCGTGGCGTGCGGCACGTGCTCGAGGATCGCGCGCAGAAGATGCCCATGCCCGCCGCCGATGTCCGCGATCCGCTCGCAGCGGCTGAAATCGTACGCTTCGATGATCGCGGGCACCGCTCGCCGTGACTTGCCGACCATCGCCTCGTTGAACACCGCGCCGTCCTTCGGGTGCTCGCGAAGGTAGTCGAGCATCGCCGGCCAGCCGCCCGCGGGCTTGCCGGTTCGCGCCGCGTGCGCGAGCGCCGTGAAGCCTCCCCACATCGGCTCGAGCCCGTGCATTCGTACGAAAGACCGGAGCGACTGCGGATGGTCGCTGCGGAGCAAGCGCGATGCCGCCGTATGAACATATCCGCCGTCTTCGTACGCGAAGACGCCATGCGTCGAGAGGAGCCTGAGCATCCGGTTCAACGCGTCGGCGTCGAGACCGGTCCGCTCGGCGAGCACGGCGGCCGAGGTGCGTTCCTCGTCGAGCGCATCCGCGACGCCGAACTCCGCGATCACATGCAGGCAGCGTGCCGCGATATGGCCGTGCGCGAGGTCGACGAGCGATTGAACGGGGTTGCTCATGGAGGGGGCGAACGCCTCGCGGGCTACGAGCTCGATGCGGCGTCCGCCGTCCTAATCGCGTCCCTGGCGAGACTCGATCGCGATGCCGTACGTCGGATCGCAATCGTACGGGTAGACGTGGTCGTCGCCGCGGCGAAACGTCATGATCCGCGCGGCCCTTCCGACGAACGAGCCCGGGTCCTCGAATTCCTGCGTGACGATAAGGGTGTTCGGGTCCGCGAGGCGGAAGCGCTCGAGCAGCCGCACGTCCTCGCTGTGATCGACGCCGTTGTTGAACAGCGTGGCGGGCGAGAGCTTCGCCGTGTCGACGACGAGCGTGTCGCCTTCCCAGCGCCCGAACGAATGACCGGTGTGCGAATGGGGCCAATCGTCCGGGTGCTCCGTTTCGTTCATGAAGACGATCCGCACGAGGTCGAAGTACTCGAGCTTGATGACGATGAGGTCGCGGCCCTCGAAGATCTCGATCGGAAACGGCCCCTGCATCGCGTAGATCACGCTGGGCGGACGACACGTCAACGACGGGTCCGTCTGATTCGCGGGATCGTAATCCTTCGCCGCCTCGCGCAGGTGCTCGTGCACTTCGAGGCCGCCGTAATCTCCCGGCGGAAACTCGACCGCTCCCGCGTCGGCGAGGAGCACCGTGCCTTCGGGGAACAGGGCGATCAGCTCGGCCTCGGCGGGCGTCGGCGCACGGCGAGGCGGCGTCGGCCCCGGCGCCAGCGACCAGAAGCCTGCGATCCCGTGCCCCTCCGGGGCCTGGGCGTGAAGATCCTTCGGCGCGAACGCGAGCGCGAGCGCGCAGCCGCCGATCGCGAAGAAAACGTTGAGCGTGCGCATGTCAGTTATTCGTTCCCGGCGGCAAGCCGATCTCCGTGCCGTCCTCTCGGAAGGCACGCGTGATGCGAATCAGGAAGCTCCCGTCGATCGAAGGCATCCCTTCGAGCTTCACCTTCTCGCCGGGCTTGAAGCTCGACTGGCTCCAGCCTCGTCTGCGCAAGACCGAAGGCGACGTCGTCTCGGCCGTCCACTCCTGCTTCTCGCCGCCCTCGCCTTCGACCTCGAGCTTCAGGATCGCGTGCGGGTTCGTGAACCGAAACTCCTTGACGGTACCCTCGATCGTGATCCGCTCGTCGACCTTGTAGAAAACCGGCGCCGAGTGGTGCGCGGACGCCGTTCCGCCCCCTGCCAGAAGCCCGAGCACGATCAGAAGCTTAGAAAGTCGAACCATAGTGACGTCGTCTCCCGCGAAGTCGCATCCTGCGGAGGCCCGAGAGCGCGCTCGGGCCGTTCGCCGATTCTCGCATTCTCAACGTTGCCCCCGCGAGCCCGTTATCCAGTCCGTGTGCAAATACTGGTCTCCCCGCGCTCCGAATCGGCCGACTCCCGACGCCGACTCCGACACGCATCGGAACGCGCTCGGGACTCGCACAATTTAGCGAAGAGGCGCCGCCCATAGAAGTTTTGCGGCTTGCGCAAGATTTCTTAAGTAGCTATTCGAGAAATCCGGCGCTCTCTGCGCGTCCCGCCCCGTTGACACCGTGTGCCCGCATAGCCGACTCTCGGGCCGACATACGAACGACCAACACGAAAGGGGGAACACTCATGCGACTCGAGCTTCGCTCGCCGCGACAGGCAGCCATCGCGGCGCTCGCGTCCTGCCTCATCGTCGCGCTCGGCTTCCAAGCCGCTTACGCACAGCCGTCTCAGCGAGCTTGGGCGAGCGACCCGCGCGCAGAAGATCGCACCTATCATTTCGCCGACACCGGAGAAGATCTTCCATACTGCGTTTTCGCCTCGTCGAAGATTTCTCCCGACCGGCCCGCGCCGCTGATCGTTTCCTTGCACGGCCTCGGCGCTCCGCCGCAAATCATGTGTAACTCGACCGCGGTCGATCTCGCCGAGGAACGAGGCTATATCCTCGTGGCGCCGATGGGCTACAACGTCGCGGGTTGGTACGGCTCCCCCGTCTTGAGAGGCCCGCGCGGGCGCAGCTTCACCGCCGAGGACGCGCCCGAAAACCTCTCGGAGCTCAGCGAGAAGGACGTGATGAACGTGCTCGCGCTGATCCGCGAGGAATTCAACGTCGACGAGAACCGCATCTATCTGACGGGCCACTCGATGGGCGGCGCGGGCACGCTCTATCTCGGCTCGAAGCACGCCGACATTTGGGCCGCGATCGCACCGGTCGCGCCCGCCGCCTTCGCGATGACAGAGAACCGCGCCGAGATACTCGAGAAACTCAAGGCGGCCGGCGTCCCGGTCATGGTAGTCCACGGCCGCGACGACGAGCTCGTGCCCGTCGATCTTGCGCGCACGTGGGTCGAGACGATGGAGGAGATCGGACTAGAGCACGAGTACGTCGAGCTGCCGGGCGTGACGCATGGTCCCGTCATCACCGCAAGCCAGGAGCACATCTACGCGTTCTTCGACAAGCACTCGAAATGAGTCGCGCCGACCGTGTCCGACGCGGAAGCGCTGCGGAGCGCACCGTCGTGCGCCTGAACGTTTCATTGCCGAGAAACAGGTGAAGCGATGCTGATCAACGAGCCGATCGCTTGCGCAGAGATGTTGATTAGAAGACCGGTCGGTCAAGTCTTCGAAGCATTCATCGATCCGGCCATCACGAGCCGGTTCTGGTTTTCGCGCGGCGATCGTCGGCTGGAAGAAGGAGAAACGACGACTTGGCACTGGGATATGTACGGCGTATCGGCCGAGGTCGTCGTGAAATCGATCGAACGAGACAGGCGGATACTCATCGCGTGGCCGAACCCCGTCGAATGGACGTTCCATCCCAAAGGCGAGCGCTCGACCTTCGTGCGAATCGTGGAGTCTGGGTTTTCCGGCACCGACGACGAGAAGGTTGCGAGGGCGATCGATTCGATGGGCGGCTTCACCCTCGTTCTCGCGGGTTGCAAGGCCTACCTCGAGCA